>Ga0180431_10000910_pt1 | contig 41881 bp, 53 predicted proteins | sample SS_ome_11_FD_132459 | JGI IMG/M metagenome (GOLD analysis project Ga0180431, IMG submission 132459) | Hypersaline lake sediment archaeal communities from the Salton Sea, California, USA - SS_1_MS_1 metaG | ecosystem: Environmental > Aquatic > Non-marine Saline and Alkaline > Hypersaline >... | reverse complement strand
AGTAGACCCTGTAGCCCCTGTAGCGCCAGTTGCCCCAGTAGCTCCAGTAGCCCCTGTAGCCCCTGTAGCCCCTGTAGCGCCAGTTGCCCCAGTAGCTCCAGTAGCCCCTGTAGCCCCTGTAGCGCCGGTTTCACCAGTAGCCCCAGTAGCCCCTGTAGCGCCGGTTTCACCAGTAGCCCCTGTAGCCCCAGTAGCCCCTGTAGCGCCAGTTACCCCAGTTACCCCAGTAGCCCCTGTAGCGCCGGTTTCACCAGTTACCCCAGTAGCCCCGGTGGCCCCAGTTCCACCAGTCGCTCCCGTAATCCCTGTTGCCCCGGTGGTTCCCGTGGCTCCAGTTGGTCCATCTTCACCAGGAAGAGCGAGACAAATAGTGCAAAGTGTATTATTTGATGTTATTATGGTGCCGCTTGAAGAAAGTAATGTTAAACTCGTGTATTTCACATATCCACCAGCATCGGTTGGATCCGCACCCATATCATACAAGGCAAATACACTTGCATTACTTTGTTCTTGAACATAAAACTTGGTTCCAGCTGATGCCAACAAAAGAAATGAACTGAGATCCACACCATTATCATTTAAATCGTCAATGTAGACTTCAGTTGTGGCTGCAAATGTAGCAGCATTTAACCGAAATCGACCAGCTCCGGGATCTGCGTCGGCAGTATCGGTACGATAACGCCAAACAGAACATAACGCACCGGATCCTGCTGGGCCTGTGGAACCAGTGACCCCTGTTGCGCCAGTGGAACCAGTGGACCCTGTAGCCCCTGTTGCGCCAGTGGAACCAGTGCCCCCGATAGCACCAGTAACCCCGGTAGCACCGGTAGCACCAGTGGAACCAGTGGAACCAGTGGAACCAGTGGAACCAGTGGAACCAGTGGAACCAGTGGACCCGGTAGCGCCAGTTGAACCAGTGCCCCCAGTAGCCCCGGTAGCGCCAGTGGAACCAGTGCCCCCAGTATCCCCGGTGATCCCTGTTGCACCAGTGACCCCGGTAGCGCCAGTGGAACCAGTGGAACCAGTGGAACCAGTGGAACCAGTGGACCCGGTAGCGCCAGTGGAACCAGTGAAGCCGGTGACCCCGGTAGCGCCAGTTGACCCAGTTGACCCAGGGACACCGGTAGCGCCAGTGGAACCAGTGGAACCAGTGGAACCAGTTGACCCAGTGGCTCCTGTTGTCCCAGTGACGCCTGTGGATCCTGTGAAGCCAGTGGCCCCGGTGAACCCTGTGACCCCCGTTGGACCATCTTCACCAGTTTCACCTGTTGCTCCCGTGGGCCCAGTGTCACCATCTTCACCAGTGTCTCCGGTGGGACCATCTTCGCCCGTGGCGCCCGTGGCACCCGTGAGGCCCGTGATCCCAGTGGCTCCTGTGACCCCGTTTTTACCAGTAGCCCCTGTTACACCTCCACTTGGACCTGTAGGCCCAGTTGGGCCGACAGAACCGGTGGGTCCCGTGTATTCAATTTCTACAATAGCACTTCCTGGAGTAACCTTAATATCCAATGTTTCACTCCAAAACCGAAGATTGCTTCCAGAGACTAATTCAACACTACCGCCATTTGGTGGCCCATCAGGGGTCGTTGCGGACTGTACCACAGCCGCTAAAAAAGGCAGCCCGGTTGTGCAATCGATCAGACTCTTACAGGTCACCGTTTGTGCCCTTAATGATTTAGTCACAAGTTCACCACATTCTGGAAAATTTGAACTCATTATTTTTTTTTTATAAGTTACTAAATACTTGTGCGTGGGCGAGTGATGCCATTTTTCTGACTGAGCTATGGGAATCAAAAAGATGTGGGTTCAAAAAGATCAACTCCGTAGCCTTTGCTCGCGTCGTTTTGTAGAAGCGCTCATGACACAAGACAAAGGGCATATTTTGCAAAAGATATTTAAAAAGTAGCTCACATAATTCAGCTTTAACTAATATCCGTGGCTCTTCTTCAATTTGGTGCAATTGCCTCTTGATGCATTGAATGATTAAGTCACAATCCATTTTTTTTCAGCCATAAAAAAATAAACAAATGTCCAGCCAGAACGAACCCGAAAAACAACAAGAAAGAATGGACATCAATCTAAACTTAAATTTGGGAACATGGGTAGCTTTCGGATTCCTTATGTTTGCTATGTTTGTTATTGCCATAATCGGTGGTTCCATAGGTGTGGATTATGGTAAGGGTGGTGTGAACAAACAGCTGTACATTATGGGAATAGTAACTTTAGTCGTTACATTGGTACTTTCTTTGCCAGGCTTTTACCATCCTTTGGCATCGATGGGTATTCTCATCGGCTTTGGGCTCGGGGTGGCCACTTGGGTCTTAACAAATAAAGCTAAGAGTCAGTAGGAGTGCGTGGGGCACGCGGGTTTGATGGTGACATGCGAACCATCCACTCTGTTGGAACTTTGACCACCATACCAAAAAGCACAGCAACGGATGGTTGTTTTTCAGCATACACTCGTTGTATAACGAGCCCTTTTTGTCCTAGCTCACGGCTCATAACATTAGACCAACCCGCACCACATGCACATGCAAGTCTGGACACTAATTGTAGATCTTGCTTGACTCGCACCCAATCTCCTCTTGAAACCTGACAAGCGAATAGATCGTTTCCGTTCAAATCTTCGACTGCGGCCAACGGATATATGCTTACATCAGATTGCAAGAGCACTTCATTTTCAGACACCATAATTCCGTACGGTACACCGCACATTCTCAGATAGGTTGAGTGTTTCTTTTCCCAGGCTTCAATTGTATCCCGAGGGGCAATGAGGAAAACATAATCCAAGCGACGCGGTGATATTCTGGCAGGGTAAACCACATGTTTCCGATCCACCGTAATTACACAATCATTTTGACCGGGTCTGATCTTGACTTTGTTTTCACTCACTTCCATGAGTTCACATAATACAGGAACATTGCGATCCATGGTACCAGGAAATGCAAAGACATATTGCCCAATTTCCAATGAGTGTACGATCTGACTGGCCTCGATTTGACTTGTGGATTCCGCCCCATTCCAGAAAACTGTGACTTGCGCGGCACCATTCCCACCATCCTTGACTTGACCGAGACAATGATGGTCTTTGTGTTCCACCCAATCTCCTTTCTCAAAAAAGGTCCCATGAATCATGTTTTCACAAGCATTGGCGACAAAATTATCATCATCGTACTGAACCACGTAACTGTTATCCTCTTCCTTAAACCCCGTCACCTTGACGGCATATGATCCGCGTTGATTAGACGTCACGATTCTGATGTGACTTCCAACTGCGTACTTGTACGAATATTTGTGAAGTGAATGATGTAATTGGTTCGCAACATCCCCGGAAAGCCCACACTCCTTAAGATCATCAATAGTCGCTAATCTAAGAGTTTCAATGGTGTCGAATCCATTTTCTTGAAGTGCTGGCACACATGCTTTAAATTCATGGGGAAAGCAGTTAATCATTTTAGAAAATTGTAATTTATTTTAGTTCTAATTTATACTAACTTGAACGCACAATTGACCTCGCCAACGCCATTGCCAGAAGATCATCCAATCCCGCAATCCCGGCGTCCCGTCGGGTGTCTGGTTTGACGGGAGAAACTCGTTGCATCCAATCTAAAGGAACAGTTGTTCGATGGCCATCCACCAGGTTTAACAGACCATAGGTTACGTCTTTGTGATCCGTAGTCATTGTGCGTCGCACCAGCAACTGCTTTCCGAGCATGGCATCCATAGGGTGAGCGTAACCAATATCCGAGGCTATGCACAATTCTCGAACTTGAGCGCGACTCGTGGAAAGCTGAACAGTTTGAAAATCCTGGGTGTTCGCCGGTGTTGCTTGCTTGCCATCCAAATGCATACAGCTTCCAATAATAAAATTGTAATCTCGAGAAGGGTACAGTAAAGTTGCTTGTTTCTTTTCATCATCAACTTGAACCACAATGGCGCTGGAGTGAATTCGATCAATCAAACAAGTGCCATGTTTTGCATCGTATTCCCGGATTTGTGTTAGTGGGGTCAAAATCTTGGCCTCATCACCGGCAAGAATAATTTGGCGGAAGGGGTAAAGCACCAAGTTGCGAGGAACCCAGGGTTCCGTATTTTCAAGGTGTGGGGTGCTAAATCGCAGATGAACTTGATTACCTTTGAGCTCTTGAATTGTGCCCAATCTGGGAAAATATTTCGCGTCGGGATGCGCCCAAACTTGCATTCCAGGATCCAGAACATGGCTCAAACCATCAGCGTTCATCATGCTTTCTTCCCCAGATTCATTCCATCGAATTGTGGTCAATTTTCCCGGGGAGGTTACAACACCTTGCCGATTCCCGTTGATATCATGAACCTTATCACCAGCTTCAAATTTCCAGCCCAAAATGATGTGCGGATGGACCTTGTGACGAGTGTTGTCATCCAAATAACGAATACGATAGTAATTAGTGGTGGCATCAAAACCGTCAATCATTGCCAGGTACATGGCTTTCGTGGCAGAAGTCGTGGCCCTCACAATAGATCCCGCTGGGTACTGCTGAAACCACTGGTTATCACACTTGGAGTCCTTGGAGTCCTTGGAGTCCTTGGAGTCCTTGGAGTCCTTGGAGTCCTTGGAGTCCTTGGTGTCCTTGGTGTCCTTGGTGTCCTTGGCGTCCGTGGCATCCTTGGTCCCATTCAGGCTGCGAATGAGTAATCTAGCATGCCCACGCTTCATCCCACTTTCCACGAGATCTTCAAACGTCGCGAGTTGTAGGGTATCCATGCTGTCGAAACCATTCTCTGCCAGGGACTTCTGGTAAGCTTGAAATACAGGTTTGCTAAAAATCACGTCCATCTTTTTGCGGTGAAGTAGAATAAAAATATGGAAAGTTTTCAAAGATTGGAACGAGCAGGCCGGGAACTTTTCCGGGAAGCCGCAATCCTACAATTTACGCGCCATTGTCACGGACGTGATTACGAAAGTGATTGGGTACCTCAAGACTTACCTGAATCTGCCCTGTCCGTGATTTACGAGTCAGAGCTAGAGCCTGGTGTCCCTGACGCTGCCGGAGCCCTGGGTGCAGCCACCGTCGCGGGGACTGCCGGAACCATACTCAACCTGCGGCGAAAACTGGCCCAATGTCAAAGCGGTCGGTCAGACTTAGACCAACAACTCCAAGGGCTTCGTCGAGAACTGAAGGACATGAAGAAGCTTCAGGTACAGCTGGAGAAAACCAAAACTAGACTTAAGGCTTTAGAAGCAAGAGAGGCCCAGGAAGCCGCTCAACAATCACGAAAGCTGCAACAACGACAAGAGCAACAAGAAGGCTTTATAGAAGAATATCAAAGCGCAGCCAAACTCCAGGAAAAAGAACGTGAACTAGCTGAACAAAAAGCTAAAGCTGAGCAGCAAGCACGCGAACTTGAAGCCAGACGGGAAGAGGCTAAGCGAGCCCAAGCTGTTGCCGAGGAAAAGGAAAGGCTGGCTAATGAAGCGGCTGTAAAGGAGCAGCAGCTTCAACGACAATTGAGTGACGAGACTCAAAAACGTGAGAAGCACACACGTGAATTGACCGCAGAATTAGAAGCAATGCAACTGAAATTAAGCGATGCAAAACGGTTAGAGACGGAACTCCAACAAGTGCAAGAGGTTCAGGAAGTATTGCGTAAAAGGCTCGCCTCTGAAGAAACAAAACTTGAGGAAGTCAAAATAGAGTTGAAAGGGAAGGGTGAGGAGCTTGAGAAAGCGAAAAAACAACAAGATCAACTAAGGGCAGAATTACAAGCCAAACTAAATGATAATGCTGAATTACAACAACACCTTGATGTGAAATTGAAAGCTGCTGCAAAACAAGAAGCTAAGGAAGCCGAGTTACAAAAGGAACTTCAGAGCGCTAGAGAAAAAGAAGCTCAATTGAAGAAAGTTAAAAATGAAAGCACGGCCAAATTACAAGCTCAACTAACTGAAAATAATGCCTTGAAAGTGCGCGTTGCTGCAAAACAGAAAGCAGTGGACGATCAAAAAGCTGAACAAGTGAGGCTACAAACTTCCCTGGAACAAAAAGCAGCCGAGCTACGCAAACAGGGGGTGGAATTGCAAAAGATCCAAGAAAAAGAACAAGAGTTAAGAACTGAACTGAATGATTATCAGCAGAGGAACAGGGAGTTGGAAGAAAAGATCAGAAAAGCAGAGGCTGTTCGAAAACAAACGGCCCAGGAATCCCAGGCCGCTCGCGAGGAACAGAAGAAGAGTCAAAGAGACGCCAAGCTTGCAAAAGAAGCATATCAAAAAGTGCTAGACGAAAATTCACGCACTCAGCAACGTTTGGAGCAGGCACAACAAGAACACCAGCGAGAACAGCAAAAGAACGCAGAATTGCAAGAGGTTCTGCAAAGACTAAAAGATGACAAACAAACCCTTCAAAAAAGACAACAGGAACTACAACAACAACTTAAAAAAGCCAAGGAGTCTGAAAAAACACTTAGTAAGACCAATGTCCAACAAATTTCGAAGCTGGTGACCCAACTCGACACGCTGGAGGAACATATTGAGGCAAAATACGCTCAAGAAGCTGAATTTCTTCGACAACTGGACGTCCTCGAACAGTCCCAGAAGAAATATAAAGCCCAAGCAGCCCAACTTAGCCGACTCAAATTAAAAGATAAAGCACAAATAGACAAACAAGTTGCGGATTTGGCCGAGGCTAAACAGCGTATTGCAAAACAAGAAGAAAAATACGCAAAAATGCTTGCACAATTTAGATTAGAATATGGGGACCTGGAGCAACAAAAGAAAGCAGCAGATAATGCTGTTGGAGAATTAAAGGAGGCCAAGCAAGCAGTGGATAGCGCAAATAATGCTTTACAAGGTCAAGTAGAGAAACTTGAACAAGAAAAGAAAGAGTTGTTAGGACACAATAGTGATTGGCAACGTGAATACAATGATCTTCAGGGACAAGTTTCGAACTTGCAGAATATCAACAGTTCCCTACAAGCAAATAATAGTTCTCTCCAAACTCAAAACCAACAAATAGATGCAGAACTTAAAGGATATAAAGATGCAAACAAAAGAGGCAATGAAGAACTAGCAGCGATCAAAGCAATAGTTAAAGAACTCGAGAGAAATAAGTTGCAAAGTTCTTGGCAAATTGCATCTAAAGATCAAGAAATTCAAAATCTGTTAAGTCGTAACCATCAATTGCTTGAAGAAGGGAAAGCACGAATTCAAACTTTAGAAAACCGTGTTGAAGGCTTATTACAAGAAGGGAATACCATCCTAGCTCAAAGAAATACTATACTTCAACAATATAAAAATTACTTTGACCAGTCTTTGGAAAACCGCCGTCTATTTGAAGGTCAAGCTCAACAATTTGTGTCACAAGCTCAAGAAACCTACAGACAACAGGAAGCTGCTAAGGCAGAATTGGTAGCAGGTATTGGTCAACTTGAAGCCAGAATTAGAGAAATCGAGCAAGCAAAGAGGAAAAAACAGGAAGAATATGAACATAAAGAAGCCAAATTAAAAGCAGATGTGGATGAACAGCAAAGGCAAGGTAAGTTGACTGAGGAAAACTTACGTGAAGCTCGACAACAATCCGAAAGATTAAGGAGTGATTATGAAAGAGATGTTAACATTCTGGTGCAACGATCTGTAGAAATGATGCAAGAAGTCAATAGACAACGACAAGCACAAGCTGGTATTTTCGGGTAATTCCCTAAAAATCGTGCCTTTATTACATACCCATGACACACGCACTTTTTTCGCGCCCAGAAACCATGAACACCACAAGCAACAAAACTTACGTGCTTCGCGATTGTCCATGCGCATTTACTACATTTGGCGGTGACTTGGCAAATCTGATATGTTCTTACTTAATTGGACCTCTCTATATTGTGGAGAAGGTTAATGGATGGCGCAATTGTAGTCCAAGTGGTGGTCGACTTACTGACGATAAGTACTGGATCCCTAGAGGTTCCACAGTTCAAATCTGGGAACACCCAGGTCGCATTCACACTCTCATCAAGACCTTAACGTTTCCTCGCACCATTACTGCTACCTGGAGGGGTTCTGGGGTTACCAGTGTTCTGGGTCACAGTGATGGTTCTCTTACGGTCTTCAAAGGTACAAGCTTTGATAATCCAATATACATCCGGTGCCCCGCGCACGCTGGACAAAAGATCGAGTGGATTTTCCCTTTTGAACATGGCTTCATCACTGTTTCGGACCGCGCTCTAATTTGCTGGTCCTTGAATTCCCTCAGGGTAATGGCTAAATATGAGAGATCGAACAAACGATCCCGTGAACCCTTTCGCAACTCGAAAGAAGTCAAGAAACCCAAGTTCAAAGTGACTCTCAAGCAATATTTCTAAACAACACACAATAAAAAAAACTTATGACTACTCTTCTTGTGCTGGATTTAGATCAAACTCTTATAGACTCTGATGATGATGGAGTGGTCACCGAACGCCCTCATTTAAGGCGATTCCTAGAGTCATGTATGCAGCTTTTTAGCTACGTGGCGATTTGGACCCGCGCTAAGCAATCATGGGTAGATCATGTACTACGTAATGCTCCAACCTTAGCAAGATATGCAGAGAAATTTTTATTTATTTGGACTTATGATCAATGCTCAGTGCGCATTGTTCTAGGAGGCTACTATAGTGGTCAAGACCATATACGCATTACAAAACCATTGGAACGCGCTTCCCAAAAATGTGGTATCCCTTTAGAGAATATATGGTTACTTGATGATTTGGCTGAAAATAATCAGGATAATAGACCGGAAGCATTCATTCTCTGTAAGCCATTCGATGCTGATGCGGAGAAAAATGACACGGAGCTACTAAACATTCTTATGCATCTTCAGCGCGATCCTCCCATTCCTGCTTCTCATCATCATCCATAGCTTCTCATTTAATTCGGGCTTGTAATTTTGAATTTTGAAGATATTTTCGCAAATACAATGCATAACTGATTTGTTTCTCGTCAACCATATACTCAATATTGCGTGCAAATTGCATGTATCGATCTTGTTCATCTGGAATGGTTGTGCTCAAAAGGCGCATTACACTATCAAAACTACAATTCTCACCAGATCCCAAATATCGAATGAAATTTGGACAAACATTATAGTCAATTAGGGGACGGATAACAATCTTATACATTTGCAATTCAAAACTGAGGTGTTAATTCGCCACACTTCCTTGATCAAATGAAACAAAAACTTTCGTAAAAGTAGTCTTAATAGGTGCCATTTCATAGTGAACTCCTGGTTTAAAATGAATTATCCAAGTGTCAGTTGGAGATACGGAATTGGAAGCAAGTCCTTGTATTCTCTGAACACATCGGGACATCTCACACGCATTCGTGTATGCACTTAAATTTTTGCAAAAAGCTCCACCCATTAAGGTTTTTTTTATATACATTTTGAAATAAAAAGCACATGGCGTCTTCAGGAGCTGCCCTTGTTCAATTGGCTGCCAGTGATGGTAATTTTTTACATCCTTACCCAACCCCAGTGATCACTCTAAGACCCCCTCAACGTAGGCGATCACAGAAGAGACCCAGACGGCTCAGGGGAAATAAAAAATTGCTTCCAACTGGGAACTTTACTAACTACCCAGTATATTAGGGCCCCTAGAGCAACCCAAGTAAAAAAGGCAATGATGAGATGAACCCAAAAGGTACTGATATTCAGATATCCCCATAGGAAAAGAACCAATGTTGACACAATCAACATGAAAGCACAACTTAAAATCAAGGGACGACGGCTTTCTTGAGGTACTAAGGCAGCCACCAATACAAGAGTATATGGGAAGCTCCATATGATGCCTCCAAGTAAAGGGTTAACGGTTGCGGTGATGAGTGTAACCACTAAAATGATGAGGCCGCCCAAGAAAAAACCAATTAGGCCTTTGGAGACAAGATGATTCATGTTTTGTTCTTAATGACGCATGTTTCTTCCTGGGTGTCTTGGTGGAAGCTTCTGATGATCGCGCTCGTCCACCACGCGCTGAAGTTTTTGGAGATCCCATTTGAGTTGTTGATTTTCCATCTGAAGTCGGTTAACCAACATGAGCGATTCTCCAAGTTGCCGATTTAGTCTAATATTGCACTCAGCCAAGTCTGAATTTAGTAATGGTTCCCTATATGAAGAAAGTACAGGTGACCGAGGACGTGGTTGCCAACATGATTGACCCATGATGTTTTTTGAAAGCTTAAAATAAAAACAACAACAAAACATGTCTAAACAGCAATCAAAATGGATTGGAATCTTTGTCCTCACTACGTTAGCCACGGCAGCCAATGTTATTTCCCAAATGACCAAATATTGGGGAAAAATCACGAATGAAAATAATAATACTCAGTCCGCACACTTGGGTCTTTGGGAAGCATGTATGGGTAATGAGTGTTTCTCGTTAGACAATTCGGAGTATTCTGTTAGTACTAGTTTGTGGTTCATACGTTTTCTGACCCTGTTGGCTGCTTTACTTGTTTTGATTGCATGGGTTTTGGCTATTAAGCCTATGACCACACAAGGAAGTCGGGGTACGTGTGGTAAGGTCAGGGGGCTTCTTATTTTTGCCTTTTTGCTACATGTCGCGGGTCTTATTTGGTTTGCTGTTGATGCTCAAGATGCTGACAGCGTGGGTTATTCATATTGGATTGGTTGGGGAGCTGTGCTCTTTACCATCATTGCATTTGGTGTGTGTATGTCTATGAAAACAAAAGGTAGGATTCAGTAAAAGTCTGCGCAATGATCGACGCCCCGGTTGATTGTGTACCCGATAGCGCTTGCGGGACCTTTGCCGTTTTATGTAAGGTTTTTGAATCTCGTGGGCCACGCACTTTTCTTGTTTGAGTTAACATATACTCATACTCCCACGAACCAGTTTTGATGCGAAATGTGCTGTGGTATTGCTGGCCACCAAGATGTTCTAAGACCACAGGCCTTTAAACCCTGAAATTTCGGTCAATTTCACGCTGCCTTAATTCAAGTTCGTGTTGCTCCGGACGATAAATAAAACTTTGTGAATCTGAAGCTAATCTGTATACAGCCTGACGATCATTAGCAATAGCATAGCCAGCGGTGTAACGTTCTTCTTGGTAAAAACATGATGTATCATCAACGGTCGGTAGAGCGTTACCAAGACCTCTTACGTAATTCAGGAACTCTGAGCAACTAAAGGAATGTTGGAGTATGTAGTGGCCTTCTCGTTTTGTATATAATTTTAGTAGAGGAAACGTATGGGATGGTTGGCCCATGTTTGTCCAAAAATCTTTGGAAGATTGCCCATGTGATTTTGAGATGTACACAAATGCCCATCGAAGCCTTAGAAGTTCCCTGATAGCATTCCAAGTGTAATGACATGGACGATGGTCAACGGCTCGCCCATAGACTATAATACAATCAATGGACATTTTTTGTTACATGTGAGTAAAAAAAATATGGGTGCATACTGGTCCAACCAAGCGAGCCAAGCGAATCAAGGACTGCAAGCTGATGCGGACTTTTGGAAATTTAAGTATCGTGAGGAACATGACCATGTCCTCAGACTTAAAAAACAATGCCAAACCCTAACCAAAGAATTACAGTTTATTAATTGGACTACATATCTAACCATTTCTAACAACATCATCCGAGGAATCCATTGAGTAAAAATGGTAAGCGGGTTTTACCCCTGATGTGTCACATAACGGGATACTGAATCCCATTCAGTTAACCTAAAAAAGCCAGCTGAACTATTTTCGTTTTTGAGGTAAAAATAGTTGCCGCTGTTTGCGGCACCTTCAGTGCTCCCGAAATCAACGACTACATAATAAATTGATACATCTAAAGAAAATCGCATGACTTTTATTCCTGCTCTTCGAGGTCGGACTTTACCTGGAAACTCCACTGCGACCCCACTTGCGGGAGCAGCAACATTTACAGGCACTGCTGAGGATGTGAGCGCATATCCAGAATTAGTTGTTGGAGTCATCAGTGACGTCTCTGGAACTTTTACTTTGGAGTTTTCGTCAGACAGCACCAACTGGGATTTTACGGAAACCGTTGCGTATACTCTGCAACCTAATTTTACTTACACAACTGCAGTTAAAGCCCGCTACTATCGTCTAGTGTACGTAAATGGTACAAGTGCTCAAACATTCTTTAGACTCCAATCGATCGCCCGCATTGCTAGTCCATCATCATCCTCAGGCTCAAGTGAAACCAAAGTGTCTCTTGGAGTAACAAACACCAATCCCATATTTGATGCCTTTAACCGCTTCAGAGTATCTAATCCTGAAACTTTGCTGGAGGTCACTCACCAAATTAGCAAGAACGATTCCTTAGAAACCGAAGCCTTAACCGGATCCGCCACGTCCACATGGAATTCCAACACTGCGTCGGTTACACTCGCTGTCACTGGTGGTACTGATTCAGTATATCGCCAAAGCCGCAGGAATGCGGTATATCAACCTGGTAAGAGTTTACTTTGTTTATTTACGGGTGTTCTCGACTTTGGAAGCAACACCAATAATACTGTAGCCAGTTGCGGTCTTTATAATGCCACAGATGGGCTCTTTTTCTCATACCAAAATGGGACAACATTGGCAGTTAATGTAAGAACAAGCACATCTGGATCCGCGGCGGATACGCAAATCCTACAATCTGCTTGGAATATCGATAAAATGGATGGAACTGGCCCATCTGGTATAACGGTTGATCCAACCCAGGCTCAAATTTTTGCTATAGATTTTGAATGGCTTGGCGTTGGTCAAGTTAGGTTTGGATTTGTTCAAGATGGCATTATTTATTATTGTCACTTGCAGCAACATTCCAATGTTGACAGTAAGGTTTACATGAAGCGTGCATTTCTACCTATCCGTTACGAAATGCTTTCAGTTGGTGGGTCTGGTTCGGTGTCTATGATTTGCTACACAGTTGTATCTGAAGGTGGGTTTAATCCGATTGCAGAAACTTTTTCAGCCACTAGAACTGCATCGTTGCAAGTATCTGGTACACCTCTACCCGTTATATCCATTCGCTTGGCTTCAGGATCATTGCGGCAAGCCATTCCTATCACCAAGGGTATACTACAAGTTAGTAATGGTGCGGTAATTGGTCGCGCTTGGTTATATCGAGATGTAGCTTCTGCTACAATTCTAACTGGTGCCACTTGGACTGCGGCACATGCTGATTCATCTGTTGAATATGATGTAAGCGCGACAGCTGTAAACTTGACCACGACCCCAACCCCTGTACCAATTGATACCCTGTTGGCAGGTCGGTTTGAATCTTCTGAGGCAAATACAGATCTGGGGAACATTTTAACCATCAATGAGGCTGGAACTTCTGATGTTTTAGTAATCACTTGTCAGACACTTACGGGTAATGAAGACGTAGTTGCTTTTGTAACATGGGGAGAACAGCCTTATTAGTAAGTGAACTGGAAAAGTAAACTTATGCGCTTATTGCCTCCTGTTTGATTAAAGTATTTGAATTGAATATTGGTTCCAGGGAGTATTTTTGATGCCCTGCCTGTAACATCCCCAAGTACAAATGTTTGTGGTATCGTGAGCGTTGGTTGACCCAGAGAAATTTCAAATAAAATATTTGTGACTCCAAGACTAAAGCTATCAGTGCAAGTTTGTTCAGTTTGAATTTGTAAGTTTTTCCAGTCAATGTTCAAAATGCGCCCAAGGTTATTTTGGGTGGCCCCAGACTGAACTTTGACAACATAACCTCGATTAAGGTATGCAAGTTGACCAGTGGTCAATGTAATCTTATTGTCACCAGGGCTTAGATTGTTACTGATGGGACCTAGATTGCTATCAGGAGCGTAGGTCATTTCAACTCGATCTCCCAAGTGTTGGTTTTCAACCCTAAATTGAACTGCGAATAAGCTTAGATTTAGAGGAAAATTTACAAGCTTGATGACTTCACTGTCCGTGTGCTTAATTTCCATTTCTTCTGTGACAGCCAGGTAATGGCCATTAGAAAAACTGGTTTCCCCTGTAAACATGCGCATTTCATCAGCATATGTTACGTGAACTAGGCGAGTTGCCGCATGAACAATGGTATGTGCCGGATCATTAGGACAGGCAGTGGGCGCAGCTGGAGTCCCTGTGTGTTGTAGAACTGTGATGACATCAGTATCTTCAGTTTCACAATAAAGTTTGTAACGATAAAGATTATCTGCGGTGGTTGCCATGTTTCCGAGGTTTAGTCTTTTTCTTGTGAGGGCCAAAATTTTGAGGCATAATTTCTATAGTATACGATGGTAGCTCAACTTTTGAGGCACATCGAGATGGACTCATCATATGTGAAAACCAACATTCTGTACAAACATAGATGGATCTTGGGGATAAAGGCCATACGAATTGATACTGCCATTTTGAGCAGATTAATTTCCATTGACAAGACATCGTGTTGTCAAGGCGCAGGTCTGAGAATATGCGTGCCAGACTTACGGGAATTTCTGGAGTCCTAGACATGTACATTTTAGCAAAGAAAATCACCGCCGGAAAATCATCTTCAAAAATAATGGCTACACTCTGAAGGCCTGGAAACACAAAAGTGCGGTAAGGGATCCCACGACCCCCGGGTTTCTTACTAAGCGCGCGAAGTTGGGCTTCGGTAAAAACCTTTGGATGTCGACCGGTTGCTTTTAGACAAAGGAACTCTTTGGTATTTTGAGGAGGCGCTCCGCTACAAACAAGGGGTGCCGCCAAACTAGCACGCTCAACAAATCTCGGCCGGCGGCCATCTAGGTCTACAGACTGTGGAGTTTCAGCACCACAATATGGGCTCACAAAGAGGTCATTTTGAACCTGGTACATTGCTTTTTTTACACATGTGTTCAAATTTTCGTGTACACAACAACTATTCCCAAAAAAATCTCCACCGTTATTGAAAAAAAGGCACAAGAATGAGCGATACTGAAGTGTCTGATGCTCCCGACCCAAATGAATGGTACGAATCCGATGATGGCTTTGTTGTTGATAATGAAGATGAAATTCAAGAAGAGATCGAGGAGGCGGAAAAGAAGCTCAAAAAGGAATCGGAAGTTGATGTCAGCAACATTATTTCCGGTACACGTTCTCGGAGGCAGCGAAGAGCACCTGTGAGATATCAGCCAGTGGAAATACCAGATGACGATCAAACAGATTCAGAGGCTGACTCCGAATCAGAGGATATTGATCCAGTACCAACACCACTCCCAGAGCCTGAAACTGATACCGATACCGATGAAGACTTTAAACTGGAAGACGACGACGACGAAGACGCAGTCGAAGACGAAGACGCAGACGCAGTCGAAGACGAAGACGAAGACGAAGACGAAGACGCAGACGAAGACGCAGACGAAGACGACACAGATTCAAGTGACGCAGAATCTAAAAAAACATCCCAAAGAAGGGGCCGCAAAAGAAAGCTTCAAGATGCGTTTGATTCTGAGAAAAAGTCGCAATAAAAATTATAAAGCTGTAAAAAATGCCGAGAAGAAGTAATAAGAAGTCACGTAGGTCACACAGGGACATTTCACCCCCGAAAGTTTCAAGAAGGCGTTTAACCCAACAGCCACAGCGGCCACAGCAGCCACGACAACCTCAGACCCAACGACACACAGGAGCAGTCCCAGTACCAGCGTACGTTCAGCATCACCAGGCTCCGCACCAGGCTCCGCACCAGGCTCACCCAATCTATCCTAGATATGATTCAATGGGTCTATATCAACCAGGAGCACCTTATGCACCTCCGGGAAATCAACACACCAGCACCTACACTCCACAAGGCTACCCACAAGGCCATCCGCAAGGCTACCCGCAAGGCCCTCCACAAGGCTACCCGCAAGGCCACCCGCAAGGCCACCCGCAAGGCCACCCGCAAGGCCACCCGAAAGGCTACCCACAAGGCCCTCCGCAAGGTTACCCACAAGGCCCTCCGCAAGGCTACCCACAAGGCCCTCCGCAAGGCTACCCACGAGGTCCTCCACAAGGCTACCCGCGAGGTCCTCCACAAGCCCAACGCCCACCTCAACACACTCGTCCTCAAGGGTTTGCACCTCCCCCATCTGCTCAGCAGGGATTTTATCAAGCTCCACAAGGAACTCCACAACCGGCTCCCCAGGGGGCTCCACCGGGGGCTCCACAAGGTGGTCTTCAATCGGCACCGATGCCTTATAATGCGTCCAGATTTGAGAGTTATCCGTTTTAGGTTGGGATTTCATTAAAGACAGATGGACCTGGAACCACCCCCCGAAGATGGTGTTAGTGCTGCAGAAATGAAGCGCATAAAGAAGCGACTAAAACGAAGGCGGCAACGGGAAAAGAAAAGACAACAAAAGTTACAAGAACAAAAGGATAAAGAAGCTCGCAAGCAAGAACTTCTTCAAAGGTTGAGGGGTAGGGCCAAGTCTCGGCAACATGTTCACCAAATGCAAAAGTGGATGAGTATGGGCGCACCGGAAGATGTTGTGCGAAAAATAATGAAAGAAAAAGGAATAAACGTACCACCAACTACTTAATACCTCGAGTGTCTGAACCCAAACGTTGATACCCACATACACATGGGGTCAACGCATAGCAATTTAGATGCCCTTGTAATCCCAAATTTGATAGTAGAACATCACATGGACACGTAAATTTTTGTACTTTCGCATGTGCAAGTAATTTTCGAACCCCTCGTCGACTCACCAAGTAAGCAAACATTCCCCAGGATTCACCTGACACAACCAGCCCTGGACCTGCACTACCCTTGTTGTGGCGATTTTTGGGGTTGCGACCAAGGTAAATAACATCCCACTGTGGTTTATGTTTACTAAGATAAGTGACAGCCTGTAGTGTTCTTTGTACAAACCCTGGCCTAAAAGAAACATCATCTTCAAATATACATGCGTATCGGTGACCGGCTTTCAGGATCTTTTTCCATATCTGCCGGTGTGAACAAAAACATCCAATTTGACCTCGTGTAAGTGTAACTCCTGGAGCACAGCTATGTCTTGGTTTTAAAGTTGCACCGTTGACACCCAAGACCACCTTTACATGCCGTCGCAATGTTCCAATTCGTTTTAAAAAATTAGCTTTACGTTTAGGGCGAATACTGATACCATATATCGGAATTGACCACATTCTTGATTCGTGTCTTCTTTTTTAATGTGGTACGAAGAGTTTGTTAAGGAGGCAGTAGACAAAAAATATGGCACGGATCGCAAAAATAAGCAGTGGTCTTACAAATACCAGCAGGTTATGTACAATTTGCACGTGAATGGGGAGTATCTCTTGGCTGAGCACAGCTTTGAAGATCTCATCAATCTTAACAACGAGGCTTTGCAAAAAAACCGAAGTGATGTGAAACGAATTGACTGGCAAAAGAAAATGAAGGATTATCAAGATTTATTACAAGTAACCTTTGGCGATGAATCGTTCAAGACTATTCAATGTCACAAGTGCAAAGAAAACAGCAAAGTTGAATGGAGAGGAGCTCAGACCCGAAGCGCAGACGAAGGAATGACGATATTTTGTCGCTGTCTGGGATGTGGACGACGCTGGAGAGAGTCCGGTTAAGAAGATAACAAAAAATCAGTAAATGTTGCCACGTTTGATACTTTGTCAAAAAAGCACACCCACACATCCGTTACACTGCCATTATCATAGATACGCCTAACCTTAACCCAAATCTTTGAGGTTTCTTCTTGGTAAGGATATATTAGCATAACTCGCTCGCCTTTTTGAATTTTGTGATCAAATGGCCGGGATTCAGAAGGTTCAAGATAACATTGAACTTCAGGAACATCACAAGTGGCCATCACTTGAATATGAGTTTTGGGTTTGGATTGACCTTGAGCCACCATCACTTTCCCCAATTGATCACGAAGACTTGTGCTCATAGTTGAAAGATCGCGAATCTTGCGTTCCAAAGTATTCATGGTTAATTCAATGGCACTCAGCTTCTTCTGGAGGTATTCCACATCCTCGGAAGGCGCGGACTGGACGGGCTGCGGGGGTTGCGAGGGCTGCGGGGGTTGCGAGGGCTGCGTGGGCTGCGAGGGCGGCGTGGGCTGCGAGGGCGGCGTGGGTTGCGTGGGCTGCGAGGGCTTCATAAACTGGCCTGGAAATTGAACAGTGGCTCTTGGAATGGGTACTGCAGTGGCAGTTTTCGATTGCGGCTGCTTCAACGTTTGCACAGGTGGTGGGGACGACCAAAAACCAATTTTCGGAGGATTTACATCCGTAATTTTTACTCCTCTTGGTTGACGCAGATTTCTCGAAATATGCTGGCGTTTAGTAGCAACTCCCTTTTTGACAGGAGCTGGTCTTCCGCGGGTTGTCTTGCGTCTAGCGCGTGCCCGTGACTTGGCAATACGTGCTGGGACATTATGGTATCCAAAGAAGCTCATCTATTTGTTTTTTGTTGCGCGTCCATAATTTTCATTCCTCCTTTCGAAACGAAGGAAGAGTTTTCCGATCATGTAAAAAAGAATGCTGGTGATTAACGTATTTGGTAAATACTTACACGATAGCTATATGTACCGACCATCATCAGTGGGTGTTATTTGCTTCACCATTGATCCCAGCAACCAAAACGTTTACCTAATACTAGGCAAAGAATCTGATTTTTCTCAGCTTGCTGACGGAGATAGCGGGTGTTGGTGTGATTTTGGAGGTAAGCCTTTAAATGGCGAGTTGCTGGTGGACACCGCGGCCCGTGAATTTACGGAGGAATCATTGGGTGTTATATCCTTTACGTTTGGGCGAAAGCCGCATTATACAGAGTATGCTGATTCCTTTAAAGAATGCTTGGAAAATGGTGATTACGTCATGTGTCTTCGATTTTTTTGGGGCACTGTACTTCGAGTCTATTTTCTTAAGGAAGTTCCCTGGCAACCAGAAGTTGCTGAAAAATTTGATCGCACTCGTGACGCTTTACTCAGAATCATTACAACGGGTAAATGCCCCTTCGGAATGCGTAATTACCCTGGTATTTCCTTTGGGCCTAACCAACGCCCACAAATTGATGGAACCTATTTGGAAAAGTTTAAGGTGCAGTGTTGGAGTTTGGACCGTTTGAATTATGTAGTGAATCACTATGGTCGCTTTCGACAACAACGATTTCGATCATCTTTTGTACCCGTGCTTAAATTTCTTATTCGATATTTCAAAAAGTATTACATCTAGACAAAGATGCCTCCAAAATTGGTAAATGCAGCCAAATTGTTGGGATTTATGGGCGCCGTTGGTATGGGTCTAAAACTTCTTAGCCCTTACATTATCAAGACCGATGAAGCACTACCCAATGCTATCCATCAATACCCATATATGGCGGCGCATGTCAGGGATATGGAGCTTTTCTTGGTCTTACAGGAGCTTCTCATGCACCATCCGCGTTTGTCGAAGCTTTGCCAAAACCTCCTACATTGGTTTCATAAACTAGCAGCGATGGAATTGCAAGACGGTAAGGCCTGTAATTACACTGCTCAATTACTTAGACATAACCTCCAAGAAGGGTTTGTTGTGTTAGAAACGTACCCATACCCCATATATTCAATGTATCAAGAGGTTAAAGAAATCACCGAAGAATTACGGGAAAGCGTTGACGATCTGTGCCACAATATTAATATCGACGTATTATCCGGAAATTCCGACTAAATTGTCTCCGAAAGTCCGTACCTTTATTACACATCATGATTGCGCGAACAGTTCAAGAAGCGGCTCAAGCATACCCCAATGCAACACCAGCTTTCTTGGAGATGTTGGATCAATTGCTCCAAGGTTTCCAAGCGTGCTGTGCAGAACTTCAAAATATTGAGGATTACATGGAATTTGTGCGTATAAGTTCTTGTAATTTCTCGACCTGTCGAATGGGACTTTATAAAGGCGGCAAATTCCGGCTGCGTGATACGCTCCTGAGCCATCGTCAACAATGGACAGTTATGGGGACCAAGTTTAAGCACCTTTCATGGGCGACTTGGTCAAACCTTGGACATTATGGTATGAATGCATCACAAATTGTAATGCTGTCAATGGTGTCCAAAATGGCATACGTTCATGACCAATTGCCGCCTAATTTACAACAAGCACTGGAGCGGCTCAAACTACCCAAGAGTCGCCAACCTTCCTTTAATCAGCAACGTGATACTTTGCTGGAAAGAGTCTTCAATGCTCATATCCCAAGTATGGGTTGGTTGCGCCAAGTGTATGATCGAGTGTTTTTGGATTTGTGCCAAATTATTGGCAAGCTTAACACAAACTTATCCAAAGAACTACTGGACATTTTTGAAACTTCGGAAACTATTAAAGAGGCGGAGAATGCTGTAACGTGGATGTGCGATGAAAGTCATTTGGAGGCTAAAGCTGAGACTAAGGTGAAACCAAAGCTGCACCAAGTCACCATGAAATGCCTCAAAGCATTTCCACAACCTGATGGTCGGGTTAACTTAACCTATGGTCCAGATGGTATTCCGGAGACCAAAATTCCAGAATCGTATCAAGTCCTCGTTGATCTTGAAATGGGCCGTTTCGGCAACGCTATTGAGCGTGTTTTTGTGGAAACTCAGTTGCTCATTAGATTGTACGACCTACAACAAACATCACAAGATGAATCTAGCAAAAAACGCATGTTTCACAAGCTTTTTGCAGGCATGGAACTTGAGCGCATTCACTTTATGACGGAAGATGATAAAATGTACGATCTCTTTGGTGGACCTCGGATCAAACAACAACCTGAAGGAACAATGGGTATTTCATTTGCTCTGAGACTGTACAACGAAAACCGCACGGAAAGTGACTTAATACCCGAACTAACTCTACCGCTACATGCATTTGCTTACATCTTTTCTGAGTTGGAGGAAATCCCTACAAACCTTGAAACCAAACTCTACGAAGCCTTGGTGACTCGAGTGGCCAACGAAGAACTTACCGGATCTTCCTCCTCGTCCTCGTCTTCCTCTTCCTCCTCGTCCTCGTCTTGCGTTTGAATAAATTCTTATTTAAAAATTGAACTTCAAAACAGAAATAATGTTGGCTAAGAGTCACATGTACCCAGGTGATGATGGGAAAAATTACTTGTGCATTCAACTCACAAATGTTACACCAGACGAAAAGAATACTAAGGACCTTTACCAACTCATTGATTACATACCTACTTTGGGTAAGGTGTTTACTATTATTGTGGACACCCGAGAGGCCGAGGCAATTTACTATTTTCAATATTTTCCCGAGTTCCTGGGAAAGCTTAGTAAAGCACCTGGTGAATGTGTAGAATGCTGTGAGGTGTGGGTAACCCGAAGTGTTGGTCCATTTATAAGCGCGATCACAAGCATGATTAGCCACACTCTTCGCACCAATGGACATAAAATCAAAATTCGTTTCTTTGATTAAAAAAACAAAGATTGATGTCCTCAATTAATCAAGATCCTGTGCAAAAAATCCTAGATGATGCCCCGGCCTCCAAGGCTCAAATCGCACAATCTACAAGTGATAAAGTTCGATCATTTTGCCTTAGTCGAGTCGGGTTGTCCTTAATATCGTTCATTTTGTTCTTGGTGCTTTTCTTAATCTTTCAACCACGCTTCATATTCAAGAAGACCGACAATGGCCTAGAAAAGGGAGAAATCAACTACACGTTGGTTCTTATTCTTAGTGCCATTGGTTCAGCCTTAGTTTATTTTTTGCCCCTCATGATTAGCAAAAAGAAATGTTAAAAACAAATGGACTACACTCCAGCGAACAGTAGTTATGTTTTTTCGGGGGTATTCCGAGAAGAAATACCCTTCTACTTTTTGCAGCTGATTTCTACAGAACTCATGAATTGCTTACGAAACATTTACATGAGAGTAAGTCACAAGTATGATATGGGCACTCCAGAAGGAGCAGATATTTTTGCTCGATGTGTCAGAACCATTGGAACATGGAGTCCCAGTAAAAGAGATGAGGAAATGACCATTATTCTAAACAAATACCCCAAAATACACTATTACTACAAGTATACGTACTATGCGTACATTCAAGAAATTTTAAAGGCCAGGGTGTTTGTGAAACCCACAGATCGCTATGTAATAGGCTCCTTCGAAGATTTAGTTTTTCAATTCTATTGTATAGTTTCTGAAGATCCAAACTTTCAAGATGTGTCCATTGTGTCTTTGAATCTTGACCGTTTTTTATTCATTTCATCTATGCATCTCCGTACAGTCTTCACTGAATTTGTAGAGCAAATTACTATTAAGCAAATGAATCTTCAATTAACTGAAGAGAATGTTCAGAGGCATCTTTGGTCCCCACCAGGTTCAGTACCGGCGTCTCCGTCCCCGCCAGGCTCAGCACCTGCATCTCCGTCCTCGCCGTCGCCATTAGCCCCAAATGTTTCCCAGTTCCCCGAGGTTCCACCTGCACAACAGGCTTCACAGGCTCCACAGGCTTCACCGGCTTCACAGGCTCCACAGGCTTCACCGGCTCCACAGGCCCCACAGGTCCCACAGGCTTCACTGGCTCCGCAGGCTCCACCGGTACCAAATGCTCCACAGGTGCCGCAACAGGGTTCAATAATTGTTGGTGGTGATGGGCCTCCTGTGATTTTGTCTGCTCGACCACCGTCTCCAGCCCCCGATACTCACCACGCGCAAGTACATCCTATTGAGGAAGCTCAGAACGAACTTGATCAAGATTTAAAAGATTTTTGATCACGAACAACATTAGAAACGCAAAATTCAGTAAGCGTAACACCTCCAAATGTGGGAAAGATGAGTGACCTCGTCTGAGACTGTGGATAAACTTGCCGAAATAAAGAAAACATCTTACGTCTTTCTTTTACTGAAAGGGTTGCAAGGTAATTATGTACTTGATTTTGACGTTCCATTAAAAGTTGACCCAAGACTGAATCCATTATCTTTTTGTTGGTTGGGAATTCTTTTTTTATTGAATATTGACAGTATCAGAGCGCACTTTACGGACAGTGGTTAGATCATTAACTAAAGAGTATTTTCCCCCAGTTCGAAGTGAAGATACGTACACATCCACAGCGCATTTGATGGGTTTCCCACGGCCCAGTAAGGTCCGTGCCCCTTCTAGCGTCACAAAGTAGCAAAAGAGCCCCCATGACCTTGATGGAACGCAAATGTCCGGCGTTAATATGCGCGCATTTCTTTTAAATTGGGGATTGCGAGCAAGTAAGTAGATTTTCCAGTTTGGATCAATACGATGAACCTCTTGTAGAGCGCGTTCTAGATCTTGTGGATCCGGCATAATACAATCATCCTCCATGATCAGCGCATATGGTATACTCTGGTCAACCATCGTTTGCCAGGCGCTCATATGACTCAAGTAACAACCTAGCTCTCCCCTCCTTAGAGCATTCCATTTATTAATGGGTTTGTGGATTACCGCAATTTGAGCTTTATCCAACGTTTCTCCATTAACACCATGGATAATGCCGACGCGATTTGCCAACGGCTGTAACTTGGGTTGAGCCATGAATTCCTTGAGGCGTTCCTCACGAATGCTGATAACAAACAAAGGATAATTCGTTTCAGACATACGTTTTAAATGGTCATAATGGAAAAAAATTGTCAGCCCCAAGTAAACACGAAGAGGATGTCGAGTATTGAAGCACAATTGCGTATGCGGCAGTCAAGCTCCGCGCCCCAACCAAGCTCCGCGCCCCAACCAAGCTCCGCGCCCCAACCAAGCTCAGCGCCCCAACCAAGCTCTGAGTCCACAGAAGAAGATCCTTTCAAGTTTGTATTATATGTTCGACCGGATTGTACTCCGAGTCAGCGCATCATAGAAATGTTGCATTCCTATGAAGTGCCTCTAGATGACTTTTGGATTCAAGATGTGTACCTTTTGGGCAAAAAGCCGTTGTGGTTAAACGGCACACCCATTCTAGCCGATAAGAAAATGCGTCTGGTTTTTCCTGGCAACGATGCTTTTGTTTTTCTTCAAACCTTCTTGCAAAATCGCAAACTTGAAGCCCATAAAACACCCCAGGGAAGACAGCCACCACAAAATTCCTCTCTGTTTAGCCTTCCTGACGAGGAGAGCAACTTTAAGGAACCTGAGCGTCCAAAAAAGATCACGGAAACTTCTTTAGCAGACCTAATTGCAGCTCGAGAAGCCCAAGTCCCCACTCCAAAACAACCCACATAATAATAAATGTGTACTCCTTACTATATCGAGCGGTATTGTCAGTCCACGAAGCGTAAATACTCCCAATCCAAAAAGATTAAAGAGTTGGCCGAAGCATGTAAAGTACCCTATAGAGGGTGGTTACATCCGATTTCGACTCTTGGACAAGATCGCGTTACGTGTTCACGCTTAATTTCATTGAAGCCTGACCATATTGATTATATCCCTATTTCCAAGCCAGTGCAGAATTTCTTGAGCAATATTATGGGTATGGAGGCCAAAGGTTCCCTGGAAAACTATACAGGTTATCCAGAGGCCGGGATTTTTGGAATTCTTTACTTGCTGCAAACGAATAGATATGTTTGTCCAATTTTTCCAGCCATTCAAGAACTGGTCACCATTATCTTGGGCCACAAAAACAGTGCATTGGATGAAGTGTACATTCCTTGGGAAATGGCTGGACTTTACTGGAGATGGGATGAATCCATCAAGCGCTACGAGTTTCAGAATTTTTTGCGCTCACAGTACATACGAACAGCCCAAAAATGCCGCGATCGCTTTTTGTTAAGCTTACTCACATTGCACACGAAAAAAGGCTATGTTCATGCCAACATCATCATTTACGATAAGAAGACGCATACTCTGGAACGATTTGATCCTTACGAGGTATTTACTGAGAATGTGCAAGACGAAAGGCTAGACCTGCAATTACAGGAATTGTTCATAGAAATTGACCCCCAATTTTCAGAATATGTTGCGCCTCCCGACATTAGTTTTTTTGAAAAGTTTGGCTTGCAACTGGAGCAAAAATCCGAACATTTAGATCCATTGGGTTATTGTCAACCGTGGACGTTCATATATGCCCAATTAAGGCTCTCGTACCCTAATATAGTGCCGGAATGTATACCGCAAATCTTAAAACAATTTGTGCGCGCTCAGAACAATCACTTAACTACATTCATTCGAAACTACTCACATTTTTTAATGCAAAATTCAGGGCTTGTCTACATCGAGGGCGTTTATGATAATTTTCTGGGACAGTATCGAGATCCACGCGTGGGTTATATCGGACTTTGTCTTCAACGATTAGCCCAACAATTTGCTATATGAATAAATTTTGGTGCTTGGGCAAAGCCCGAGAAAATGTTAATAGTGGTGTTTGACCCTCCAAACTAGTCAGACCTTTCAATAAAGCCTGTAAAGTCAAGTTTTTGCGCCCTGCAAGCACTTCCAGGAATTTAGCAGTCAGAAAACCTCCTGATGCATTTTCATAGGCCACCTCTCGATCTTGACACGCGCTTATACACACAACCCTTGCGCGAATGCGGCGCCCCAATTTGTCTTTAGTGCGCCCGCTGAACTTGTAGGGTAGGTCTAGGGACGTTCCGGAGTGACAACAATCAATTACCAAATAACATCGAACACGTCTATCAAGTTTCGTGAGATACGTACGCAACAGGTCGTCTGTGATATATCCAGCAGTTTGGTAATCAGTAGGGACCAGTACTTCATCCAGGCCATCACTTTCATCACCGGAACTATCCCGAATCCAAGAACCATGTCCAGAATAGGTGATCCATAACGAAAAACGCCCTGACCTTCGTGCGCCCTTGTTGGCTAACCAGATGGCTTTGCGTATCTCGTATAGCATTTGCTTTCTCCCGTAATCCTTACATACCTTAGAACGCGGACGTTTATATTTGTAACGCACGTACTCCTGCATTTTGTACGCATCCGCTTGACATTGGGCTAAGGCGGCATCTTGACCCGTATAATTATTTCCAAAGTGCAAACTGTACATTACTGGTATTGAGGTGTTTTTTTGTCAAGATGGAAGATTATTTGGTGGACGAAATGGAGTTTGGAGAAGATGGTCCAGAATGGTCAGAAATTGATTATCCAGATAATCCTTGGAGTGCGGAGGAAGATCACGAAGGCGGCTACGAAGGCGGCTTCGAATCATGGGAGCCTTCTGGAATCGTTCAAGTTCATGTTTCGGCCCCAGAAAGCATCAAATGCAAAGATAACCAAGAATGTCCCATCTGTCTGGAAACGTTTGGCCCACAGGATAGTCGGGTGTATTGTGAATATAGTTGTGGTAAACAATTCCACACAAACTGCTATCAGGCCTGGAAACCATCGTCATGTCCTATGTGCCGTTCTCAACATGGGTGTCACCCAGTTGCTCAAAATCAGGCTTCTTTAACAAAAAAACATGGAGCCTTTTCAAAGATTACAGACATCCTTCTCCAATTTGGAAAAGGAGATGAGTCAACCTGTACACAGTCCAAGTTCAAGTTCGGCCATTTTGGGCGCGGCAAGTATGTTGGGCGCAGCTGGGCTGGCTAAGAGCGTTTATGATGCTCGGAAATTACGAAATCAATTACTTAACCAACGTCGGACTATGGAGAGTCAATCTCAACGCATTAAAATGCTACAAAGTAGTGAGAGTGACATAGTACAAAGGTTACGTCAACAACTTAGAGAAACACGTCAAGAGCTTGAAAAGGCGCATCAAGAAACTACCGCGACAAAACAACAGCTTGACAAAGCACTTCGGGAAATAACCACAGTAAAGAACGATCTTCAAGACACTCAAGAAGCTTTAAACCAAGCCAGAATTCATATAATAAGTTTACAATCGGAACTTGCAACCAAACAAGAACCACCGGCACCCAAGGAAATACTTGTGCAGGACCCCCGAATAATGCGTACCTTGGAAGATACTAGAAACCAATTGCAAAACAGTCAAGATCAAGTTGAAAAATTGCTCGCTGAAAACAAGCAACATGCTAGGAAAGCTCAACTCGATTTAAAGAAACGAGAGGATCACCTTAAGAAATTGTACTCCAACAGAAATCGCCAACAACAAAAACGAATAAAAATAAAAGAGAAATACATCCATGAAGAGTTGGAGAAAAAAGTTAGCAAGGCTGAAGCTGACACAGTTGAAGCAAAGACCACATTGGGGAAAGTTCGAGAATCCTTGGTCAAATCACAGTCTCAGGTTAAATCTCAAAACGATCAGATTAATAGCTATGCGAAAAAACTGGCAGAGGCCAAAACAAAGCTTGAAAGATCGGATACCACATGTGCCACGCGCTTGAAACAAGCTAGGGCTGATTACGCGGCCAAGCTTACTGAAAAAGAATTTGAAGTTGAGAAGCTTAGACAAAAACTTACAACACGTGAACAAAAACGACAAGAAACTATGCGAGCCCAAAGTCCTGTTTCTGAAATTTTTACCCCATCCTCTCGACCGTCGTCTATTATGGAGGAATCACCTATATCGATTGACTCTGCCAAATTATACGAAGATGCGAGACGAGAGTTTGGAAGCGAATACATGGAAAAATTAAGTGAGGGTAACTACAGTGACGACACTGACGATGAATCCCCATCAACAGGCCCACCTGGATGGACATTGGTTGATGAATAAATGCGTTCAAGCTTTCATATGTGTACATTAAAAAAAAAGATTAGAAAACAAATCTTTTTTAATGCAGACGCCAAAGGAAGCAGATGTTGAAAGTTTGCATGAATCAGATCTTGACGAAAGCCCGCAAGTCACTGAAGAAGTTCACTATAACGCAAAAGGACAAGTTACTAAGCGTATCCGCAAGTTTAGGATGCCATCTGTGACTTTTGTCGACTACCCAAGCTTTATCTGCACCTCCATTATACCACACACTTTTCGAATCATTCGCAGACCGAGCAAAACGTACCATTCACCGTCGCTTTAATGTGTTCAGAAGTAGATACTACTTTAGGCTGAGGCTTAATATAATAGTCACAAGAAAATCTACCACTTATTCAAAATTTTTGTTTATTTAGAGAATTTCTATTTTTTTTAAGACGAAGGCAAATCGACCATAATAGGCCCGACTGGAACCCAATCAGGATCAAAAAATTGGTATCCTTCGTTAGTTAAAGTATCAAGATAAGTGTCTCCGTCAACTTCAGACCCAGATACCTTAGGAGGACCTTCACCGTAAGTTGCAGTTGGTTCTGACATTTGTTTTACTTACAAAGTTTTTTTTTTTTTAAATATCGACTGCTGGATCAAATTGAAATTCACCTGGAAACGGAGTCGAGGTGATAATAGATGAAAGATCCCTATTGCTAAACACGTTATACATGGGTAGACCAGCAGCTGGTCCAAGTGCTGTGTTAGAGATCGGTCCTGTCTGTGCTGGTGGAGCAATATCAAAGTCTGTAACCGCGATGAGTTCTCTTAAAATAGGAGCTCTTACCGAGTTATTTTGCCATTGAAGACAATTGTTTAAAGTTTGGTTTGTGCCTGACAACATTTGGTATTTGATGCGACCTGAAAGAGTTAAGAAACTCGGAGCATTGGTTAAATTCAAAAACGCGCGATTATACAATGCATTATCAGAACCAAACACATTAGCCGAAACTTTAACGTTAATTCTCGAGTCTGGATCAAAGCTGTTTAGGTTGTTGGATGGATCGACACCTCCAGCACCTCTACAGTCAATGACCCATGTACCGGCGAGTTCAATAGACCCTGTAGCTGGACTGGCTCCTGCACCTCGAGTCACAATAGTGTTGCCATGGTAGCCATTACCATCTGCATTCTCTATACTTGGGAACTTAATGTCAAAACTGCCTTGAGGGTTTCTCATCACCAAGATAGCCCTGTGATACGTTGGATCAGCTCCTGCATTCTGGTTTTGAACCACCGAGTCGACGTGGATCTTTTTGTGTGCTGTGACTGTTTGTATATAAGCAATGCCTTCATTCGAGGTACCAAACAAGTTCAGTTGTCCAGCCCAGACATCAAGCTGACCATTGATACCGATATTCCTGAAATCATAAGGAGTCCAAGCTCGAACATTAGCAAGAGTCATGGTATCTGTATGGTATTTGATGTCTGCGTCAGTGTTCGCAGGTAAACGTACTGCTACTGCATGTCCGATTAACGTGGTGACGTCTTCTTTGACTGTGTAATGAAAACGACGGCAGTTACTGATAAACAAGCGAACTAAGTGTTGAAACCGATTCGCTTCTAAAATTAAATCAGAGGCGGCGTTGGTAAGCATGACGTTATTACCAAAGTTAACCACATTACTTAAAATTGTAGCAAACCCACGAAATTCCGCAACCATGGGATTGCCATCGTCAAAGAACGGCAAAGGTCCAGCAAAGTTAGTAAACTGAATAATAACGCCTGGGTAGCAATAAGTTCTGACAAGATGAGCTACTAAGCGTTGATTAGAAGCAGCTGGTGCTGCTGAGGTATAAGTACCAGGAAAAACAATGACTGTATCACCTGGTTGAGCTGCCGCAACTGCTGCCCAAGGTGTAGCAAATGGACAATCAAGGCGTTCACGGGCACCTGTCACATCTGAACCAGTTGTAGCAACAAATAAAGTTTGACCGTAAGTAATAGCGTAACCTAAACAATTTTGGGCATCAAAGGCCAGAGATTTTTGTAAACACAAATTGTTCACGATATCATACTCCAAGTTAACAAGAGCAGACCCTTGTTGTACATTAATGTCAATGGTTTGACTCCAGATTCGAAGTCGTTCACCATGACAAACATCTGCAGTCCCGTAGATAGGAGGACCAAGAGCAGTATCAGAACCTTCTACAATAAAACAATCTGATTCTTCAGAACCATTGATCGTATTGACTGTCAAGTTATCGATTCTTGCATTGATAGCATCAAGTTGACAAGTCGCGATACGTCGACGAGTTAAAGTTTTACATTCAGCCAAGGTACTGTTGTTAGACATAGGAGTGTTTTTTATAACAGAGGTTTTAAAAAAATTTGCAAAGTTTTCGAAGTTGAATATGTTTTTTTTTTTTATGTTTTGTGCTAAAGAAATCCAGTCAACATTCCAAGGCTTAATTGGAATATAACAAACCACCTAATCCCTCCTTGCAAAGACAATGAGTTGAACTTCATCGTTAGCAAGCTCGTTGGCTAAGCAGAGACGCAGATCGACGTTGTCGATTCTAGACATGTTGAGCGAGCCTGAAGGACCGCAGTCTTCTGGGTGCAGGGCGAAGGAGTAGTTGTAGATGAATGATTTGGGGATGTTGGTGTGCTTTTCGTGTAAGGTTAGCTTTAAGTTCTACAAAGATGATGGACGGTTTATTGAACAATTCAGTCAGGATTCTGACGATGATAGTGGATCATAATTGGCGAGCAGATTCGGACATCATTTCACCCAACATAGCGTAGAGTTGCGTATTACTTACTCGAACTCGCCGAGTTCCAATGTATGCACCGATTGCGGCCGCCGTCAAGGCAACTCCAACATTCGTTAATAAAGCTGTTATCTTGTCTTCTTTGTCCATACGCCTTTCTAGGCTCTTTCGGCCTTTCCCAAATTCTTTTCCTATACTCTTAAAGGCTTTCGCAAGATCTTCTAGGTGCCCAAGTTTGCTCAAAAGGCTGTCCAACTGATTTTGATCAAGTTTGCGCAGCAGGTCACGAGCCTGGTCCAGGGCTTCTGGTTCAGCTAGATCGACTTGGGGCGCTTCGCTTGTAGCACCGGTTTGAATCCAAGCTTCAATTCGGTTGCGATCCTCATCACCACCAACAAACCTAATTATTTTTAAGTGCTCTGTCAGAAGTGACTTGAGTTTCTCGACAGTTACGGGAAGTTGTAAAAGTAAGGCTTGGGCGAGCACAACCATGTTACGTGCCTGACCGGGCCAAAACCCACCGGGTCGTGGAGCACCTTTAATCACCCGCTTGAGGAATTTAGCTTCCTCAGAATCCTCACTTGTGAATATCGTCTGGCCATCACCGAGTTTTTTCTGCTCATCCTGTATTCTTGACCAAAATATTTTCCATAAATTCTCGCCACTATATGATCCTAAGTCCCACTTCCAGGGAAAGCGGCTGGGTACTCCAGGGTTTGCTTCTAAAAAGTTTTTCCGTACTGCATTTTGGTACCCAGCTGCTATCAAGCAGATTTCACCTTCATGGGTACTCAGAAATTGAATCATTTCTGTGATAGCCTCTTTGCCATATGCCCCTGTTAGTGAATAGGCCTCGTCCAGTAACGTTACGCGATCTAAGCCTTGTACCATGGCTGCTCGAGTTTTAATAGCAGTTTTACCAGCATATTCACCCTTAAAGTCCGCAGCAGATGTTTCCAAGAGGGCGCCGCTCATCAGACCTAGTCCCACAAATATTTTGGCAATCTCTCGAGCTACGGCTGTCTTGCCAACACCAGGTGGTCCAGTCAAAATAAAGTTTAAACTATTCCCTAACATGACTCTGGGGTTCTGAATAGTTTTGTCTACAATATTCACCATGGTTGACAAGTACTTTTTCCGACTTCCAAAATTCATTATTTTTTCAAAGCCTTTCAGGCCTCTCAACAACTTTCTGTTGGGTGAGGAGCTATTACCGACACCTAGGCTCTCAAGACATGCCTTTATGTGTAAGAGTTTTTTCTTAATTTTCATGCGCTTTGATTCCGCTTGGGATCGAGGGTGATCCTTAATGTCCTCGCTACTGGGTCTAGATTCAACTCCCATGAAGGCACGGGTTGGAGGTATACCTTCGCAAGGATCCCATTCTTCGTTGGGCATCTTGGCCTTCGTGCTTTCCTCGGACTTCTCCAGGTCTTGATCAACATCAAGGATTACGAGTTTCTGTTTTTCATCCTCCTTAACCTTAGTCTTTAATCTCTTGTTATCTTCATAATATTGTGTCTTTGGCTTAAGTCCGTAAGAGCACATGAATTTCTTGAAACTTTCCTCTTCTCTCAAGAGTTCATACGTAGCGTCATTGAGCATTTCCTGATACCGATCGCGTTTGTGTTCTAAAATTTTACGAAAGCTTTCTTTAGCCTGTTCCTGATATTCTGTATTAGATTCTAGTTTTCTTATGAGGACTGCTATTGTTAGTTCTCCCTGGGTTTTTGGAGTCTTTGATTCCTCCTTGGATTCCATGGTTTGTCTTAGAGGTATTCAAAAATGATGAGCGTGGGTATGTTGCCCAATAATTCAATGGTTTGTAGGAGCGTAAATGCTTTGCGTATTTTGGTCAAAGGCTCATAAACATCCCACCAGTAGCTTCGAATCTGAGAGTCCTTGGGAAGCTCTAAATAACATTGTTCAACTCTTTGAAGCATTGTCTCCTGGGCCTCCCGGCTATGCCAATGGGAAGTCATCTAGGAAAAACTCAACCCGAGCTTCATCCCACGAAAACTTCAGGCTGCGGCCACAAATCACTAATTTAGCCATTTTTTGCAACTCAAAGTTTGTTTAATGAAGACTTTAAGAGGCATCCAGGTGTACGTGGGCGAATTGAGGCGCAACCACCGCCTGGCAAATCAGGCACCGCTTGAATCCTGGGCCATAGTCCACGAGCTTTTCCGACCACTTGTTCAGGCGCATGGTTCGTTGCCAGTACTCTTGCAAGCAGCTGTCTCTGGGCATTATCTGGCCACTATAGCGTGATTGAAACCAAGGAGACAAGAAAAGATCCAAGGTCGCCTTGGCGTCTGCACCAGCCCGATGAGCATCTGGAAATGCATGTCCATGGGCTTTTTCATATACCACCGCGAGCTTGCGCTTCTTAAGTTTTTTGTCAAGCTTGAGGATTTGAAGCGTATCAACAATACCCTTAAACTTGAACATTTCAAGGATTCCATAACGACGAAGCGTTTCAAAAATAAAAGGCAAATCAAATTGCTGAATGTTGTGCCCCACTAAGATAGCATTTTCGGCACCATGTTGTCTCATCCATTGTAAAAACTTGCAAAGCGCGCTAAACGGCGTAAACGCGCGATTATGCAACATTTCTCCTGTAATATGACAGAAGGACAAGATGCGCTGACTCGGAGGGGTTTCAGTCTTCACTAAAAGGCTCAGGGGTTCATTGGTGTGTATAGTAGATGCACCGTACTCTAAGATCTCGTTTTTACGAAAAGAGAAGCCCGTAGTCTCAAGATCCACCGCAATATACTTATTAGTCATTGTAAAGTGGAAAGTCTAAGAAGAATTTATTATGTTCTTTGCAGTTTTAGTAAGCATTTCCATTTCTTGAACAAGCGTTTGGAGGCGTCGCTTTAGCGCGAGTACCTCTTTGTCATGGTTCGCATTGCGTTTGGGAAAACCTTGAAAGAAGATGAGATTGTTGATGTTGGTGTTTTTCGAATCGCCATCGAGATATCCAATATGATCTTGAACATCTTGCGGAAAAAAAGTTATCATGGCCGCGCGAACATGTGTCACATCATCCGGTGGTGACAATAGTTGGAAAGGGAAAGCGCGAAGACGAAATTGACAAAAGTCATCGTGAAGATAAGGACGAAAGCCAGTTTGAAATTCTCCGTAGAGTGGATGAATATCCATTGCGCAAAAAAGTGGAAAGGTTTCCGGAGTTTCCGGAGTTTCCGGAGTTTCAGGGGTTTCCGGAGTTTTTTTGACGCTTCTTCCTTCTCTTTTTCTTCTTTTTGGGTGTCAGCAACGGTTCAAAGAGATGTGCGTCACTATGGTATGTCGTGTGGGTCGGAAGCGCTTTTCGACACTCTTGCCAGTACGGTAGGGCGGCTTGGTAATCTTGAAGTTTCACAAGGGCTGTGTACATTAATTGCTTCGGTAATATACCATAGTTAGCCTCCGATTCGTACAGTTGTATATTACGTGGAGTGGCCATCAGACCCGCCAAGAAGCCTCTCATCTGGGCCCATTTACCTTTGGCTTGAGCAATGTACGCCAAGCGCAACCAAGGTTCCCGACGTGATGCATCGTAATCCAAGGCAAGAAGGTACCGTTCCCGAGCTTTATCCAACTTTCCCAAGTGTACATAACAAATCCCACAGTACACGGCGGCTTGACTCATTTCAGCACACCAACCATGAGTGCCGAAAAGGCCTTGTTCAAACATCTTGATGGCTGCTGCCCATTTTTTGTTGTAGTAAAGGCGCCGGGCAAGGTAGAAGTGGCAACGATGTGATTGGGGATTCTCCTTCCAGTCCATATACATTGGAACCAGGTATGCACGTGCGGTGGTTGTCTGACGAATGTAAACAACCTTAAGCATCGACTCTGGAATAGGCGTTCGAGCTGCTGGGGGCACTTTAGCATCGGGTAGGGCTTGCAAAAATTCATGAGCCCGGTGTCGATATGTCCAAGATCGGCGATCATAGAATCGAACGCTGTTATGTTTGTTGTGAAGTCCGAGATAATGGGTGATTGGGTAAAGACCACCAGCTTGCATCATCCTGTTGAGAGCTGGGATGTCCATTTGGTGTACCTGATCACCTGAGTCCAAGACGAGAATTTGATCGCAACGGGTGTGTCTGGCGGCAGCATTGCGTGCTCCTCCAAAGTCAAAGAAGAGGGAAGGTTCTTCTGCAGGAATATGCAAATCCTTGGCCATTTGCTTTGCTTCCGCGTCGCTTTGTTGAACTCGAAAACGTTCCCCCAGCCTAACCACGGTTGCACCCAACTTGCGAGCAAAATCTCGGGTCCCATCAGTGGAAGCAGAATCAGCGACGACCCAATTACCGCCAGCTTTGAGGAAAGGTTCTAAACTCTCAGCCAGAACACTCAGACGCTTGGTTTCATTGCGAACCAAAGTCACTATACTGAATAGAGGACGTTCAGACATGTTATTTCTTTTAAAGATTTACAGTCTTGACCTTGGTTGACGGCGCAATCCAAACAAACGCCAAGCCAGCGCAAATAAAATAGAAGGTTTCTGGCGGGTTTGCTTTTTCCGAGGAAAATAATAAAACATGAACCGCTTGGAGGTCTTGATGCTTTTGATGGTAATATTACAATTTGTGCTAGTCTTGGGATTTGTAGGAGGCGTAATATTTGTGGGAGTTAGTATTTCGAACCTTGCCAAGAACTTGGGAGAAAGCGTCGGACAAGGAGTGGTTCAAGAAGGTGCGAACCTGATGCAGGATGTTTGGTCCAGCCTTAGACCTGAGGAGGGGGATGGACTCACGGAATCGTAGGGAGGAGCAGATGGGACTGGGGACGGGTAGACTCGACCTTCCTGTACAATCCGAGCGTCATGGAATCCATTGCTGGTGGCGAATTCACGCATGTCCCGGACGCTTGACGCTTGATTACAAAGAGAACAAATAGGCCTAAGATTGTCAACGTTGGTTGCACCACCCACATGTTCTGCCGTTACATGACCATAATGACAATCAAACACATCAATGAGCTCGCGATTACACGCATAACATTGAGCATAAAAAACAGCTCCCATATACTTTAGCCACACCTCTTTTTTTAAACGGCGGTTGATATATGCTTTGCGCCTTTTCTTTGGTTTTTTGCCAGTATCTGGTGAAGGCCGCGCGCGTTTTTTAGTGCTTGTCTGTCCCAGGAACTCGGCTGCTGAACGCGTTTCTTGAGGCGCCCCCGGGTGACCTTTCGATTCTTTAAAGTAGCTCCACATGTACGAGAACATATGTTCAACTTTATCTTTATATGCATGTAGAACAAACATGAAACGCAAGCGTGCTTTGAAGCAAACCACACTCACCAAGTTCTTTGGAGCCAAGCCACCCAAGCCACCCAAGAAGACCTCCGCTAACCCCAGTAGGGAGAACCAAGCCCTTCCCCAATGCTTGCAGAATCTTGTTTTCTCCTACCTTCCAATTATCTACTATAATAACCTGCGACTCAAGTGTTCTCGCCAGCATTGTTGGTGCGCAGATTATATACAAGAAGGGTACTTACCGCGTTCTCGTTGTTCTTCACAACGAGTCTTAACGGAAGCGTGTCGCAAAGGGTATCTAGTGGCTTACCGGGACGCCTTAGCCAAGGGCGCACGAACATCGGGCACGGATGTTGCTATTGCGTCTCAACATGGACACTTGGAACTTATCAAACTCATGGCGCGAATTATGGATCATTTCCCAACACAAGTGGCTCTCAGGAACGCCGAATATTATGAACAACGCGAAACCCTCAACTGGTTAACTGGTCAACTCAAAAATCCGCACATTATCAAACTCTACGCATGATCCTTCAACATTCTGAAGTTCAAGCAGGACCCTAAAATCCTAAATCTAGGGCTGGGACTAAAATGCCCTAAATGATTTTTGAGGGAAAATGACGTTTTTAAAAAATTTTCAAAAATGTGAACCAGAATTTTTTTTTCGCGGCGGCAGCTCGCCTAATCCTTTAATATCATCAAGTTTAAACAGGGGAGCTGGTAAACCTTGGCATTACCGGGTATTTCAATCTGGCCCAGGCTAACTTGCGTACTCCCAGATAAGTGCATTCAGCTCTCGAATCTGTAACGGCGATTCCGCGGTTATGCGATCCACCATGCAGCCGCAAGGACATGAAGGCAGTTTGCCATGAGTAATCTTGTCGAAAGATTCGTCAAATAAAAGAAATGTAAAGTCTCGGAGACGTTCTACAGTTAAGATAAAGAGTTCGGGGTTTGGGGCGCGCGGAATGGGTTGGGAATTCCGGCAGACTTCCACGTCGTTCGCAACACGATTAAAAAGTGTTAGCATTTTTTGCATTCAAACCAATCTTTCTATGCGTAAAGATGCAACCACATGATACAAAGAGCCACTATTACGTTGCAAAAATAACAAAGGATTTGGGGCCGGGCCAGCTTGATGTTTTACTTCGAAAGTGCAAACTTCATCAAACGTGACGATTTCATCAAATGATGACGGAGTGTTGTACTTGGGTTTGGCAATTGAAGCAACGGCCAAAATAGTGTTGTCTGATTTCATTAATGCTGCGTATCCAGCAATCTCATAGCTTGGAATGATAGTATCTCCAAATAAAATCGAGAATCCACTCAAGCGATATGATCCTGGCTGAACTGTGAATTCAGTACTACCATTCCATTGAATACTTGACCCCCCGGAATAAAGCAATGTGTTGAATTGTCTTGCGGTAAATCCTCCAGGATACGTTATTGTATTCGATGCCCGCACCTGCACACTTAACGCATCCAAAGATTGTGTACGTAATGGTCTTGAAATTACCAAAGTTCCATTATCATCAGATGTGATTGTAGTTGATCGGACTTTGAGTTCGCAAGTTTGAATTTTGCGGCGAGTTAAATCTTTGCATTCCTCCATAATATATGTTCAAAATGATTTTGTTTGTTTTTTACCCAACATTTTTTTCCAAACAATGCAGGAGTCAACAAAGAAGGAGGTTTTTCTCAATGGAGTGGATGCTGAGATTAATGAAGAGTCATCGCATTTCCTCAGAATGGTAACGCCCGAACTTTTGGATCAATTGCCTAAAATGCCAACCGCATCTACATCCTCATGGCACGCATCTCGTATGATGTTGCGCGCTGCTATCATCAACTTTTATCGCTCCTTTGACGTGGAAAGGTACGCAAAGGCGTTCCAGGAGTCCAAAGGGCAAATCGATGACATTACCAAGTGTGTTTGGGGGCGCTATTGTAATTATCGCAAAGCCTACCATCGCAAGAGGCAAAAGGCTCGCAACACGCGCAAGCTGTTGGAAGCGGAATATAAGAAAAAAGCGCGTCATGAAGTCTACAAGTTGCGACGAAGCCAAGAACGCCAAGTTCAAAAACAACTGAGACGCCAAGCCAACATGTTAAAGAATCAAGCCGCCGCAATCGCCGACATTCGTGCATCATCCATGGCCTGCTGCCTGGGACTGATTCTCATTGGTATCACTTCGATTTTAAGCAAAGCTTAATAAAAGAACAATACTCATGTCTGCAAAATTTGTATATGATAATGGTCGGTGGGAATGTAAACTTCAGCACAGGCGGTGTCAGGCAACTAACAAGAGGGGTAGTCAATGTTCTAGGATTACTCAGTTGACGTTACCATACTGTTGGCAACACTTACAAACTCAGGCAAACCTAGTCATAGGGCCAACCACTTTAAGGGGGTTTGACTTTATAGGCCTGTTTGCGTGTGGCCGAGACTTTAAAAGGGGGGACACCATCATTGAGTATGTAGGATCCCAAACTGACCCCAAAAAGTTTCAGGAAAGATACCCAGGGGATCGAGAAATCGCTCCATACGCTATGGGTTTTTTGGATGCGGCATGTACCAGAGGTGCTGGATCCATTGCTAACTCGTGCGGAACTACCCTTAGACGGTGCAATGCCGAATATAAGGATGGTAAGGATGGGAAAGTTAACGTGGTTGCCACCAAACGCATTAAAAGTGGGCAAGAAATATTAGTAAATTATGGTCACGAGTACTGGCTCCCAGATAGCGAGCATCTCCCGCATAAGACTCAGAATCGGGGTAAACCATACAACACGCTAAAGTACAAGTGTCGCAAGAAGAGCAGGAAACGGACCGGACGGGCAAAGCGGGCGAAGGCAAAGCGGGCGGGTTAAAGATGTTCCAAATTCTCCTAAAGTTTCCACTTAAGCGCACCGCGGCCCCACAATTTTTTTTTGTTGAACGCTGAACATGCTAAGCTCCTCGTCATCATCATCGTCTCAAGCATTGGGTCAATTCCTGACTCGAACCTTCAATGGTCATGAGATCAAGCAACGAGTCGAAGATGGATTCGTTGATGCCACGGCGATGGCACGTGTGGGAGGTCGAAAAACCAAACATTATCATGAAAATAAGGCCACAAAGAAACGAATCGAGGCAATTTAAGAGTATTTGCAAGAAAAGGGACATGATTCGAAGGTATGACTTATATAAAATATACCGAGTTTCCGACTTTTTGTAAAAGGTCGGAATTTCCGACTTTTTGTGAAAAGTCGGAAATCCCGACCTTTTAAAAAAGCTTAAAATACATTACTAACATAAACAACCAACCAGGTTTATAACAAATTAATGTACTTACTTACTTGATTTAGGTTACTGATGTGAAAAGGGGACGTAATGGGTCAACTTGGTACCATCCTTTATTAGCGCTTCATTTTGCCGCCTGGCTTCATCCGCGATTTGGCGTGATGATGGATGTTTGGTGCGCTCGCTTTATCTCTGGAGATGCTACTCTCATCCGTGACGTGGCTCGCCGCGTCGATGAAGTCCACGGAACAAAGTCGCTTGTGACGCATACCATGGTGGACCGCAAGGAGCATGACGCCAAGCTGGCGGAGGCGCATGAGGCCGCGGCTCGTTGGCAATCCCAAGTGTTCCAACTGCAACAAGAGGTTAAAGAGATTGCTTCGAAACAAGCTCAAGCGTTCCTGCAAATCCAAGACGCGCGCCAGCAAGCCACTGACGCCCGCGTCAAGTACGAACAAAGCCAGCTCTACTGGGATGACTATGGAAGTCAACTGGAAAGCAAGATTCGCACACTGGGCGCCGAGCTGGACGAAGATGTGCAGGTCCTTCAACTTTCAAGAAAGCGCAAGTTGCGGGAAATCCAGCATACGTTGCACGTCGCCGAGGACATGGAAGCTAAGATGCTCCAAGAAGGTGATGCTGAATCAATGCCAACTCGTTACATTGCGCTTCGCGGCGTTACCGAAGGCTCGAGTGGGCGCACGAACAAGGGTATCAGGGAGCTAAACAAGGCGGTATTTTACGCGATGGGGCAAAACGTGGCACGCTATTCCAGGCATTATGAGATTAATCGTGACCAACTCTATACTATTTTGGAAGAGATTCTCGATGATGAAGTAGAAGAATCGGGGGTCAAATCTATTCGAAGCAACATTAGCATTTTCACGATGATATGTGGCCACATCAAGAGATCTCATGGGCTTCGCTACTCGACTCATCTCAGCCTACGAAAAATGTACAAATACTGCAGAGACTACAATGCCTGGGTTGTCGATCGAGATTTACCAGAGAAGTATAGACTCATTCAACAAGATGATCTAGCCTCACTTCTGGGTTATCAGGGTTACCAAATGCCCCGTCTCCCTCGCTACGAAAGCTGCGACATCCGCAACTTTTTTTCACACATTGAATAAAAAAAATGATTACAACTCTCGATCCTCGAAACCCAATTGCCTACCAATGGGCTCCCATGTCAGTTTTAGCAGCTCCCATTGATGGTATGCCAGGGGGGCAAATATTTTTATCTTATCAGGGAAGATGCCTGGAACATAACACCGATGATGGGACTTTTGGTTTTTCAGAAACGTGTAATCCTGGAGACTTGAGGCAGTGGTGGACATACCTGGGTAGCAATGCTAGGCCAGGTACTAACGCTTCCCCGGGAGCGCTAAGTACATATGGGTTTGGGGTACGGCTGAGATTAGATTCAAGTGTGTGTGAAGATAATGTGTTAGTTCCCAGTAATGTTGGTGATTCGACATATTGGGTAACTGAAAATAGCGTCTTTGATGTTACATGTGGGATTTACCTGGTACCTACTGATGATTTTACGGGTCTAAGACCGGCCCAGAATAACCAGGAAGCCCAACAATGGGAGGTGATTGTGGCAACCAGACCAGTCTACGAACCGTTAGAGACTGGGGATTATGTAATTAGTTTTCAGGGTAAAAATCTCTGGTTTGATGATGATGGAAAACCAGCATTTGTATCTCCACTACCCAGTCATGTTTGGCACTATGATAACGAAGAAAATAGCCTCGCGATCCTCAACCATCGACCGATCCTCTACTTCTCTAGGGACACATTAAATAACGTAATGGTTTTATTGGATCAAAACCCAGCAGACACCAACATCGTATACGAGCTTTCTCAAGGGCGCATTGCATCTCTAAATACAACAAACTATTGCTTGGACCCAGAAACATTGGGCTTCCAAGACTGCCTCAATGTACAAGAACTTCAGGTCTCACCAGCAGAAATTATAGTGTCACCAGAACCACTAGATGAAGGAACATATATCATATATACCACCGACGGACGCATGCTTGACCAGGATGCGCGCCTTGTTCGCGCTGAGTACCCTTTGGTGCGATGGATGTACTTGCCGGACAGCGGGCGTATTTGTTTGGAAAATAATCCCGCCCTTTGCTTGTCCTGGAATGCTGAATGTTGGGACCTGGATGCCGCCCTGACAGTTGGACCTCCCAATGAGGAAACCACAGACCGATTTATTCTGGGTGAAAATGCGCTGTACGACACAGTTTGCCAAGCCGCGTTTGCACCCATGGGAACTGATAAACTTTTGCCATCCGCGTATATGTCAAGCGTTGTTGCAAAAAGTGCTCAAGATTCTGGGCAAGTCGCCTGGTACTGGTGGTTTCTCTTGATAATCTCAGTGCTAGCTATTATTATCCTTGCGGCTCTGAAAATGAGTGTATGGAGAGGGCAAAAACCATGGATTTGGGGGATCATTGCTGTTTTGGCAAGCGCGGTCATTGTGACCACCATCTACATAATCATTCAATCTAAATAAAGTTTTATTCGTTTGATTTTGACTTTTCTTTAATCTCCTTGCAGCTTTAATAATTGTTTCGGGATTACATTTTACCAACTCATCATAACCTTCTTCTAACGCATCCATTTTCAAAAATGTGTACCGAATTTTTTTCCGCGGCGGCAGGTTTAAATCCGAGAATCCTAAATTTAGGTCCGGGACTAAAATGCCCTAAATGCTTTTTGGGATTTTTTGGGGTTTTTCAAAAATTTTCAAAAATGTGTACTAAAATTATTTTTTTGGCGGCGGCAAGACCTTTAATTTCTTGGTATTCTTCAGTCTAAAGCTTGCAACGTTTATACCCGGTAATTTCCCGGAATTTCGTGGTCGGGTTTGAATCCAAGAATCCAAGAATCCTAAATTTAGGTCTGGGACTAAAATGCCCTAAATGCTTTTTGGGATGATTTTGGGTTTTTTAAAAATTTTCAAAAATGTGTACCAAAATTATTTTTTTGGCGGCGGCAAGACCTTTAATTTCTTGGTATTTCTTCAGTCTAAAGCTTGCAACGTTTATACCCGGTAATT
>Ga0180431_10000909_pt1 | contig 41881 bp, 29 predicted proteins | sample SS_ome_11_FD_132459 | JGI IMG/M metagenome (GOLD analysis project Ga0180431, IMG submission 132459) | Hypersaline lake sediment archaeal communities from the Salton Sea, California, USA - SS_1_MS_1 metaG | ecosystem: Environmental > Aquatic > Non-marine Saline and Alkaline > Hypersaline >... | reverse complement strand
GGAAAAAATTAGTACGTGCTAATTTTTCGCTAGGTGGAAGAAAAAAAAATCATTTAAAAATTTGACTGGAAAGGGAAGTTTGAAAAGGAGAAAAATGACAATTGGTACGGACATATGGAGGATGGTCAAGTCGATGGTGGGCAACGAGTGCTTTGTTCTGGCACAGAAACCCTCGGAGAACTATGCGCTAATGAAGGGCATTCGCCTGTATGTGCATGATGCTCTCCAGATGGTCAGGCAGACCTACGTGTGCAACAAGGACATGACCATGGCGCTCCCTTGCTCTACTATCCTCAAGCGGATCAGCGATCACGTGCTCGGTATCCTTGTCAACGCGGACCCCCAAACCTACGTGTTCTGCCTGGACGAGTGTGTGGTTCCTGATGGCATGAAGGAGCAAGTGGGCAGGATGGAGAAGGCCCACACGGCCAAGTGTCGTGCCAAGCAATCCTCAAAGCAACCTCCTCTTCCTCCCCTTCCTGAGGGACGGGACGAGTACTTTGCGGACGACCTTCCCGTACTGGGAGACATGAACGCTATTTTTTCTAATCGAAGAGCCCGGAGAGAACTTTACGCCTACATTACGGGCTACTTTTGCTCAGAGAGGTTCCGCAACTGCATTCCCGAGGGAAAGAGAGTGATTCTCAGTGGAGGGCTGGGTACTGATCTGAAACCTCTCCTTCCCCTCTCGGTGAGCAAGGACGACATTGATCTGATCACCACAGTGGAGGTCGGTCGTATGGCCGAGGGCGATTTGGACGTGCTCCGCTGGGTCCTCCACCTTCAGGGAGACGTGATCATCGAGAGCGGTGACGGTGATGTGCTCCTCTACGCCCTCATGCAAATTCGAAACATTGCCCACCTGAACCCCAAGAGACGGGTGTACTATCGAACCGAACGGTCCACTGGCGCCAAGGATATTGCTTCCCAACTTCCCTCCTTGGAAGAGCTAGCAGAAATCTTTGACAAGGGGGCCAGTTCGTCCAGTTCAAGTTCGAGCGCTCCATCTCGAAAGAGGAAGAGAGGACAAGATTGGAAGCCCGGAGATCTGGGAAAGAAGATCAATCAGTATGTGAACGTCAGCAAAATGCGAAAGTTGATCATCAACTCGGCCGTGAACCATGTAAGCGCTCCCGTGGAGGAGCTGGTGTTGGTGATCATCATCGCCACGAGCAAGCACGACTACTTTTACCGAAAGACCCTGATCCATGGGGTGGGCGAGGAGAAGATCTTCCTCGCTTACCTCAAGTGGCAGCACAAGATCGGCTCTATGGTTTCGGTGTTCCAGTATGAGCGAGAGGACCCCAACCTCCCTCACCACCACATGTACCGGGTGGACAAAGAGGCAGTCGATCGATTCATCGATTACTGTCATTACACAGCAGCGATCAACTTGATGGTGAAGAACGGTAAACTTGGCGATGGAGACCTGGAGAGCACGGAGCCCATTCCTATGGTGATGGAGAAGGCCAAAAGCAACCGGGAACGGTGCATGAAACGGCCCAGCTTCTTTAAGGCGCTCAAGGCGGACTGTGGGGAAGAGGCCGCGGACATTCCGGTGGAAGAGCGGTTTGCTGCGGGGTGCGCACAACTGGCATGGGTCCTCCAGTACGGAGGGAATGCCCCCATTCAAGATGTGAAGCTCATTCGAGGGTCGAAGAAGGACAAGGAGAGTGGGCACCTGCTCTACGGATACACACCCGAGGGCTTTTGCTTGCGTGTGGCCAATCCCACTTCTCGCTACTTTCAGTGTGGTTAATTAAACTTTATTCTTTGAAGAACTGAACGAAGTCGCCGGTATCCTTGAGCTTGTTCAAAGTCTTTTTCCTTTGATTGTTTTTTTCTGTTTTTGATTTTTTTTTTGTTGAAAAAAAATTGTGACGTACCAATTTTTCCTTTCCAACAAAAAGAAACCTAGAAAAAAAAATAAAAAAATTCTCAAGGAAAGTTCGGGAAAAAGAAAAAAAAATGGATCGAATTGCTCAAATGCAAGAACAGTTGGCACAAACACTCAAGGAAATAGAGAAAATGGGGAACAAAACTGCTGAAGAGAGGATGGCGCCATACATTCAAGAAGAAGATCGCGCAAGAGTGCGCCGTGAACTTGAACAACAGTTCCCCCCACTTGACATACGACTTCCAGGTTGTCCTCTCCACTCATGTTTGTAAATTGCACTCGAGAGCCTTTCTCAATAAAAACCAACCCTGATCATTCACTCGTAAAAATTTTTTAGTATGTTGACCGAAGAAAGCGATAGTGTGCTCGCCTCCTTGGTGAGCTCGGTCAATGAGATTGAAAAGGGAGCGGACTACGAACAACCGCCCCTGGAAAACGTGGAGATTGAACATACCGTGGAACACTATGTGCCAGCCGTGGTAGGAGAGACCAGTGTTCCTTCCACACGAACTTGGGTGAGGCCCACCCTGATCTTGGTGGGCGTGATGATGTTGTTGGGTGTCATCGCCTTTGCTGGTGTGATGTTGTGGGACCCCTCTTCCTCTTCTATACTGGCAAAGCAGGTGGACGATGAGATCACGACGACCATTGAGATTGAGGTCTGGGACGATGTGGATTGTGCCAATGACCCCACCAACCAAGTGTGCGTGGAAAGTATGAAACAAGCCTTTCCGGAGAACTCTGCGCAGGAAGTGCAACAACACTTTAGTGCGTAAAAATAAACACTCTTGTACAGTTATTTCCTATTTATTGTCTTTGCCTTTGCGATTTCCGTCTTCGCCTTCTCCGGTTAAGGAAGGATATTAAGAAAAGAAGGATGACCAGGAGAACGAGGAGACCCCCAAATACCGAGAGAAGTACAATGGCCAGGGTGGGGAAGTCAGTAGGTCCATCATCATCATCCATTGGACGGTCTCGTACATCAATCAGATTGCCTGTCTCGCATATACATTGGTTCTGGATATCACATACTGAAATGCCCATATCACATGCATATGGGAATGGCAGGGAACACTCACTTCCCTCGGGAAGGGGTCCCTGTATGCACCCGAGCGAACTATCGCAAATGTAGGGAGTGCACGTGTTGTTGCTTACCGGGCAAATGAGAGGAGGTTGAGAGAGCACAATTTGTCCTCCCTGGCATACCTCCACGCCATTGCAGATGTTTCCGTCCGAGGGGTTCTGACTGTTGTCCGGAGAGTAGGCAGTCTGGTCAACCATCGATTGACAAGACTGACAAGGGTTCATCGGGTCCACACTACCGTCGCTCACACACATTTGACCATCGATCAAACACTGGCCAAACACAATCGGGTAATGGCAAAAGTTGGTCTGGGTGTTGCACGTGGCTCCTTGACAGGCAGAAGGGATAAATGGAATGCAGTCGCCATCGTCCACGCAGGTTACTCCTGCACATCCATTGTCAGGCGCCCCATCGCAGTCGTTGTCCAACCCATCTCCGCAAATTTCCATTGGGCCAGGGAGTACCTGATTGGCACAGTAGAGCGTGCCATTACCATAACACTGGATGGTTCCCGACCGGCACACGCCCACGTCCGCCGTTCCCATGGGGCCATCGTAACACACAGTTCCAATCACCGAAAGGGGAGTGTGCACGCAAACGGCAGACATCTCGTTACAAGTGTCCACTGTGCAAGGAGACCCGTCGTCACAATCACGCGTGGCTCCCATTGTGCAAATACCGGCTTGACAGCTCTCGTCTCCGTTGCAGAAGATCGAGTCGGGGCAAGGGAAGCCATCGGGTTGCTTGTAATCCGAAGGACACAGCCAAGGTTGAGGAAGTTGACTGTTGCAAGTTTCCTCGGGGTCGCACACGGCATCCGTAGAGACCCGACAGACCGTGCCGTCAGGCTTCTGACCTTCCAACTGACATTCCAAGGTCACGCCATCACAGAACCCTGGTCCCTCACAAGGTCCTCTCGGAGTAAAGCATTGTGTGCCATTAGCAAGAGGGCTGAGGGCAGGGCACGTTCCGCTCATTCCATCACAGGTAGCGTCTTGTGCGCAAAGAGAGGAGGAAGATTGACAAACCGTGCCCATGGGCTTGTACGAGATTGGTTCACACTGGTCTGTTCCCAGGGTGCAGAACCCGTCTTCCTCACAAGAGCCAGAGGCCATTCGGCATAGGTGAGAGGGGCCGAACAACTGGTCCGAGGGGCACAGCTTGGAGAGACCGTCACACGTTTCGGGTTGATCACAAGGACCCGAGGCCAATCGGCACACGTGAGAAGAAGGCTGCACCAGGTCCGCAGGGCAGTCGAAGTTCTGTCCGTCGCATTGTTCGGCCACATCGCAGGGGAGAGTGGACGGACGACATTGGGTTCCTGAAGGCAAGAGAAGGCGAGCGCCACACTCCTTGTCCACGCCATCACACACGCCATCTTCTTCACAATCTCCTCGTGCAGGCAAGCAAATGGCACCAGGGTACTCCACACCGTCGGAAGGACATTGGCCCATGTTATCGCAATACTCTGGTATATCACAAGCTCCAGTGGCATTACGGCAAAGGGTTCCTTGAGGAGCGAATATGTCCATGGGACAAAAGTCCGAGGAGCCCGTGCACTGTTCTTCGGCATCACACAAGCTTGCCGATTGACGACAAGTGGTTCCCGCCGACAGGAAATTGTCCACGCACACACCCATACCATCACAGGTATCTTGCGCAGAACAGAGACCAGTGGCGTTTCCGGTATTGCAAGAAGTTCCGGAAGGAGAAAACGACCAGTCCAAGCGATCCATGCTCTGGGCATCACAGAGCAAACAGGGGTTCATGGGGTTCTGCACTTGGTCTCCGTAGCAAGTACCATCAATGTAGCAAAAGCCCGGGGCCAACTCTTCCACACAGAATCCGTCCACGCAAGTGGCCGCAAAGCAGGTAGCCGTGGTGTTGAGCGCGCATTCAATGTCTGCCATGCAATCGCAGTTGTCCATGACGACTTCGCACGTGCCGGAACCGTTACACTCGTCCACTGTGCAGTTGAGGGGATTGGCCACGCAAGGGGTGCCTGCGGAAAGGTAGGTTTCAGGACACACCTCGCTCATACCATCACAAAAGTCGGCTTGATCGCACTGGGTCTGGGCAGGCCGACACTCTACGGTCGAGTTGAAGATGGTTACTCCAGGACAAGTTCCTGAAGTGCCTGTGCAGAGACCGTTCTCCGAACAAAGACCTTGGGAGGTGGCGCAAATGGAACCCCCTGGCGCAAAGGCGTCCGTGGGACACAACCAAGGCTCGTTGGCAAAGGGATCGCACACCTCGGGCACGTCGCAGAGGCCCACTGCGGTTCGACAAGTGACCTGACCATCGTAAAATTGTTCGGCGGGACAGAAGATCGACACTCCATCGCACTGTTGGGGAATCTCACAAGGTCCCCTTGCTTGTCGGCAGACAAATCCGGCCGAGTGGATGGTATCCTGGGGGCAATCGTTCGACACCCCGTCGCATATCTCGGCCAGATCGCAAAGGTCTAGCACCGCACGACACACAGTTCCTTGCGCAAGCTTGGCATCCGCGGAACAATTGTACGAGTTTCCGGGGCAAAAGTCGGCCAAATCACACACTCCCTCTGACATTCTACACTCCACAGTCGAATTGTAAGGAGTGGGTTCCGGGCACTCCGCACTCACTCCCGAGCAAGTGTGATCGTCCTCACAGGGACCTCGAGAGGAAAGGCAAACGGTTCCCTCTTGCACAAAAGTGTCCGTGGGGCAAAGGGGAGAGGTGCCGTTACACTGTTCAGCAAGATCACAAGGGCCCATGATCGCTCGACATTCGAACCCTTGCGCTTCATACTCGTCCATTGGACAAGAGGCCGAGATGCCATCACAAACTTCCTCGATATCACATAGGCCCACTGGGGATCGACAAGTGGTGTTTGCGGGGAGAAGGAGGTCGGGGGCATCGCATTGGGTCGAGTTGCCCGAGCAGAACTCTGGCGCATCGCAGAGGTCGGTGGGGGCCCTGCAAATGTGCGTATCGGGTTGCAACTGGTCCTCGGGGCACAGCCACCACTCGGTGACCAGTTCCGGGTCGGGGCAGAACTCTGGGAGATCACAGGGGCCCGCTGCAGACCTGCACATGTACATGGGCCCCTTGGGGATGGTGCCGTTGATGCCAGCGGTGGCGTTTTGCCCATCACAGGTAGCGATCATCTCGCAGGGTCCTCTCACCATACCGACCACACTCTGGCCCGCGGGGACAACCTCATTTGGCGGGCAGTAGGGCGATTTGCCCGTGCACACCTCGGCGACATCGCACTCTCCCTCGGCCATACGGCAAAAGTCAAACTCGGGTGTGTGGTAGCCAAAGCGGAGCTGGCGGACCGTGGTGTCGATGGTCGAAGTGTCCTCGGTGCACCCTCCTCCCACACAAGTGTAGTAGGAGATTGCAGGTCTCCCCTCGATAACGGTTGCGTCCAGGAATCCCCTGTTCACCTGGTTGTCGGTGTAGTGAGACCAGATTCCTCGCCCATCCTCCTGATCGTTGATCGAGTAGTAGACGGTCTCGCCAACCTGGGAGATGATCAAGGGCAGCCCATACCAGGTCAGTAGCCGGCATCCCTTGAGACCAAACTCTGCGGTGGTCTCGGTGTAAGGGAGGCCGGACAATATCTGGGTGGTCCAGGTGCCCAGGCCATCGGTCTGGTTGTTGAACGCGAGTTCGTAGTACTGTAGAACGGTGGGGTTACCTTCATTTCGTATGTATAGGATTACTGGGAACCCTCCCCACACGGTCATGGATGTGCCAAACATTGAAGCTTGTTCTGCCGACGAAACAGTAACGAACGTCCACCCAGCAGTCCCGTCGTTGTTGTTGCTGATCGCATAGCGAATTTCGAAATTGGGTAGAAAAATGCTCACGCGTGCTCCGTAGGACACGGCGGGCCGGCCATCAATAAGTGTCATTTTCACACCCGCCCCTGCGTACGAAAGGAATTGGGCTTGGGGATCGATTATGTACACATTCCAGGTTCCACTTCCATCAGGGAGGTCGTTGATCGTGTATTTCAAACTATCAACCATAATTGACAATACACTTTGGTAGGCGATTGCCGGTTTCCCATCCACTTCGGCCAGGGACAACCACCCTCCTTGGATTGCCCCACCGGTCACTTGATCAACTTGCCAGGTTCCACTTCCATCGGTCTCGGTGTTGATCGCAAACTTCATCTCCTCAGTGTTTTCGGTCTGGAAGAAGGCAATTGCGGGATAGCCCCCGATTACAGCCATGTCCATACGGCGTCCGTCCCCGCTCCACTCGGAGACCACCAGGCTCTTGGTCCACACGCCCGACCCATCAGGTTCGGAATTGACTGCAAAGTAAACATCATCAAAGGTGGGAAAGTCGGTATAATTCGTGTAAGCGATTGCGGGATATCCATTGAGATTGGTGATGGCATTGTGCCCTCCGAAGGAGATGCTGGAAGGGATTGTATCCTCATCAACAACCTGGTAATCCCAAAACCCGTAGATATCCTTGTACACATCAGGAGGGCAGTAAGGAGAAGTGCCATTGATCGAACAATACTCGATCTCGTCACAGGGGCCTATTGCGGGTCTGCACACCTGTCCCCAATTGGTACTGTTGGTCTCGAGGGTGGGAATACACTGCCCCGAGGAGCATACGCCCAACACACCCAGAGCTTGGTTTCCACACAGGTTGTTCTCGTAACGCAATTCCTCGGGGAGAATGCAATACGAGCCATCAGGTTTAACCCGCCAGTTATTTCCTCCGTTATCGCACGCCTGGCACGTGTTTAAGGGGTTGGCACTCAAAAGATCTGCGACAACATACTGTTGCGTAGCAAGATCGGTTCCAGCAATGAGAGCATTCGCTTCTGGAGTAAATACCCACAAGCCAGGTTCATCTCCCATACTTACGGCTGTATCGTAATCAACCCAGTGGGCCCCATCAATGTAACAATTTTCTCCAAGAGTGCTGAAATTTTCACCGATATCATCCGCATAAGGAAAAGGATCGCGGCAAGTGGCAGTATTCATTCCAGTTCCGAGAATTGTCAGTGTGCACGAACTTCCTTGTATTCGGTTTGAAAATACAACATCGGTGAACCCGGGATCACCTGGAACGTCAGCACTGCTGGATCCACCTCCACCACCATTGTAATCCACAATGTATTCTTGAACACACCGATTCCATTCGTAGGTGTCCAGAAATGGCGATTCGTCATACAAGAGAGCGCAAATTTGTGGACAAGTTGTACTACTCCCGATGTTGATCAAACAACCTTGTCCCTGAGGCTGACAGATACCGGATGTGGTACAAGTGTGTTGTTGGCATTTGGACCCATCCAAGGTACATTCATTGAAATTGTTGTAATTGGGGTCTGGGGTGGTCGCAAGGTTGTAGTCAATTCCACACATGAACTCTCCCACCGCACCAGGTCCGGGGCAGTATTCTGGCACATCACATTGGTTGCACGTGGAGCGGCATACGGTCGTGTTGGGCGCGGCCACGTCCATGGGACAGGCCTTTGCGTTCGGGTCCTCCGAGGGGAGGGTCCCCGGGCAATACTGGGGCAACACGCACTCCAGCCCAGGTCCGGGCTCTCGGCACAAGGTTGTATTGGGTGCAGCGAGGTCAATGGGACAGTAGGGAGACATGCCCGTGCAGAACTCGGGCACATCGCAAAGAGACCCCATGGCAATCGGTCGGCACTCGTAGCCGAAATTGCGGTATTCGTCGGGAGGGCATTCCGCGGACATTCCCGTGCACACCTCCTCCACATCACAGCCCCCAATGGCCGGTCTGCACACGGTTCCCCCTGGTAGAATGCTCATGCACCCTGGAGCACAGCAAGCGCTCAAGGCGGTATCGCAGAGTTCCCCCATGTCCAGCACGCCGTCCCCGCACAGTGCTTGCGCAAAATGAACTCTCGTTAATGTCACAAATAGAAACAGGTACACCAATCGTGACATTTTCTCTCTTGTGTAAATTGGTGTTTCATCGGAAAGGCAGACAACTTAACCTAAATAAGTCCGCGGACCCTACCTAATTTGTTGTTTCAGATGGCCAGCGAGGCAGAACAAAATGCCCAGCGGTACATACACTCTCTCTTATGGGGTTCTCCCACCCCACCCCGAAACATACCGCAAGCTCGGATCGCAACCTTTCAACCTCCTTCTTCCACCTGGTCTCCCTCCAAACCGATCGGAACCACCACTTATATTGATTACAAAAACCACCAACAAGGAGACTCGTGGAGAAAGAAGGCTTCCCCTGACTGCTTTCGCTTGGTGGGCTACTACCAAGCGGAACGAGATGACAGTGAACGATTGCAGAAAAGTTGGATACACCATGGGGTCGTGAACGCCTTCCGCTTTGCCCTCTCGGGACGAACGGTTCGCTTTGAGGGCGATGAACTTAAAATCTCCCTAAAAGACCCTCGAGTGAACGTAAGCGATTTCAAGGAGCCTCACCCTTGTCGAAGGATCACGGGGGAACTGGACCTGGTGTTTTACGATACCGAGCGCCAACGGTACTTCTTTGTGGATGTGAAGACTGTGCACACCCTATCGGAAAAGAACCTCTCGGATGCCGTGCTCAAGGTACGAGTGGCCCAACAACTGCGTGTGTACGCGCTCCTCCTCAAATGGGCCAAGAACTTGGACTACATGCCCGCTGGCTATGTTTTGGGCTTGCACGTGAAGGATCGAGGGAAAACTGGCTACTGGGAGTTGATCAACGACTATCGACCCTGGAACACAATTGAGGAAGCCATACGATTAGAATAAACTAAAAAAAATATTTGGAAAACTCCCCTACAGAGAATCGAACTCTGGGTGCAGGAGTGAGAGTCCTGAGTGTTACCAACTACACCATAGGGGTTTTGCGATACTGGGATTCCCGGGAGTCGTTTTTTGAAACAATTTGGGTAGAAAAGGACTAGGGAAAGAAGAAAACAAAACCTTTATCTGTTTGAGCGAGTTTTTATTTTTGTTGGGCGAGCAAGTGTTGGTGGATTCTCTGTGCGAGGAACTTGGCCATCCTGGGTCGTCGGGGCATGCGCTTGCGGATGGCCGCCTCGATCTTGGCAATTTGCTTGTCGATTGGATCATCTGGGTTAAGTTGAAATGAAGCAGCCCTCTTTCTTCCACGTTCTTCCTCGGTGAAAAATTGAGGGAACCGTTCCATTAACTGGTATCTGTGTGCTTCTGATACGATTTCATCTTTCTTCGCAACTGCTTGAGCATAGCTTTCCCAAGTAGTGTACGGAACCTCAGCAAACAAATTGATGGGGGGACGGCCCTCGAAATTCAAGGGTTCTTCTGGTAAAACCAGAGTATCATTAAGAAGGGATGTCCAGTCAAACGAAGAGGAACTTGAATCCGTTCCGACTTCTTCTACCTCAACCGGACGACGTCCAGTTGAGGTAGAAGAACCCGCCTCAGAACTGGAAGATGTGGTGGCGGCGGCAGTAGAAGTAGAAGAACTAGGCTCGGAACTGGAAGATGTGGGTGTGAAAGAACTCCCCCTACGACCGAAAATGCTTTGTGGCGATGCTGTCGTGGCTGGTGCTTGCAATGCAGCAGCAGCAGCTTCCCGTCTTTGTCGTTCAGCCTCCAGTCGTTCTTCTTCTTCCCGTCTTTGTCGTTCTTCTTCTTGTCTTTGTCGTTCAGCCTCCAGTCGTTCTTCTTCTTCCCGTCTTTGACGTTCAGCCTCGGCGTTCGCTTCCTCCTCTGTTGGTAATACTGTTACACCCTCGATACCCTGGAGGGCTAACGTTTGCACTTCTCCGAGCATACGACCCTCATCCATGGTTTCGATTACGCTCAGCACTTGATTGACCACAGCGTTGAGGTCTGGTCGCGTGTTCATGTTGCCCAGCTGCACAAGCCGATCACAGCGTGTGGTGGTTTCGTTGATGATCCGTTTAAGGGTTGCGGGGTCATACAGCCACGCGTAAAGATCGTTCAAATCTTCCCAGTTGAGGGGGTTGTTGGCGTAGTATCTGGCTTGGGCGCGGAGAATGACTGCCTGCTCAACGCTGATCGTAGCCAGCCCTCGAAGACTGTTGGGGTACACACCAGGGTAAATGGTGTCGGGGTTTGTTCCTGGTCTTGGGATGAGCACTGTGGCGGCCGATGTCCCTTTGAGATCTTTTGGTCTGAAACTCAATGGCTTTTCAAGCCTTTCGTTATCGGGATCCATAAATGGGCTCATGTCAAGTTCGTTTTCGTTGGCAACGTGCAGTATCTCCATAACCTTTTCCATGGTAAGGATACTTGCGGGATGGTTATCGGGGTTATTGATCACGTAATACATGTGTGCCGACAAGATGCAACTGCCAATGAATGTGTAATAGTTGTTTGCGTAGAAATAACTTCCGACAACGTTCTTGTCAAACAAATGCGCTGTCTTACCATCTTGGGCGGGCAAATTGTGCAGAAAGTGTCCAGCTTCCATCGCAACGGAAAGGTAAACGTCGCCAAACACACGTTTTGCGTAGCTTCCAAAGAAACCAAGGATCATCAGGGGCTGGGCGATCTTGACGTCAAAATAAACTGTACGAAGTTTCTGCAAGTAAAGGATTTGCTGGTACTTGGTCCAGTTGGCAAACACTTCCGGGGGAGCCAGGATACCTGCACCAGGGAAAAAATCTTCACCATTGGGTCCACCATTGAGGAACTTTGCACGGGTGTTGGCAGCATTGATCACCTCATCAATGGGAGGGTTGATGGCTGCCATGTAGTCGGACCAAGTGTCCTTGAGAGGGTAAGGGAGAAAGTATCGGATGATCGTGGAGACCTTGATGTGTCCATAGTAAGAAAAGTCCGGTTGCCTTCTGGTTCCGATGTAGGAGAAAAATTCCACACGCAGTTGGTTGCCAATAACTTGGGTGTGCGGGTCGTAAGCGAGGGTACCGTGAAAGCGTCTAAATTTATCCGTCCTGTTGATACTGATGATATGCTTGTTGTATATAGCATGGGTGTCTTTTTTGATGAGATATCTTCCTCGAAGTTTGGACAAATTACTTTGCCAAAGATCACCCTTGGAAGGCTCGTGGTCGTGTGCCATGGTGCCGATCGACAGGGAAAGAGGCTGCCCGTCAATGAAGGCGAGGGTTTGGCGTATCACTCTTCGCTCATCACAGTCGGTCTCGTACACGCGGAATCTCAGGGTTCGTGCGCTGTTAGGCCCACTGAGGTGTTGGTCGACCAACCACGCAAGGTAACCATCTCTTCTTCGTTTGCGGAACTCACTGTACTTGAGAACGTGCTTGTTGATGTAGAACCATGCAGTATCTTTGTAATGTGGGGTTTGCTTATACTTGTTGATCAAAGCTCCCTGTTGGTTACGTGCGACAAACCCTTGCTCGACCAGGGTGTCCTCAAGCTCTTCCTTGCTGATAGCCATAAATGGCAGACGAGGAATGGATCGCACTCGATAGTCTGTCGCTTGTTCACTGGGCAAAGCACCAACCATCTCTGGGGGTCTACCGTTCTCACAATACACTCCCCTTTCGTTGTGGTCCACTCTTCGTCCGTAGATTTGTCCGATGGTCAAGTGATACCCCGTGACGTCAAAGACAAGGGTAAGTTGTCCACCTATACCCCAAACGTTAGAAGACTCGCTCTGCAAGTTAGACAAGCGAGCTCGTCGGGTCTCATCGGTAATACCTTCCCCGAAGGCATACTCCCGAAAGGCTCCAACTGACTCGGATACTCCCGTGCCACCAACAAGCTCCACGTTGGAGGCATCAATGATAAGCTGTCGATCCGTTTGATCGTTAAGGTAGAGGGGAGTATACCAGTCATCCGTCTTCACTATCGTGTTGTCATCGGTCACCCTCAATGTATACTCATCGTCGGCGGCCATAATCGTGTGTTACTCAAACAACTGATAGGCGTATTGCGCTTTATTAGGTTTTTTTCACCATTTGCTTGATGATCGATTTTCTCGGCACACTTCTCCTCGACCCTCTCCTGTTATTGGGAAGGGCCATGTTCTCGTAAAAGTAGCGGATGTTCTCGTGCACGTTGGTCATACCCATGCGAATTTCCAACTCACTCTTCCACGCACTCGCTTTCCTTCCTTTCTGCAAGTCAGTGGTCGTGGAAATGGCAAACCGGTCCGAGAACACTCGGTGCCCGTTCAGCTTGGCCGTCTGCAGATCGTAACATCCGTTGTTGGCGCACACGTACTGCACCTCGTATCGGTAGGTGGCCACGTTCAGCGAGTCGTTGAACACGACAAATCGCTTCCACTTGGCCCTTCCCGTTCCCTCCCCTTGACCCGTGTGAATGTCGATAAAGCAACAACAGGCCACACAGCGGGGAGTGTTCAGCTTGGCCACCACAGCCTCCTCACACGAAATGCAACTGAACCCGTTGATGTCGAACAACCTCCGCGAGAAGCCTGCCGTGGCTCCACAGCGGGTACACACAGAGTAGGCCTCGGTGATCCCTTGCACGTTGGTGTACTGGACCACGTGGCCTGCCAGAGGAAAGTAGCGGGCAATAGGTTCGTCTCCACACTCTGGTTGGTAGCGATAGCGCTTGTGTCTCTGCCACTCGGGAGGGCGGTTGGCCAACTCCTTGCACACTCTCATGATTTCCTTGGCATCGCCCAGCGACATCACGTTCTGGATGCGGGTGTACTGGCCCTTGTTGTTTCGGTTGATCTTCCGTTCGATGATCGCCCTTCTCCTTCGCGCACACACCTCGTGGTTCGCGTAGACCTTGTGACAGGCCTTACTCTGGCCAAAGAAGATGTGAGGGGAAGTAATATCGCAGGTGGTATCGTAGGAGGTCTTGGTCTGGCAGCACATGGCGAACCAGATGGAGCCCGCATCAGGCCCAATCTCCTCGATATCAAAGCGGTTGCGCAACGCTTCCTCCTGTTGTCGACGGATGTGAGAGGGCAAGCGGAGCACGTTGACCGAGTAGTGCACGGCCAGGGTGTTGATCAACAAATCGAAAATCTCCCAGTCGGTGGGAGGAATGTAGTTGAGACCGGTCTCGATCACTTCGTCAGCCTCTGCACACTCCATCATGTCCAGGACCCAGGGAATGATGTACGTGGTGCACCGTTTCACATTGCGCTTCCAGTCGGGAGGAGGGGTATCACCCTCGTAAAACTGATTCATCTTGAGCATGAGTTGGACCAGATCAATGTCTCGGTTGGGCTGGACCGAGTAGGCAGTCTGAATGACCGCCCGTTGAAGGAGGTGGGGCATTTCGGGACGATGGTAGCCTTGGCGATGGCGAACGTTGTTGATGTTTTGGATGTGCCCCACCAACTTCTTGATCGGATCCACTCTCACTGGTCGGAACACGTGGAACTCGCTTCTCGCTGAACTGGAGGGCTCATCGTTAATAAAGATCTCCAGGCCGGAAATGAAGGTCTCGATCTGCTCCATGCTCATCTCGCTGTACATACGCCTGACCAGATCGGCCTTGTGTAGGACCGAGTGCTCGTAGCGGGCGTATGTGGGGTAGTTCAACAGAATAAACTCGTGGTAGGCAGGCGCTTGACGGGTAAAGAACATTAGCATCTCGGTCATGCAAAGGAGGAAAAAGTGGGGGTAGCGACGTTGCTGGTCGAGGAACTCTTCTCGGTCGTATCCATCCAGCGAAGTATTGGTGTAAATGTTGAGTGCGGTTTCGAGGGAGGGAGCTTGTTCGATATGCTTGTACCCTCCCATCATGGTCATTCGGTAGGCGCTCCTCACCAGGTCCAGGTAGCTCACGTTGTTCTCGCACGCGGAAATGTGTTTATCGGGAGCGTTCCTACTCTGACAGCACTTGGGATACATCTTGCGGAACACGCTCAGCAACACGGGCTGAATTTGCTCGTTGCCCTTACTCCCCTCCTTGGTATTGACCACAAAGTTCACACAGGTAACCAGGTAACTGAGGTCTGGCAAGTCTCCCTCGTGCACGGTCACCGTATCAAAGGGCTCCACGTCTTCGTAGTGGGTAAGGAAAGCGTTATCGTTGGGCGATTCCACCCGTTGGTAGAACTGCTCGTCCGAACACAAGCCATAAAGATGGGCTCTCTCCAACAGAGCAAAGTGAGAGTAGATGAAACTGCTCAACTGGTTCATCCGGCTTTTGCTCTCGTCGATCAACCGGACAACCGAGTGTAAGCTGTCTCTTGGCGTGTTCATGGAGAGGAAGGCGTGTTCCACACTCTCCTTGTGGTTGTTGAGGAACACCAGCCTTTCCTTCTCGTATGCGTATATCTTTTGCGCTAGAGAAATGCGAAAGGATACTGCCAGAGCAATCGCATACTTGGTAGACAATTCCGCAAACCGAGTGGTCAGCATGCTCTCGGGAAACTCGGGAAACAGAGTTTCGGTCAGTTGTTGTCGGTCGATCACTTTGAGCGTGACGGAACGGGCAATAGACTGAGAAGCAAAGCGTGCGCGAAGGTCGTCAAAGGGCGCAAAGGCCAAACTGCACTCGTACACGTCGGCCACGCTCTCATCATCTCCGCAACCCATGGAGTAGAACTCACCCAGCTCCTTGCGAGGGTTCTCTCGCTCGACAATCTCAGTGCGCACGCGAATGAAGTCCACATCGGAGGCAAAGTAGCGGAAAGGCACCGGTTGCGCGCATATCTCGTTCAAGGTTTCCTCGGCAATCTCGCTATCCAGGGGCGCACCGTTGGCAAAGAGAGCGCCATAATGCTCTCGGTTCCATTGATCGACAATTTCAAACCTCCCATGAAAGCAAGGGTCGTTGTAGGTTGTCGAGTTGGGATAGACCACACGGAGGGTGCGGATGACCTCATCGCGCAAGCGATAGGCCAAGTAGAGTCGTCGATGTCGGTAGAAGTTGGCCAGTTCCACCTCTCGCTCTCCTTGGTGGGGACAATCGCTTGCCTCCATCAGCTCCAGTTGATCTCGGTACACCCAGAGGGGAATGTACACTTGAGTGGGGAAGTTGAGCACGGGCCGTTGGCCCAGGTACTCCAGGAGAATACGCCCTCCAGCCAGGATGTCCTCCACGTGCTTGGCAGTGTACCGAAGGTCCTTGTGGAAGATAGCGTGGAAGGGAAACTGCTCCATCCCGTTCAGGATGTTGGGATGACCCACGTTGTAATAGCGCATTTCCTCGGTGAGGGGGCGGAGGGTGTTGTCGCGAAGAAACTTGCTGAGGTCCACGCTTCCCAGTACGCTGAGGGCCCAGTAGATGGGAAGGATGATCACCTCGTCAGGGTCCTTCATTCTCTCCTTCAATCGGGCCACACCAATGGAACCTCGACTGCGCACGCGAGGACGGGAGGAAAGTTCGAGAAACTCCTCTCGGGAGACGTTGGTCGCGAATCCGTACCGAAGGATGTCCCAGGTATCGTAGCGATGTTCGATTAAAAAACGGGTATAGATGTAAGGGTTTACCGGCGGAACCGGGGGTTTATTGGTGTCGTGCTGGGTGAACCGTTCGACAATCTCTTCGAGGCCGGGCCGTGTCTCCTCGCGGAGGCGTCCTTCTTCGTCGAGATAGCGGACGGGTTTGGAGGTACTTCGAACGTATTCGCTCCTCACCCACATGCGCACAGGCACCACCAAACCCCCGCTATTCTGCGTTCCCGCCTTGGGCACCTCAATCATCGGCGTCTGCACATCCGCATCACCCGTGCGAATGGAGTGTGGGATCATGTGTCGTTGGTGGTACTCGCCCACCTTGTTCGCCAGGTGCATGAAAGGCGTGTTCACGGTCATGCAAGAAGCCCCTCGATTCTGCTGGTGTAAGAGGGTCTCGTGGACCAAGGCCAAGTGGCAAATGTAACACAACCGTCGGCAGAGAGGCACACTGGACATGGGCTTGGAGGCGAGTTCCTCAAACTCACTGGGCGATCGGTAGCCAATCAAGCCCTGTTCCAGGTGGTAGATCACTCGTGCCTTGCAGTTTTGCCCATTGGCACACTCGTTGAAGTTGCCGTAGGGCGTAACCAACATACGGTTCACGTGATCCCGTGGACATTCGTGGGCATCGCTGAGATCGTACTTGGCGTTCTCGTTCATGGCCCGTCTCTGGGTCTCGTTGTACATACGGGTCCAATAGGGCTCCATGCTCATCAGGTGCTGGACGATCTTGCCCACGTCGCACGAGAAGGCAGCAGTCATGGAGGTCTTGTAGTTCACCGGGACCACGGGCAGTTGCTTGTCTCCTGTCTTCTTGTCGTCTCCCTTGGACGAAGAGCTGGAACTGCTCGCCAGGCTCTTCTTCTTGCGTGAAGAGGTAGTGGTCCGTGCGGACTGGTCATCGTCGATGGGTGTGGGGTCAAAGCAGGTCTTTTCACGTAGACTTTGCATAAACTCGTACCAGGAGTAGGTGTTTTGGTTAAAGGTCACGTGCTCGAAGATCTTGGTCTGCGACTCCACGCTCTTCTGCGCCTCCTCTTGACTCACCTTCTCCATCAAGGTCCCTTGGTTGATGATGAACTGGTTGAAGGCCTCCATGTTATCCCGGGTCTTCTCCGCATCATACTCATCAATGGTCGTAGGTTTCTTCGCACTCGCCTTGGAAGATTGGTGAGGAATGGAGGAAGAAAGCACATCGTAAAGCTCCTTGTTGTGCTTGGCCACCTTCTTGGCAGTCAACACGTTCTCGTCCGAGGAGGAGCTCTTGGGTTCCTGTCGCTTCTTCCTCTTTTTCTCTTTTCGTTTTTTCTTTTCGCGCTTCTTTTCTTTGAAGGTTGGTTGTTTTTCCTCGCAAGTGGCCTCGTCGTCCTCACAGGGAACGGCTTCTTCCACTTCGGAGGTGGAGCGCTTTCTCTTCATAGTCCGTCGGGCCTTGCTGTTGCTGGTCTGAATGCTCAACTTCATTGCCTCGAGCACATGGTCTCCGTCTCCATTGGTACGGAGTGAGGAGGTGTTGGTCCTCTGTCTCTGGCGAGAAACCTTGAATCCAGTGAGGGCCGACATACAATTGCTGAAAATAATATTAAAGGTGAGTGAAGGTAAAAGACAACACACACCACTCTTGATTTTTTTCGATGGCGAAACGTGACGTTGACGTCGACGCTCTTCTCGGTATGAACGAAGGTGAGGGCGAAGAAACGCCAGCTGGGCGAGGGTGGTTCGGGTGGTTGTTTGCCTCGTGCACACCCCGTCCACCCACCTCAGTGACCTCGGCCAACCAGAAACTCTTGCAAGCAAGGACTCACCTGGACAACCGGCGAGCGGAACTGATGGAGACCTACAATGAACACATACAAAAGGCCAAGGAACATGGAGCAGAGCACAAACGATCTTGCGCAAACACCCCTCTGAGTAAATGTACCTGTAATGCAGCCAGGACAGCAAGAGTGCACATGCAGAACGCGAGCAACGTGAAAAAACAAATCGATCAGATCGAACACCAGTTCTCGGTCATGACCCAGCACCAGACCACCCTCCAGTCCATGGAGTCAGTCCAAATGATTCGAGAGGGTATGAGTGCAGCCAACCAAGCCCTCTCGGGAGAACTGAAGAAACATGGAGATGGTAAGGCAATTGACCAGTTGGCTGACCAACTGTCCGAAAGTCAACTGAGGGTGGCCGAGATCAACCAGGCCCTGGGCACTTCTTTCAACTACTCTACGGGTGAAAGTGTTACAGGCATTGAAGTGGACCCCTCCGTCCTTGCCGAACTGGATGACATTCTTCAAGAGGACACTCCACCAACAGCGTCAGTCGTCTCTCAAGTGCAAGGAGTCTCTCCCTCACCTGGTATGGTTCGTTCAGGTGTGGGAAGGGGATCAAGGAGGATCAGAAGACAACATGAAACTCCCTCTGCGGAACCAGTACCCATACCAGATCAATAAAAACACAAAAGTAGTTTAGAATAATTTATTCCTATGGCTCTTCTCCGTTGATCAGAAAGGTCTTCTCCTCGACCAAGGGTTCCTTCCAGGAAAGTTGTTTTTTGTCCGAGCTTGTTTGCGCAAAGACGACCAAGGCCAACACCCCTAACAAAGTCATCACGGCTCCTCCCAACGCACCAACAAACACTCCAAACAAAAGGGACTGTGTTGCCAACTTCGCACAATCCTCCATTTTTTGCTTAGAAAACCCGTTCGTAGGGTAAGAGAGTTTGCCCATTTTGTTGATTTTTTTTTCACCTCAAAAAATGGCATGTAGGATCGTTGATAACCGCGTTTATGCTCTGATGTCCAAGGACCTCTACCACACGATCCCCGAAGACATTGTGTACTGTTCAAATTCAGTGGGTGTGTCGATCATGTACATGCCAGGCGAGTACTTTCACGTGAAATCCTACCGATTGAGTGGGACCAGTTGGGCACCTACGGGAACACTGATCGCGTTTACGCGAGTGGGCATTGAACGAATTTGTGTGGACGAGAAGGCGTTTGTGGTCTTTCCTATCGGAGACTCACAGCCAGCGGGATACATTGAGTTCGATACGGTCGAGGAAGCACGCGAGTGCAAGAAGAACTTTGCCGATTGGTGTACCATGCGAAATGTACGCTGTTTACACACTGAATAAAGCGTTTTTATTGTTTATTGTTTCTGTTGAAAGAGAGTGTTGTAAAGACGGGACACGGTGTCCTTGGGGTGGCCCGCATGGATGGCGGTCTGGATGGGCGTGCGTTTAGTCTCGCGATGGCGGATGTCCAGGTTACCGAGGGACTTGCCCGCCCGGGAACGGGCGATCGCGTGGAGAGAGTACCCATCGCCCACCCTCATGGCCTGGTGGATGGCCTCTCCAATGTATCCCTCTGTCAATTCAATGGGGATAGGGTGGTTGCGCAATACACCCGTATGCGACTTCTTTGTTTCGGGCTCAAAAACAGAGTGTTTGAGAATCGCTGAGAAAAATGTTCTCATCTCGCTCTCGGAAGGATCATATTCAGGGAGAGATCCGGACGAAGAGCTAGCCGCCCCGGATTCGTCATCTTCCATAGCACTGTATTCCAGATCCTGCCCTTCAAACGAGTCGTCATTTGTTTCACTTTGGCCACCGCCCATCCCACCTTCTTGCGATCCTTGTTTGTCTTCTTCACTGAAGAACTTCAAGTTCTCCGATTGTTGACCAAACGTGTCCACGATGCGTTTGAAGGTCTGTTGAATTGACTTCACTGCGTTCTCGTACTCATTGTATTTTTGCTGGCGAGTTAGGTCCTCATCGTTCTTGATAACCTCGGTGAACTCTCGTTTCGCCATTCCATCGTATCGACGGACCGCGCCCAGTGGGTCTTTCTTGCTGGGAAGGAAAACGTTCTTGTACAACCAGACCCTTTGTGAAAGGGGAAGTTTACCGAGGATCTCATCGTATACTTCAATCATTTCTTCGTCTGCAAACATCTTTGCATCATTTGCGTCTACCGCACCTCGAATTAAAGTGGCCAAAAGCAGGAATTTCGACATAAACTCGATGGTGCTGTCAGATTTGTAGAAATCTTCCGGTTTGTCGCTGAACCCATACTCTTCCCAAAGATTCAATTCATTTTGCACCTTTTCCGGAAACTCCCCCCACTCTTTCTCGTCACGCTCGATTTTCTCTCCTTCAACACTTGGTTTCTCCAGAGACGGCTTGTCGGTGGACTGAGAAGCCTCCTCTCGATTTTGCGTAAATTGTTCACGCTTGGGAGCCGATTGCACAAGTTGTTCCAACTTTTCGGTCGACTCCACAATTGGTTCGGGAAGGCCTTCCTCGGTGGTCTGATTTGCAAAATAGAAGGAAGCGCCCACGCAATACCAATAGATCTGTTCGAGTTCTTCGTTCTTGGTGTCTGGGTTGGGAGGGTTCTTGGCGTAGAAACTCAGAATCTCCGAGAACTCCAGCACGGGCACGTAGGTCTTTTTGGTCGCCTGCAATTCGGCAGCGTTGTACACGGCAGCCAGAAAGTACCAAATCATGGGCAAGCCCAGGTGGTTTCGGGTTTCCACCAACCAAGAACTATCCTTGTTTGGTTTGCGCATTTCAGCGTCGATCAGCTTGTACACAGTGTCCCACCTGCCCAACTTGATCGCCTCTCCCATAGGACTCTCTTCAACGTTCCTGATGAGCTTACGATGAAATTGATCGTCGTCGGCATCTCGCAACAACTTGGATACCCTATCTGCCAGGAGAGGAGTGGTCACGTGCCTGGGCTTGACAACCAATTCACTTTCTGTCTTGGCAATCAGTTGAATGGTTGTTTCATCAGTACGTGTGTTGGGCCACCTTTCGCTTGATGTTTTGTCTCTGTCCCAGATTCCCTCCAACATCTCGTTTAGGTTCTCGGGAGTGATTCCGTAAGAATTTTCCGCGTACTGGTCGGCGCCGTGCTGCAGAAGAAGGCGGATCTTGTCCACGGCATTGTCCACGATATACTCGTCCGAGGAGTACATGGGCGTGAGGTCGAGAGACCGCATGGCTGCGTGAAGCGCGGTCCCCCCGTTCATCACCCTTGTGTGGCGGTAGTCGGGGTCTACTCGAAAGAGATCAGTTTGGGGATCGTATCCCACACCCCCAATCCTTCTCCCGAGACCCATGTATAGGCGAAGCGCACGCTCCGGAACGTCTGGGTATAGAGAAAGAAAATGGATCACGCTCATGCGGTTGGTATGGACAAGATCGTCCATCCAGAAGTTTCCCGCACCCAGAGCAGTGTAGTACATGAGCACGCGGGTCTCCACGAATCCTCCAGACGCCATCATCACATCGAATAGGTTTTCGCTTGCAAGGCGAGATACTCGAGTCCGCCTGTCCACGTAATTATCCTTTTCTCCCTCCTTGACCTTCTTGACAAATCTTTCATTTTCTTCGCTCATGTCGGTCAAAAAGAACCATTCTCGGTCCTTACTCGCCATTTTTCAAACGAAAAAAAAAATGAACAATTGGTGGGTATGGTTGAGTGCTTTATTTTTCATTTTACGAGGACTTCTTTCTTTGTTGTTTTCGAGTGCGGAAGCCAATCAACTCACGGCCAAGGGCCAGCCGTGAGGCAAGGGCCACATCATCCACTGTGATTTTCCGACGGTTGTTGCTCAGAGTGACAATGATCGCCGACCGAATGATCATGTACATCTGGTACTCGCTCTGATCCTTCAAGTAGTCCTGGGCCACTTGGGGAACTCTCTCCATACCCCCTCTTCGTGCCAGTTTGGCAAGGGTGGGCTTGGTCACGCCCTCAAACTTGACCGAAGCCTTCCTCGACCGAATTGCCTTTGTCTTCTCCTTTTCCTTCTTTTTCGCCTGGATCTTCCTTGCCATCTTTTTCAATAAACAAACAATTGTAGGGGAGAGTGGTTTTTATTGATCAATTTAAGACTCTTCGAATCCAACTGGCGTGTACAAGGCCATTGTTAAGCAGGTCGTGTACGCATGCATCTTGTTTGCGAAATCTGCAAAGTCCTCTTGGTTCTTGAATGGCTGTCTCCTCACTTGCCTCTCCCTTTGGAGAAACTGGATTTCCTGAGTGAGCTCAAGGACACTCATTCCATTTTTCATTTTCTCCTTAATCTCTTCCACATAATGCTGTGTTTTGTTCTCATCCAAAACTTCCAAGAAGTCGTCAGCAGCAGGCAAAGCTTGCACTCGTCGGTTCATTTTTCTTTTCGCTCAAATTTTTTTTATTTTTCTCCCGAAACTTTTGCGCTCGCGAACGAAAAATTAGTACGTGCCAATTTTTTTTGCTTATTTTTGCTTTTTATTTTCTTGATTTCCTGAGCTCCCCTCTCTTGCTCGTTTACTTGAGGAAGTGGTGGAAGAAGAGCTGGAGGTGGTTGTGGAGGGTTTTGCGGGAGCAGGCTTGTTCTGCTGCTTGACCTTTTCCAAGACGGCCTTGCCCTTACTGTCAGCCTTGACCATATCTTCTTGTCGTTTGGCCAGAGCTTTGTCGGGGTCCTTCTCCCCATACTCCTCTGGCATTCCGTAGAGGAGCAGGCCCACATCTCGCTTGGCTTCGCTTGTGATAATACCTTGTGCGTGCAGTTCCACCAGGCTCTCCAGTGTGATAATGGGGTTGTAGCGGAACTTGACATCCACCTTGACCGCATCCATTTGCTCGCGGAGGTACTCGGCATTCTTCTCCTGCCCCTCCTCGACCGCTCTCTCCATCACCGAACTGTCAATGGTCGTTCGGAACAGCTTTTGAAAGAAATCACGTAAAAGTACCTCGGCCTGTTGGTGGAAGAGGGTGATGTTGGTGGCCAGCTCCTTGTTGCCCATTTCGACCGAGGCAGCGTGCTTCTGCCCAATGCCACCCTCCAGCATGCCAGGAGGGATACCGATTGAGCGGATCACTTGGTGGAGAAGGTGCTCGACCACGTTCAGGAATTGCTCGGGTGCTCTCGAACTGGGCACACTGTTCATCTTCTGCCCCCGGGGAAGAGTGATTCCGTGCATCCAGGGTTCGTCCATCATCACCGAGGCAGCCGACACCAAACTGGCCAGTCCCCCCTCATCGGGCGAACCAAGGGTCAGGCCAGGGTTCCCCCTTGGCATGACCGAAGCGTTACGAGCGTGCGCGTGCGCACTGGAGGAGCTGTTGGCGGCACCTGGATTGGAGTGGATGGAGCGCACTCTCTCCTCCTCGAGGTCTTCCCTCAGCACCCTCATGCGCACTTGCTGGCGGGCCTCGCTTGTCCCCTCGATCGCACTCTCGGCCGCCTCGACCATACGGAACTCCTCTTCGGCACTATGACGACCTTTTTCCTGCTCTCGGCTGATGACAAAGGGGGGATGGGCGCCGTAGTACATAGAGTCGGTGTAGTTGTGCCACATTTGCTTCAGTTGGCGGAGAGGGCCAAACACCCTCGCCACACGGGAGTTGAGGCCTCCATCATCAAAGGGCGCGTCCATGATCAGCATGTGGCCATTGGGCACCTTCTTTCCTGCGCCATCTCCCTGAAAGGTGCTCGCGTAGAACATCTTGTAGGTCCGCCGGTCGGCCTTCCACTCGATCACTTCACTGGTGATCCCTTCCCTCATGGTGACAAACACGGGAAAGGGGAAGTTATCCTTTTGGCGGGGAGGGAGAATGCGCACACGTGCATAGCCAAAGAGGATCCACTCGAAGATGATCTGCTTGACTCCTGGCAAAAGCACCTCTGTGTAGTAGCGAACGTGCTCTTCCTCTTCTGGAGAGAACTCAAAGGTTTTTCCGGAGGCTTGCACGGTAATCTGAAAGCTGCCCTTCATGACCTCGGAGATGAACTGGTTGACTGCTGCGGCGACCGCCGTGAAGTTCCGATAGTAGTACCAGATACTGGCACGGTCCATCTGGTTGAGAACCGCCGTAGAAGGCATCAGGTGATTGCCCTTTCGTGCAGCTGCACCCATGGTCCCTCCGATGGTGGCCATATTCCAAAAGTTGGGATGGACGGCCGTTTGCGGCTCGTATTGCCTATTCACATAGAAGGAATTCATGTTGTGTTGTTGCGGCCAACTAAGACCGCTTTCTCTTTTTATTTCCTGGAGGCTTGCTCTTCTCTTTTGCTTTTTTCTTGGTTTTCGGGGGAGGAGTGGGCCGGTATGCATCCAATGTGATAAAGAGTACCACGAGCCAGAGCACGATTGCAAAAGCCAAGGTTCCGTACACAAGTGAATGACTAAACGGTAGTTGAGGGGCCGCCATCCATCGGTAGAGGGGGTAAGCCATCTCCACCGAGAGAATGGATAGTAGCCGTTGGCGAGTGAAGCCTCCATCAAAGAGAAGACCCTCGGTAATCTGAAGTCGAAGGGTCATGCCTGCCAGCCAGAGAAGGTAGGGTGCATGTTCCGAATGGACCAGGCTCGCCACCAAGAGGATCAATGCCCCTATCCAGGAGTAGCGAAGCACCCCTCTCACCTTCTTTTGCGCTTGTTTTCTGCTCTTGATCTTTTCCAGTACTTGCTCTTTGCTTGGTGGTTCATCGATGGGCAAGCGAACTTCCTCAAAGAACCGGTCTTGCTTTACTTGGAGCTGCATACGTTCTTCTTGCTCTTCGTCACTCTCCTTGTCCTTGTTCTCGATCAGCTCTCGCAGACGGGCCATTTCCTCCACTGTGAGAGGCTCGGGCTTGGCCATAGCCTCTCTCATCTCAGTGACCATACGAGGGATCATGGTGTCAATCAACAACAAACTAGTCGGCAACTGGTATTAAATATATTTCTCTGGGTCTTTGCCACAACCAAGTTTTCTAGTGAAATAAGTAACCATGCCCGGAAGACATGGACATAACGCAGATGTACTTCTGCCTGTGAAAAACACTCGACGACGTGTGGGCCCGCAGATGGCCGAGGGTGCCGCATGCCCTATCAAGCGAAAGGACGTGATGGCGGATCCCCCAGTGGACAAGTGCGCCCCCGTGATCGAGAACTGCTGTTTGATCGAGAAGAATACTCTTTTGAGCACCGATGAGTATGCGGAGTGGCTTAGCCTGTACAAGCAAAACTGTGAGAACGGAATGGTCGCGGATCCCGATCGTTTCCGCTACCTCAGCCGTCGTCTGCACTTGTGGCGCGATGGCTTCACGAGCGACTCGACCTACCAGAAGATGCGCGCCAAGTACTTTGACCGTGTGAAGGGCATGTCCGCCCTTGCCTGTGGTCTGTCCGAGTTCCTCGGAACCTTCATCTTCACCTTCTTGCCAGTGTTGATCATCGCTGCTGTGCCCCTGGGCGCATTCGACATCTACGGAGCCTTTGGCCCTGTTGCCTTTGCCATCGGCGCCCTCGTCGCTGGTGCCTTCACCCACCTCTTCATGCACGGCTCTTACTTTGAGCCCACCACGACTCTCTTGCTCTACTGGTTCTCTGATGACTTCACGGTCAAGAAGCGCCGCAACGCGTGGCCGACCATTGGACGTATTGTTGGACAACTGGCTGGTGCCTTTGTTGGTGCTGCTCTCCTCCTGATCCTCTGGGGCCATGGTTCCGAACAATACGAACGTGTGGCCCAGATTGCTGACTATCCCAACTTCTGGGAGAGTGACGACACTGATGACGACTTTGCTGGCCCTGGCCACACCTACAGCCTCGGACAGAACATCTTCGTGATCATCATCTGCTCGCTGATCTACAATCTGGCCACCTTTGCCATCCACGTGATCTCCCGCTCCACCATTGTTGACTTTACCCCGTACAACGTGCTCACCCCCATCCTGATCGCCATGGCCGTCCTCGCTACTGTGTGGGGCCAATGGAACATCACTCGTGGATCCTCTGGCATCGTCAAGTGGCTCGCAACCGAGAGCGTGTTGGTCGGACACTGGGCCTACGGAGAGACTAGCGCCATGCAGAACTCTGCCTGGATCTTCCCTGTCTTTGCGCTCGTTTCCCACGTGATCGAGATCCTCATCATCCTTGCTTTCGGATGGTTGTACCAGTACTCTGGCTTCATCCCCAAGGGATACAACAAGGTCCGCGCTTCCGCTCGCGCCATGACCACCCATCTCGTTGACTCCTCCTCCGACTCTGAGAGCTCTGACTCTGATTAAATTCCCAATTGTTTATTTCTTTCCCAAGTGTTCCTCAAACCTAGTATTTCCTTTGGCATCATGGATTCGCCAATGATTGTGCCACTCCACGTCCACTCCTTCCCGATCAAAGTAGAGCAAAATACCATCCTCTACCTGATACTCCTTTCCCAATGTTCTCCGTAGGGCCTCCACGCCAAACCATAGCTGAAGTTGGTGGTGGTTATAGGGGCAATTGAGCAAGTGCCTTGCTCGATCCATGCGACAGTCGTCCTGCACGGAGAGGATCGAGGAGGCCCTCCTCCGACTTTCTCGGGGGTAGCCCGTCTTGAACTCGAGTACGTAGAGGCGGTTGGTAAGCCTGTGTTTGGCCACACCGTCTACGTAGGTGGCCAGTCCGAGCTCGGGCCAGGCCACTGCCATCTCTCCCCTCCAAAACTCCAAGTGGTGTTTCCTCAGGAACTCTCGAAGGAGGGCCACTGGTAAACTGGTCTTGGAACGGTTCGGTGTGCGCTTACCATACCGTTTGCGACAATCACACGCACCCTGAGCAACCTTCAAACATTGGAAGCAATGGTAGAGCTGTCGGTGGATCACGTCTCCTCTCTCCTTGGAGCAGACCGAGCGCCCCTTCCTTCGATATTTTACAGGAGGTTTATAATTGGAGTAAAATACATCCTGAAGAGTCTTTGTGATCCCGGGGTACCGTTTCCCTTGGACTACGATCGCCTTATCCTCAGCCATCCTTATCGGGCGTACAAGGTCGCCATCCTTAAATAGGGAAAAAATTAGTACGTCACAAAAAAAAATCGAAATTTTGTCGAGTTGAAAAAAAAAACTCGACTGGGTGCAAAAATAATAGGTGGGGGTGGAGTTTTTTTCGTCTGAAAAAAAAGTTATGTCGAGCGAGGAGGACTTGCTCTTACTGGAAGAGGAGAGGAGAATAAGTGCAAAAAGACAGAGAGGAGCGAGTTCTTCGGACGAGGAGGTCATGTGGGAAAGGTGTGGGGAAGAGGACTTGAGAAGAGTGCTTTTGGATATTTATTCGGAGCCTTTTACCAACAGAAAACAGGGAAAACACAGGAGAGTGCACATCACGACGAGCACGCCAGTCAACATGAACACCACACCACTCGAGGACGATCGGTTCAGTGAGGAGGAAGTGCAGATATGCAGACAGAGGATCTACGACCACCATTGTCTGGTTTCGAAGGACAACGTGGGCACCGAGCGGTTTCAGCCTCGCTTTCCCAACTCGTTTGCCAAGCACCGTATGGACAGGCGAGTGCACACCAAGATCAACCCTCGCGTGGGCCTGGTGCCCAGAGCACGCAATTCCTCCATTAGCCCCGAGTGCGTGGAAAAGACCCTAGCACACATGATGGTCGAACTGGAGATCCTCCGGAATTCCTCGTGTAAACGGGAGTCCATCCCCTCCTCCGACATCATCAAGGTGGGCAAGCAACTTATGGGAGAGAAGCGGGTAACGCTGAACCAACAAGACAACGTGATTACTTGCGATCGAGTGATGCTCCACTGGATAAGGCTATTGGGCACGGCCAAGTTCTTCAACGTGCACAACCGAGAGCAGAACCCACCAGGCAATCCCCAGCTGATCGAGCGAAAGTGGCCTCTTCACCCTTTTTTCCTCTGGCTCTACGCCACCAGACCCCTCTTCAACGACCCCACCAAGTACGCCTTCTCTCCCGAGTACGGGCTGTACGATGCCATTCAACTTCATTCCTTCACAGTCATTCTGGCTTCCCTCTGCAACGTCAATGAGTGGTACATTGACGTGAACCAGATGGAGAACGCTCTCTGGAAACCCCACGAGCAAGAGGGGTTCGATGTGTACAACCATCTTCACCGGTTTGTCGACATGTTCTATCACAGTAACGAGGTGATGGTAGATGCGGTCGTGAACCATGGGCTGGCGGCAATCGTGGGCCGCTTTCTCACCATGAGAGCGGCGCGCTACATACGCAAGACCTTCTTCGACCTTATCCGTCGGTGGTATTTCTTCTACGCACCCTCGGGAGCCTATGGGGACTTTATTCGCCAACATCGCTGGGTTCTCATACACTTTTCCGTTTCCTTGAAGGAGAACCCTCATCTTCTTTCCCCCATCAACCAAGAGTACGTGGACCTCCAGTCGTTTCTTCCCTTTGCTATTCGAAGGCACGCAAGCGCTTTCCGCAAGCTTAAGCTCAAGGACCCTTCCGCGCCTGAACCAGATGGAAACGTGGAACTGTTTGTGGTCCGGTTCTACAAGATGATCATGGACATGTTCCGCCTGAACCCCAGGCTCTCTCTGATGGGCGCTTCTTCTCTCTCCCACGATCTCATCTACTTGAGGGATCGACGGGTTTCCGTGGTCATTCCGACCGACTTTTACGTGGAACGGAACTTTGAGCGCTATGACCTCCTTGGCCTCCGCTGGACCGAGGACTACAAAGGTCCCATGCCCACCCCTGAGGAATTTCGCGAGATGAGGGCCAACATCGAGGACCCCTCTCTCGTGGAGATCATCGTCCCTCCCAGTGAGGAGGAGGAAGAGGAAAAAGAAGAAGAAGAGGAGGAGCCCTTGGACTTGGAGGTGCAACGATACTTGAAGAGATTGGAGAAGGAAAGAGAGATGGCCTCCAGTCACCCGGATGTTCTCACTTTCTCCGGAAAACCCGTGTACCAACAACATGCTCTTCTGGAGGAAGACGGGCTCATCAACGGAGGATCAATTAGCGAAGAAGTGGTCGAACAATTGCTCTTTCAGTTTCAGGGTCTTCCTGAGACCCTAAGTCCCGAAAAGGAAGCTCAAATTGAACGGAACCTCCACAGCTGCATGATCGGGTACCTTAAGATGATTGTGGGACAAGTGCCCAACCTCAAGGTGTACAAGAACGATAGACTCCCTCAAGAGTACCACGAGATGTACTTGCGCAAGTTTGGCGTTCACCAGAAGCGCAATCGACACTCGGATGATCCCAACGAAATCATCTTTATGGACGTTACGGATATGGAGACCATTTACAACGCCATGCTGACCACACCTAGACAGACATTTATTCGCTACCTTCCTGGCGAACAAGCAGTTCGCGTGCACATTCAACTGCCAGATAACGAGTTGGAGGACGATGACACGTGTGTAGATGAGGACGAGGAACGGTACCGGAGCATGCTGCCCAATGCGAGCATGAGACACGCTTTCTTCCAGAACTACACCATCTCTCTCCCCCAGCAATGGAGAAGACCCGTGCTACGCACCATGAAGAAAATCAGTTCTGCCCTTTCGGCCGAGTGCTACCACCGTATCGACAAGGACAACGAACGGGCCACACCCTTTACGGATTACACGGGACGGACCGAGTTTCTCCAGAGACTGGTCAGGCAGCACAAACCCGATCACGAACGGGACGATCCCGAGGAATACGAGTTGCAAGTGGCCAGTCGGACCAAGAGAAAAAGAAGTGATCGCGTGTACCACCACACCTTTCAGGCAGACCGAAAGTGTGGTCTGGTCAACGCGAGCAATTATCACTTGGCGGTGGGAGAAGACAGTGGGCACGTGTCGGACTTTCGCTTCGATCCTCGCTTCACTCGCTTGACTGGCCTGGGGATGTTGATTGCTCTCCTCGAGCACGAGGGTTCGGTGCGCAAACTGGTCACTCCCGAACAAGTGCACATGATTCCCTTTGTCGATCTGGAAGATCCGGCCAACCCTTCTCCCTGCATTGACACGGTGCCCTACCTGACAATGCCCCGGGTGAACCTCCCTGTTATGGTCCGGTGGAGGAAGGAACTGAACGCCCGTTACGAGCTGGAGACTCCCTCCACGGTGGTGGGGTTCTATCAATCATTCTACGTATTTCCGGGCAACGGGTCCTTCTCCACATCGGGCATTTTCCAGATGCCTCCCCTTCCCTTTGACGACACTAAAGAACTCGGCGACACTGATAATAAATAGCGATCCCTTCAAAACCAAGTAATCTAAACATTCGCAAAATGGCAAGCACAATCGATGCCCGTTTGCGCTACCCATTCCAAAATCAACCGGCCCTTCCAGAGGACCACCACGAATTCCTAACCAAGGAAATTCACCAGCCTTACGGGGACTCCATGCGCCAGATTATCGCCATGCCGCTCGGCTACTCGACCGACCACGCTGGCGCTCATCTCCAACTGGTGAACCCTCGTGCCTACGTGAAGACTGGCGCCTCACTGGTCGCTCAGCCCTTCCACACGACTGCTTTGCACCGCATTTATTCACCTAACCTCACAGAGCACGCCATCCGAGAGGAGATTGTGCCCGCCATCTGCGCGCGATTGAACGAGATCGGAGATCGCCAACAGGAGCCAGTGACCATCGAGAGTCACTTTGACCCCCGCACGCACTCGGACAGTGCTCGCTGGGAACCCGATCCAAGCAACATGAGCATTCGGTTTGTCGGCGCCAACACCAGTGCCATCAGCCCTCGTAAATTCTTCATTCGCGTTGAAACGCGTGCCAACCGAGCGCACGGAGCAGAGCTGCACAAGATCGCCGAGAACATGACCGCCAAGGAGTTTGCCAACGACCCTCGTGTTCTTTGGTCCTCCAACCTCCAGAAACGGTCGATTGGAAGAATGTTGGACATTTGCGCGCAAGAGGTCGAGAAGCACACGAACCATCCGATTGCCGATCGTGTGAATGACAACTCGGCCAAGGTGGTCGCCCATGAGTTCACACCTCAACTGGCTGTGCACAACGGACCCATGAGCGTTTCGAATACAGTGCGCTACATTGAGCCCCAGTTCAAGGCCAGCCCGGTAGCCAATGATCCCCGCATTCAGGGAATGGTCGGCTTCTACGCCAATTGTGCGGGAGAGGTGAGCAAAGGCGCATTGCTGGAAGGAAACCACAATGAACCCCTTTACGAGTTGCACGGAGCCCCTGAACTTCACCAATCAGTCGGAAATGTGGACGGACAGCCAGTCTACCGTTCTCCAGTGTCCATTCAGAACAGTGTGTTCAATGCTCTGCCCAGCTTCCAACCCCGTTTGTCGGTCGGAGATCAGCAGAATATCATCAACTCATACGAGCAGTACCCGAGCCGACAGGAGGCCATTCAACGATCCATCGTGTCGTTGAGTGGGTCCAAGGACCTTTCTCCCTACTTTTCCAAGTTCCGCACTCCTACCGAGGCCGAGATGAAGGCAGTCACTTGCGACATGTCCAAGCGTGCCTTTGGTCTCTCTGGCACTTACCAGACCTACGATCCCATCGTCTCCATCGTTCCCTAAAAATTAGTACGCGAGAAAAATTGTGACGTACCAATTTTTCCACAGGGACAAAAAAAGCAACAACGAAAAAAAAATAAAAAAAAATTAACCTTTTCAAATCAAGAGAAAAAATGATGGAGAAGTATGCGATTGTGATGTGTGTGGGTGAGGAGTTTGTGGTGTGCGAGAAGGATGGACTTCTTTACCTAATGTATAGGAATAGTATACCTAGAGGTTGGCGATCCAGTAAGAAGGGTTTTGTCTACATGAAGACTTCCAGTGTGCTGAAGATGAACAACCAGACCAAGATCAATGGAAGCTTGTGCGCTTCCTTCCACGGACTGCCTGGAAAGTCGTTGGTGGTGGTCGGAAACTTCTCAACCTTTCTTGAGGAGGGTGTTGAGGTGGGAAAGATCTACACCAGCATTAGCTATGCTCCTGCCACTGTGGAGAGCGACAAGTGGTTCATCGAGCTGATTGCGGACCGTACACTTACGAGGGTGTTTGTCTGTCTCAAAGACACCACTGCCCACAACTCGTACAATGCATTGTCCATGTGGATCGACAAGGTGAACAATCAACACCGAGCGACCTTTTACCAAGCCTGTGAGATGTACAACGAACATGACGACAAGCTGACCCTGAACATCCAAGGAACTGGCGATGTTCTCTCCGTGGAGAAGAATCTTCTTCCCATCGCTCCCTTTGCCCGTGGGACCATCATTCAGGTGAGGAAGAACGTGCTCAAGGCGGTGAAGAAGTACCAAGAGATGATGGCCGACAAGAAGGAGCTGGACGCGCCCGAGCACTTTTACGAGCACCTTTTCGCACCTCATCGAACTAAGGTCAAGATCGGAGAGCACGTGCTCTACCTCCCAGTGGAGCGTGAGGTAAACGCACTCACCATCATCCGATCTGGCAGCAAGTTGTACGCCAAGGTGTCCAAGGTCAACCGGACCGTGGATGACGAGATCGATGATGTAGTCGACAAGAGTGGCCGGGTACTGATCTCCAAGAATGCATCCACTGCTCTCTTTGAGCACTTTTGCCAATGGTCTCAAAAGGTGAACAAGGCCCACCGTGAGCATTTTTACCAGGAGGGCAAGGTCATCAGCGTGAATGAGAACTACAAGTACGACAACCCAAGTGTTTGTGCTGACAAGTGCATGGTAGCATCTATCAAACTCTTGCCCGAGTACCTTCCCCATGGAGAGGCCAAGGTCAAGGTACTCTTGCCCGAGTACCTTCCCCATGAAGAGGCCAAGGTCAACGAGACCGTCTACATTCAAAAGACCATCATCAACAGTTACTGTGACAAAAACGGTCTTCCCGTACGCCATTTCACAGGAGCAAACGATGTGGAGTTTGGCGTGATGCCTGAGAACCTTGGCGCCAATGATGAACACTTCTTCATGGCCAATGCGGTCTTGACCCAATTGCACAAGGTCATCAACACCCCTATCAACCCCTGTATGGAGGTGTATTCGGACATTGAACCCGCCAATGTTTGCTTGGGAGTGTTCCCAGAGAGCACTTGCACTTGCGATCACGCTGGAGGAGCCTCCTCCTCCACCTCTTCTTCTTCCTCGCTCAAGGAGAAGTATGAATATGTGCATGATGGTAAGTACGAGTTCGCCTACTACCCTTCAAAGAGACTGCTCTTTGCCATGGGTCAATCTATAATTGTTCCAGTGGGCAATCCCACACCTCCTTCGGCAAGCGCTTGCAGCTCTTGGTATTCTTTCGAAGTTGGCGGAAAGAGTTGGACTTACAACAAACTCGCGTATCAAAATCGCGAAGACAACCATCTGTTCGCGCAAGCCATTGGCAAATGGTTGGTCGGCCTCTACCTTGATGGAGTCTTCAAATGAGCAACAAACCAACAAACCCAAATGCCCATGAATACACGTGAAAGAAAAAAAAAAGAAAAAATGGCTGCCACCTGTCCAAGTGAGCACTCCACAAAACAAACAATATACATTAGCGCAACCTCTACCATAAAGGCCCATTGCTTTTTGCAAGTTGAAACTTTTCAAATTGCACAAATACGTAAATGAGTGCAAGTAATAATCGGAGCAAATATGATGACGAGGTTACCGAATTGCTTCGCCACCTTTCCGATGATAGAGAGCGTGTACAATCCTACGCAGCCGAACGATTGAAAATTAAGGCAAAGAAGGGGGACGAGAGGGTGGTATCCGCCCTGCTTCCCCTCCTTTCCCATGATGACCTGGCTGAGCGATCCAGAGCAGCTGGATTATTGGGATCGGTGGCAGAGGAGGGAGACGAGAAGGTGATATCCGGCTTGCTTCCCCTTCTTTCCGATGATCAGTGGGTTGTACGAAGGAGTGCAGCCAAATCATTCGGATCATTGGCAATGAAGGGAGACGAGAGGGTGATATCCGCCCTGCTTCCCCTCCTTTCCCATGATAACCCAGATGTTCGATCCATTGCATCTGGATTATTGGAAAGGGTGACAGAGAAGGGAGACGAGAGTGTGATATCCGCCCTGCTTCCCCTCCTTTCCGATGATGACTGGGATGTACAATGGACTGCAGCCGAATTATTGAGATCAGTGGCAGAGAAGGGGGACAAGAGGGTGGTATCCGCCCTACTTGCCCTCCTTTCCCATGATGACCCGGGTGTACGATACCTAGCAGTTGGATTATTGGGATCCGTGGCAGAGAAGGGGGACCAGAGAGTGGTACCCGCCCTGCTTCCCCTTCTTTCCGATGATGACGAGAATGTACGATCTGATGCAGCCAAATCATTGGGATCAGTGGCAGAGAAGGGGGACGAGAGGGTGATATCCGCTCTGCTTCCCCTCCTTTCCCATGATGATGATGATGATGATGATGATGACTTTCTGGGGATTGTACGAAAACAGGTAATCAAATCATTAGCAAAGTTGGCAAAAAAGGGGGACGAGAGAGTGGTATCCGCTCTGCTTCCCCTTCTTTCCGATGATATTTTGCAAGAGAGTGCAGCCAAAGCACTAAAATCACTCCAAGCACCGTCTTCAGTTTCTACTGAATACACACAACTGTCAATTCAATCGAAAATGGAACTCTTCCAACACGCAATCAAGACCAACAACGCTGCGCTCGTTACCGCCCTCGCTCCCCACGTGATCGATGATCATCAATAAACTTTGAAACCCAATAACAATTGCCGTTTTTTTGTTTATTCACTTCCACAACCTGCTCTTGTGCACATGGGAGACCCATCCATTGATACTCTCAAGTCAATCGATCGTCCTGGAGGAGTCACTGAACTTTTCAGAGAAGAGGAGGAAGAAGAAGAGGAAGAAGAACAAGCCACTGGCTCATCGTCCGACGAATTGTCCGTACTCTCCTCCTCCTCAATCTTCACTCCAGCCAATCCTTGCTCGAGAGCCTTCATTTGCTTTTGAAAGTCACGATGGGCCTTGCTCTCGTGTCTTCGCTGGTTACGGGTAATGTTTGAGCGAAGAGAAACCTCCAGCTCACTCGGGGTCATCTCCACTGTCACCAACTCACCTTTGGTCGAGTTGAATAGGGTACGATACTCTTCCGAGGAGGCATTGTGGATCAGGTCCTGGAACCGGTAGTGGTTTGCGGGCTTGTGCTTCACATTGTCCCCCTCATCTCGGGTGTTCAAGTTCAGCACCTGTTCCTGGCGGGAACCATCTCGGTACATCGTACAACCCTTCAGGCGGGAACGCCAGGCCAGCTCAATAGTGTCGCGCACGTCCTTCACGGTAGCCTTGTTGGGCAAGTTCAGGGTCTTCGAGATCGAGTTGTTCGTTCGTCTCTGAAAAGCTGCCTGCATCTTGATGTGTTGTTCCACAGGGATCTCCTGTGCAGTCACGTGCACCCAGAGCACTTCGGCGGGAATCACGGCTGCAAAAGGTCCATACGAACTCTGCTGCATGACCGCATCGTAGAGAGTAGTCGAGGGCGTAATGCCCTTGGGCAATCCATTCAACCACTCCTCAGCAGCCTCGTTAAGCACCTGTTGGCCCAGTGTGTGGAGAGGGGCGTGCACGTCCCGGCCCAGCTCGGACATCCAGGAGACAAACTCCCGGTGAGGGCCAATGCGCAGCTGGTAGTCGATCTCTTCGGCCATGGCCTTCATCTCCCCCACCTCACTGTGCCGGCAGCACTCCTTCATCGCTTGCTCCACCCAGGCTACCTTGTTCGCGCCAATCTGCAATACATTTTGATAAGAGTAGGCGGGCGCAAAGTAGGGCTCGCACCCTCCACACACGCCCGTAAAGGCCGAGATAGTACCAGTAGGCGCTACTGTGGTGCAAGCTGCGTTTCGCATGGGGCCTTTTCCTGCAAAGACCGAAAGCTCGATGTTGGGGAAGGAGCCTCGCACTTGCGCCAGTTCCGCACTCTTCTTCTCCGCCTCCTCGGTAATCAGTCCCATAATCTTCTCCGCAAACTTCTCGGCCTTGTCCGACCCATAGCGAATGCGCATGGCATAGCACGCATCGGCAAAGCCCATGATGCCCAGGCCCACTCGCCTATTCTCACGAATGCGATCCTGCACACGAGACGAATTGAACTCGGTGATATCGATCACGTTCTCCAGCATGTTCAGGGCAGTTCGTGCCACTTCCTTCAACCTCTCCCAGTCAAAGTAGATGGACTGCTTGCCCTTGTACTGCCTCCTCCTCTTGCAAAAGGCGTACAGATTGATCGAGCCAAGGTTGCACACGTCTCCATCGTGGAGGAATTGTTCCCCTAAAAAACAAAAAAAAAAGAAAAATTAGCAATCGAAGAAACAAAACAAAGAGGAAAAGCACTCTAGCGAACCACAAGGATTACTGGCCTCGATGGGCCCGAGACCGGGAAGAGGGTTGGTCCGCTGCACCTCATCGTAGAAGCCAAAGCCTGGCTCCCCATTGGACCAAGCGTGCTTGGCAATGTGCTCCATGATCTCGTTGGCAGTCCAGTTGGGGTAGTACTTGTCTCCCACTTTCAAAGAGTGCTCCTCACGAGCTCGTTTGCCCCAAGTGGAGGTGGGCTTCCCGTCCTTGTCGTTGAAGAGGTCGGTAGGCCTCACCACAAAGAAGGGTCTCTCCCTCTTCTCCTCCATCACTTCCTCGCCCTTCTCATCCTTGAGCGTACCCACGCCTGAGGGGTGGCGGGCGGGCACCTTGTAGCGACCCACCCAAGGTGCATGAAAATCCTTGTGGCGGAAGTCCACGGCACGCTCCATGAACTCGTCCGTCAGCAGCACGGTGATGTTGAAGACCGTTGTGAAGCCTCCTTCCTTATCCTTGGCGCGGACAAACTCGAGAACCTCGGGGTGGTCCACCAGGCACATGCCCATGTTCGCTCCATGGCGACTGTTGGTCTGCTTGACCGTGGCGAACATCGACGCGTACATGTTCAGGTACGAGACAATGCCCGAGCTCTGCGTGCGCCCCGAGACCACTTCCGAGCCGTAGGGGCGGAGCTGGTGCAAGGCGAAGCCCAGACCACACCCCTGGCACTGGAGCTTGACTGCCTCGTGCATGGTGCTCATGATCGACCGAGGGCCCTCGGTGAGCTTGTCGTCCAACCCCAGGACCACACAGTTGGAAACGACCTTACGGCCTGTTCCCGTATCGGCCAGGGTTCGGCCAGCAGGCATGAACTCCTTGTTGGCCATCACCTCGTAAAAGTCCTTGGCAATTGCCGAAAGGTCTTCTACCGAGAGGTTGGGCTGGTAGTTCCGCTCGACCCAAGCCAGTTCCTCGGCCACCCGGCAGAAGGTGTGCTCGGGAATGGTCTCGTACGACTGACCAGTGTTCTGGTCCCAGTTCCGGTAGCGGATTGCGTACACCGACAGCTGCATGCTGTTGGTCATCGCAAACCGAGAGGTTTCTGGACGAGCGAGAAGGGGCACTCTTTCTCCCTGCTTATCGGGGAGTTCAATTGGGATCCGGGCCAAATTCGATCGGACCATTCGTCCCAGTTCTTCGTTGCTCAGGGACCCCAGGTCCTCAGTCTTCACCATCTTCGAGGTAGTAAACATACTAATCGTGCAAAAATTTTTGAAATTTTATTTTTTTTCTCGGGCTGAATTTTAAGTGGAAAAAGTTTCGATTTTTTTTTCGACCCACCCACCCCCACTCAGTAGTAGTAGCCAAAGGCCACTGGAGTCCCCTGAATGGTGCCCTTGACCAAAAACAATTGGGTGCTGGGATCAGGCGCACTCTCGTACTCCGTTAGGGTGTACACGGGCACCACCTTGCTCTCCTCTCTCTTCTCCACCTGGGTGTTCTCGGAACTCATTTTTTTTTGACTGTTGATTGAAAGGTAAAAGTGGGGGTTTTTATTGATTTTTCCAAGCGGATTGTGCTCAATAGCGACACCTACCACAAACGATGGACGACAAGATTTGTCACAAGTAGGAACAATAAAATTACAAACACACACCTTTCTCTGTGAAAAACATGAGCGCTGAAGAAGATACCAAAAGAGAGGCCAGTGAGCTCCTCAAATGGGTTGAGAAACAGTACAAAGTATCCACCATCTTCAATGACAAGACAACCTTCTTCGAGTTTATCCAAAAACTCTATGAGGAGGGCACCAAACGGTACGGAAATAATTCAATCGCTATTGATGTGATCTCCTCTCTCTTCGATCAGGTGGTCGCCAAGCCCACCAACTTTTCCAAAAAGGACAATGTAAAGGAGGTCGAGCGGATCATCGATCAAGTAAACCGAAACATCAGTCAATTACTGGATCAAGAGATAGATTTTCAAGAGAGAAAATTGGAAAAAGAAGACTGGTTAAAGATCGAATTCCTGGACAGAGTGCAACTGGCTCTCAAACGGTTCCTCCGGAGAATTCGGAACAAGGGAGGAGTGGAATTCAACTTGGACCCGCGATCAAAAAGATCTGTCTATTCTGGAGACCTTATCCACGCTCGATTCCTCCAAGCTATCCAAAGGGACGACTTGAGAGCAATCAATGCCCTTGCCGAACGAATTGCAAAAGAATAAAAAGTTTATTTCTACTTGCGCTGGCGTTTACTAGCAGACTGGCGGACAAACACCGATGGCCTCTTGCCCTTCTTCTTTTTCTCTCTTTGGTTGGAAAAGACGCCTTCGCCAAGGATCTCATCGAGCTCTTGGTTCCAGATGCGCAACTTCTCTGTCATGGAAAGATCCTCCACTGGCTTGTTGGAGCGCACACGGCCGCTTGCGAGTGCCTGGTGGGAGCGAGAGCCCTTTCTCTTGGCACCACGCTTCTTCTTACCGGAAGGAGAGGGGTCATCGTCCATGATCTCACTGGTGACAGGGCGAGGAGGAGGGGCGTTCGCAGCCATTTGCTTGTCGTACCCTTCCTTCACCACTTCAAACATCGAGGAGTAGGTATTCTCGGCCAGAGTCAAGTGCTCCTGAGTAAGGTCGCCCACTTCTCCGGTGCTCACAAGGTACTTGACGATTTCCAGCGCCTTTTCCTTCCACAAGCACTTGTTCTTGATCGCCTCCTCCAAGGGCGTTCCAGGCGAACCCTTGTTCAAGCAACAGGAGCGAGGACAGGGGGGCGGCACGAAGGTCGGGTCAGCGCCAAGCTCGTGGAGGGTCTTCACCGCCTCCAAGTTACCCTCCCGAATGGCAAAGACCAGGGGAGTCAGGCCCTTGTTGTCGCAGGCGTCCAGATCACAGTCAACCAGATGGTGGAGGAGAAGGGGTGCGTGCTTTCGGTTTCGGGCCGCGTGGTGGAGCATGGTCTGTCCATCTTGGTCGATCGCGTCCATACAATCGCTAGGACCTCGCTTGATCAGGAGGAGGATTGCGTCAAGGTACTCGTCAGCGTGCTTGTCGGAGAGCATGTGCATGATCATCGGCACACCCTTGCTATCGTGCACAAAGGCTTTCTTCACCTCTGACTCGTTCAGAACGCGCACGCCCAGGAGGACATTTACGCCAGACAACTTCAGGGTAGGGTGCTCAACGTGGCGGAAGAACTCGCGCATTTGCTCAAAGGAGCACTTGGTCACCTTGGCGAGCAAGCTCCTGGGCTCCACCACGCCAAACATCTTGTACGAGGGCACTCCGTCTTCATCCTCCAAGCGATCCACCACATCAATTGAGGTCTTGCACACCACTGCCAGTTCACTGAGAACCTCCAATTCCCATGGAAGCAAGTTGGAATGATCGCACTTGCTCAACTTCAACAACCTCTTCAAGTCCAGACGGTCACTGGATGGAGTACCGTCCTCCTTCATCATCGCGAACCAAGTATTCGAGGGCAACTGCATCCGTCCCGAAAGCACTTCGTCATCCCTAGGAAACTTATACTCGCCATTCGCACAGGCACATGGATGCATTCCCACAATCAACTTACCAGACCTAAAATAAAGAGACATATTTTTCACACTTGTGTCCTTTGCCGAACTTGAAACTTTTTTTTTCTTTTTGTTTTTTCCCCTTGGTTTTTTTTCACCCGGAAAATTATGACGTACCAATTTTTTCCTACTGAACAACCGTCGAACAAAGACAAAGAGAAGGTGGATGGAGGGGAAGGGAGAAAGGGAGAAAGTGACGCTTTATTGCTTTAGGCCCGTGGCTCTATATTAGGTGAGGGTGTTTAGCAAGGCCAACAAATCAATTTTTCCCACTCTTGCAAAACATGTCCTCTTACGTTGTCTCAGGACCTGACCTTGTGCCGACTGGCGTCACTCCGGGATCAATGGGCGCACAAGCACCCAACCCCCTCATGGAGCAGGCCCAGACCGTGCTGAACGCCGGCTTCAACTCCAACATTGCTTCCACCCGTAACACCCGACAAGGAAACCCTCGTGCAATCGGCCACTACTCTGGCAACGAGGCTGAACTGGGCATTGTCCAACGCGAACCTTGCTTCGTTCAGCGAGGTGTGTACGATGCCACTGGCACTTCCTCTCGCGTGGGCGCCTTCACCTCCTTCAACGGTCTCAAACTCACAGGCATCCAGAACGAAATGGACTACTACAAGGCCTTCACCTATGTGGGTATTTCCCTTGGCGCAACCTATGTGAACGGAAAGATGGACCCCAACTCGCAACAGGGCGTTGCCACTGCAATGACCGGTTCCTGGTCGATGCCCAAGAACTATGGCAAGAAGACCATCCACGTGGGCGATGTGGTGCGCATGAAACTGCCTCCCCTCGACTCGGTGAAGCTCCAACAAGAGCTGGCCCGACGACAGACCGGAGAAGACTTTCCCTTTGCGAGCAAGGTGGTGGCCACTCCCGAGCCCGTGAACCCCGCCGACGTGGTGGAGTTCTGGAGGCGATCGGCCCGCTCCCTCATCGACGAGAACTTCTCGGCCAATGGCCAACCCAACCCCGCCTTCGATTTGCGCGACAACCTCTTCCAGCTGGGCGCTTCCTACACAAACCGCAACAGTGCACAGGACACCATGACCGTCCAATTGAAGCAGCTGGCCGCCTTCTTTGGCGTGACCTTTGCCATGCACCTGATCGACTATGGTCTCGTCACACCAATTACACTCAATTCTGCAAATCCAGCCAACTCTGTCAAGGCGGGATCGAGCCAGTTGGCCCGCCAAGGACTCTTGGCTGCCATGGATAAGGTGACCATGAGCAAGCCAGAGAAGACAAAATTGGTAAATACAGGCAATGCGATCACTGTTCAACTGACTGGAGCAACAGACGAACAAGATCTCAAGACAGCAAGGGACGACTTCAAGCGCCTTCTCATGGGCATTTCGGGCCTGGTCCGGGAAGACGGAGGACCAGTGGAGAACCGGAAGTTCACCCGCATGTACCACATGCGCATTCTGGGTTCGGCCAGTGGAGACGGACGGCACGCCTCTCTCGCCAACCAGATCACCAACAACTCCCTCATCACGCCTACCCGTGCCATCTCCCTCATGAGCCAGTACCAGAGCGGAAGCAGCTCTGCCGCTGACCAGTACCGCCAGATCCAGTCGATCGCCTTCGAGTCCTTCATGCGCAAGAGCGGCGAGGTCTTTGACTTCCTGTACAAGAACTGTGCTGGACGGGCCATGTCCAACTCTCCCGAAGGAACCGTCTTGCACGGTGTCCGCTAATCACCAAATAAACAAACACCCTAAAATTACAAACTTTCTTCAACCTCTCTCCACACCCCGAAACCTACCACTCAACTACTCTGTAGGCTTGTTCGTTGACCTTCGAAATTCACCAAAGTTGTTCACCGCATACTCGTACTTTCTCGATAGAACGAAAATAAACAATTTTCCCATGTTCCTTGGATTCCTGCACATCTTTTCGTCAAGTTTCACGAAGATTGAGTCACTTGTAGAAGAGCTTTAATTTT
>Ga0180431_10000907_pt1 | contig 41901 bp, 37 predicted proteins | sample SS_ome_11_FD_132459 | JGI IMG/M metagenome (GOLD analysis project Ga0180431, IMG submission 132459) | Hypersaline lake sediment archaeal communities from the Salton Sea, California, USA - SS_1_MS_1 metaG | ecosystem: Environmental > Aquatic > Non-marine Saline and Alkaline > Hypersaline >... | reverse complement strand
TATAAATGCAGTAAAAACAGAAACTTATGTCATTTTATATCCAGGGTCTGGATACCACTATCGGTGCATTCCAGATTTAAAGCGTTAAAAGCGGCCTTTGAAGTCATAGAAGGCAGAAGGCAGAATGCTTAAGCGCCTTTTATGCAATAATGGGGTAAAGGCCCAAGGCCTCCCTTTCCGCTTCTACTAAAAAAACGCTTGCTATTCAAGGCAAACTCTTTTAACCCTGACATGGTAATCATCAAGGCCGGGAGAAACCATGAAAAAAGCCCTTTTCCTCGTCCTCATCCTTTCCTCCACCCTTGCTCTCCCCTTTGTCCAGGTTCGCGCCCCTTGCGGAGAGGGGAAAGCCCCTTTTGGCCGGCCTCCTGTGGAGGGGAGCGGGGAACTTACCCCGGCACAGGAGTATGCCGGGGAGATCCTCTCCTATCTCCTGCAGGTGGTACTCGGACGTGAAGGGGATCCCAGGAACAGGGAAGAATGGGCCACCAGGGGGCTCGAGGCGAGACTCGACTTCCAGGACATATGGGAGGTCATGACCGACCCGGAAAAAAGTGAAATACCCCTCCTGGTGATGGATCCCAATATACTGGAACTGGCTAATGTCCTTTACTACTATGACGAAAGGCTGAGTTTACATAAGGACGATTCCGCTGTTGCGAGCCTTTTCCCGGCACCGGAATTTGTGGCCATCAGGTTGTTGCTTTTGAAAAAGATTCATCAGGGTGAAAAAATGAACCTGGAGGCCATCATCAATCGCAAAGCGTTACTCTTCAGCCCTCACCGGCATGCCTCCCAAAATGAACTCAGGGCCATGAACCTGAGTATGGACGAGCTAAAGATCCTCAGGGCCGTTCTTGAAAAAGAGCCTCACATTTACGGCTACCTTAACTGTCCCTTCCTGATCCACGCCCTTTTCAAGATGGGCGCCATAAAAATGGACCCTTATGTAAGGCAGCAGGTCGAGAGGGCCCACTATAAACCCTATCCCTGCAGGCCTGTTCGGGACTCAAACCCAAAAGAGGACGTGACCATTGCCATCCTGCCCTCCATGACCAGGGCATTCTACTACGGGGAAGGCCTCGCCGACAGCTCTCCTTATGGGTTTTCTCCGAGGCGGAGCTTCAGAGAAACCACGGAAAAACTGCAAAAAGACATCCGGAACGCCCTCAAAGACGTCATTATGAAGGCGACACCGGGGGAAACAGCGGCGGGATGGGCAGGCATTCGAGAAAGCGAATGGGAGTTGGTCTTAAATGGGGTGGTGCAGGAAAGAGTCTCCTTCCGTATCCAGGATCAAAGGCCTCTGGTCATCTATCCGGCAAACGCGGAAAAGGTGATCCGAGATGTTTGCCCTGAGGCCGACTTTTCCATCATCCTCTTGGATAAAGGAGTGTACCTGTCATTGAATCTTGAGGAGGGCAAAATGATGTACCCCCACCTTCCATGGTTTTACATCGATTCCCCGGATGTGAAACACTCCCGGGTCAATGAGGAAATGGACATGCTGGGGGCTTTCATCTATGAAAGGCTCAGGCCACATCTCAAGCGCCTTATGGGGCGTATCCGCTCTTATGATTCGGGGCCGTGAGCATTCACAGACAGCCCCCAAGGGGAAGGGAAAAACGGCTTTCTTTAATCAGGGCCCTGGCCTATGCCCCGTGGCGGGGGAGACGAACTACGATCACGGTGGTATTCTTGCCCCCCTTTACTTCTATCTTGCCTTTAAGGAGACGGATAATTCGGTGCGTGATGTAGAGGCCCCGTCCTTCTCCCTTGCCTTCCAAGAGCCTCAAGCGATCTTCTCCGGAAATACGTCCCGTGTTCCTTATCTCGACACAGGCCCATTTGCCGTCTGGGTAGGTCCGGATTCCAAGTTTTCCACCCTTCAGGGGAATGGCCTTGGTGGCGTTATTCAAGAGATTGTCAAAGACCCGTTCCAAATGGAGGGGGAAGCACCGGACCCCGAGGTCGTAATCAAAGGGCCCTTCCATCAGATCGATATTCTGTCTGAACAGTTCCCGGATGGCCTCCTTGTTGATCTCGAAGCGGCTTTGGAGGACCTCCGTCAGGTTGACGACCTGTTCCTTGCCCACCTCATAAATGCTCAGGGCAAGTTCCTGCAGGCGGTTCGTCTCCTCCAGGAGGATATCCGCATACTTCTTAATCTGCCCCTTCTTTTCCTCACATTCCTCTTCCTCAAGGAGCTTCTTCAGCCTTCTGGCGAACCCGGCTATGGCAATGGCCGGGTTTTTGAAATCGTGGAGCGCATCATCGAGGCGCTCCATTTTCTGAGCCTTCAGCAATTCCCGTCCCAAAAAGCGGAACAGATCTATCTCTTCATTTCGATAACGCATTCTCTGGTCCAGGGCGTCGAAGGTCATAATGTGCCGGACCTCGCCCTCCACCTTCAGGGGGATGTAAAGAATGGAATTGATGTTGTGGGCTGCGGCCATGGCCTTGAGGTTATCGGAAATCATGCTGCTTCTTTGGGGATCCACCACCAGAAGATAGGAGGGGGTGAATATCTCGTAGGGCGATTCCCCCGGGTAATCCCGCAAATTGAGCAGGTATTCGAAGGCCGGCTCGCTGCCCACCTTGAAGGTCTTCCCTATACTATGGTACCCGGTTTCTGGATACCCCGCTTCCAGCACAATATGGTTCAGGTCTTCAGTCACCGAAAAAAGGGCGCTGCTCTGTAGATCGACCATGTCTGCAAGTTCCGGAATAACCCGGTTAAACACATCCTTGATCTTTATGCCTCCCCGGGAACCCACGGTCTGAAAAAGATGGGCCACAATGGCCTCCCTCTTTTCATTGGCCTTGCGCATAGAAAGGATCTTTTTGCGGGCGATGACAAAACTCAGCCTCTTGGCCAGGAGGTTGGCCATCTGAATCTCAAGGGGACTGAAGCTTTTGTCCTCTTCTGGATAGTAAATCTGAATATCCCCCACCGTATCGTGTTCGTGGGGAAAAAACCGAGGGATATCGAGAGGAACGCCTATGAGGGAATGAACCCCCATCTTCTCTACAACCTCCTTATTTTGATAGCGCTCCTCCTTAAGAATATCGGGTACCATATACGGTTTCCGGGTCTTAACAACCTCGCCCGCGATGCTTCCTTCAAGAGGGACATAGGTTTCCCTCGTATCTTCCTTGGACGGGTAAGAGCCATAGGAAAGCATCTGTTCGGTATGGGGGTCATAAATCCTCACCGAGGCGGACCTGGCCCCAAGGAAATCCACCATAATCTGGGTGGCCCGTTCCAGGATGTGAGGTTCGGAAAGATCGGGATCAATCTCAATGATCTCATCCACCTGGCGAATCACCTGCTCCAGGAAGTAATAGACGACACGCTTCTCAATCCATGTGGAGAGGTGTACCCAGAAATCATCTTCCGCTGCGACCCCTTTAGCCCAGGGCTCGCCCTTAATTTCTCTGATCAGGTTTTCCGAATCAAGCAACATAGCTACTATCCTTTCAGGAAAGAAAGGAACTCGGCAAGGCATACTCTGGTTAACAAAAGGATCATGGAAAGTCAAGAATTGGGGGGATGAGTCTTTTTGTTGCACACCTCTCCAAGAAATTCTATAATCCCCGCAAATCGTTAAGGTGTACCCCGTAGTTGCATAAAAGACGCTTAAAAATTCGGCGTTTTACCTTCTACGGCTTGAAATGCCGCTTTTGGCGCTTTGAATCTGGAATTCACCAATGGTGAGAGCCAGGATCTGCGTGTAAAACGGTATTGGCAACCTCTTTGACTCAAGTTATATCTCAAGGAAGTCAGTCCGTTTGCAACAACGGGGTGTATTCTGGATCTGGAAGGGAGACTGCCACTAACCAACGGGGAATATCCAAGAGATATAAGCCCTTGTATCGTTATTTTTGGGAGATGACACCATGAAAAGGATCAGACACCTGCCGAGATACGCGCCTGTGACCTTGTTACTTGCCTTTGTGTTTGCCCTTTTCCCAGGGCCCCAGGACAAAAATGGGGCCTGGGCCGGTATCAACACATGGACATCTCTTGGACCAGAGGGGGGGCTTATCTTAACCGTGGCCGTTGACCCTACCGACTCGCAAATCCTTTATACAGGCTCAGGGGGGAAAGGCGTATACAAAAGCACAGACGGGGGAGCCCATTGGAACACCACAAACAGCGGGCTCACCAACCTGGATGTAAATGCCCTGGCTGTTGATCCAACGGCCCCTCAAACCCTTTACGCGGGCACCCTTGGAGGGGGCCCATTCAAAAGTGCAGACGGCGGAGCCACCTGGGCGGCCGTCAACACCGGACTTACAGATCCCAATATCGAATGCCTCCTCATTGATCCTACCGACCCTCAGGTCATTTATGCGGGCACATCGAGTGGAGGCGTTTTCAAAAGCACGGATGGTGGGACAAATTGGAATGCCGTGAACACAGGCCTGACAACGCTTGCCGTGATGGCCCTTTCCATGGACCCTACAAATACCCAGATCATCTATGCGGCAACCATGGGCGGGGGGGCATTCAAGACTACAGATGGAGCGACAAATTGGGCCCCCGTAAACACGGGACTCACCATCACCGACCTCTTTGACCTGGTCCTCTATCCCGGAAATCCTCTGGTCCTCTATGCAGGAGGGAGGGATGCCCTGGGTAATGGCGCAGTATTTAAGACCACCGACGGCGGCGCAAGCTGGTCTGAAGTCACTCCGGCAGCCACCATCCAAGAAGTCCGGGCCCTTTGTCTAGATCCGGCCAGTTCCCTGATTGTTTACGCCGGGACCGGTGGCAGCGGGGTGTATAAAACCACCAACGGTGGGACCAGCTGGAATGCAGCGAATACCGGTCTTGCTCGGACCGACATCGAGGCCTTAACCATGGACCCAGCCGCCTCCCAGACCTTGTACGCGGGGACCAATGGAGGGGGTGGACTCTTCAAGACCATAGACGCAGGGACCACCTGGACCGAGGCCAATACGGGTATCAGGATGCTCAATATTGAAGCCCTGGCCGTAGATCCGGTTGATCCCGAAACCGTCTACGCCGGGACCCGGGGACTCGGTCCCTCGGGAGGGGCCCTGTACAAGAGTACGGATGCCGGCGTGAGCTGGGCCTTGAGCAATACAGGCATGGAAGGCCACAACATCGTGGCCCTGGCTATTGATCCGGCCACCCCCGTGACCCTTTACGCCGGGACACGGGACACGGGGGGAGGCATGTTCAAGAGCACAGATGCCGGGGCGACCTGGACACCCATCAACACGGGCCTGACAAACCTCAATGTCTCTGCCCTGGCCATCTCAAAGAATTCACCCCAAACCCTTTTTGCCGGGACTTGGGGGGGCGGCATTTTTAAAACCACCGACGGAGGAGGAAACTGGACCCCGGTAAACAATGCACTGACGGACCTCTATATCACGGACCTGGCGATACACCCCACAGATGCCCGATATGCCTATGCCGGCACTTACAATGACGGCGTGTTTTCCACCCAGAATGGAGGTGCGGGCTGGACGGATATCAACGTCGGTATTTCAAACTTGCGCATTTCCGCCGTGGAGGTGGACCCCCTGGTTCCTTCCATCCTTTACTCGGGGACATGGGGAGGCGGTATTTTTGTAAGCTATAACAGCGGTGCTAACTGGGCGGCCATTAACCAGGGACTGACAAGCCTGAATATTCAAGATATCCTGGTTCACCCCACGGCCGACCTGATTCTTTATGCCGCTGTAGATGGTGCAGGGGTCTTTAAGACCATTTCAGGGGGGGGGGTCTGGTACGCCCAAAATCCGGGCCTCACCGATCTGGAGGTTCAAATCCTTGCCCTTGCGACTATAAGAGGCGTCCTTTACTGCGGGACAAATAGTACCGGCGTTTTTGACTACCTTACCGCCATTGCCAGCGAAGGGGGAGGAGGCTGTTTCATCGCCACGGCCGCTTTTGGTTCATCAGACCATTCTCAAGTCGAGCTTCTCAGGACCTTCAGGGATCGTTTCCTCCTTACCAGCACCTGGGGGGAATTTCTGGTTGAACTCTATTACCGGTATTCCCCGCCGATTGCCGGAATAATTGCAAAACATGAGAGTCTTAAGGCCCTTGTGCGTGTGGCCTTGTATCCCCTCGCAGGTACTGGCTGGGCCTTACTGCGCTTTGGTTTTCCAGCGGTTTCCCTGTTTATTCTCTGCTCATGCACCGCCCTTGTCCTGCTCATCCTTCGCGTGCGCAGAAGGCCATGAGTCTTTCACCCCTTTCAGGAGAACTGGATCTGGTTGATGACCTCCCTCTCCTGGATGAGGCTCTGGATATCGCCTTTGGCCTTCTCCTGTGAAATCGGCTCAACTTCCGACACCGCCAACCCAGAATCGGTCTTTTTGGTCTTCCATTCTGCAATATATCCGGGGACAAGGGCATATCTACAGCCGCCTACACCACAGCACGAGGCCTCTACCACGCCATGGCCGATCACATACAGGACCGGTCTGCCTTTATAATCCAAGACCTTTTCCTCTTCCAAGACATAATATCCGGATATGGATTCAACTTCCCGGTTCAATTCCTGATGGATATATTCCTTTTTCATAATTCCCCTCCCTTGGACATTAGATTCGGATATTAGCATATGCAGACCACGGGGTAAATCATTTCGCCTCCTTCTTGTGAGGAACCGCGAATTTGGTAGCTTCACCCACGGCGATTGGGATATAATCCGTGTCGAACCTCATTAAGGCTGAACCTTGTGCGCATTCACCCATTCTCCGCAAGGCCCGCGTCCGCTCACGCCGTCCAGCCAAGGCAAGGAGGGCCCCCCGTGATTATAGGATTGCCCAAGGAAGTCAAGGATAACGAATACCGGGTCGCCCTTACACCGGGAGCGGTAAAACAGCTTGTGAATACAGGGCACAGGGTATTGCTGGAGAAAGACGCGGGCAAGGGAAGCGCCTTTGCTGACGAGGAATATGGCGCCGCCGGAGCCCAACTTGTTTCTGAAGCCCGCCACGCCTGGCAGGGTGACCTTGTGATAAAAGTCAAAGAGCCCCAGCCCGGCGAATATGACTTCATGCGACCCGGCCTGGTTATATTCACCTATCTCCACCTTGCGGCCAACAGGCCCCTTGCCGCGGAAATGCTCAGTCGGGGAGTCACCGGCATCGCCTATGAAACCGTTGAAGAATCCGACGGCACCCTGCCCCTGCTCATTCCTATGAGTGAGGTGGCGGGACGAATGGCCGTTCAGGTGGGGGCACACTATCTGGAAAAGACAAACGGAGGAAGGGGGAAACTTCTGGGAGGCGTAGCCGGGGTGCGGCCTGCGGACGTGACCATCCTGGGGGCGGGTGTGGTGGGCACCAATGCCGCACAGATCGCCCTGGGGATGGGTGCCCGTGTCATTCTCTTGGACATCAATACCGAACGCCTCCGTTTTCTTGAACAGGTGCTGCACGGGCGGTTGACCACCCTGAGCGCCAACCCTGTCAATATTGCCGAAGCGGTGAAAAGGGCGGATTTGCTTATCGGGGCGGTTTTGATAAAAGGGGCCAAGGCGCCCCACCTGGTTACCAGAGAAATGATTCGTGCCATGGAACCCGGCAGTGTGATCGTGGATGTGGCGGTGGATCAGGGAGGGTGCGTGGAAACCACACGGCCCTGCACCCATTCAGACCCCATCAACATCGTAGACCGAATCTGCCACTATGGTGTGACCAACATGCCCGGTGCCGTGCCCCGTACCAGCACCTACGCCCTTTCAAACGCCACTCTGCCTTATCTCATGAAGCTCGCCCAAGAAGGACTCGCCCGCGCAACACGACAGAGTCCCGCCCTGTCAAAGGGTGTAAATACCTGTGGAGGTAAAATTACTTACAAGGCCGTGGCGGAGGCCTTGGAACTGGATTACGCTTCCCTTCAATCCATGATCCAGGAGGACCAGGAAGAAGGGGATTGAGGGCACGCATATTGCCATTTGGGCCGGCTGGAACAGGCCGAAGGCATCTTAAAAACGGCTGTGTTGGAGAGTGGCCGAACATTGTGGAGGAGTGCTTGCCTGGATCCCCCCTGCCGGAGCGGGAGACCCCGACCAAAGACCACATGGGGTGGGTATAATTTTTTTGCAGTTTTTGAGTTGCAATATCATCATTTTTCTATTAGTAAAGAATGGACATTGATCTTTGGCTATGGAAAGACTGAGAGGCCCGATTGCCGCATACACTCTATCCCTAAACAGCGAGGCAAGGCTTGGGCGACGCTTAGCCAAAGTTTGGCCCGAGCATTCTTGATTAACCACTTCATTTAATTGCACAGAAAGGAGAGGGAGACATGAACAAAGGGGATTTGGTAAATGAGGTAGCCAAGGTCGTCAGCACCAAAAAAGAGGCCCAGGAAGCGGTTGATTGTGTGTTCTCAACCATTACCAAGGCATTAAAGAAAAAGGATACCGTAACCCTGGTCGGATTTGGAACCTTTAAGGTAGAGAAAAGGAAGGCCAGAAAGGGCAGAAATCCCCAGACCGGCGAGGCCATCAAAATCAAGGCCAAGAAGGTCCCAAAGTTCGTGGCGGGAAAGGCCTTGAAGGAAGCGGTATAGCTGCCGGCGCTGCGGTGAATAAAGGCGTTCAGGACCCCATGGGGATGTATCCCTTTCCTCATGGGGTTTCTTTTGGCCATGCAGAGACCAGGGTTCCCATAAAAGGTGATTGAAATTTTGATATTCCTCCCCTATTATGATATCATCTTTCTTGGGGCTGCCGGAGACCGGCCTGATTAGCCGAATCACCGGGATCGATCCACGTGATTAGATCTGAAAGGCGGGGATCACAATGGATGCGTCCGATAAGGTCTCAAAGGGATCAAGCGTGGCTGCCCGTCTGTTTGCCATCATTATGGATATGGGTAAAGATGAGCAGCAAGCCCTGTTAAAGGAATTGGAGGAAAGGGTATCCAAGGGCAAGAGAAAGGATGCAAGAAAACCTTTCTTCATGGTTGTGGATTATGCCACCGAGGATCGTACCTATCAGGATTTTATACAAAACATCAGTGCGGGCGGAGTCTTTATCCAAACCCGTATCCCCTTATCTGTGGGACAGTATGTCTCGCTGACCTTTCCCCTCCCACGCCGCCGCGAGCATATCAAGATCGAGGGCGAAGTCGTGAGGACAACATCAGAGGGAATCGGTATTAGATTCAAAACCACCACCAAGGACCAGGAAGCCCTAATAAGATCGCTTGTTGAGATGATCTAGACGGGTATTGCTTCGTATTCATTCTCCATTCCCTGCCCTGACTTGCCTCGCGGCCTTCACCCTTTTCCCGCACAGGGCTGGAGGACATCTGCCATGATTCGACTCGCAAACATTTCAAAGGCCTTTGAGGGCAGCCAGGCCTATGCAGTCAAGGATATCTCCCTCGATGTGAATGAAGGCGAAACCATGGTTCTCCTTGGATCCTCCGGGAGCGGGAAAACCACGACCCTGAAGATGATTAACAGGCTCATCGAGCCTACCAGCGGCCTCATCGAAGTTAACGGCCAGGACGTGACCCGCCAGGAACCGGTGCTCCTGCGCAGGAAGATTGGCTACGTCTTTCAAGGGGTCGGCCTCTTTCCCCACATGACCGTTGAAGAGAATGTCAGTGTGGTTCCCAGGCTCCTGGGCTGGCACAAAGACCGCCGCCGCCTTCGCGCCCATGAGTTGCTTGAATCCATAGGCATGGATCCGGACACTTACAAAAGCCGTTACCCTGACGAGCTCTCCGGCGGTCAGCAGCAGAGGGTGGGCGTAGCCCGGGCCCTGGCATCGGATCCCCAATATCTGCTTATGGATGAACCCTTTGGGGCCTTGGATGCCCTGACCCGTGACACCTTGCAGCAGGAACTGATCTCCTTGAAGCAGCGTTTCAAATTAACCATCGTCTTCGTTACTCACGACATCTTCGAGGCCATCTCGGTGGCCGACCGCATTGCTATACTCCATGAAGGGCGGCTGGAACAGGTGGGAACAACCCGGGAGGTCTATAACAGGCCGGCCAGCCCTTTCGTGGCCGACCTCTTTTCAAAACCGACAAAGCAAATGGCCGCTTTCCAGGAGTTGCTCGCATGACGGAGGGGGCCCTCTGGTTTTTTGTATACGAACGGCTGCCGGAATTCTGGTTGCGTACGGGCGAGCACATTATGCTCACCGGTTTGTCCACAGGGATCGCCATCATATTGGGACATCCCATGGGGATCCTGGCCTCCCGCGTCTCCTGGCTCAGGGGCCCCCTCCTGGGTGCCACGGGCATCCTACAGACCATTCCGAGCCTGGCCATGCTGGCGATTCTCCTTGCCGTTACCGGGCGAATCGGTGTGGTTCCCGCCATCATAGCCCTGGCCCTCTATGCCTTACTCCCCATTGTCAGAAACACCCTCACAGGAATTGAAGGAGTCCCTCCCGAAGGCCTGGAAGCAGGGCGCGGCATCGGCATGACCAATTTTCAGCTCCTGTGGATGGTCAAGATTCCCCTGGCTCTGCCGGTCATCATCGCAGGTATTAGGACCGCCGCAGTAACCGGGGTGGGGATCGCCACGCTCTCGGCCTTTATCGGCGCGGGAGGATTGGGCCAGTTCATCAACCGGGGCCTGGCCCTGTCAAATAACAGGCTCATCCTTCTTGGAGCCATACCCGCCGCCCTCCTTGCGCTGCTCGTGGACTTCTCCATAGCCGCCGTGGTCTGGGCGCTTCAGCCCCGGCGTCACAGACACCTGGGGCCACGAAAACGGATCTTGCTTCGCACCTCGGCGTTTCTCCTCCCCGTTATTCTCGCCCTGGTCGGATTTCTGGCCTATCATTCGGACAACCCCTTAACCCCTGTTTCCGCTACCGGTCCTGCACAAGAAGAACAGGTTCCCGGGCCACAGGTCGTGGTGGGATCAAAGAACTTCACGGAGCAACTCATTTTGGGAGAGCTCATGTCCCAATGTATTGAAGGAAACACACACCTGAGGGTGGTTCGGCGTTTTAATCTTGGAGGTACCATGATCTGTCACGGGGCCTTGCTCAATGGGGGCATTGATCTCTACCCGGAGTACACGGGTACCGGGCTGACGGTCATCCTGGGGAAAAAGGGTGGGGCTGATCCCGATAAGGTCTTGACCCTGGTGAGACGGGCATACCTGGATCGCTTTGGTATAAGCTGGCTTGCCCCCTTCGGGTTTAACAATACTTACGCCCTCACGGTGAGAGAAAAGGACGCCCGGAAGTATGGTTGGCGCTTCATTTCGGACCTCAAGTCGACGGCCTCCGGCCTGCGGGCGGGCTTCACCTCTGAATTCGCGGAAAGGCCGGATGGCTATCCCGGACTTCAAAAGGCCTATGGTTTTCGGTTCGGAGAGGTGAAGGACCTTGATCCCACCATTATGTACGAGGCCCTTTTAAATGGAGGAGTGGACATCATTTGTGCCTTTGCCACGGACGGACGCATCGCCGCTTACAACCTCAAACCGCTCATAGACGACCTGGAATTCTTCCCCCCTTACTACGGAGCGCCGGTTGTCAGAAAGGAGACTTTGGCAATCCACCCGGAAATCCGGGAGGCCTTAGGCCTGCTCACAGGCCGTCTGGACAATGCCGCCATGCAAGAACTCAACTATGAAGTGGATAGTCATAAACGCTCTCCCCGGGAGGTGGCCAGGGAATTCTTAAGGGACCAGGGGATCCTCGGCAGGAGCGCTGAAAGGGGTGGAGGCTGACCCCCCGGGGTCTTGTTGGAAATAAGCGCCCGCGGGATTAGACAACAAAGCAGGGGGAATAGCCCCGGTTAGATGGGTTCTGCCATGTCTACCTGCTCCGACTCAAGCATGTAGGTGAGCTTGGTAAGCCCGCGAATGATTTCATTGATGTCTTCCTCGGGCAGCCTTGCTATCCCGTCCACGATCTTCTGCTGTATGGGTGGAGGGGCGTGTTTGGAAAGGTCTTTACCCGCCTCGGTCAGCTCAATGTTAATGACCCGCCGATCCCGAGATTTCCTTATCCGCTGTACAAGGCCTTTTTGCTCAAGCCGGTCTATAATCCCCGTAACGGTACTGGAATTCACCATGATATGCTTTGCAATCTGAGAGGGAGACAAAGGGCCGTGTTCATATAGTGTAAGAAGGCAGACAAGCTGGGGGGCGCTCACCTGGTATTTCTTGTCCAATTCCTTGGTATAGTGCTCTCCTGCCTGCATCAACCTTCGGAGCAGGTGTACGATTGCTTTTATCCTGTCATGACCTGTTTCTCGTTCCACGGATTAAACATCCCCTCTAAAATTAAAGGCCTTCTCTTATTCCAATTGAAACAGTTTGAATTCAAATCATTTTGAATCATATTATAACAGTTAAAAATAAATATCAACAAAAAACCGGGGATCCCTGGCGGACCCGAACTTTAACGTCTCCTGTCTAAGGATTCTCTACCGACCGCTTTTCGTATAGAATGCGCTCAAGTTCACGGTGTGTGAAATAGGGATCATCATTTCTCAGGTAAGGGAGAAGAATCTTTTTTCGCCTGAGCAACTCCCTCGACAAATCGGCAAAGATCTGATCCGGCTCATAATAGAGGGCCTTGGCAATCTCCTGGCCGAAGGGGTTGATGATTTCGCTGCCTCCCCAGAACCGATAGGTGGTTGTCTCGTAGAAGGGGTCTGCCGGGTCTTCTCCAGGTAAAGGAGCACCGGCCACAGCTCGCCTCTCCTGAAAGGTCTCTTCCCCGACCCGGTTGGCACAGATATTATAGATACCGAATATACGGGAGTAGAATTTATCAATCACGCCCCAGCTCTCAATATTCGAAAACTCGGTACCCATGGAGCCCTGGGATGAATTGAAGATGGAAATAAAAATATCCGCCTTCTGGCATACACCCAGATAGGGGAGGGAAGGGTGCCACAGATCGTTGCAGATAAAAACGGCGATGGTGAAATCGTGAAGCTTGAACACGGGGATCTGTTTTCCCGAAGCAAAATATTTTCGCTCTTCAAAAACCCCGTAGTTGGGCAGGTTGAGCTTACGGTAGGCAAAATAGATTTCGCCATCCACCGCCACGAGGGCTGAATTGTAAAAATTCATCGCAGGAGATTCTTCGATAAAGCCCACCACCGCGGCCGTCCCTTTGGTGGCTGATAAGAGTTGCATAATCTCCGGGGAATCCATCCTGAGGGCGACTTCGTGGTATCTCTGACCCACGAAGTATCCTGTTAGGGCGAGTTCGGGGAACACAATCAACTGGGCACCCGCTTCTCTCGCCTCCCCGATCTGGGCAATCACCTCTTCCAGGTTGGCCTTCAGGTCCAGGAGGATCGGATTTGTCTGGCAGATGGCAACCTTCATTCCCTCGTCCATTTTCAGTCACCTCTCTTGCGCTTTTCAATCCCTTGGTGCGAGAGACTTCTTGGCGGAGCAGCCTCCCTGATTCAGCAACCAAGAGATATATACAGCATTCCGGTGACTGATGTTAATACAAAAAGGCCTTTCCCGTGTTTTTCAAGGTGTGGTCATCCCGCATGTAGTTGGCCTTGCTGCCGTTCCTTGCAATGGCCTCATACCCTTCGGGATCATACGCTTCGAGCTGGTAGTCAGGGGCCTGATCAGGTCCCGTCTCCCGGCACAGCTCAATATGTCTTTCCAGTTTTGCGATTGAGAAAGATATGAGTTCAGCCAGGAAACCGAAGGCATGTCGCATCTGGTGAAAGCCATATTTCTTCATCAAGGCATAGCCCACGATGGCCTCCTCTTCCGCCTTCTTGTTGGGCTGGGACTGACTGGTGGTACAGGCGGTTTGAATGCTGGGAATATCCAGCATCTTGTTCACCTTTTCCATAAGGAGATTGGCTATATTGTGAGACACAAGGCCGAGATCCACGGCATAGTTCTTTTGGATATTCGCAATGGAGGGGAGGCCCGCATGCACGACCGTAAGGCCCGGATTCACCAGCTCGGCGAGGGTGATGCCGAAAAGGCCCTCCGCATGGGTCAGGGTCAAAAGTCCCGACATGGAATAGGGGCCGGAGAGGCCCGCCATGGGCATGGTGGACACGTAGATGGGGATCCCCTGGCGAACACATGACAAAAAGGGCTCCATCATGCTCTCGATGATATTCAGGGGGCTGTTGATAATGGAAAACTGGACCGTTATTCCCCCCCTTGTATCACAGATCTCTTTTGCCCTGGCGATTCCTTCCTCGGTGACGGCCGCCACATAAATGGGCTTGTGACAGTTTTCAATGATGGTGTTCATGACCTTGACTTCCTGTTGTTTAAGCAAAACGCCTCTGGCCATAAAATTGATGACATCCGCATCGTTGACCGTCTTCGCTATTTTGGCCAAATGCTCAAAGGTCGGTTCCACCAGATCACCGGTCTGATCATCGTAGACAAAGGGAGCTGTACCGCCCACACCGAAGGAATTCTCCGGGATCCAGTATTTGTCCCGTTTGGGGCCCATATTGAGCGCTTGCTCCACCAGGGGTGTGAGCACATGGATATGCCCCGTACTGTCATCGTAGGCCGCTAAGCCTGTTTCTTCAAAGATCTGCCTCACCTCGGGGGATTCACACTTAACCCCTATCTCTTCCAATACCCGCAGGGCATCCCTGTGTATCCTTTCCACCAATCCCTGATCTTCAAATTCCATTTTTCCTTCCTTTCTCCGGCAAGGAACCACTCACACAACTATGGACATGCCGTCATAGGCAAAGCGTATATTGTCGAATTTCGCTTGAAGCGCGACATAATCGTCATGCCCTCTGTTCCAGTACTCCTCCAGATGGACAAAGAGGATGCGGGCCGCCTTAATTCTTTTTGCCAGTGCCATGGTCTGCTCAAAGGTATACAGGGTGGTCCGAGAGATGTGATCCTCTGGATAGACGAAGTCATGTTTCAAACCGGTCTCAAATATACCCGGCTGGATGATCAGAAGATCTGCACCCTGGACCTCGGCCCTGTGTTCTGGAAAGGGTTTAATGTCGCAGGGGGCGTAAACAAGCCTTTTCCCTCCCTTTTCCAGGACGTAGACAAATGAAAAATAGCCTCCCCGATCCACGGGGATTGCGGTGGCCTGGATCTTTCCAACGGTCACCTTTTCCGGAAAATAGGTGCATCTTACAAAACCCTGAGTCTCGTAATAATCGATCAAGGGACCGTAGACGGATTGGATCTTTCTCAAATAGCCCCTCAGCTGCTCGGGCAAAAGCAACTGGATCTGCTTTTCCGGGTAGGCACACCAGGTGCGGAAATCCAGCGTAATCTGTTCCACCACCCTGAACCCTTCCACATGATCGGGATCCAAATGGGTAAAGATCAAGTAATCAATGCGTCCTATTCTGGACCGGTTTAATTGATGGGCTATCTCGGCCGGTGTGTCTATGAGGATATTTTCGTCATGAACAAACAAGGAAGGCCCTGTCCTCTCGTAGGGCACTCCCTTTTTCCTGGCCTCTTCACAGACAGGGCATGGGCAGAGAGGCTTGGGGATAACCATACATCCCCCTGATCCGAGCACCGTCAATTCCATTGAAACACATCTTCCACCTTGAAAACGACTACCCCCATCCTTGAATTGGTCCGCCCAAGGCCTTTAACTCCACGGGAAGGGGCTGTGAGAGACCGGGTGCAATTCTCCTCTCTCATAACGGGAAAACCGGAAGGGCTTGAGCAGGTCCTGTTCTTCGCCCAGGACCTCTTTGGCCACCAAGTCACCCACGCCGATCATCTTGTAGCCATGATTTGAATCCAAAATCATATAACAGTTTTGATAAAACACATCAAAGATGGGGAAGCTATCAGGGGTAAAACAGCCCAACCCACCTGAGGGCTCGTTTTTATAATACTTGTATTTCCCTTCGTACCTCTTTTGGCAGTGAGCCAGGGCCGAGGTCCACATATGCACGAATTCAGGTCCCACCACAAAGTCCGGGGAGTCGATACCGTAAGGGTCCACCTTGACCGCCCCTTCCACAATGTAAGGGGCGGCCCCCCCTTGAACACCGCCGAAGTTAAAGTCCGGCTTATAATAGATGCCCCACATCTCATCCGTAATCAAAGATCCGTCCTCGCTGGAATACAAAGGGGCATCACTATCCACATGGACGACGGGCGGCATATTCCCCTGGTTATCCATGGCATAATCGGGAGACACTCCCAGTGTCCCTTCCACAAGGCACCAATAGGTCCACATCTGGACCCCTTTGTGGATTTTGCCGGTCCCGTCCTTTATGTCTATTTGGTTGGAGAGTTCCAGCATGTCCCAGAAGGTCTTGGCCCACGGCCCGGGTCCTATGATCACATACTCGCAATCAACGGTGCCCCCGGAGGTCTCAACCGCATCCACGCTTGGGCCGCTTCTTTTCAGCCCCGTCACTTCCACCCCGGTCAAGATACGGGCACCCTCCGCCTCGGCCTTGTCTGCAAGCCGGTAAAGGGACCTGGTGTTGAAGGCATAGCCCCCCTTTTTCTCGTGGAGAACAGAAGTGATGTTTTTGGCCTGCCAGTCATGGAAGACGTTCTCTCTCATATACTTGAGGCAGTCTTTCTCGCCCTCGATGAAAACGGAGGTATACCCTATCTCTTTCTGCTGCTTATAGATTTCAGCTACATCCGCATGCATCTCCTCGGGGGATATCTGCATATAGCCTACCGGGTAATAACCATAGGCCTCCGCATCTTCTTCCCACGCGGCCACACTGTGGGCCATGAGCTTGCGCATGGCCGGTTGGAAGTAGTTGTTCCGGATCACACCACAGGCGATGCCGGAGGCACCGGCCCCGATGGAACCCTTGTCAATGACCAGAATATCCTTGCCCGAACCCTTTTTCTTGGCCTTCAAACCCTTGGCCAGGTGCCAGGCCGTACTCAGCCCATGGACTCCGGCCCCAATAATGACATACTTATAATTTGTCGGAAACGACATGGTGAATATCTCCTCTTATTTAAAAGGATCCCACCGGATGGTCTGTCTCTCGTAGGATGGTGGGAACTGCTGAAGGAATTCGTCATAGTAATAGAGCTCTTTAAAGGTAGCAAAGGGCAACCCATAGGCCGCCTTGGGCCTCTGCTTGATTTCTGCGGGGTCGATCCTCTGGCCTACGAGATCATCCATCACGTCATCCATACCCGTGCCCATGGCAAACCTCAGCTTCTCCCTGTTCGCGATCTTTTCAGGCAACATGTCTCTGAAGGCCTCTCTCAGGATGAACTTCTCGGTCTGCTTTTCCCCGTAGATCTTCCAATCCATGGGTATCTTCTTGCTGAAGGCCACCACCCTGGCGTCCAGGAAAGGGGTCTTATAGACCACCGCATTGGCCATCCAGGCCCGATCCAGACGCCTCAACGCCGTATTGTAGGCGATATCAAGGAGCTTTTGGGCCAGTCTTTCTCTCTGCTCATTGCTTTTCACCCTCGGGTTCTTGAGGACCATTCGGTAGCCCCCGAAGAGCTCGTCCGCCCCCTCTCCCACCAGCACGGCGTTGGAGTATTCCTTGACCATTCTGGAGACAAAAAAGTTGGAAATGATCCCGGAAATACAGTCTTCATCAAAACTCTCCAGGTACCACACCGCTTGAGGGATGAAGTCCAGGATCTCCTCATCAGTGACCCGGTAAATGTGGTGCTCCAGGCCCAAAAAATCCGCCATCAATTTGGCGTTTTCCAGGTCCGGACCCTCGTGCCTCTCGATGGTGCCTGTGAAAAGATGCAGCTTGGGATTGAACTCCTTGGCGATGGCCGCAATAATCGAGCTGTCAAGACCGCCGCTCAGGGATACGGCCTCCACATCATCCATTCTCTTTCTCACCGCCTCAATGAGGAGTTCTCTCAAGGCCTTGGCCGTCCCCGGGATGTCTTCCGCCTCGGGCACCTCGGGGGTAAAGGGCGTAAATTGGCTCAACCCTTTCCTGGTGCTGTACAAATGCCCTGGCGGCAGTTCATGGATATCAAACTGGACATGGCCCTTGAGTCCCTTCATCTCGGTGCTGAAATAAAACACATTGTCACTCGCCCCGTAAAAAAGCGGCCGGGCCCCTACAGGGTCTCTCGCCAGTATAACCTCGTCATCCTTTTCCACGACGGCGCAAGAAAAACTGCCATCCAGGTGTCTGAAACAATCCCTGTCATACTTCTCATAGTATTCCCTGAAGAAATCGATGTCGTTTTCACCGTTTGACCTTTCGTTAAAGATCCTGCCGTCCAAGAGAAAATACGGGGTCTCTTCGAGAGAGGTGGAATAGGTCCTGTAAGGGGCCAGATTGATTTCTCCCGCCCCCAGGGCCCCCCTGTCATCGGTCAGGGTACGGACGATGGTGTTATCCGGCCCACGATGGCGCATGTGCTTGAGCATCTTTCCCAACTCCATTGCACAGTCCATAGAAATTCTTCCGTGCTGTGATATGATTCCCGCTAAACATGCCACTTCAACACCTCCAAAATGATTTTGTTAATGCCTATTTTGCAAAAATTTTCCCTAAATTAGCCGTGGTCAGGGAGTCCTCCATATACATGCCCAACCCGATATGCCGGATCGATTCCATGCCCCGCTCGTCGTAAACGGGCTTTTCCACCTCCGGGGCGTCATCGGGGGTGACCTCTTCCGCGATTTGAATGGCTTTCTCCAGCTTTTCAAAGGAGAAGTCGATCAAATAGCGGAGAAATGCAAAGGGGTGGCGCATCATATGAAAGCCGTATTTGAGGCAAAGGGCCTGGCCCCGCTTTGCATCCTCGTAAGCCCGTTCCGTAGGGTGCTCCTCATGGGTGGTCCCCGCACTCTGGAAGGTGGGAAGATCCAACATAAGATTGAGATGGCTCATAAGGATGTTGAGGAAGTTGTGACTGATAAGCCCGTAATTGGGGTTGTATTCGATACTCGGGTCCGCAATGGTGGGGAATCCCCCATGAACGAGCAGACTTCCCTTGTTGAGCAACTGTGACGAACAGATGCCGAAAAGCACTTCTGCATGGGTCATGGCCAGAACCCCGTTATAACAGTAAGGGGCACTGATTCCGGCCATGGGCATGGCGGAGATGAAAACAGGCAATCCCGCCTTTATCACCTTGACGAAGTGCTCTGAGAAGTTTTCGTTCACCTCCAGGGGAGGCCGGGTCAGACAGAATACGATCATGATATTTTTTCTATGCTCATAGATCTCCCTTGCCCGGGCAAGAGCTTCGTCCGATGTAACCGCGAAATAGAGGGGCTTGGTGCAATTCCCGGCCATGATGGTCATTTGTTCGACCTCATCCTTGAGCTTTACACCCCGCCCCGAGCCGGCCACCTTCGAATATTTCTCTGCAATCTGGACCACCTTTTTCGCATCTTCCGGAGTGGGAGCCATACCTCCCTCCCCTTGCTCGTCGTTATACACATAGGGGGCGGTACCACCGATAAAAAAGCTGTTCAAGGGGACAAAGAATTCATCCACTTTGGGTACGGTCTCAAGACAACGCTCAACCAGGCCGGTGGTCAGATAGATGCGGTTGTCATAGACCACCGCCTCACCCTCTGCGGCGAGGGGCTCATAAAGGGCCCGGAGCTCCGGCAGCTTGCAGCCCACGCCGAGATTTTCCAAAATCCAAAGGGCGTCCTGATGCACCTGTTGGAGCATCTCCACCGTTTCCTGACCCAGTAAGTCTTTTGATTTTTCTACCTGCTTCTCATTCACGAGTATCTCCTTCTCAGTCTTGCTGGGTATTTTTGGCCCGGGCAAGGCCCGGGCCAAATCAATTGTATTGATATAATATCATTTCAAAAGGTTTGAATTGAAATATTAATACCCGGATTGGTTCGTGATGTCAAGACATTTTATTTTTTTGCTATTTATAACGTATTTTCAAGAACATATAAGGAGAAAAAAGGCGGGATACCCCTTTTAGAAAATGCCCGATTTCGATAAAAGGCAAGAGATGACCCTATGGGGAGACGAAAAGCATTCGCCCTGAAGGGGATCAGGTGACCTCTAGATCTTCCACCTCAAGCATGTTGGTCAGTTTTTTGAGGGAATGGACGATCTGCTTAATTTCTTCTTCAGGAAGACTTCTCAGGCCGTCGAGAATCTTTTGTTGAATGGGGGGAGGCGCATTCTTGGCCAGGGCCTTGCCGTCCTCTTTCAACTCTATCATGATCACCCGACGATCACGGGAGTTTCTGACCCTGGCCACCAGCCCCTTTTGTTCGAGACGGTCCACCACTCCGGTGACCGTGCTCGACCTCACCATGATATGCCTGGCAATCTGGGAAGGCGGCATGGGTCCGTGCTCATATAGGGCGAGGAGGCAATTGAGCTGGGCCGCGCTGATTTGATACTTCTTATTGAGTTCTTTGGTATAGTACTCCCTGGCCTGCATGAGTTTACGGATAGAGAAGATGATCTCTTTCGTCCAGCTCTGATGCACCTCCCCGCTCATTTCATAGGCATGTGTCGAATACTCCGCTTCCATAAGACCCTACTCCTGATAATGGGACTTGAACTTGGTGTTTGTATGTACCATGGAAGATGGTGAGGGGCAACAAAATTCCGCCTCTCAAAACCGTGCTAAAGCACCCCCATGCTGAATAAAATCCGGCCGCCCGGGGCTCATGTACGACCCTCATTTTGGGAAGCCGCCAAGGGGATCCCCGGCCTTTTCCAGGTGACGGACAAAGAAAACTGGTATATATTTCAGCTATGGGTGTGGACATGGAACCTATCAGGCGATTCGCCCAGGGGCGCCTTTCCGGAGCCCGGGCGAGCCACGACTGGGATCATACCTGCCGGGTCTACAACCTGTGCATGCATATAGGGGGTACAGAGGGCGCGGATATGGAGGTCTTAAAGATAGCAGCCTACCTCCATGACATCGGCCGCCCCTGGCAGGACCGATCTCAGGGCAAGACATGCCACGCCCAAAAAGGGGCAGACATGGCCCGGTCTTTTCTTGGGACATATCCCTTGTCCCGAGAGGAAAAGAAAAACATTATCCACTGTATTCGATCACACAGGTTTCGGGGAAACACCCCCCCTCAGACCCTGGAGGCAAAGGTCCTTTTCGACTCAGACAAACTGGACGCCATCGGGGCAATCGGCGTCGCCCGAACTTTTCAATTCGCCGGCGAGGTGGGTGCGACTTTGCATAACCCTTCAGTGAATCCGGCACACACCAGGCCTTACACAAGAGAGGACACCGGGTACCGGGAATTTAAACTCAAGCTCTCCAGGATCAAAGATCGCATGTTGACCCGGGAGGGACGCCGCATGGCCGAGGAGCGTCACGCCTTTATGGCGCAGTTTTTTGAAAGGTTTCTCCAAGAGCATGAGGCCATGAAGTGACCCCTTGAGCCGGGCAAGAGGGGGGACCGGATGCAACCCTTTTAAAACCAGGTGTTAATCAGGAGGTGCATGATGAAAAGGGCGGTAAAATGGATATCCATTATAGTCGGCGGGCTCATTGTGCTTATTATTGTGGCCCTGCTGGTGGCACCCCTCTTCGTGGATGTGGAGGACTACAAACCCACCATAGAAAAACGGGTCTCAGAGGCCATAGGCCGTCCTTTCGCCATAAACGGGGAACTCCGCCTGTCCCTCTTCCCGTGGGCCGGCCTGGCGCTCTCCGACCTCCATGTGGGCAACCCCCCTGGTTTTAAGGAAAAAGATTTCGTCTTCATCAAGGCCTTTGATGTCCAGGTCAAGCTCATCCCGCTCCTGTCCAAGGATATCCAGGTCCAACGTTTTGTCATGGAAGAACCGCGCATCGTGCTGGAGAGAGACAAGGCGGGCAGGGCAAGCTGGGAAGGTCTGGGAAAACCATCGGACAAGTCCGCCTCGGGTATTTCACAACCCAAGTCTCCTCCTCCGGAAGCGGAACCGCAAAAAACCCTGCCCCTGGAGGGGTTGGCCGTGGGTGAGTTCACCATCAAGAAGGGATCTCTTCTCTGGATCGACGGGGTGACCGGACAACGCAAGGAGTTGACCCATGTGAACCTCCGCCTTGACGATGTGTCCCTGGACCGCCCGATCCGTTTCGCCCTTTCGGCGAAGTTGGAGGGAGAGCCCCTTTCCTTAAAAGGGACTGTGGGTCCTGTGGGGAAAAAGCCGGGGCAAGGGACCCTCCCTGTTGACCTGGAGTTGAAGGCCATGAAGGAATTCGATATGGGGCTTAAGGGCCAGGTCGTGGATCCGGCCACCAGGGCCCGGTATAACCTGACCGTCCGGGTTCCCCCCTTTTCTCCGCGCAAGCTCCTCAAGGCCCTCGGTCAGCCCTTGCCCGTGGCCACCGCCGATCCCGCGGTGTTAACCCAAATGTCCTTTGACGCTCAGGTGAAAGGGGACCGGTCCAGCGCCTCCATCTCAGAGGGGCTCCTGAAGCTGGATCAGTCCAAGATCACTTTTTCCGGCAGTGCAAAAGACTTCGAAAGACCGGACGTGTCCTTTAAACTCCACCTGGACAGGCTGGACCTGGATAGATACCTCCCCCCCCAAGCCGAAAAAAAGGCTGGAGGCAAAGAGCCCGAAAAAAAGAAATCGGCCCCCACAAAGGGGACCGATTACTCCGCCCTTCGCCGTCTCGTGCTGGACGGCACCGTCAAAATGGATGAACTCAAGGTCCACGGGGCCAAGATCCAGGACATCCATCTTAAGTTCCAGGGGAGAGGGGGGCGCTTTCATTTAGACCCCCTTTCCCTGCGCCTTTATCAGGGGAAACTCGGCGCCAAGGGGGTCTTTGACCTGAAGCAGGACACACCCAAGAGTCATGTCCAACTCCTCGCCCATGGAATCCAGGCGGGTCCTCTTCTCAAGGATATGCTCGACAAGGATTTTCTGGAAGGGACCGTCAATGTCCAGGCCTCCATCAAAATGGCCGGAGATGACCCGGATAAGATAAAGAGGACCCTGAACGGCAAAGGAGCGTTACGGTTTACGGACGGGGCCTTTGTCGGATTTGACCTGGGAGGAATGGTCCGGAATATCAAGGCCAAATTCAGACTGGCCAAGGAGGCCCAAGAGAGACCCAGGACCAGCTTTTCTGAGTTCCACGCCCCTTTTACCATCATGAACGGGGTGGTGACCACCCCTCAGGCCAGCCTCAAGTCCCCCCTTATCCGGGTCACAGCCTCTGGACAGGCGAATCTGGTGGATGAAACCCTGCAATTCCGGGTGGAGCCCAAGTTCGTGGCCACCCTTAAAGGCCAGGGAGATACCACTGAACGGACCGGTATCATGGTTCCCGTGCTCGTTAGCGGGCCCTTCTCTTCTCCCAAGTTTCGTCCAGATCTCAAGGGCATGCTCAAAAAGGTCGTGCCGGATCCCTCCAAGCTCAAGAAGCTGCTGGAGAAACCCGCAGGCTCAAAGGAGGAAAAAAACGTCCTGGAAGAGAAGGCCAAAGGCCTTCTCAAGATGCTCCCCTTCGGCCGGAAGTCGCAGTGAGTTTCCATCAAGGGGGTACAGAGGCCTTATAAAGGGTGGCCCGCCCTTCAATGCAATAGCCCGGGACCGCGGCCGGAATGATCACGGACCTCCCCCGGGCAAGGGGCAGAGATGAACCGGTGCCGGAATCTTTGATTTCGCCGCCTCCCTGAACGCAAATGAGGATTTCCACGCTCCGGTCGGGGGGCGCGGTAAAGGGTGTGTCAGGGACTACAGAAATTACGGATAACAAAAACTCCTCGGCCGGGGTCTGGTAGCTCATCTCGCCCTTTCTTTTCATCCGGGGCCTCAGGGGGATGATCGAATCCGAGCGGAAGTCCACGATTCGCAGGAGCTGTTCCACATCCACATGCTTGGTTGTCAGCCCGCCCCTCAGGACATTGTCTGAATTGGCCATGACCTCAATACCCACCCCGTGCAGATAGGCGTGGAGTTGGCCGGGAGCCAGGTAAAGGGCCTCTCCCGGTTCCAAAACAAACAGGTTGAGGATCAAGGGTGAAAGGACGCCCACGTCCCCGGGATGCTCGTCATGGAGCCGGATCACCCATTCAACGGCCGGCTCTTGAGAAACCAGGCTTTTGGCCTGTCGCACCGCCTCGGTTACGAGGCCTACCCGCTCATCCCGGCCCTTTCTCAACAAGGCGGCAAAAAAACGCCGCAGGCCGCCCGGGCCCGGATCACTCCTCAGCCTCTTAAGCTCTTCTGAGAGCGCGGATGAAGAAACCTTTCCCATAAGTTCCAGGATCTCTTCAACCGGCCGAAATCCTTTTAGCCCTTGAAAGGGTTCCAGGGCACACAGGAGTTCGGGTTTGTGATGTTCATCCTTGTAGTTACGTTGAGGCGCATGGCCGGGAATCCCCAGGCTGTCCTCTCTGACAAAGCCCCTGCGGGCCTGCTCTTTGTTCGGATGGGCCTGTATGGACAGGGGCCTTTCAGCGGCCAGGACTTTGAATAAAAAGGGAAGCTTCCCGGAGAATTTTTTGCTCACCTTGTTATTCAGCACGAATTCAGGGCCCTGCTCTATAGCTTTACCCAGGCTTACCCATTTACCTTCCAGCAAGACCTGCGAAGGGGCATCCGGATGGGCCCCCATCCAGACTTCAGCCACGGGTCTTTCCCGAAGGCCCGTTTCTCCCAGCAGTTCCTGAAGCGCCCTTGTAGAGCCCCAGTCATAAAACTTAAGAGGATTTTTCAGGATGGTGATCTCGCTCAACATCTTTCAAATATCAGCGGTCCCTGGGGTGATGGGGGAAGGGGCCTGATTTCCTTGGAGAAAATCCCGGATAATGGCCTCTATCTCGGTGGTTTTACCCCAGTAAAAATGATCCGCCCCCTGAACGGTCTTGAAGATCGCCTCGGGGTTCCACCGCGGAACCATCTTCTCCAGCATGGCCCGGGGCGCAATATCATCTTCCGACCCCGTTATAACCAGGGACAACTTTGAACAGTAACCCAGGAAGGAGAAATCCATAAAGCCTACGGGAGGGGAAACCATCACCAAGCGCTGGGCCGCCACCAAGTCTTTCAGGCCCAACATATTCACCCACACCCCGAAAGAATAACCCGCCAGGTCGATGCGCGTCTTTCCCTGGCCGGAGAGATAGCCCAGGGCGGCTTTTACGTCTTCCTTTTCCCCCCTGCCCCCGCCGTAGCGGCCCCGGCTGTTTCCCACACCCCTGAAATTGAATCGAAGCGTTGAATAGCCCATTTCCTGGTAGGCCCTGGTCACCGCCTCGACCACGTTGTTGTACATATCGCCACCGTAAAGAGGATGGGGATGGGTCACCACAACCCCCTTTTCCCCCTCCCGGGGGTGGAAAAGGGCCTCCAGGGACGGTCCTTGTGGGCTTTCAATGACAAGGTCTTTTCCAGCCATGGGGTTCCGCCTTTTCCCCTCCCTCAACCGGTCCACCCTTGCTCAATACCCGGCAAGGGTTTGTGAGCCGCCCTATCCCTTCTATCTCCACGGTGACCACATCGCCGTCCCTTATATAGACCGAGGGATCCCGAAAAACCCCCACACCGCTTGGCGTGCCAGTGAGGATAATGTCCTCGGGCAGGAGGGTGAAGTACTGATCAGGACGACTTATCACACGGGAACGGGGATCGGGTCAAGCCCGAAAAGACCTTGAAATACCCCAAGGACCTGTTTAAGATGGGTTGGTCTGGTTTTCGGCCATACCCTCAAATGTTTCGGGACAGAGACATGGCCTCCCGCCATCTTTCCAAAAAGGAATTTTGCCGGTTCTGCCGGCTGCTTTATAACAGGCACCTGGTCACGGGCATAGGGGGAAATGTGGCCTCGAGGGCCGGGGAGGGGATCTATCTTACCCCGTCAGGGTATTCCCTTCGCGACATCAAGCCCCACCTGGTGGTGACTGTGGATGATCACGGGGAGGTCCTGGAGGGCGGAATGCCCACCACAGAGGCCAAAATGCACTTGAAGCTCCTCCAAATGAAGGCCCACTTCAACGCGGTTTGTCACGTTCACGGCGCCCATATCGTGGCGGCGACCACCCTGTTACGGCCGGGGCCGGATTCCCTGCCTCCCCTGACCCCCGGATTTGTCTTTCTGGCCCATCCCCTCCCCATGATCCCCTTTTTTGTGCCGGGATCGGAAAGGCTCTCCCAAAACGTTTCAAAGGCCTTCTCCCAAACGGACACCCCCGCCCTGCTCCTCCAAAATCACGGACTGGTTACCCTGGGCAGGGATCTGCAGGAGGCCCTGAATGTGGCTGAAGAGGTCGAGGAAGCGGCAAAGGTCTTTGTGCTTACGAGGGGAAAGGCACGGGCCATTCCTTCAGAGCATTTGGCCGAAATCGGCAGGAGGCGCTGATTCGGACCGGCCTGGGAGACTCGGAACAAAAGAAAGGAGGTCATGATCCCGGTTTCTTTGCCTTCGCTTCGCTCGGCGCAGGCCCACCCCTTCGGGGCGGATCCCGGTTTCATAGAGCTTAAATGATACTTTTTCTTCTATTTGTTTTGACCCTAATGGAAAAGTCTGATATGTAATTGGATCCTAAGCCATAAACAAAAACAGGGGGGAAAGAGAAAAATGACGTCCGAAAGCTTATTAAAAGATAAGGTCATACTGGTCGTGGATGACGAGCCCGATGTACTGGAAACCGTGGCAGAAGAGTTGGATATGTGCCTCCTCCACAAGGCAACGGATTATGATACGGCTCTCCAATACCTCCTCAGCTATACCTATGATATCGTGATCCTCGATATCATGGGGGTGAACGGCTTCGAGCTCCTTAAAAACTCCGTGTCCCGGGGCTTCCCCACGGTCATGCTTACCGCCCATGCCCTCTCCCCGGAATCCCTGAAAAAGTCCATAAAGCTTGGGGCGGTATCTTTTCTTCCCAAAGAAAAGATTCCTGAGCTCAGGGAATTCCTCGAGGATGTGGTCCTGGGTGAAGGCCGACCCGTGTGGAAAAAGCTCTTCGATAAATTGGGCGGATACTTCAACAAGCGCTTCGGACCGGATTGGAGAGAAAAAGACAAGTTCTTCAAGGAATTCGAGGAAGAACTTAAAAAGGAATTGGCCACCGAGGAATAAGCCGCGAAGACAAACGGGCCTCGCCGTTTTTCAGGGTCCTCCCCGGGAGAGGAGCATTTCGCTCTTGGAGAGGGCCTTTTTCATTCCAGGGGCAGAGGACCTTCTGCCCCGACAATTCAGCGCCATCCCAGGCAGGCCTTTTAAAAGGCAGATGAAGATCACACAACGCCATCCATGGGAGGGAACTCCTGTCCAGGCCCACATGCTGGTAAACCGTCTCAGGCGGAATCAAGAGGCTTCGTGAAGGAGCACCCTTTTTTCCGGCATGCCAGCACAGTTTCAGAAGCTTTCGGGTGCTTCACGCACAGGACCGGAGTCCCGCATTCCGGACACACCCCGTCGTAGGGTTCATCCCACATGGCAAAACGGCACTTCGGGTACTGGTTACAGGCGTAGAACGTCCTCCCTTTCTTGGACACCCGCTCTACCAAGGTTCCTGGGCAACCCTCATTGGGGCACGGCACATTTGTGCTCAACGGTTCAGTATGGGTACACTTGGGGTAATTCTCACAGGCCAGGAACCGGCGCCCCGCCCGATTCGTCTTGACCACCATCCTTGCACCGCACACCTCACACCTTACCCCTGTGGCCGCGGCGCCTTCCTCTCCCCCCTGCTCAGGCCCTAAAGGTCGTGTATTCCGGCATTCGGGATATCCGGTGCAGGCCAGAAAAGAACCGAATTTGCCCTTCCTAACGACCATGGGCCTACCGCAAATCTCGCAAGTATCCTTTTCTTCTTCCGGCTCTTCCGCAAAGGCGGGAATGATTCGCCCCTTTTCATCCCTCCTGAAATTACTCGTGCTCTTGCATTCGGGATATCCTGTGCAGGCGAGAAACAGCCCGTTCTTTCCCGATTTGATGGCCATGGGCCGCTGACATTTGGGGCAGGCAATGCCTGTAAGGACCTCCCCTTTCATCTCCTCTCTGGCCCTGTCCAGGTTTTTTTGAAAGGAGTCGTAGAAATCCCTGATCACCTCGGTCCACTTGATCTCACCTTGCTCTACTCTGTCCAGATTGCTTTCCATCTGGGCGGTAAAATCGGTATCCATGATCTCGGGGAAACCCTTGACCAGCAGATCTGTCACCAGGAATCCCAATTCTGTGGGCCTGAATCGCCTCTTCTCGACGGAGACGTATTCCCTGCCACTGATATTGGCCAGGATGCTGGCATAGGTGGAGGGGCGGCCGATGCCGTTTTCCTCAAGGGCTTTGACCAGGGTTGCCTCGGTAAACCTGGGCGGGGGCTGGGTGAAATGCTGGGCCGGCTCCATTTTTTTGAGCTTGAGGACTTGCCCCCTTCCCAAGGGCGGTAAACAGCCCTCTTGGTCTTTTTCGGGCTCTCCACTGCGGGCACCCTTTTCGTATAGCAAGGTAAAACCCTTAAAGGTAACCACAGAACCCGTGGCCTTAAAAAGGGCCTTGCCCGCCGTGATCTCGGCAAGGGTTTCTTCCATAAGGGCCGGTTTCATCTGAGAAGCGATAAACCTCTTCCAAATAAGGGTATAGAGGGTAAGCTGGTCTTTACTTAGATATGGGGAGACCCTTTCCGGATCGTTTTCGGCGGAAGTCGGCCTTATGGCCTCGTGGGCCTCTTGAGCCCCTTTTCGGCTCTTGTATCGCCTCGGTTTGGAAGGCAGACAATCGTTGCCATAGGCCTGGAGGATAAAATCCCTCGCTTGAGAAAGGGCATCATCTGAGAGTCGGAATGAATCCGTCCTCATATAGGTAATGAGCCCTACCCGGCCCCCGTCGCCCAAGTCAATCCCCTCGTAAAGGTTCTGGGCAATGGACATGGTCTTTTTTGCCCTGAATCCAAGCTGTTTAAAGGCCTCCTGCTGAAGAAGGCTTGTCGTGAAGGGGGGTGGTGGGTTCCTTTTCTTCTGCTTGATCGAAAGGCCCGTCACCTTGAAGGGCTGGCTTTGGCTCTCTGCAGCAATTTTCGCCGCCTCATCCCCATCATTCAGATCAATCTTTCTGCCCTCATACTTGAAGAGATTGGCCTTAAAAGGGGGCGGTTCATCCCCCTCCAGATGGGCGGTGAGCGACCAGTATTCGCGTGGTTCAAAGGCCTGGATTTCGCGCTCCCGGTCACAGATCATCTTGAGGGCCACGGATTGAACCCGTCCGGCGCTGAGTCCCCTCTTGACCTTTTTCCACAGGAGTGGAGAGATCTGGTATCCCACCAGGCGGTCCAGGATCCTTCTGGCCTGCTGGGACTCAAACTTGTCTCTGTTGAGTGGCTTGGGGGAGGAAACGGCCTCGCGAATGGCCTTTTCGGTAAGTTCATTGAAAAGGACCCTGAAAACCTCACCATTCCGCGGTTTGACCTCCTCCGCAACGTGCCAGGCAATGGCCTCTCCTTCCCGGTCAGGGTCTGGAGCGAGATAAAGGCCCTCGGCCTTCTTACCGGCCGCTTTCAGGTCCTGGAGGATTTTCCCCTTCCCTTTGATGGTCACATACTCAGGACTGAAATCGTTTTCCACGTCAACGCCGAGCCTGCTCACAGGGAGATCCTTGACATGTCCCACACTGGCCATGATTTTGAAGTCAGATCCCAGGTATTTCTTCAAAGTATTGGCCTTGGCCGGTGATTCAATAACGAGCAGCTTATATGACATCCTCTCCATCCGTTCATGGCGGGGCTTTTTAGATCTCCCGTCCACCTCCTTGGGAATACACGCCCCGCCCCATTGCGTTTCTACTTTACAAAAAGTTTTCCGGGGAGTTGTTTGACGATCCCCTTGAGCTCCATCCCCATAAGAACGCCCGAGACCTCGCCGGCCCCCATACCGCCCAGCCTCACGATCTCATCAATGTGCATGGGGAAATTTCCTATTATATCATAAATACGCCTCTCGCAATCATCCAGATCCACGGGTTCTTGAAGACCAGTCGCCTCGTCACCTTCACCCCTTTGGCTGGCATGGGGGAAGAGGATTTCTTCAAGAACGTCATCGGCGTTCTCGATGAGTTTGGCACCCTGCTTAATCAGGAAATGGGCTCCCCTGCTCTTGAAGGAATCTATGCTTCCCGGTACGGCAAAGATCTCCCGGCCCTGTTCAAGGGCCAAGGCGGCCGTGATCAGGGAACCGCTCTGCTTGGTGGCCTCCACGACCACCACCCCCTTGCTCAATCCGCTGATAATCCGATTGCGGATGGGAAAATTCCGGGGCTCCGGTGGGCTCCCCATGGGGAATTCGGAGAGAAGGGTCCCCCTCTCCAACATCTGTGAAAAGAGCTTCTTATTACTCGGGGGGTAAACCACATCGATACCGGTCCCCAACACGCCCACACTATGGCCCTGTCCCATCAGACAACCCCTGTGGGCGGCTGCGTCAACCCCCTTTGCAAGACCGCTTACCACACCGACCTTCCTTTGCGCAAGCCCCTGGGCCACCTTCTCCGCCGCCTTTAGGCCGTAATGGGTCGGGTGCCTTGATCCGACCACGGCCACGAAGGCCTGATCAGCAGGCAGCGCTCTGCCCTTCGCGTACAGGACCATAGGGGGACTGGGGATCTCTTTCAAGAGCCGTGGGTAGGCGGGATCCGCAAAGGTGATGAGTCTGGCCCCGGCCTTTTCCGCCCTTTCCCTCTCCCTGACCGGATCAGAGCTGAATTCCCTCTTTACGATCCTGCAGGCAACCTTTTTTCGAAGCCCTTCCACCCGGGTCAGGTCCTCCAGGGGCGCCTCAAGAACAGACCCGGGGGTCCCAAAGCGCTCGAGAAGTCGCCTAAAGGTATTATTGCCCAGACCCGGGATCAGATATAGGGCCATCCATGCCACTGTTTCATCGGACCATGTCTTCATGGAGGAAAAGCCTTTTCCTATGCTCCTTGACGCCCATGGAATCCCATTCATGAGGTGAGATTTTCACTGAGGGAAGGGGGTATCGGTCATCGTATTATCGGGCCGGCCGTCCCTCATGATTTCATTTCCAAGAAATCATTGCTGAGAGTGCCCCTTGGGCAAGGATGGCGGGGATATAAAGCAGATGGCTTTGAATTCGTCAAGTGTTTTGTAGGAAAAATGGGAAACCACCATTGATCATTTCAGCCGGCACCTGCGCATACTTGAGACGATCTCTTTGAACTTCGCGGGGTCAACCCCCCTAACGAGGGCACCGGCCCGGCATTCCTCTTTTATACTGACAACCACCGCGGTGGCTGTCTCCGGCCGCACCTCCAAAACGATGAGGTGACCCAAAGCCACGTCCGGAGACGCGACCTGCTTCCGGGACGTCACCTTCCACCTCTTCATGATCTCAAGGATATTTCCCCGGCGTATCCCACCGGTATATCCCGTGGAAAGATGGACCACCGAGAATTGCCCCGCAAGCTCACGCCGCCCCTCAACGGCCGCGATTCGGGTGGTCAATCCAGGATCTGATCCAAGGGGAAGGATACATGAGGAAAGACCCTTGTGCGGCAATAAGTGGTCGCCGACGCTTACAGACCTGTAATTCTCCACGACCTGACCTTTATATAGGCCTTCACCCAGGCGCTCCTTGAGGACCACGGTCCCCAGGTGGGAAACCAGGTAACCGATCTTTTTCGTGGCCATATTGATTTCAGTGGTGCTGATGGCCGTGAAACGCTCTCCGGGTTGGGCATGATCGTGATTGAGCCTCACCCGCACCGGGTCACCCCGGGAGAGGATAAGCCTCTCCGTCTCATCGGCAGATATATAACCGACAGGGGCCACCGCCTTGAGGGCAAGAAATCCAACAGACTCGACATTCACCAGGCCTGAAACGTCGACCCCTTCAGGGGGTGGGGGCGCTGCCTTTGCGACCTGCACCGGTTGAGGCTCTTCTTTTTGGGCAGGGGGTGACGCCTGAACAGGGGGAGGCTCCATCAAGGTAATGACATCACCCGGCTTCAAGAGGTGGGGATTGGTGATAAATGGATTCATCTCCCAGAGTTTCGGCCAGAGGTCGGGATTCCCATAATACTTCTCGCATAGATCCCAGAGTGTCTCCCCTGGCTTTACCCTATGGGTTGGCACCCGGCTCTCTGCACAGAGTCCAATATCCAGGAGGAGGCATCCCGCCGCCACCAAAAAGAAGAATGCCCGGATTATTCCCTTCAAGCTTTCGCCCCCGCCATGAGGTTTGTCGCCAAAATGAAGATTTGTTGATAAGTTACGTTCCCTGTCCCTGAATTGTCAAGGGCTTTTTGCGCCATGAAAATCCCTTTTTTCGAGAAATGGCACTAAAACCCTTTACAAAATCAAATTATTGTTTAAATTAGGGCAAATTTCGAAATGACGCCCTGTTTTGTAAAATACACAAGATTTAGAGGGGTTGGCCGTGCCCATCTATGAATACGAATCAAAGGACCCCGAAAGGGCCTGTGAGAAGTGCAGACATCGATTCGAGATCATCCAGGGGGTATCTGAAAACCCCTTGTCCACGTGTCCTTCCTGTGGCAACAAAATCAAAAGGGTCATCTCATGGTGCCGGGCCGCGGTTACAGAGACCCCGCCCGAGCAAGCCAGGATTGAAGGCAGGATTGCTGAATACGAAAGGCAGGGCATGTGGAGCCACGCGGCGGAACTGGCGGACAAACACTCTGAAAAAAGCAAGGATCAGGGCCTCAAGATGAGGGCCCTTGAAGATTATAGAAGGGCTGGGTATGATACCAAGACCCTGGAAAAGCATGCCAAGGAGAACGGAAGCGCTTAGGTGACAGCCTTCCGGGCAGGCGTTCTTTTTTTATTCTCTACCTTAACACAAAGGAGGTCTCGTTCAATGGCTTGGAAACGTGAAGGGTCATTTCTACTTGTAGCGTTACTCTTAACGGCTTTTAGCTTGCCTATTTTCTGCCTCGCACCATCTGCCCCGGCTCAAGAAGACAAAAAGGATCTTCCTGAAAGGGGGATAGCCGTTTCTCCGGAATACACAGGCGTGATCCTTCCTCAAGGGGAAGATGCCAGCATCGACCTGATCGTGGCCAACCGAGGGAGGCACGACGAGGATATCGATCTTACTCTTAACTCCGTTCCCGAGGGATGGAAAGCCCGGATCAAGACATACAGCTTTGGTATAACGGGTGTGCATGTCAAATCGGACAAGTCCAAAAATCTGACCCTCAAGTTGGAGCCGGAGGATGATGTAAAACCGGGGAAATATATTTTCGAGGTAAAGGCCCGGACCGCTGACGGCCGATTCACTTCCTCCAGCCAGCTGGCCGTGAAAGTGGAAGCAAAGAGGGAAGAGAAAAGACCCGAGGGCGTAAACATCACCACCTCCTACCCGGTGCTCCGGGGGCCTACGGATGCCAAGTTTGAATTCTCCTTGGAAGTGGAAAATAAACTGGATAAGGACAGCATCTTTAACTTGACCGCCCAGGGACCGGAAAACTGGGAGATCAATTTCAAGCCCGCTTATGAAGACAAGTTTATTTCAAGTCTGAGGCTGAAGGCGGACCAGAGCCAAACCATGGCCGTGGAGGTAAAGCCCTATGCCCTGGCAAAGCCCGGTCAGTATCCTATACTGGTGAAGGTGAGTTCACCCCAGGCAAAGGGAGAAGCCAAGCTCATGGTCGCCCTGACGGGAACGTATAAACTCGAGGCGGGCACAGCGAACGGCCTTCTTTCTCTGAACGCCTATCGGGGGGAAAAGGCGAACCTTTCCGTTTATGTCAAGAACACCGGGTCCGCTACCTTGAAAAACATTCGTCTTCTCTCCTTTAAGCCGGAAAACTGGGAAGTAGACTTCAGCCCAGAGAAAATCAGTTCCCTGGAGCCCCAAGAACTCAAACAGGTGGAGATCTCCATAATCCCGGCGGAGCAGGCCTTGGTGGGGGATTACTCCGTAGGCCTGAGCGTGGAAGCGGGGAAGGTCTCCAAAACCCTTGAGTTACGAGTCACTGCACGGGCCTCCGCCGCCTGGGGTTGGATAGGAATCGGCATCATCGTTCTGGTCGTGGCCGGGCTTGTGGTCTTGTTCATACGTTTGGGAAGGCGCTAAGATGAGTACCGATACCATTATCGAAACCTTTGATCTCTCGAGACACTACAATCACCAAACGGCTGTAGACAAGCTCAGCTTCAAGGTGAAGGAAGGGGAAATTTTCGGGTTTCTGGGCCCTAACGGGGCTGGAAAGACCACCACCCTGCTCATGTTACTGGGGTTGAGTCAGCCCTCAGGGGGCTCGGCGAGGGTGTGCGGCCTGGACCCTGTGAGAGAGGCCAGAAAGGTCAAGCGTCTTGTGGGTTACCTCCCGGAAAATGTGGGTTTTTACGGGGATCTGGATGCCTTTGAAAGCCTTGAATACGTCGCCAATCTTAACGGCATTCCCAAAGAGAAGACCCTTCAAAAAATTGAAGAGATCATCGAGCTCGTTGGACTTAGAGAAGCGGCCCGAAAAAAGGTGGGGGCCTATTCAAGGGGGATGAAACAGCGCCTGGGAGTTGCTGAGGTCCTCATCAAAGAGCCCAAGGTTCTCTTCCTGGACGAACCCACCCTCGGCCTCGATCCCGACGGTGCCCTGCGCCTGATCGAACTGATCCGCACGCTGAACGAGGACAGGGAGATAACGGTGCTCATCTCTTCCCATAACCTTACTCAGGTGCAGAAAATTTCCCACCGGGTGGGGATTATGATCGCCGGGAAGATGGTGGCGGAGGGTTCCATAGAATCCCTGGGAGAGGAGAAATTCGGTTTGGGTGAAAGAGAGTATTCCTTGGAAGAGATCTATATGAAATACTTCCAGGAGGTCTAACCATGCAGGGTCTTTACACGGTATTCAAGAAAGAACTGCGAGATCATTTTACCAGTTACAGGTTCGTCATCCTTTTCGCCCTTATTGCCATGGTGAGTTTCATCACCAGCTATATGGCGGGGATGGGTATGAGGGAGAGCCTGGAAGAACTCTCCGGGACAAAATTTGCCTTTCTGTCCCTTTTCAGCACACCCGGCGCCCTTTTTTCAATGCTCCAATTCGTGGCGTTTTTCGGTCCCCTTATCGGCATTGTCTTGGGTTTTGATGCGATCAATCGTGAGAGGGCGCATGGCACCTTGCTCAAGGTCATCAGCCAGCCCATTTACCGCGATGCCGTGATTAACGGGAAATTCCTCGCAGGGGTGGCCACCATTGGTGTCATTCTCTGTTCCATTCTTCTGGTCATTGCCGGCTTCGGTCTGGCCATTGTCGGGGTTGTACCCGGTATCGAAGAGATCTGGAGGCTCATTGTATATCTCGTCATCAGCATCTGCTATATCTCCTTCTGGCTCGGTGTATCCATCCTCTTCTCTATTTCCTTTAAGAGTATAGCCACGTCTGCCCTGGCCTCCGTGGCTTTATGGATCTTTCTCTCCTTCTTCGTATCCCTGGGAGCCAGTGTGGTGGCGGATGCCGTCGCCCCCACGGACAGAAAAGAGGAGGCCAAACCGGAAATCCTTCTTAAAAATTTTAGGATCAAGGAAACGATCTCTCTCTGCTCCCCTATGGTCCTTTATTCCCAGGCCAGTGGAACCATTATTGATCCCATGCAGAAGACAACCAGCAGCATTGTCCTCATGGGGCCCATGGAGAGGCTCCTGGCATCCCGGTTCCAGAATCCCCTTTCTTTGGGCCAGAGCGTGATGGTGGTGCTTCCCCATGTAACGGTTCTTATTGCCATTACCCTGATCTGTTTTGTCATTTCCTACCTGGTCTTCATGTTACAAGAAATCAGGGCGTGACCCTGTCAGTAGAAGTTGTAGTCAGGGGATCGGGAACCCTTAAAGGAGGGATTTGGCTGATGAAAATTGAAGATTTGATCACTGGAAAAAGGGATGATGAGCAAGTCGAGATCGGGTGGACATCTATTTCCGTCTCCGCCTTGAAAAAACTCATGGAAGAGGGATACGAATACCTCCAGCCTTACAATGAAGAAAAGAGCTTTTCCCTTTGGGGAAAGACCTGTACGGGCTGTCTCAGCGCGGAACAGATTCAGGAAAGGGCTTAAAGGCACCCAAGGTCCCCATTCCGTGTCAGCCGGGGCCTCACCAGATTGCACCGGGGGGGGCCCGTCACAGGACGCATCCCGCCTGCCCCATTCCCTCCCTGGCAGGTGAACCCGGCCGGCAAGAGACCTATTTTCTGTCTATTTTTCCTTTTTAAACTCCTTGAAGATATGCTATTAGAAGGACCATATCCGCCAACCTTTTGGGGTGCACTATGATCGATCTTATCGTTAAAGGCGGCATCTTTATGTATCCCATCATTGTCTGCTCCATAGTGGCCTTGGCCGTCTTTATCGAGCGTCTCTGGGTTTTGCGCAGAAAAAATATCATTCCCCAGGACTTTATCAGAAGCGTGGAAGAACTGCTCAAAAAACAAAAGATCTCAGAAGCTGCTTTCCTGTGCCAGGGGGATATGTCATCCATTGCCAAGATCTTCTTTGCCGGATTAAAAAACGCCCAGAAGGGCATGTGGCTTGTCAAGGAATCCATCGAGGAAAGGGGAAGTCGGGAAGCAAAAATCCTTGAAAAAAACGTGGGGATCCTCTCCACCATCGCTAATTTAACCCCCCTTTTGGGTCTCTTGGGTACAGTTTCGGGGATGATCAAGACCTTTAACGCCATCTCGGTACAGGGGATCGGGAACCCGGCCCCACTGGCTGGAGGGATTGCGGAAGCACTCATCACCACAGCGACCGGGCTTTGTGTGGCCATACCAACCCTTGTCTGCTATCGTTTTTTAAAAGATAAATCCAGGTCGCTCATCTTTGAGATGGAAGAGGATTCCATCAGGCTGGTGGAATTGATGGAGACCTATACCAAGGCGGACTAGTGGGTCATGCGTTTCAGAATGACAGAAGAGGACGAGCCGAGATTGGGGATTACGCCCCTGATCGATATTGTCTTCCTGCTTCTGATCTTCTTTATGCTCACCTCCCATTTTCATATCGCCTCGGGGCTCCCGATTCGGCTTCCCAAGGCAGGTCAAAAGGTCTTTGATCGGGAAGGAGAAAAGGCCACACTGGTCATCGACCGCCTGGGGAGGCTGTATATGGAGGGTAAGAGGCTGGACCTGAAGGCCCTCAGTCCCAAACTTAAAAACCTGGTGAAAAAAAAGGGGCTCGTCCACCTCCTGTTGGAGGCGGACAAAGAGGTCAAACACGGAAGGGTTGTCCAGGTGATGGATGTGGCCAAAAGCGCTGGAGTGCCCTCCCTCATAATCACGGCCCAATGGGACCCTGAGAAGGCATTCTGATTTGACTTCGGGAAAGGCAAAGTTCTGGAAAACATCTCTGATCATCTTCCTGTTCCTCGCCCTGGTCGCCGCCTGGCTTGGATATAGTGACAGAGGTCTGGTCCAGCTTTATCGCACGGACAAGGAAAGGCAGGCCTATGTGCAGAGGATCCATGACCTTGCCGAGGAAAACCAGACCCTGCTCCAAGAAATACATCGTCTCCGGTCTGATATTAAATATGTGGAATCGGTAGCGAGAAGAGAACTTCACTTGATCAGACCGAATGAAGTCATTTATCGATTCAAGGGCGAAGAGAGCCTGGATGATGGGCCGGGGGCAGCACCGCCGGAGGAGAAAGGGCTATGGGAAGGGAAAAAATCCAAAAGGGAGGGGCGACCATAATGGATAAAGCAGAGGACCTTATAAGACAGGTATTGAAGGCTGGAGCTTCCCCCGATACCCTTTATCTGGTACTCAGCCGGATGAAGGAGGAAGGACGGACGGGAGAAGTTATTCAGGAATGCCTGAGGGCATTGGATTTCTACCCCTATAACTTCCCTTTGAGAACGCTTCTGGCTGAGGCTTACATGGAAGGGGGCTTCATAATGCAGGCGGAAAAGGAAATCGAACATGTCGTCACTCAATCGGCCCACCTCTTTGAGGCATACAAACTCCAGGCCCGCATATATCTCCGCCAGCAAAGGAAGGACGAAGCCCTTGAAGTCCTCAGGAAATGCCTCGTCCTTAACCCTGATGACCATGAAGTTCAAGATCTCCTCGGGAACCTGGAACCCCTGGGAGGAGCCCCTCATCGAGAAGAGGCGGGCCCCGGCGAGAAAGAACCCATCCCGGAGAAGGCCCCTGAGGAGACGGTTCCTGAACTGGCCACCCCCACCCTTGGGGAAATTTATTTCAACCAGGGACAACTCCTTGATGCCATAGAGACCTACCAAAAGGTGCTCCTGAGAAATCCCGACGACAAGGATTCCAGGCGGCGTCTTGCGGAACTGCAGGCCTTTGTCGCAGAAAATTCAGAGCACGTGATGGCCGAGCGAGATACGGCCAAGATAAAAAGAGAAAAAATGATCGGCATCCTGGAAGCCTGGCTGAACCGGATACAGGAGTTAAACCGTGCCTCATAAACGGCCCTCTTTTCGCTTTCTCGCCACCGGTGTGGGGAGCGTCCCCTTTAAGGATATCGACACCACCTGCCGGAGTATTCTGGAGCATATCCCGGCCATGCCCTTTTGGCCCCAATTTGTGAAGCGCAGCCATCTGGAAGACATGATCATCCAGTACAGTGAGGGGCTCCCTCTGCTTGAAGTGAGAGAAGAAAAAAGGGCCCTCTATATCAGGGATGTTCCGGATACGGAGTCGCAACTCGTCACCTTTTATGACCATATCCTGGCCCAGGACATTGATTATTTCTCTGTGAGCAGGACCTATGCCCCGGGCCTTTACTGTCTGCTGGAGATGATAAATCAAGGTGCCGGAAACGGCGGCCCTTTTGTAAAAGGGCAGATCACCGGTCCCGTCACCTTTGCGGCGGCCATCACCGACCTGGATGGGAAGTCGGTCATCCACAACCCTCAACTCCTGGATGCAATGGTCAGAGGCTTGGCTGCAAAGGCCCTTTGGCAGGTGCGTGAACTGGAAAAATCCGGGAGAATTCCCATCATCTTTCTGGATGAACCTTACCTGTCCGGTTTTGGTTCCGCCTTTTCCCCCATTCAAAGAGACGATGTAATCACCAGCCTGAGAACCGTCATAGACACTGTGAGGGAAAAATCCCAGGCCTTGGTAGGCATTCACTGTTGCGGCAATACAGACTGGTCCATGATTATCGAGGCCGGACCCGACATCATTAACTTTGACGCCTTTGAATTCATGGACTATTTTTTGCTCTACCGGGATGAGATCATGGGATTTCTGAAAGGAGGCGGCTCCATCGCTTGGGGGATCATTCCCACGTCCGGTTTCACCGGGCGTGAAACCGTGGAAGGCCTCTTTGAAAAAATCCAGGCGGGGTTTCACCGCGTGACGGAATGGGGCATAGATCCGGTTATGCTCAAGGAAAGATCCATTCTTACCCCTGCATGCGGTATGGGCAGCATGACTCCGGAAGACGCCCACAGTGTCATGGATCTCCTCTCCCGGCTCTCCCGAAGGTGCCGCGCCCTTGAGGAATAAGGCCATGTCGGTTGTCAAAACCTCCCAGCCCAGTCCGCTTCCACAAGGCATTCCTGATTTTATTGCCACTCTTATGCGATCCATCAGTACCGCCCGCCTGTATGCCAAGGGACATGACCTCATGAAGAAACAAAGCGGACTCCTTTTCGCCAAGCTTGAGGAGGCCATGGCGGAGCGGGAGTTCCTTTTCCTTGGATGCGCCATGGACAGCCTTTTCCTGGACGGGGCTTTTTATAAGGCTGAAGACGCCCAAATTCAGAAGTTCCTCAGATTCTTTCACCTCCTGGGAATTTCCCATGTCCTCCTCAACAAGGGGGTCTCCGAGCAGGAACTTGAGTCTTTTGTGGAGCTCTTGGCCGGCGCCAGGCAGAGTCAGGGCGCCGAGGTCTCACGGGCCTTGCCCCGGGAAAACATCACCCACGCAAAGGTAGGCCTTCTGGATTACAGCATCTTCTCCACCGTTCAGACGGTTGCCACCGGTCTGGCTAAAGACAGTGGGGAAGAAGCCATATGGCAGCAGCTTATCCTCCAGCCTGCAGCGGCCGGCACCTTCAAGCTCAGCAACGAAAAGATCCGGCAGCTCACCCATCTCTCACAAGATATTGAACAGCTCAAGTCACTCCTCGTCCAGATGGATAAGGATATGGCTGAGAAACAGAAAGGGATCTCCATTGCCCAACGGGGAGCGCTGCTGGGCAATTTCATTCAAAATCTGGGTCACACCCTTGAGGGGGTATCAGGGGAGGAGAGGGTTCAATTCGCGCGCCATGTAGGAGCGGTACTGGATTCCCTTGAACCGGATCTGAAGACCCAAATCCTGTGCACAGCTATTCCAGAATCCGGAGATTCGCAGGAGCGAGGGGTCATTTACGAAATCTTTCAGGCCCTGCCTGAGCCCCGTCTCATGGGCCTCCTCGTTGACGCCCTCAAAGAGGACGGTTCCCGTTCAACCTGTTTCAATAACCTCTTCTCCAGAGCCCAGACCAGGTACCAGGACCCGGGCCTGCTCCTGGCCTTGATCCACCAAGAAAAGGAAAAGAAGATACAAAAGGGAGATACGGCGGATCTCAAGCACTGGCAGCATCTAGAGCAACTGCTCACACGACATCAAGAAATAGAAGAACTGAACAGGGAGTACCACAAAGAAGTTGAGGCTCTGGCCACTTCCATACAGATGAATGCGCCCATGGTAGAAGAAGAAGAGCGGGCCCATCTCCTTGAGACCTTGTCGCCCGAGTCCCTCAAAGCGGCCAAGGTTCAACTGATTATCGATCTTCTGGACCGGCCCGTTGCCTCTGCCGACACCTCTCTTCTTCCTTCTCTGCTCGAAAACACCGGGGAGGCCCTGACCCATTTCCTGGCCCAAGGGGATTTTGTTACCGCGGGAAGGCTTCTCCGTGACATCTATTTGAGGCTTGCCGACCACCCTGAGCAAGGGGATATCAGAAAAATCATCAACACCCTTCTGACCGGCGAACACATCCGGGATCTCCTGGAAAATCTCATGGGCGGGTGTAAGACTTACGGACCGCAGGAAACCAGCGTTCTGGACGCTATATGCCATTTGTATCCGGAAAAGGCCGGGAGTTACCTCCTTGATGTCCTCATTGATATCAAGGACGAGCATGGGCCTCAGGCCAAATGGCTGTTCACGGCCTTGGCGGCCCTCGGGCCCAGGCTCTCCTGGTTATTGAACCGCCGGCTCCAGGGAGCCCCTGAGAAGGCACTCCCCTCACTCCTCGCCCTGGCCGCAAGGACGCAAGACAGCCGCCTCTCCACTGCGGTAGAGGCGCTTCTTGACCATCCCGAACTCAGTGTCCGTCTGGAGGTGATCACGGCCCTGGGACAACTTAAGGCTGAGAGATCCATCCCACATTTGGCGGAAATCCTTTTCCAGCGCAGCTGGCTCAAGACAAAAAAGGTCAAGTCCTTGCAAGAAGCGGCCGCCCGTGCCCTGGCTCAAATCGGGAACCCCGAGGCCCGTGAAGCCCTACAAAAGGCGGCCAAAGAGGGATCATCGGATCTCAGGAAGCTTTGTCAGGAATTGATCTGAGGCCGGAGGGCCCGTTGATGGAGACAACAAAAGGGCAAAAAGAGGTATTGCGTAACTTTTACCGGGACCTGTGTATTTCCTTTGTGGGATGCCTGCGGGCCCTTTCCCTCTATCCCCAGGACCATCCAGAGACCCAAAAAAAGGTGTCCGGTTTTTTTCAACGGCTCCGCAAATACCTGGATCAGCGACCGACCCTGACTTTCCTGTTCATTGGGGGCGAGGTGGTGGTGGAAAATACTCCCTTGCCTGAATTGAGAGACAATCTCAAGCAATTTATCGCATGGATGGAGGCCATGAAATTCCAGCGGCTCCTCTTTAAGCGCGGTATCAGCTCAATGGAATTCGTCCTCTTCCTCCGCATTCTTTTGCCCTTGTTGAAGAACCCCGATGAAGCCGACCTGGTTCTTGCCAGAAATCAGGGACGCCTTCCTCACGTCCTGGCGGGCACCCTGCCCTTTGAAACCGGGGCCCAGGTGTCTTACGAGGAATTGTCGAGCGTTCTCAAGACCTCGGGAGATTCGGCCCTGTCCT
>Ga0180431_10000904_pt1 | contig 41939 bp, 44 predicted proteins | sample SS_ome_11_FD_132459 | JGI IMG/M metagenome (GOLD analysis project Ga0180431, IMG submission 132459) | Hypersaline lake sediment archaeal communities from the Salton Sea, California, USA - SS_1_MS_1 metaG | ecosystem: Environmental > Aquatic > Non-marine Saline and Alkaline > Hypersaline >... | reverse complement strand
GCTCCTCGACTTTATGATGACCCTCAAGCAAATTTACATTTGCGTGTACGATAGATGGTTATATGATAAGACAGAGCTCTCAAAAAATAGATGGTCGTTGTCATCGCTGGGCACCTGCAGGTGATTCCGTCTCCTCGACTGACGACCATCTATCGTATCAAAATCTTGGGGATACCACTTTCGTGGTATCATCCCGTATAGACGCTTGATACAACATTATCAGCACATAAGAGCAAAATGTCAATCAAATTCAAATTGCTTGAGGTGTGAAATGGTTACCGAAGGAAAAGTGAAGTTCATGAGCATTGATCTCCATACGAACCGATTCAACGGTTTGCTTGAGCATGAGAAAGGGAAAAGGAGTTTACGATTTACCTTTGCTCCCGATTCCATGCAAAGATTCCAGGAGCTTCTCGATCAGGTCACTCACGACATTTTCGAGGCTTCGACCAATTCCTTTGCATTCCACGATTGCATTAAAGAACGCGCCAGGGAAGTGATTATCGCTCATCCCCACAAGCTGAAGCTCATTGAACCGGTATACGTTCCGGAGAGGAGGATCCGGGATTTACGATCGCTTTTCACCACCTATCAGCTTCTCAAGCGTCAGCTCATTCAGACAAAAAACAGGATTCACTCGATGAAAAAAATGGAGTACTTATTCAAAAAACTGCTTGAGGTTCATCATAGACGCGATGACATAGTACTTTGTCAACAAACCCGCCGCAGCCGGGGGGAAGACATTTTCCCCATTTCACCAGAAGATTCGATGAACTCGTATTAAGCAAAAGAATAAGATCAGCTTTATCTCTTCTTCCGCGTCTTATAGAGATCCCGAATATCTCTGGCCAGCTGCTTCTCCGATTTTTTCCTCTCACGGAATTTCTTTTCGGACTGCAGGCTCTGAAGGTATTCCGCCTCTCGCTTGAGCTTCAAAAAGCCGTTCAGCCGATCCCTCGACAGGAGACCCTCCTCGACAGCCGTTCGCACATTGCATCCCGGCTCATTCTCATGAGTACAGTCCTTATACTGGCATCGCTCCGCCAGCTCGTCAATATCGTGAAAAGATGACCGGAGCTGAGAAGCATCCTCCCAGAGCTGCAATTCCCGCATCCCGGGGGTGTCGATGACCAGCCCCCCTTCCGGGAGAAGGATAAGCTGTCGGGTAGTGGTGGTATGCCTCCCTCTCGAGTCAGATACTCGGACATCACGCACCCGCTGCAGATCGACCTGCATGAGCCTGTTGATTATCGAAGATTTTCCCACACCGGAAGATCCCAGGAAGCATGCCGTGACACCGGTTTTAAAATACGCTTTCAGTGAATCCATTCCGGAGCCGGTCTTGCAGCTCAGGGCCAGTACATCAATTGAGCCTGCTATGGTGCTCACTTCACTGATAACTGCATTAATATCATCGCGGAGATCGCTCTTATTCAGAAGAATAACCGGGGTAATGTCCGACTGCCTGACCATGGCGATGTACCGCTCCAGTCGCCTGAGATTGTAATTATCATCGAGCCCCTGAACGATGAATGCATAGTCCAGGTTTGCAGCAATGAGCTGCTCCCTGGTCTCTCTGCCGGCAGCCTTTCTCGATAAATAGTTTTTACGTGGTATGAGATCGCGAATAACGGCTTTCGCGCCGTTATCGATCTCACTGATGATAACCCAGTCTCCCACAACAGGAAAAATATCACTATCATGATACAATTTCCCCGTTGCGAGGGCAGGCACTTCACCCTTTTCGGTGAGTATCGAGAAAATATCTTTATGAACCGCACTGACACGGGCGATTGAGCACTCTTCAGTGATTTCGGATTCTATACGGTAGGTTGTATCCCATCCCAGGGATTTCAGTTCTCTATGCATTGTTTAAACCTCTTTCAGAAGTAATTATGGGCATAGCACGGGCCCTGAAAAAATTTTTTATTGTATTTAAATTGGTTTAAACAAGCATAAACATACTTCACGCATCGTTACTGAGGATATTAACAATAGAGAGGAGTTTTTTGTCAACTGCTTTCAGCTTCTATTTTTTCGGGTCAGGAATGAGCATAAAAGCGAGAAAATGAGTTAATGCAACAGACGCATCCCTGTTAAAAAAACAGCACAATCCACAGTAACTTCACACTGCCCGCAATTCGATTTTATTATCAGGAGCACTGATTCCACACTTAAATCTCTATTGACAAAAGGAGCTTACTGTGCTTAATCCACATCACGAAATGAAAACTGCCACGAGGCACTCATGCGTATAAAAAAAATACTCTCAATATCGGAAGCGGAGCTGCACTTTCTGGATTCTGACGGTAAAGAACAAAAAATCGATTTTGAGGAATGCCGGAAAAACTTCTATAAGCACTGGCAGGGAGAGGCGTATCTCATACAAGACGAAGACCGATGTGTTGCAGAACGAAACAGCATAGCCGATCCGCCCTATATTGAGTTCTACTCAGATCCGCCGTCCCGCATTGAGTTTAGAAAAGGCCTCTTCCTTAAAAGCTCATATAAAAAAATGTGTAAAATAAGAGACCTGATCGAATCGGTCGGCTGGCAAACATTCGATCTAAGTTGATTGAGAATTCATGCATATAGTCTTCGACATGGACAACACCCTAACGGATGAATTCGGAAAAGAAATTCGCCCCGGCATGGTCAAACTCCTCTCGCAGCTCAAGAGTGAAGGCCACACACTAACCCTGTGGACCAATTCAGCCCGCGCGAGAGCTCTGGAGATTATTCGCTACCATAATCTAAAGCAGTATTTCTCAAAATTCATTTTCAGAGAAGATTATGATAAAAAGAACGAGGGGTTAAACAAGGACATCCGAAAGATACAGGCAGATATTTTAATCGATGACGATCCCGATGAAATCAGCTACACGAGGAGAATCGGAAAAACGGGAATACTGATACAGCCCTTCCGAAGCAAGAGTACTCCTGATGAGAATGAACTGACAAGAATATACGATGCAATAACAAAGAAAAGGGGATTCATCAAGCGGCTTCTTTCCTGAAATATCGCGGCTCGTCCCGGTACGATTGACTGCGAAAAAACATCAAAATCATGCCCCGCGGAGACCCAAAGATCTATTTACAACTCACCGGGTGCGTTAACATCTTTTATGCGAGAATTTTCCTTAGTATCTCAACAGCCTGCTCGATGTCGTCTCGGCTGACGGCGAGGCTCGTCACCGCCCGGATGGTATCAGGCCCGTTGGGAAGCACGAATACCCCCTTCTCATGGGCCTTCAGAAAGAAGTCAACTGCATTCCCGCCGGTCAACCTGAATATGATGATATTCGTCTCCACATGAGCAACGTCGATCTCTATGCCCGCAAGCCCGGCGATCCCCTCCGCGAAGAGCTTCGCATTCGCGTGATCCTCGGCGAGCCGCTCCCGCTGATGATCCAGCGCGTAGAGAGCGCCCGCGGCGATAATGCCCGCCTGCCGCATGCCGCCGCCGAGCTGCTTCATGAACCGCCGCGCCCGCTGGACGAACTCCGCGGAGCCCGCCAGGGCCGATCCCACCGGCGCTCCCAGTCCCTTCGAGAAGCAGACGCTCACCGAATCGAAGTGCCTCGCATATTCTCGTTCAGGAATTCCCGTTGCGACCGAAGCGTTCCACAGCCGGGCGCCATCCAGGTGCATCTTCAGATTGTTCTCACGCGCGAGGCCGGCAATATCGGCAATCCGCTCAAGCGGCCATATGCTCCCGCCGCCGCGGTTATGGGTATTCTCAACGCAGATGAGCCTGGTCCGGGGGAAGTGTATGTCCTCAAACCGCAAAACGGATCGCACTGCATCTGCGGTGAAGATGCCCCTGTCACCATGGACAAGCCGGCACATCACGCCTGAGATGGCCGCCGGGGCTCCCGCCTCGTAGTAGTAGACATGCCCCTGCTCATCGATGATAATCTCATCCCCCGGCTCGGTATGCGTCCGGAGAGCCACCTGATTCGTCATCGTGCCGCTGGGCATATACACCGCCGCCTCTTTCCCCAGCTCCTCGGCGACCCGCTGCTCGAGAGCGTTCACCGTCGGGTCGTCGCCGTGAACGGCATCGCCGAGCTCCGCTTTGAACATCGCCTCCCGCATCTTCGGCGTTGGCTTTGTTATCGTATCGCTTCGAAGATCAATCACCCTTCAGCTCCTGTGTTGTATTGAATGTATGATAACGTCCCTGCGCAATTAAAGAGCGGAAAATCGTAAAGTCAAGGGGAAAAGAGAGATGTCAGGCAATGCTTTTCGTCGGATATCTCCTCCAGAGGGGCAGCAGTGACAGTGACAGTACGACAGTCAGTACTGCAAAATTGAGTGTAATACTCTCCCATTCCCCGATGTTCTTTATCCCGGCAACGAGAATACCCGCGCCCCCGGCAGCGAGATATCCGACACCGTCGATGATACCCGCTGCAGTTGATGGAGCCACATTACCACCGAAATCAATGGCGGAAACGCCGGCCAGGACGGAATAAACACCGTACACCGCGATCCCGGTCAGAAAGAAAAACACCATCGAAAGGGTAACCGAGTCCTTGGGAAAGAAACCGGAAGAGAAGAGGAGAATCCCCAGAAAGCACCCGGAGGCTATCATGTAGGGACCCCTGTTCCCCTTTCCCACTCTGTCCGAGAGATATCCGACGAGGACCGTTCCCACCATGCCTCCCAGCGTGAAGAGCGCTGAAATATAACCCGCTTTGTCAAGCTGCATGCCCGATTCGTTCAACCAGAGAGCGGTAAAGTCATCGAAGAAGGTTCGAATAAGGGTGATGGAGGCTGAGCCCCAGAGTATCAGGAGAAATGCGGGGGATTTGAGAAGCTGAATCCAGCGGAGTGAAGAACCTTCACTCCCGGCGGGAGCTCCGGGCGGATGCTCCGCATTGCTGCTCTCTGTATCGGGCACCGTATCGGGTTTCTCGCTCAGGAAGATGAAAACGACCACCGCCATAATAAGGAGAACAATCGCCGGCACAAAGAAGAGGCCGCGCCATATGAGTACGGGAAAACCGACCAGGAATGCGGTGAATACTTTTGATATGCTCGAACCCATCTGATAATTGAGTGACATCCAGCCGAGCACCGTTCCGCGATTCGGGCCGCCAAACCAGTAGGAACAGACCTTTATCAGGCCAACCCATCCCATCGAGAGGAAATAACTGTTAACGCCCCAGAAGAGGAGAAAGAGATGGTATTGTGATGATATGCTGAAAAGCACCGATGCCGCGACCGATCCGAGCATTCCGATGAGAAATGTCCGTTTGCCGCCGATCGAATCTGCGAGAAATCCGTTGGTAAATTTGCCAATTGCATAGCACACGGTGCCAAGAGAGGAGAGATAACCGATCTGAGCTATCGTCAGGAGGCCCAGCTCCTTCATGCTGATCGAGGCAATGGTAATATTCTTCCGGGTTAAATAGTAGGCAATATACCCCGCAAAGAGGAGAAGGAATGTTATTCGTTCACCGGTGGAAATAGAACTTCTCTTCATAAGACTCTTATAGCCGCTCCTCCACAACATGTAGCGGTACAGCAACTCACCGCACCTTACATCCTCATAAAACAATGAGATGTTATTATTCTATAACGATAGTATCAATTTTTTGTTACCCTATTGCCCCGGATCATCCGCATCCCGTTAACAATCGCCGGATACAGCCTCTTCCCTGCATGCGTATTCGAGCGACGGGTATGCGAGCGGATATTCATTTAAGCGCCTGAACAGAGGTTGTCTCTTCGCGAAGGTGTAAGAATAATTTTCAAAGAGAAAGAAAAGCAACGGGAGCATAAAAGAAAAAGAATGTTATAAGGACTCTTTCAGTTTTTTAAACTCCTCCTCGTTCATGGAAAAGCTCTCCTTCTCGGTAGGAAAGAGGCCTTTCTCGACCTCCTCCCGGTACTGTTGAATGGCGACCTTTGACTTTTCAAAAATATCGTCATATATCTTGACAAACTTCGGTCGGTATCGCTTGAAGAGGCCGAGGAGATCCTGCAAAACGAGCACCTGTCCGTCACAGTAACTGCCCGCGCCGATGCCGATGGTGGGAATACTTATCCTCTCGGTGATAATCTGAGCGATCTGCCAGGGAACGCATTCGAGGACAATGCTGAAACAGCCCACCTCCTCGAGCGATTTTGCCTGCTCCATCAGGCGCACGGCGGTATCGAAGTCCTTTCCCTGAACCTTCGAATCGCCCAGCTTATCGGCAGTCTGCGGCGTAAAGCCGATGTGGCCCATCACCGGAATACCGTCGGCGATAATGCTCTTCGTCACTTCAAGGCAATTATCGAACCACTCGAGCTTCACCGCCTGACAGCCGGCCTCGTCGATAAACCGCCGCGCATTTGATACTGCCGCAGCGGGGTTCTCCTGATAGGCACAGTATGGCATATCACCCACCACCATCGCCTTCTCGGATCCCCTGACCACGGCCCGACTGTGATTTATCATCTCTTCCATGCTTATCTCGATGGTCGATTCCATCCCCAGAACCACATTTGCCAGCGAATCTCCTACGAGAATAATATCAATTCCCGCTGCATCGACAATTCCGGCGAAGCAGACGTCGTATGCGGTGAGCATGGAGATCTTTTCTCCCTTCTTCTTTTTATCGACAAGTGAAGAAACGTCGATTCTCATGATGAACCTCCTGAGGTTTTATAAATCGTGACGCCTCGATGCCTCATCGATCATGAAAGGCTCTCGGTACGCAAAGAAAAGAGACACCGCTGCAGGCGGAGGAAGAACATGCCTTGTAGGAAATTTCTACACAATACCGCCACCTGCGCTGAAGGCAGAAAATGTGAAGCATCTGCGGCATGTCACAGGTGAGTCTCCGTATCTTCACTGATGGGTAGAAGACTCCTGCTGCGCCTCCCCGCTTGAGATAAAAACACGGGTCGACACCTTCGTCAAATACTTTCCCGTGAGGCTGACTATTTTTTCGGTATGATACCGGTCACCCCCCCTCTTTGAAATATCCGAGGAACCCCTCTCCCCTTCGCCGTCTGCGGCAGGGGCGCTCGTCACCTTTCGTGGAACCGTCCGATGGTCAGTCAACCTCGAAAAAAGCCTCCTTCTTTGCGCCGCAGACCGGGCACTCATCCGGTTTCCCGGCTTCATGCACGTATCCGCAGACATTGCAGACATAGTACTCTGTCTCCTCCTCCTCCATGAGATGGGAGAGGGCTTTCTTGTAGAGTTTGGCATGCACTCCTTCTACATCACGAGCCTGAGAGAAGACGAGCGCCGCAGCTTTCTCTCCATCCTCCTCGGCTTCCTGTACCATTTTGGGGTAGTGGTTGCCGTTGACCGCATTCTCCTGCTGAAAGGCATACTCCATATTCGACTGAGTATCCTTTATCGCCTCGAGCATTCTGAAGTGACGTCGCGAGTGAATCCCCTCTGATGCGGCAACGGCTCGAAAGAGATGCGCTATCTGCGGCAATCCCTCCTCTACTGCTTTATCAGCGTAGGCGAGCAATCGCTGATACGCTTTCGCCTCTCCGACAAAGGCCGTGTGAACATTATTGGCAGTTCGATCTTTCATGCCGTCCTCCTTTCTCCTGCTGAAGTTATTAAAATCAAAAAGGAAAGAGCACACCCTTCCCTGAACCAATGAACGTAACCGATCTTCTCCCGATTATCCGAACAGCGCTATTCACTGACAACTGTATGCTTTATCATATTCTTTCCGTCCTGTTTCGCCTCATACATCTGGGCATCAGCCCGTGTGATAAGCTCGTCAACCGTTCGCGGTGGCGATGTAAAGGTGACCACTCCGATGCTGAAGGTAACCGACCAGCCCTGTTCCGACATGACTTCGAGGAGCTTTTTCTGAAGCTTGTCGATGATAACATGAGACAATTCGCCGTCAACATTTGAGAAGAGCGCAATGAACTCATCGCCGCCCAGCCGGGCAACAATATCAATTGCCCGCATATTATTTCTCAACAACTGAGCAATCGCACAGAGGAGATCATCACCGGCATCATGACCGTTCTGATCATTTACCAGCTTGAAGTTATCGATATCTATGTAGGCAACTGAAAGAGGGTGATTATACCGTCTCGATCGATCGAGCTCCCTTCCGGCCATCTCAAAAAATGCACGCCGGTTTGCAACCCCGGTAAGAGGATCGGATCCGGCGAGATCTTTCAGATTGTCCATCGCATCCCGTAATGCCGCAAGCGTAAGCGTGACAATAAGAAAAACGAGAAATCGAAAGCTCTCATTGAGGATTGGTATCAGGAGACCGGAAAAGCTCTGCAACATAATGTAATCAGCGATGAACAATGCGAGCGCGCAGACAATGGATATGAGGATGCCGGCGATTCTCCCCACAAGCCAGGTCACCATAAAAATTGGCAGGAGAAAAAAAAGGGATAGTGATACTTCCGGCCCGGTGTAATATCTGATATACACGATACAAACGGTAAGGAATACTCCGAAGACGAAGATAAATAATCCCTGATACCGTTTTATGAAAACGATGAGTTTTTGCACGATTTCCCGCTTTGTACTACATGATGTATTATATGATATAATCGAAGCATGCTCTTACTCATAGAGCATCGCCAAGAATACATTCGTTCACTATAGTAAACAATTATAATGCAGATAAGATCAATTTCAATCATTAATTATGTGCATACAAAAACTCTTTTCTACCTATTGAGCTGATACATAGAAAAGGGTTTTCACATTATTCCCCGCACATAAGAGAGAACGGACAGTGCTGTGCATCACCGTCCGAAAAAAAGGAGGGCAGCCTTCCGGAAGGCGATTCCTCTTCGTACTATCAGATCGCCTTCCGGAAAAGCTCTACTGTCAAACGGTACGTGCCGGTCTGAGATAAGCACCCCAGTAGCTCATTCCCACAAAGACGGCACCACCGATAATATTCCCGATAGTCACGGGGAGGAGATTATCCCAGAGGAAGCTAATCCAGTTCAATACCTCAGGAGCGAATCCCGCCGGTGCAGCTATCCCCGCCCAGTTTACCAGAAAAATGCCTGCCGGGATGAAGTACATGTTTGCCACACAGTGCTCAAATCCGATGGCAACGAATCCCATGATAGGGAAGAATATTGCGAATATTTTACCGACGGTCTGTCGGGCGGCAAGCGCCATCCACACGGCGAGACAAACCAACCAGTTACAGCCAATCCCTCGAACGAGCGCTTCGCCGAACCCGAGAGAGACCTTTGTATAGGCGATACTTACCGCGGCTCCGCCGAGAGCACCCCCCCCTGTCTTCCACAGCCCGGAAAAGTAAAAGATCAGGGCGAGAATGAGCGAACCGATCAAGTTGGCCACGTATACCAATCCCCACCGCTTCATCATGGTGCCAAAGGAGATATCGCCTGTCATGACGCTCGATATCATGAGATTGTTGCCGGTAAAGAGCTCGGCACCGGCAATAACCACCAGCATGAGGCCGAGGCTAAAAGCGGATCCTGCGACAATCTTCTTGATGCCGATCCCCGCAAACGGCGCCAGATCAAAGCTCACACTCGTCGACAGGAGACCGCCGAATCCGATGTATGCGCCGGCGAGAATTCCCAGCACAAAGACGGTAAGCCAGGGCGATGTCGCTTTGCCGACGCCAACGCTGGATGCCACCGTCTCGGCAATGGTCTTGGGCGCCTTATCTTCAAAAGGCGGTATAGGAAAGTTCCAGGCCTTTATGATCTTCTCAAAACGGCCCATCACCCTCTTCTCCTGAACCACCTTCTGTTTCACTGCCCGCTGTACGGCGTCAGTAATCTCCTCCGGCGTAAAGGGCTTGGGGAGATACTCCATTGCTCCGCGTTTCATTGCCTCGGTTGCTCTTCCGACGGAGGGGAACCCGCTGATCATGACAACTGCCGAATCAGGCGAACGCTGATCGATTTCCTCGATAACATCCATCCCGTCAAAACCGGGCATCTTCCAATCGCACAGAATAACATCAAAATGCGAGTCAGAAGCGAGCTTCAATCCCTCTTCGGGACTGGTCGTCACGACAACGTCGTATCCCTCCTCCTTGAATATTTTCAGGCAGGAATCCAGAACCAGTTCCTCATCGTCGATCACCAGCATCTTTTGTGCCATTGTACTCTCCTTCTTGCCTAACGTAGAATCACCATATTTCGGCGCTGAGCCGCTGATCAAGCCATCGCCGCTGTTTATCAGTAAGCTTGCCAATATGCTCCTCAATCCAGGGGGTGTCTCCCGTGAGGATGGCAAGTTTCTCCGGACCGGTGAGATTGTATTCCTCGAGCGCTTCAGGCCCGTGATAGAGAAGGTTCGCGACGAATTCACTGTCGGTCGACGCGCGATCGAGCACTTTCAGTACCTCATCCTTATGAATGATTGCCTGTTCCTCGGGGGGCTCTGTTCGCGCCCTGTCCAATGCCGTCGCTATCGCGTTTAAAAGCCGATCAGGGGTAAAGGGCTTCTCGATGTAGTCGCTCGCGCCGAGTTTCATGGCCTGAACGGCAGACTGAACGGTGGCATAGCCGGTAATCATGATAACCGGCATGGCCGGCTTTGCCCGCTTCACATCTCTGAGCACGCGCATGCCGCCAATGTCAGGCATACGGATATCGGTCAGGACAACATCGTAATCTCTCTTCACGGCCCATTCAAGCCCCTCTCGCCCGCTGAGCGTTACCTCGACCTCATAATCCTCAGAGGTAAGTATTTTACTCACACTGTCGAGAACAATCTGTTCATCATCAATAACAAGTGCCTTTTTTGCTTTCATCCCTCTTCCTCCTTTTGCATAAACTGACGAACTACTTCGAGGAGTTCATCTGGTGTAAATGGTTTCGGTATGAATCTGGCAGCCCCTATCTCTGCAGCAGCCATTATCGTCTCTCGAGTCGGATAACCGCTCATTACCACAATAGGTATTTCCGGCCAGTTCTCTTTCACCTCTCGCATGAGCGACATCCCATCACGAACAGGCATCTTCACATCAACAAGCAGAAGTACATATGAACGACTGCGCAGCGCTTCTATTGCCTCATCAACGCTCTGCACCAGGTGAACGATATACCCATCTGCCTCCAGAATGAGCCTGCAGCAATCCAGAACAATTGGTTCATCATCGACGACCAGTATATTACCGTTACTCATGGCCTCCCTCGACCGGCAGCCATATGGTGAATACGCTTCCCTTTCCTACCTCACTCTGTACCATGATAGTCCCCCCATGACGTTCGATGATACCGTATGAAACGGCAAGTCCCAACCCGGTTCCCTGCCCCACCTCCTTGGTGGTGAAAAAGGGATCAAAGAGTTTATCAAGGTGATGGGGAGCAATTCCGCAACCGGTATCTTCGATAATAATCTCGACACCTTTGCGCTCTTCCTTCTGGGCAAGCAGACCAATTCCCGTGGAAACGGTAACCGCGCCACCGGGATCGGTCGCGTCAAATGCATTGATAATAATATTCATCAACACGCTCTGGAGCTGACTGGGATCCAGGGTAAGCATCGGCAGATCCTCGCCGGGCTGGAACGAGAGTGACACCCCTTTGACCAGTGCCTGATTCTGCAGGAGATTAATGGTCGTATTTACCAGGGCATTGACATCGGTTGGTTCAGGATTCAGCTTTGTTTGCCGCGAAAAATCGAGGAGACCTTTTACTATCTTACGAACCCGTTCCGTTGCATCGGCAATAGTCTGAAGATCAGAGCGAACATCATCGTCAAAATCCTTCCGACGAAGGAGCATATGCGTATAGGTCAGCACTCCCGTCAGGGGATTGTTTATCTCATGAGCCACACCTGCAGCCAGCCTGCCAACGCTGGCCTGTTTTTCCGACTGCATGATCCTGATCTCACTCTCGGCCGTCCTCTGTATATCACGATCCTGAAGAGAAAAGATCATATCATAAAAGGTCCTCTGGAGGAGACCAATCTCATCCTTTGCGATGGGACCAACATCAACCACCGAGAGATTCCCTTCGGAAACATCCTTGCTCGCCTGTATTAACCGGTTTAACGGTTTCATTATCTTATCCGCGAGATAGTATCCAAGTCCAATTGACAGCAGCATGCCGGCCATGGTGATGATCAAAAGAACCGAGAGGGCATTCCATCGAATATCGGCATATTTCTCCTCAAGAACCCCGACATAGAGCATTCCCACCCGACGGTTGAAGATATCCTCAATGGGTTCATACGCGGTGATATACCAGTCGCTTACCACGAAGGCAGGCGCTGTCCATTTCTTGCCCTCACCGAGAACGTGCTTCTTTACCTCCTGCGAAACACGCGTACCGATTGCCCGCTTCCCCTCGGTCGTGAGAACATTTGTTGCTATTCTGAGATCGTCGAAAAAAATTGTCGCGGTGCCAATATTGCGTCCGTTATAGATTTCATTTTGAAACACCGTATCTCGAATTCTGTCGACTATTTCGATATTACGGCTTAAAAGGATTCCGCCGTAGAGCACCCCGAGGAGCCGTCCCTGTTTCATTATCGGGACGGCTGCTGCGAGAGTCATCCCGGCCTTTTCCTCTTCATCATTCCGCGGTGCTGCCCGTTCAGTCGGTATTAACCGTATACGTGCGTGTTCCGCAAGGGCGGGGCTCTCCGCTACCAATTCCTCTCTGTTCAGAATAACCGTTCCCGAAACGGGAACACGGCGTTCAAGCGCTGCTGCGGCTATGGGATTAATAACAGTGGATATTCCGCTCTGCGTCACCTCCCTGCTGACCCTCGCAATCGTTATGCCGTTACTGTTTACCATACCAACGAAATCGAGATTACCGCTCTTCGCCAATCTCTCAAGGCGCGCTATGAGACGATATTTCCCCGCCGACAACAACTCAGAAAAGAGATGCGGTTCCATCGAGGTAATAGCGAGGGGACTTACAATGGCTTTCAAACGGGCCTCGTATAACTCACGGGCAGAATTGAGATCCTGGCTCACACGGGTCGTCGCCTCATTGAGCACTGCTCTATATAGAAGCATCGTGCCGACGAGAAATGAAACAGACCCTGCTATCAGCGAAACAGCGAGAAAACTGATTATGATCTTGAATCGCGTCGAATAAAACAAAATTGATTACCTATATTAACGAACGCTCAATGCTGCCATAGTAAGAAAATCGTACCCAACGGCGGACAGAACACACTTCTCCATGCTCAATACACTGTAATACAAATTTTGGTTGACGTTAAATCAGATTTTGTCCAAGTAATCATAACCGCATTCAACTCTTTTAGAATGTGGCAAATTGTCAACTTTTTTTCTCTTTCCAACCATAAACAACGGAATACCGATTAATGCGGGCTCACTGTTCGAGCGGTGATGGAGTCAGTGACTCTGTCACCGCTCCGTTATCTGCCCCGGGGACTGACCGATTATGCTATTTCATGGGGAAGTTTGACAACAAAGGTGGTTCCTTTCCCTACGGTGCTCCTCACATCGATATTACCCCCATGTCTCTTTATTATGCCATAGCTCACCGCCAATCCCAATCCCGTTCCCTGGTGGTAAAGAAGGGGTAAAAGATCTTATCGATATTTCCTCCGGAATGCCATTAATTCTAAGGGGAAAAGAACTTTTGACAAGCACTTTAGCTCTTTTCGGCTGTTTTTTGAAAGGGACTACTAATCTATACCGCCGATTGATGCGCTGTCGGGAGGGCGATGCTATACTGAAAGAGTCGGGAGGACCCGGTTGTTCTGCTCGTAGATTCGCACCATGAAATAAAAATCGTGCTTGATGTGATATTCGACTGAACGTAATCTGCACATCAGAATCAAGAAGATACTTCGGACAGGAAATCCATCTTGCGCGAATTTACGAGAAAGGAGCATCTGTTCATGACGGAATCGAATCAACTCGAGGACAGTGCCCTGGCGCATGCCAGAAAACAATTCACGAAGTCCCTTATTGTGCTCGGTATCGCCTTCGTGTATCTCATATCGCCGATCGACCTCATCCCGGGACCACCGCCGGCCGAGTGGATCGAGGATATTCCGATTCTGATAGCCTCTGCCGTATACACCGGAATCTCATACTACCGGCTCAGAAGGGAGCGGGCAAAGTCAGTTGCCCCGGAATAATGTAAGAAAGAGAGAGATCAATCGCCGGGGATCAGGACAACTGAATCCTCCACGCTATCGGTTTCGGCAAGTCGAACCCGAACCAGATCTTTCACCTTCGTCCCAATCCGGTACCCGCAGTAATCGGGTTGAATGGGCAACTCCCGGTTGCCCCTGTCAATGAGCACAAAGAGCCGTATCGCACGGGGTCTTCCAAAACTCATGAGGGTCTCCAGGGCAGCCTTGGTTGTCCTCCCCGTAAAGATGACATCATCAACCAGAAGAATGGTCATCTGGGTGATATTGAAATCAATTCTCGTCTCCTTTATAACCGGCAGCATTCCCCGCGTCGCGAGATCATCACGGTAAAAGGTAATATCGAGCGTGCCCGAACGAATGCTCTTCCCGCTCTTTCGTTCAATGAAGTCCCGAATTCTCCCGGCCAGCTCAACGCCGCGCGTCTGGATTCCCACAATGGCAAATTCATCCAGGTTCTTCGTGTCCCCGTAAATCTCTTCGGAACTCTCATTGATGATCTTCTCGATATCATCCCTGGAAAGAACGAGACTTTCTGACATTGCGATCGCACCCCTCCTGTATGCTTGTTCACCGATAGCTCATATTAAAACGCCATCAGCGCCGCTCTGATGAAGCTGGTGACCGGTGCCTGCTCCCGCGTGTCCTCTATCGCCTCGCGGAGCTCCTTGATGAGATCATCGGTATTTTCATGAACCTTATCTTCGTTCACGAGCTTGCCGAGGGTTCCCTTCCCCTCATTGATCTTCTGCGTGATATCCCGAATATTTCGTATGGCAACGCGAACATCCTCCCTGTTCTCCTCGATGAACTCGGAGATTATCCCGAAGGGATCCGCAATCGCTTCACCGACCAGATTCTCCCTCGTTTCAATGATGGCGAACTCTCTCCCGTCATCGAAAGGCGTTCCCGGATAGATGCTCACATACTTCCCGCCGAGAGCGGTTTCGTTCATTATCTTCATTTTGTAGTTCTCATACAGGGTGAATGTATTATACATCTTGAGCTTCACCCAGACGAGATTATTTTCCAATCGTATATCCTCCACAACACCGGAAAGCACCCCGTTCACCTTCACCTTATCATTGACGCCGAGTCCCTCAATATTGGGGAAGATGACGGTAATGCGATAATATTCATATCGCTGAAAAATCTCCCCGCTCATGATAATGGTGAAGTATCCCAGAATGCTCATGGCGATGAAGAAGAATATTCCGACGACTACCTCATTTCGAACACTCATTACCTTCTCCTTACCCTACCGGTTGCGTATGGTACTCCTTCCCCATTCTCCAATCTGCACGGAAGGGCATCTGACAACGGCATCACTCAACATCAATCGGCCCCATGAGATTCCCCTCAATGAACTGCCTCACAATGGGATTCGTGGAATAACGGATGCCATCCGGCGTATCGCATTGAACAATAGTCCCGTTATGCAGCATCGCGATCCTGTCCCCTATCTCATAGGCGCTTCGCATATCATGCGACACCACCACCGACGTAACGCCATACTCCTGCTGAGTATCCCGTATCAATTTATTGATCATGCTCGACATCACCGGATCGAGCCCAGAGGTCGGCTCGTCATAGAGTATGATCTCCGGGTTTCTGACGAGCGCCCTGGCCAGGCCCGCTCGCTTCTTCATGCCGCCGCTGATCTCAGAAGGGTATTTATCGGCCGCATCGGCGATCTGAAGTATGTGGAGCCGATCCGAGACCACCTCCTCAATCTCATCCTCGGGCAGCAGCTTAAACTCCTTCAGCGGAAGCGCCACGTTGTCCCGAACCGTCATCCAGTTGATAAGCGCACCTGACTGGAAGAGAACACCCATTCTCTGGCGGAGCGTGTCCTTTACCCGCATGGGAGCATGATCCATTCTCACGCCATCGATCAGCACCTCTCCGGAATCGGGCTCAGCGAGGCCGGCAATATGCCTGAGCGTGACGGTCTTGCCGGTGCCGGACCGACCGATAATTACGAAGGTCTCTCCCTTTTTCACGGTCAAGCTCACGCCGTTGAGAACCCGCTTGTTGTTAAAAGTCTTGTAGACATCGATAAGCTCTATCATACCTGCTTACCATAGAATATTGCCGTTATAAAATAGCCGATAATCAGCACCAGCAGAAAAGAGAGCACCACGGATGAGCGGGTTGCCTTGCCAACACCTATAGCCCCATGCATGGCGCGCAAACCCTGCGCGCAGCTGACGCTCGAAATAATGATACCAAAGACAAAAGACTTTAACAGCCCCACATAGGTTGCCTTGAAGCGGAGAGAGTCGAGCACGTGCATGTAATACGTATCGAAGCTGACATTCAGCTGAAACCTGGCAATGATGCCGCCGCCGAAGGTGCCGAGGAAGTTTGTGTAGACGGTCACCACGGGAAGCATAATCGAGAGTGCGACGACACGAGGCATAACCAGAAACTTCACCGGGTTAATAGACATCATGATGAGCGCATCTATCTCCTCTGAAACCTTCATGGTGCCTATTTCGGCAGCCATTGCCGACCCCACCGAGGCAGTGAGAATCATCGCTGTCATAAAGGGACCCATCTCGCGAGTCATGGTAGCGATAACGAGATCGCCGACGTACGCCTGCTGCTGAAATCTCATCAGCTCGACACCAGCCTGCAGTGAGAGGATCATGCCGGTAAAGAGCGCCACGATTGAGCAGACCACGAGGCTCTTCACCCCGGCGATATACATCTGCTTGAATATCTCACGGTGCTTGCTGATAGCATTCTTGGTAAAATATATCGACTCCAGAAGCAGAACGAGGGTAAAACCGGAAACTTCCATCGCCTCGATCAATTGGCTTCCCATGAATCGAAAGAAATCGACAATTCGTTTTGAAATAACCGTCACCATAGACAATTCGTGAATAGACGTTCCCATAATTAGTACGCACCGCCGTTGAAGTGTTACGACATCACGGAAAAAATCACCTGTCAAAAAAAATTTGTACTGTAAAGAACAAATTTATTCTTCTCGGAAACGGAATCGAGATACTGATCGTCGCCCCGATAGGGGCGATACCCGTTCAGCGGCCGGTCCGGTTGTGCATCATGTGCCTCCTGTCGCACTTCGGAACCCTCGCCGATACGTATCGGAATCCAGAGCAGGCGGAGATAGGTTCCATCCTCCTCATCGGTATAGCCGAACATCGACAACAGGAATGACAGCTCGACCAGATCCCCCCCCTCGCTGCCATAGGAGAAGAGGATGGGAATTTTGATATAAAGAAAATCATCACTCCATCGCTGAAAATAGGTTCTCAGGAGAATCCCCAGCCGCTTCTCGCCCGATTGCAGTGTGCGGTATTCGAAGAGTGTCCAGAATGGTTGATATAATTTCTCCCATCCATCGGGATCGCGCCAGAAGAGGAGTGAAAGAATGTTCAGCGAGTAGTTCCCCCGATCGTCAGACTCTATCTGAATGAACGGCCAGAGTTTAAAGTACCGCCATGAACTCCCGTACGTTTCGCTCGGCTCCTTGATATAATCCCTCTTGAGATACCAGCAGATGATGGCATAGAAATAGTACTCCGAGATAAAATTCTTCGTATGCCTGGTGAGGGTAAAGTAAAACGGCGTTATGAAAAAGGACCGCTGCTTCCTGAACTCGTAGAGACCGTAGAAGGGGAAAAAGATCCGCTTTTTGATATAGGGATTCCGTGAATCCTGGAGCTGAAACAGGGGCCAGGGAAAATTGATCTCGAATGAACCCCGCTTTTTATTATAGCCCCAGGAGAAAAAGGGCCACAGCAGCGTGCTGGAGCTCAAATTATTCGTCCGACTCCACCGCCTCCCGAAAAAGGGCAGGACAAAGATGGTCTCATGCAGATCATCTTTTAAAAAGACCTCCTGATAATTAAAAATCAGGCCATAATTCCTGTTATCATAGAAGCCCTCCTTGGTATTGCGGGCGAAGAAGGGGAGAAAGCGCCGATCATCACGCGTCGGGCTCTTTCCCCGCTGAATGAGCGGCCAGAGAACGGTCCACGCATCATAATCCTTGTGCTCATAATCCGCATAGAGGGGCAGCAGGGAGACAATGAATATCCCCACCATCGTCCAGGTGGGAGGGAAGGTGGGAGGATAGATGAGGAAGAGGAGAACCCAGGGGAAGCCATAAAAGGTTATCCGATCCTGCCCGAGCTTCCCCTTCAGTGTCCCGCCGAAGGGCCAGAGAAAAAAATACCGGTCCCGCGTATCGGATGACTCGCCGTATGCCAGCGGAAAGAGGAACACATCGGTGTCCTCGATGTTACCGGGATGAATATAGCGCACCGAGCTCCACAGGCCCAGGAGATATTTCTTCTCGTCCATGCGCGCTGATATATTCCGCCAGTAGAGAGGAAGCAGCGACGCCTCAAAGACCTTGTTGTTCCGGTATACGTTCCTGACAAAGAAGGGGCGTACGTACACCGTGCTCTCCATCCGCGGTATCTTCTCATATTCGTAGAACATCCAGAACCAGTTGAACTGCGAATCAGCATCGGCACGAGCGATGTCGGTATTCAGGATGATGAGGAGTGGCAGTAGTATCAGTGTAAATAGAAATCTCTTTAACGCAACCACAGCTTCCGTTTACTATTCCCTTTTCAGATTTTGATGATGATCTGTTCCCCTATTATGATTGCTTCAACCACATTCCAGGATGCGCTCATCTGCGCACAGAAATCAATCCCCTCACCGGAGCATCACCCCAGCGCTTTGCGAATCTCCTCGATGATTCCGGTCAGTTTAATGCGATCCTCCGAGGATAAAACGCTGAACTGCAATCCCCCTTTGACTGTTCTTCTGCCCGATACCTCCTGATAGATACTCCAGACCTTATCCGTTTCGGCAAATATACTTTCTTCATCAAAAAAAATCTTTACGAACAGCGACGTGGTATTCTCAAGCTCATCCATCAGAACGGCATCAGGATCGTCAATCTCAAAACCGAGACCGCCCAGGCTTATATCAACCACCCGTCCCCGAACGACAGCGCTCAAGCCGATCTCGAGGCATATCTGCTCGAGCAGACTGCTTCGCTTCACTGCATCTGTAATGCTATGCCGTGTCTTTTTTCTTCTCTCCAATCGACCTTTCCCGGATAAACGCTAATAAATGGCATTCCTGTACAAATGTCGGAATGCCGCTGCGATACTCGAACATATCGCCTTGTGAGTAAAAGACGAAGGAAACGGAGCCCTGCTTCATTTCCCGGCACCTGCGAGAAAACACAAATCGTTTTTTTGCAGGTTCGTCATATTTCGTTGATTCTGAAAGAGAAATTCCCGAAAGTCAACAACATTTATGTCAGGCAGCCTCGCCGAAATGATCGAAGAGGTCTCCCCGATGCTTCCGTGAGGGAAAGCCTGTTTTGCAGGGAGCCCGCAAGAATGTATTGACAGAATAGAGCAGTGATGTACAATAATACGACACGCGCGAGTGGCAATGCCAGGTGGCGGTTTCAGGAGTAACAGCGCGTATTGAAAATCACTATTTCAGGTAATGGGGGCCGAAAAGGATGAAAAAGGTTGTGCCAATTGTTTTCGCCTTATTCTTAATCACGAACCTCTACTCACAGGATAAGGAAAGCAAGAAGCCGGAGGAGAAAGAGAAGAAGAAATTAATTGATGCGTATAGCGAAATCACAATCGAGGATTTTGAAACGACACCATATACCGATAAGAATTTGGAATATCGTGTTAGCAAAGAGCAGAAGGCAGGGCTTTCCCTTCGGGATCAGTTTCCCGCTCCGATACAGAATTCGAAGAAGTATATCGGTCTGAAAGTGTACGGGAGGAAGGGTGACTACCTGAACATCATCCCGGCAAAACCGTTAATAATAGAAAAGCACTGCAAAACAATATCCATCTGGGTATACGGAAAGAGATTCGCCGGTGAGCTCTCCATGCTGCTCAAGGACGCCAGCGGAACATCTCACCGTATCATCTTCGGCACGCTGGATTTTCTGGGATGGAAAAAACTGACGGCACGGCTGACCGATGAGATCGCCCAGGAGGATAAGTACCTCAGTCAGAAACGCCAGATTGAAATCCTGAAGATCATCTACAGCCCGGGAAATATAGGTCGATTACCGCTCTGGCACTATTTCTATCTGGATGATATAACGGCGGTTGTCCGCGAAAAATATACCGACCGGCAGAGTGACGACTGGTAAGCGCAGCTCACACGGCTGCTGCATCATCCGAACTCACCTCTCCTACCGTATCTTAACATACTCCATCTCCGCGAGGGAAGCGCTCTCTCGTGAAGATGAGAGGCAGATAATTCCAGAGGTAATATAGCGCGCATCGACCACGGGGTTTATCCTGCTGGAGATAATCTCCCCGTCAACGGAGAGACGCGCGAGCTTCCCGTCATCGCTCTCGAGTCGGTAGACATGCCAGTCAGCGGTATGAAGCGGAATTTTCCTGCCCGAGGTCTCAATTTCTTCGTCCAGGAGCTTCAGATAGAATAATCGGCCATCGTATCGCACAAAGGCAATGATGGTAATCGCATCTCCGGTGACAAATCGCGCGCGGGTTTCCAGCGCAAAAACTCCCTTTGAAACACTTCTCCGAAACAGCCCTGAAGCCTTTCCCTTCGGCGCATGTACCCGAACGACGGTAATCCCATCCTTCGAGACAAAGCTGATTGTCGAGCTGTCGGTATTCTCCAGATGCACCCAGTTCTTCGGCGTATGAGAATCACGCCAATCGGTGAAGAACTCCTCCAGCGACCACTCCTCCTCAACGGCCTCCTCCTCCAGCCGGGGGAGGTCGAGCGGTTTCAGGAACTTCCCGAAAATCCATCCCTGATGGCCACTGAGCCGCATCACCCGATACCAGTAATCGCGCGTATCACCGACCTGAAAGGTATCCATAGACTTCTCCAGCTGAATCAGGATCTCTCCCCTCTCGGCCTTGCTGACAACGCCCCCCTCTATACCCGGCGAGTTCCTCATATTGACGCCCTCCCCGTCACAGGTATAGATGCGATAAAACTCAGAGCTCGTCGGGTATCTGCGGGCGAACTGCAGGATAAGCTTTCTCAGAAAATCCTGATTCCCCTTCACCTGCACGTCACCCTTCTGAAAACAGTGAAAGAGCATTTTTACCAGATGCGAAATATAGGGGGTAGCGGGATACCGCTGATGGAAATTAACCACAGCATCAATGAGCTTATGGCGCTCCGTTCGAGCAATTTTCTGAAGCTCTTCATAATCGAGATCCTCGATGAGCCTGCTCCCCTTATAGCGAGCAATAAAATCATCGTAAAATTTACCCCTGGAAACGATCATGCCCCGCTTATCGAGCAGGAGTGTCAGATCACCGCCGATATCCCTGTTGATATCGTCGAGCTTCAGCTCCAGGGACTTTTGTATCTCCCGCTTCTCCTTTTCGGGAATTCCTTCTTTCGACAGCTCTTCGAGCTCCTCTTTGTACTCCTCCTGCAGCTGCGCCGCGAGCCGGTTTATCGCCCGGCAGCGATAGTACATCACCCGCTCTCCCTCCTCATAGTCAACGACTTTCATGAGATCGTTCAGGATCTGAATTGCCTCGATATATTCCTGATCGTCATAGTGTTCAATAGCATCCTCAACATCATCCCTGCTGAAGAGCACAAAGCCAAGATATATCAGCAGGATGAGTATGACCGGGATAAGCGCGATCTTAACGACTTTCATCATACACCCTCGAAGCAAACAAAAAATACACCGCCGTGTTACCTGTTACCCGTTACTTTTTTTCTCTCGCCTCCCGCCCGTTGACCGGACACAGAGGGATCCCGTTGTGAAAAATAATCTCTCCTAGTAAATCTTTCCCGCAATCACCATTTCGATGAGCCGGTGTCCCTCCTCGACAACAATTCCCGTCCCCGCTGCACTCGTTTCATCGAAACCGGCAACCTCGCCGCCGCTCTGATCCGAACGCGTGCTGTTGTAAATGCAAAACGGCACCGGATCCGGCGTGTGTGTCTTCAGGCTGATTGGCGTCGGATGGTCCGGCATCACCAGGAGGGAATAATCATCAAACACATCGATTCCCTTCAGCACCGTTCCCACGACCTGCTCGTCAAAATCTTCAATCGCCTGTATCTTATGCTCGATATTCCCCTCATGTCCCGATTCATCGGGAGACTCAACGTGCAGAAACACAAAATTTCCGTCATGGAGCGCCGAGAGGAGCTTCTCGGCCTTTCCACGGTAATTCGTGTCAATATAGCCGGTCACTCCCTCGACCGGGAGGGGCGTTAATCCTGCCGCTTTCCCGATCCCATGAATGAGATCAACCGCCGATATGGTGTATCCCCGCAAGCCAAACCGCTCGGCAAGCGTTGTCATTGCGGGTCTCCTCCCGCCACCCCAGAGCCATATTGCCGTTGGCATTCCCCGATAGCGCTGCCCCGCTTCCTGAATCCTCTCCGAGCCGGTGACCACCTCGCGGGAGAGACGCATGATGCTCCGTAAGAGATCCGAGCCATCCCCACGCGGCAGATACGATCCGATCACGCGCCCCTGAATATCATGCGGCGGCGTCGAATCGGTAACCTCGTTATACGGATAATCCCTCCACAGGAGAATGTTCCGGTACGAAACCCCCGGGAAGAGCTTAATAAATTCCTCCCCCAACACGCCGTTCAGCTCGTCGATGATTATCCTGGTATAAGCCGTATCAATGTGATCAGCGCTGAAATCAACCATCACATCACTATCGTCGATATGCACGATATTGCATCGAAACGCAACATCACGCTCGGCCATATCAATCCCCATACTGATCGCTTCCAGAGGAGCGCGCCCGCTGTAATACCGCCGCGGATCATAGCCAAACACGGAGAGATTGGCCGTATCGCTTCCCGGCGACATGCCCTCGGGGACGGTCCGAACCAGGCCCAGGATGCCGTTTTTCGCGAGATAATCCATGTGAGGCGTTTTCGCCGCCTGCAGAGGAGTCCGATTCCCCAGAGACGGTATGGGATAATCCGCCATACCGTCGCCAAGGAGTATAGCTATTTTCTTCTCGTTGCTCATGATAGAGTACCACGCTGCTTTCAACCAGAATGATGTGCCGCCGGCTCCGGCAACCCTTCACCGGAGCACGGCTCGAGGAAACCCGTTTCCCTGCGAATCAAAGTCAACTCACTTATCAGTATACCTCATTGTATTGACTCATAAAAGGGGATCTTGTAAAGATTTTTTTCTCTTTTCGAGATCAGTATCTTAACCGAAGGGCATGAGTAACCGATACCTATAGTGAGAAAAAAAGAGTTGATGAAAACATGCATCGTAATTATTTTATAGTCAGGAGTGAACCTGCCCGATGTTCCCCGTTCACCGAGAGGATTATCCGACATGAACACCATAAACAGTGAACTTCAAAAGAGATTGCATTTCAGAATAGCGCAGGGCAGAGAAAAGCTGACCCTCTCCCACATTATGCTTGAGAAGGGACACTACAACAACTCCGTCCTCTTCTCCTACCTGTCACTCTTTTACCTGGTCAGGGTATTCCTCATCGAAAACGACATCGATTCGGACAACAGCTTGAAAATCGTTGAGCTGATTCAGAAGTACTACGCCTCGACCTGGGATACGGTCGATATCAAAACGATGCTTACAAAATCACGAATGCCACGGGACACCGATCCCGTTCCGCAAACAGTATCACGTGAAGAGGCTGAACAGTGCTACCATAATGCCACCGTGCTGATGAACAAGGTGCTGCAGCAGCATCCTAACTCCTCTCGGAAACCCACATAGATCCATCGTCGTAAAACTCCCGCTTCCATATCGGCACGGTTTTTTTTACCGTATCGATGATATAGCGGGCCGATTGAAACGCTTCATCCCGATGCGCCGAAGAAACCGCGATGAGAATACTGGACTCACCGATCTCGACCCTTCCGTAGCGATGGACGATGAGAATGTCGGTAACCGGCCACCGTGCGCTCACCAATTCAGCAATCCTGCGGAGCTCCTTTTCCGCCATCGACTCATATATCTCATACTCGAGATGGGTCACCGTTTTATCGCGGGAGCGCGATCGAGCCCGACCGATGAAGGAGACAAGCGCCCCGTCCTCACGGGTTCCCAGATCCTTCAGATGTTCTTCAACATCAATCGGATCAGCCTGTACCAGAATCCGTATCACCGGTGCTATCCTCCGCTCACCGGCGGCAGAATTGCCAGAATGTCATTGTTATCCAACACCCGCTCCTCATCACAGTATTCCTCGTTCACGGCAAAGATCAGAGAATCCTTCATCTCCCCCAACTCCTCAAAGGAGATCGAGAGGATGCCGAACACATCACCGACAGAGGAACCGTCACGAAGCTCCATCTCCCTCTCACGGTAGCCCAGGATCTCTCTGACGGCGGCAAACGCTTTAACCCGTATTTTCATTTCTCCTGTTACAATTATTGAAGGGAACCTCTGCACGTACATTTGAAGCTCCCCTGCGTGTACCCTATCCGATACAATGAGTTGTCATTTGAGAATATGGACACTCCCGATTCCCGGAGGTACCCTTACAACAGCATAGCCTGAATGAACCGAATGTTACTCAGGTACTTTATCAGGCGATTCCTCACGCAGCATGTCAAGCAATTCTTCATATTCCTTCCGCACCGAAAGGAGATCCGGCCGGAGCGCAAGGAGCTCCTCATACCAGCGGATCGCTGCCCGGTATCTGTACTGATCGCGGTATCCCCGCGCGAGATACAGGTAGGTGCGGGTAGTATGCAGATAGCGCAGCGAGCTCTTGAGATAGGCGATACCCGTACCCTGCTGCTCATTCAACAGCAGGGCACCGGCGGAGAAATAATTATACCCGTTATAGGGATAGCACCGAATGCCCCGGCAGAACTCGTCGAAGCCACCCTCCTCCACTGAAAAGCTCGCCAGCCCCCTCTGATGATGAAACAGGGAGAGGGCATAGCGCGAATGGAACCAGGCAAAGGCGACAATAACCATGAGCGCGAGAAGGGCATCCAGTCGCGGGTGATCAATTCGAAGCTGCCGGTGCCGGAGCAAACCCGAAATCCGGGCAAGGGATAGATAGAAAAGCAATTTGCTGAAGGGCAGATACTGAGGAAACGCCAGGAGGCCAAAGGGAAGATAGAGAAGTGGAACCATGTTGATAAACCGCTGCGAGCCCTCTTCCCCGACATTCCTAAAACCGGCAGAGAGGGCATACCCGATCAACAGGACATAGAGCAGCAGCGCAACAGAGCCGGAGTCAACACCTATCTCGATAAAATCGGAGTGTGCGTGATCGAGGTCGATAAGAGGTATTCGACTTCCCGCTCCCTCACTGACCGCCCGTTTCTGATAGTGAAGGTACCGGTAACCGAAGGCTCCCGGCCCGAACCCGAAGGGAGAGGAATCGCATAAAAGGGCAAGACCGGCCCGGTACATAATCTCCCGTTCGGCAAGGGGATTTTTCATCTGTTTCAATCCCTGAATAATTCTCCGGGAGGGCGGCAAATCGGTCGCCTTATGATACACGAAGAGCGTGCAGGCGCCGAATAGCAGCAGGAGGCAGACAGCGACGAGCCTTTTTCTCATAGAAGGGAGCGTAATCTTAACCGAGACAATCATGAACAGTACCAGAACCGTCCATGCCAATCTCGAATAGGTCAGAAACACGGCTATCCCTATGGGAATTATTATCAGAAAGAGGGCCAATCGTCTCCGGATCACAACGGAGAGGACAAAGGGAAGCGAGAGGACGAGAAACTCGCCAAGGAAATTGGGATTCCCCAGTGACGCGATAACGGGAAAGTGATGCGTTTTGAAGAGGGATCTGAGCCCCGGCGAAACATCAATTTCAAAAAAGAACTGGGATAATCCCCACAGCGAAAGGGCAACGGCAGCGAGCATCACTATACCCGAGAGATGCGAGTATCCCGGGTTTTCAGCGGAACCATCAGAAAAGGAACGGAAGAAAGCATATGCCATCACGAAAGGTATCTCATTGAGAAGCGCGGTGAACGAAAGCGCGGGATGCGACGAGAAGAGGCATGAGAGCACATAGACGAGATAGTATGCTGCAAAGAGGATATCAAGGTTTGAAAGAGACAGGGCGCCGGGCGCCTTCACCGAAAAGAGCCGTACCGCGCGGATGGTAAAAAAGAGGGCGAGTGAGAGGAATATAAGATAGATGCGCAGATCGAAGAAGGGATAGCTGTTCAATCGCAACAGGGGAAGAGCGAACAGTAAAAAAAAGGCCACGACGAGGTGGCCCTTCTTTCTCAGCATTTCCGAAAATCTACAAATCATTACGGATTAACGAAATCCGGCGTTCCTTGATGTCCCGGCGTGCCGTAGTAACCCGGCGTCCCCGGATATCCCGGCGTCCCCGGATAACCCGGTGTTCCCGGATAACCCGGCGTTCCCGGATAGCCCGGTTGAGATGCCAGTGTGCCCCCCAATTTCCGATATGCATTGATGAAGGCATTCTTAACCTGAAGATTACTCTCTTTTTTTATCGCTCTGCCGAGTGCCGATTTGGATTCTCTTGCATTTAATGCGCCAAGCGCATTCGCAGCGGCTATTCTGATCTGCGGGTGTTTTCTCTTGTTCCTCACCAGCGATATGAGCACCCGCACGGCTCTCTTCTGACTCCTACTGTTCTGCAACTGCTTGCCGGCAACCTTCTGAATGGCAGGAAGTGCCGTCTGGAGTGCATTGCTCCTCATATCACGGAGCACCTTGCTGTCGCCCTGCATCGGGCCCACGGAGATCCTCTTCACCCGTTTCGCAGAGCCATCCTCAACGGTGGCGACCAGAAAAACAGCTGTCAGCATGCATACCAGGAGCGTCAAACCTCTTTTCATACAACCCCCCTTTGATTCCTCAAATATCGATACTCCCGCTGATTCACAATCTCCCGAAATGCTCGGAAATGATTACCAGGTGACAACTGCATAATCGCCTCACTCGAGACAGCGGGGAAAAACGAGCATACTGTAAAAAGGTGATGTGAAAAAGTCAACTTTAATCTTTAACCTTGCCCCGCTTGGCCATAAAGAGATAATGCTTGATATAGGGTTGCAGGCTTTCGTGGAATGAGCTCAATTCTGCGCTTCCGGGGTCTTTAAGGATGGTATTCAGGCTCACCTTCGTGATATCCTCTTCACTTGTTTCGATAAGTATTTTGAACCGCTTGATGACCTCTTTGTCAACAGCATCTGACGCGAGCTTGTTCATTTCAGAACAGAGCCTCATGAGATTCGTCTTCTTCTTCGCTTTTCTCCTCTTTGCCGGTGATTTTTCACTTTGAGCCATGAAAGTACTTCTCCTTCTGAGCAAAATAATCGGCGATAGTAGAATGATATACCATCATTGTAAACACATTTTTTCAAAATTTCGGAGCACGACAAAACGCCGTTTCTGAAGTGCCCTCAAATATCGACGGCATCGCGCAGTCGAACCATCCGGTCACCGAGCTGATTGAAGGAGAGGATCAGGAACATCAGCAGGAGCGATGGCGGCAGGATGATCCATGGCGCATCGAAGATGAACTTTGCTCCCTCCTGGATCATCATCCCCCACGAGGGAACCGCTTGAATCGAAGCGCTCCCCCCGAGGCCGAGAAAGGTCAATGTCGACTCCATCATGATGCTGGCGGCAATGCCCGTCGTGAAGAGCGGGAGCAGGGAGGGGATGAGCGCCGGCAGGATATACAGAAGCGCGATCCTGCCGTACCCCGCGCCGATTGCCCGTGCGGCGAGAACGTAATCGCGATCCCGTATCTCAACAACCCGTGCCGAAATAAACCGCGCCACCGGCGCCCAGGTTCCGATAACGATGGCCATGACAATGGTTCGATACCCCTCGCCGAGAACAACCGCCAGGCCCATGGCCAGCAGGAGCGCGGGTATGGAGAGGAAAACCTCCACCACGCCGTTGAAGATGAAGCGCCCGCTCCTGCTCAAGCCGATGAAGAGACCGATGAGCGTTCCAAGGAGAATGCTCCCCAAACGGGCCAGCACACCGATGAGGACCGAGACCCGCGCGGCGATTAAACTTCTGCTCAGGATGTCCCTCCCCAGGAAATCGGTGCCGCAGAGGTGATCGAAACCCGGTGGGGTCGCACCGCTCATATCAATTTCGAAAGGAGAGAAACCGGAGAGTCCCTCCGGGAAGATTGACACGGCAATTATTATCACAATAATGAGCGGATAAAAGATTATCCAGACATATTTTTTCTTTATCATTGCTCAAAACCCCGATCCGGAAAACAGCCTGTCCGCACTACACGATACAGTGTGTTCAGACAGGGAACTAAAAAATGATTTTCAGACAGGATAACAGGATTAGATCAGTGAATAGTGATTAGTGATTAGTGATTATAACAGATAAAATTAAAGGGGAATAGCTCCACTAATAACTATTCACTGATAACTGATAGCTTAAAAAAAATCCTGTAATCCTGTCCGAATCCTTACCGTTTCGTCAAAATAACAGAAACCTTATGGCCGGGGCACTGAAATGTGCACCGCGCCGATATCACCCCTCCGTATGGCCGATGCTCCTCTGCAATAGATCTATGGCACCTCCCAGAAAGACGAAGAGGAGCGTGCCGAAGAGAATGATTCCCTGCATCACCGGCACATCCCGCTTGTAGAGCGCAACAATCAGCGTCCTCCCGATACCCGGCCATGAGAAGACCGATTCGGTAACCACCGCCCCGCCGAGATAGGCGCCGAAGTCGAGCAGCACAATGGTGAGCACCGGCACGATGATATTCTTGAGCGCGAAGATGAGCACAACGCGGGTCTCCGGGAAACCGAGCGATCGCGCCGTCCTGATATACTGTTTGCGCAAAACCTCAATCATCTCATTCCTCACCACCCGGATAATCAGGGCAAGCGACCGGGAAGCGAGCGCAGCTGCCGGGAGGACCAGATAGGCGGGATTGAGCCCCTCCTTCCCCGAGGGAGGCAGCAGGTTGAGATAATACGAGAAAACCAGCGAAAGGAGAATACAGGTTACGAAAATGGGCGTTGAAATGAATACCGACGATATCCAGAGAATGGCCGTATCGGCTATCCTCCCCTGAAAGACAGCAGCGATGAGACCGGCGGCGATTCCAAAAACCGCAGCGACGAGCATGGCAACCGTTGCCAGGAGAAGGGTGGCGGGAAACCGCTCACAGATGATATCGATAACGGGAATACCGGAATAGATGGAGGTGCCCATATCGAGCCTGATCATCCTCGAGAGGTATACCCCGTAGCGGATCCAGAATGACTCGTGAAGCGCCAGCTCCTGGCGAATCTTTTCAATATCTTCGGGATTTGCATACTCCCCCGCGATGACGAGCGCCGGATCGCCCGGAATCAGATAGATCAGGGTATGGACAACGAGAACGGCCCCCAGGATGATGCCGATAAGCCCGGGCAGTTTTTTGGCAATCGCTATCATGTTGAATACCGAACAGAGCGTCGTGGCTCAACTCTATCCTCTTACACAGGATCGTCAACGCTTTTAAGGGAACTTCCGAGAAACGGGGAATATTCAACCCGAAAGGAAACTTTTTTCTCAATTCACCGGCCGGAATAACCGATCATTATGGAGAGCGCTGTCTATCCGCCACCGTGCACGGAGGAGAGTGGAGAAGATCATTCGGAAATAAAGGGTCAGAAACCATGTTCTGCAAAAAGTGCGGCATCAAACTCACTAATTCAAATTGCTTCTATGTTCCCATAAAGGGGAAGCGGGGGCATCGCTACTGCATCAAATGCGCCCGCGAAGAGAATATCATCACGCTGGTATAGCCCTTCCCCTTCATTGAAAAGACTAAAAGGAGCGCCCTATCCCCCGAAGGGGCTCTTCCTCACTGCATAGGTGTATTGAAGCACCTTCACTGACAAATCCGTCTTTCAAAAAAAAATTCCACACACACCCGAAGAGAGCAATACCGAGACATCAGGAGAATAATTCGAGATATTTTCAGGAGCACGCCTGCAGGTGATAACTTCTCAATATGCATCAACACTATCTCCTCTCCAATTGACAGAGAATCGGAATAATTAAATTGTAAAGCCGGTAATAATTCTTGACTTTTCAATAGCATATCGTACTGTGCTCTATACAAGTTTGTTCTAAATAATATATTTAAATATTTTTATTTGTTAATTAAATTTATAGTTTGAATAGATATACGATGAAAAAGATATTAATTTCCGTAATAGCATTACTGTGCATCATCTCGACACATGCCTCCGCTCAGCCCTATTACCTGATAGAGCAGGAGTCACCCTATACGCTGAAGCAGATGGAGGCAGAGGGGAGCCTGATCTTCGGCTACGAGCACGGGCAGATCCCCGACTATCTGGCTATCCCGCACCTCTCCTTCGGAATATTCGACTGGCTGCAGATAGGGTCAGGGTTCTCCTACGTCTACTTTCAGAAGCAGGAGGTTATGCGGACTGCGGAGTATGATGTATCCCTGAAGGCGCGGATTTTCCGCGCACGGACCATGGACTTCAATCTCTTCGCGTACACGAAGTACCGGGAAGCGGTTGGCGATCTGGTGACCGTCCCCTACGAGGGAAGTGATCCGGACGTCATAGCGGTCGTCTCGCCGCGCGCAGACCAGGGCAAGGATTATACGGGTGGAATTACCGGCCGCGTGCTCCTCTATTCGTTCCGAAGGCCCTTCCTTCTGAACAATCTCGCGCTCATGTTCGGGGCGAATTACACCAGGACAGAGAACAGGGACTATTATGCCATTTCGACCACCACCGATGAGGGCTACAAGAACCGCATGTCCTTTTCTCTCACTCCCGCGCTCTTCTTCGGGCAGTCAACTCGCGGGAGAAGTATATACTCGAAACCGGAGCCCCGAAAGAATTCGGTGATGTTCGCCGTCGAGAACAGGTTCACCTACTGGTCCCAGATAGGCTCGATGTACGATGTAATCCCGCAGGTCAACTGGCAGCTTTCGCGGTCAAGCGCCGTCTTCGCCGGCGCATCGATACCCGTCAATCGCGATGAGGTCTATAAATTTTACGTCGGAGCCAGCTATCGTTTCTACTTCTGGTTGTGCGCGAGCATTGAGACGGGCCCTGAAGAGTTTTCTCCCGACGGAGACGGCAGCAAAGACCTGCTCAATATCTATCCGAAGATAAGCTCGAGAAAGCCGATACGGAGCTGGAAGATTATCATCTCCGATCCCTCGGGAAGCCCCTTCAGGATATTCAGGGGAAGAGGGAAATGCCCCCGCAGAATAAGCTGGAACGGCAGGTCGAGAAAGGGGGAGCTCGTTGAGAGCGCCCAGGAGTATTCCATCAGGATAATCGCCCGCGATGTGAACGGAAATATAGACGAGGGCACGAATGAGTTCAGAACGGGAATACTGTTCGAGAAGATAGAGGGCGGCTACGATGTCAAGATAATCCTCTTCAAGACCGATGAGGTACAGATTCAGAAACAGTACCGTCCCGTCCTCGACAGACTGGCGAAATATCTCTTGAATCGAAGGTATCGGCGTTATAAAGTGGAGATACAGGGACATACGGACAACCGGCTGAGCAGGGAGCATAACCTGAGACTGTCGAATCAGAGAGCGATCAGCGTGCTCAACTATCTCGCCGGGAAGGGCGTTCCGCGGAAGCGATTGAGCTACAGGGGATTCGGAGAGAGCAAGCCGATCGCAAGCAACCGCACCGCATCGGGACAGCGGAAAAACCGGCGGGTCGAGTTTATTCTTTCGCAGTGATACGGGGAGGAGCATCACGGCGGGAAGTCCCGAATGACGGGGAGATGAGGAAGTAAAATGAAAAAAACCATCTATTTGCTGATATTCATATTATCCTTTTCACTCTATTCCTGCGAGGAGATCGAGGAGTATCCCTACTACATCAAGTATACCGGTATAGATTTTCTGATAGTTCGCTATTACTGGACTTCAGGCGGAACCGATCTCGATACCCGGACGGCCATAGTGGATCCCAACAGAAATGTCGATGTGGGATGGTCCCGGGCGGCAACGGATGAGGAGTTCCTGGTGTGGGGAGGGGATAATGTTGGCATCGGATATGAAGCGGCGCTCGTCAACCTGCGGCAGCTCGCCACCGAGTATCCCCGAGAGGGAGTTTTCGATATACGCATGAGGGCATTCTGGTACGGTGCTTTCGGTGACGGAAACATACACATAGAGTTCACCGGATACGACGGCGGCAAGATGGTAAAGGACGGATACAACTGGGTCAATGAGGGGGGCGTTCAGCTCGATCAGGTTACGGTTGACAGGGTGATATTAACACAAACATCAAGTAACAATGACGGCGAAGATGCCGGGATTGCCCGGTATCATGTTCAGGCGGAGGAGCTCGAAATCCTCGATCCGTAGCGGGAGCTTTTCCCGTATAATATCTTTACACACCGATAACTGCTTCAAAAAGCGTACAATCCATCCCGTGCGGTTCAATACTAACAGTCTGGCGAAAGAGCGCCTGTATAACTGTTCGGGAAATCTCATCCGTGACGAACACTATAAACAATTACACTAAGGCGGATCATAATACTTACCCGTGAGGAAAGTCAGTCCGGGACAGGACGGCTGACCTTTTTGCCGTCCATTTCAATTAATACTCACCTCACCTCCTCAATTTTGCAACCGGTTGCAAAATTGGAATGGCACAGGTACGTGCAACACCTCTCTCCGTGGAATTCTCATGCGAGCTATTCAATTGGCCCGCCGGCGGGCCAATTGGCGTGGAGCGGGTATCAGTGGAAGCGTATAGTGTACGAGCGAGTGTATTCGTAGGCGCGGGTGTACGGGCGGGTGTACACCCGCCCGTACACCCGCCCCGGCATGTATCAAAAGATACTAAACGGGCATTGCCGTATATGTAACGAACGAAATGTTTACATGAAAGACTACTCATCCTCGTATGCAGTCCAGCCAGGAGCATCACAATCACCGTCAATTGACACCGTGTACTTTTTATCCTTCTCAGCACCTTCCAAAACTTCATCAGTTTCCCACCATTGGGTACCAGCACCAAGTTCTTCAAGCCAGAACATTTTATGGTCTCCCGAAATCTCCTTGTAATCAGAATATTCACCAACACCCCATGGCCCCTCCCAATTGGTGTTTCCAAATTTTGCTTAGTATATAACACAGCCGTTAGTATCATTGTATATTCGGAGTTTTGGATCATCCTTACTGTCATCATCACAGAGCATTCCCATTGTCGAAAAGGCAAAAACCAGAACAAGAAAAGCTTCAACAGTCTCTTGAATTTTTACACAAAGGTGTTGCACTTAATTGTTGAATCTAAGTGTTATAATAAACGTCAAAAATCGATTTTGTTTAAGAATAAACAAAACGAACTCGTTTTAATAATCTAAAATTGTCAAACAGAATATTCAGTTTTTTTATCACCCCCCTCCCGCGCGTAATAAAAACTCCCCCGGCTCAGGTAATTGGTTGACACCGCTCCTGCGAACCGGTAACATGCATGAATTTACATTCCATGATAGTGGGTACATTACTGTTTATAGTCTTGTTATTATCGCCGTTATGCGAAATCGGTGTAAAAAATAAGTTGCGGAGATCAAATTATTGCTGATTGCGTATTAACAATGTGTTCGGAGAGGATAACAGGATTACATTAAAGGAGCAGTGTTCATTGATTAATAACGGGTGCCATGCAACAGGAATATCCAATCACTATTCACTGTCGGTTATTCACTTATAGCTGATAACGGATAGCTGCTATAACGTCCTGCCAATCCCGTCAAAAAAAATCTGGATATTTCAATACCGAATGATGAAAAATGGGAAAATGATGAAAAGTCTGCCCCGTATCTGTTTTTTCGGCTGCGGGTACATCACCGCGAAGCACTCAAAGCTGTTGAAGAAGCTCTATCCGAAGATCGAGCTCTCATACGCCGGGCGCGAACCGGCAAAGGCAATAGAGTACCGGGACCGTTTCAGGGGCGCTTTCGCATTCGACACGTATCACGAGGCGGCGCAATCGGACGCGTTCGATATCGCCTTCATCGCCACGCCGCACGCCTTCCACGCCGAGCTTGCCGTGCTCGCCGCGCAAAACGGCAAGCATCTCATCATCGAGAAGCCGATAGCGAGAAATCTCAAAGAGCTCTCGGCGATAGAGCGCGCCGTGAAACGGAATCGGGTACGGTGCACGGTGGCGGAGAACTACCTCTACAAGCCCTTTATCCGGAAGGCGCGGAAATACGTTGACGGCGGCTTCATCGGGGAAGTCCTCTGCATCGAGCTGAATAAGACCAGCCGGGACACCGTTACCGGCTGGCGAACCGACGCCGAGCTGATGGGAGGCGGCGCGCTCCTCGAAGGGGGCGTACACTGGGTGAATCTTCTCGTCTCGCTCTCCGCTTCAGAGCCACAGGAGGTTGTCGCCTTCAAACCCGACGTCAGGTACGATACGGCTGTCCCCTTCGAAGACACCGTCCTCCTCACTGTCCGGTTCCGAAACGGCGTTATCGGAAAACTCCTTCACTCCTGGCGAATACCGAATACGCTGCGGGGGGTGCGCCTCTCCAAAATTTACGGCTCGGAGGGGGTCATCACCTTCGAGAGCAACGGCCTCTTTCTCTGGGTCGCCGGCCGGAAGAAGAGAATTTCCATCAATCCCGTCGACTTCCTCGGCTTCAAGGGAATGCACCGCGCCTTCATCGAGCGCTACATGAGCGGCGAGCCGTGGGAACCGTCTCTCGAGAGAATACGAAGCGAGCTCCAGCTCATCGAACTGGCATACCGATCATTTCATTCAAAACGCGTCGAGAGGATTACATGACAGTAGACATTTCGCTGCTTATCGTTTCGATTCTCATGCTCTGGTTCGGCGCCAGGTATCTCGTGGACTCGGCGAGCAGAATCGCCGGCACGCTGGGCGTTTCGGACCTGGTCATCGGATTGACCATCGTCGCCTTCGGCACCTCCGCCCCCGAATTCGCCGTTACCGTCGGCGCGGCCATGAAGGGAAAGGCCGATATCTCGGTGAGCAACATCGTCGGATCGAATATATTCAATCTCGGCTTCATTCTGGGAACGGTCGCGATTGTCAGGGTGATAAAAACCTCGCGGAAGCTTGTGTATCGCGACGGGATCTTCATGATCGGCATCACCTTCATCCTCCTCTTCTTCTTCCGCGATCTCTTTCTCTCGCACCTCGAAGGAATAATACTCTTCTCCCTCCTGTTAGGATATCTCGTGCTCCTCTTCTATAAAAAAGAGCTGCTCGAGGAGGAGGATATAATACGCGAACGGGCAACATGGAAGGATATCTTCATCCTGCCCCTGAGCATCGCCGCGGTTGTCGGCGGAGGCCACCTGCTCGTCGAATCGGCATGCTCATTAGCGCGGGTGCTCGGCATCTCCGAGTGGGTGATCGGGGTGACTATCGTCGCTGCCGGAACCTCGGCGCCCGAGATGGCAACGTCCATCGCCGCAGTCGTCAAGGGGAGGCACGGGATGTCCGCGGGAAATCTCATCGGCAGCGATATCTTCAATATTCTCGGCGTTCTTGGCCTCGCCGGCATCCTGAACGAGCTGAAGATAGTCCCGCAGGGATTTAATTCGCTCCTGATGCTCTCGGGAATGGTGATTCTGGTTGTTATCTTCCTCCGATCGGGATGGCGGCTCTCGCGCTTCGAGGGAATCATCCTGGTCACCATCGGCCTTATCCGGTGGGTCTTCGATTTTATGAAGTAGCCCGCCTCGGCTTTTTTAGCCGGCCGCATATTCCGCAGGGACAAAAAAATGAGCTGCCGGCAAGCAGCTCATTTTCTCAGCAATAATTTCCCGTACCATTGACGGTGACCTCCTTCGCCGTTGCAGCAGCTCTCTCCCCCCGGCTCATTGAATCGAGCTTCTCCGCTTCCTTTACACCGAGCCCCAATCCCTTCGCAACCCGCGTGTAGTAATCGGGATGATTATGATAAAGGAACCTCTGAAAAATTCGGTTATTGAAATGCCCCGTCAGCTCAGTTTCGGGGAATTACGAATTTGTGAACAGCCGATTGCAGATTGCGGCGTGGCCGCTCAATAAACCGGCTGTCCGATGTAATTGCCGGGAGGGCTGTACCGGCAGACCAGAATATCATATCCCCCCGCCGTCGCAAGGGCACAGCCGACCTGCCGGGTATTCTTCCAGATTATCTGCGTATAATGCCCCACATCGGCCCAGTTTCCCGATGTGCTCACACGGGGAAAGGTTCCCACCGTGAAATACCGCTTCTCGGCGCCCCAGGAGTCGACCATCTGCGCGTAGCTGTAGTAGCCGGAGGTTCCCATCCAGAGGTTCTCCCCCTCTCCCGGGCGGCTGCTGTTGCTGCTGTGAACGAGGGAGCGCCCCCCCATGCGTGCCAGATGATCGGCCCATCCCCGGGCGTGCGAAGCGAGCTGACCGGACCACTCGAGCGGAGGAATGTTCAGCTCGGCCCGGTACCGGTTATGCGCCGCCAGGATATCATCCTTCATCAATCCACGGTTGGCCTGCTCCACGGACCCGTTCGGGAACAGGATGATACCGCTCGCCGCGAAGACGAGAAACGCGATCATGGTCAGAAAAAGTCGGGATAATCCTTTCATATGCGAACCTCCTGCATGTCAGTGTGTCGAGTGGAATCTTAAAAATAAGCGCTCGCCTGGGCATAGACTCCCCAGAAGTACTCATACCGCCAGCTGCGTACGGTGATATCGGTCCCCTCTTCGAGCGTGCGCGGTGTGCCATCCTTCTGGTCGAGGTAGTCCAGGTCACGCTCCAGTGTGGTCTTGTTGTTCCATATCGAGATGAAAAGATTGAAGTCGCCGCCGATCTCAATCTTCACATGCCCGGTCACGAAACGGAGCGCCACCTGGCCCACCGTCGAGGCCGTGAGATTGGTCATCGGATAACCAAAGTGGGGATCCAGATTCATGTAGGAATTTTCGAGCCGGTTAATCCCGACAATTACCGGGAAATAAAACTCGAGGTAGAGATTATCACGGAAGAAGAAGCGGTTGTGAAATCCGTATATCAGGTTATAGACGCGATACTTTGAATACATGAGCGCCGAGGGCACCTCCGGAAGGCCGGTGGGAATGTCCTCGTGCCCGATGGTTATATCGACCTGTGTCGGCGACTCATACTGAATATACTGGAATCCGAAATCCCAGCTGTAGCGGGAGAGGGAGCCTCCTTTCACGAGCTTAATCTCATAAAGCCTGAAAATGGTATACCAGTTCACCTCGTCGCCGATATTCAGCACCAGCTCGTCTCCCGTTTCAGGATAATAGTAGAGGGGATCGCGATCGTCGCTTAACGTTCGCCTGACACCGTTCGATTTTATATTTCCCCTGAATTTCCTGAACACCGCGCTTGTTTTTATGGCATAGCTCCCCAGGTGAATTCCCGCGAAAACACCGAGCTGACGTGCCAGCGGATCTTCCTCCTCGCGCATTTCCGGATCTTCTTCGAAATCCATAGCCTCATTGATTTTATTGGTGAGATAACTGGCCCCCGCCTCAAGAAAAAAAAGGCTCGCTTTGACCTCAAAGCGCTTGAGAATGAAGGGCTGTATGCTGTGATCGAAGGGTGTATCGAGCCCGAAGTCGGTAGCATACTTCATCTGCCAGTTGTAATATCCGATTCCGGCACTGGCGGTTATGACGGCATCGTCATCGGGGCTTTCCCGATCGCTGCAGATTCCATTGCCGGCAGAGAGCTCGAGAACAAAAACAAAAGCAACAAGAATCATCAATGCCCGAATAACGTTTTGCAACATAATGAATTCCTCTATCCTTTTCTTTACAATATATTTCAGCATGCTCACACCTCTCCCCACTGGAAGTGGGATTGTTGAAGAAAGAATTTTTTTATACAACCTTTTTTTTTCGGGTCTATTCAAATATTTCATAGGAAATGATTCTTCAACAATAAACAGGATTGCCAGTGTGGAATACCGGTTTTTCGAAAAGGGCAGAAATAATTAATTGCAAAGAGCTCCCTGTTTCGCAATAATGAGAAACCCGGGAGGTTGAACCGTCTCCTGGCCGGAACAGTGTGTGCTGCGATACCATAACAGGGCAATTATGGAAGAGAAAATCACCTTCAGAAGAATTCGCCGAGAAGAGATCCTGAAAATCAAACCACTCTGGTTGAAGCTCAACGATATGCATCACCGGGAATCGGCCCACTTCAGGGACTTCTACTCCTCCTTCACTTTCGAAAAGCGCATATCGAAATTCGGCACGCTCCCGGAGGAGAAGCTCTTCATCGAGACGGTCGAAAAGGGGAACGAGCCGATCGGGTGCTGCATCTGCACCATCGATGAAGACCGGACCGGCGAGATTGATTCTCTTTACATTGAAGAGGAGTATCGGAACAGGGGACTCGGCGGGAAGCTGACGCGGAACGGCATCGCCTGGCTCAGGGCACAGGGGTGCGGGAGAATCGCGGTTGCCGTCTCGCACGGGCACGAGTCGGTATTCCCCTTTTACGAAAAGTACGGATTCTATCCGCGGCTGACCTCTCTTGAGCTGCGGGATTGAGGTGAGATGAGCTTTATCCATAGGAGGGCCGAACAGCACACGACGCTCATGTACCGGAGAAGGGTGATGATATATCATGCCGAATCCCGAGACGCCCTGCACGGTTAACCGAGAATGAAAAGCGAGAACGCATATCTGGTTGAGAGAGACCGCATCCGGGAGAATTTAAATCAGTATACACGAAGAGCCTATCAACTGCTCCCCGGCACTGATAAACCGAATATACTCGACATCGGCTGCGGATCGGGCGTTCCGACACTGGAGCTCGCACGGCTCTCCAACGGCAGCATCCTGGCCATCGATATAGACCGTGAGCTCATCGAAATCCTCCGGGAAAAAATTGATGCCGCCGGACTTGCGCACCGCATTCGGGCGGAAGCCCGGTCGATCCTTGATCTTGATTACCCCGATCAGAGTTTCGACATCGTCTGGGCCGAAGGATCGGTATACGTCATCGGCTTCCGGAAGGGCCTCAGCGAATGGAGGAGATTCATCAAACCGAAAGGATTTCTGGTGGTTCACGATGAGCTGAAGGAGATGATCGGCAAGCTCCGCGCGATACCCGAGTGCGGATACGATCTTCTCGATCGCTTCGAGCTATCGGCAGATATCTGGCGGGAGGAATACTACGGCCCGCTGGAGGAGCATATCCGCGCTCTTCGAAAAAAGTATGGCGGCGATCCGGAGATGCAGAAGCTGATCGAGAAGGAGGAGCGTGAAATAGATTGGGCGAAGAGGAATCCCGAGCGATGCGCCTCGGTATTTTTCGTTATGCGGAAAAAATAACATGAAGGGAATCCCGGGATAGAAAGCCGCTCGATTGAGATCATTCCTCATTCACCCGCCGCGGAGAGGAGAATTCAGCCGAGCCTGCACCTGCCGGTTTTCAGCCTGGAGGGAAAAGGCCGAAATCAGCACACTGCACCGATAGTTATCGGTTGATAGTTATCGGTACTGAGCTAACGGATGCCCGCAACCGGAAAAGCATCACCTCGGTATAACCGGCAGCTCAATTCTTGACGCGCTTTTCCCTCCCCGGTGGAAGTAGAGTGTTGTCGGTTTCGTATCGCCGCCGTCGGACCTGAGGGCAGGATTCAGCTCAAAATTTCCCGCATCCACACCGGCAAGGGCAAGCCGGATTCTATGCCCCTTTTTGAAAAGCCAGGCCATGGGATAGAGATCGAATCGGAGCTCTATCACCTTCCCTCCCTCAAGCGGACTGTTCACGTATTTTCCCCGCTCGTATCCGTGCCAGGGGAGATCGGGCTTGATATCCACTGCCCCGTTTACCTGTCTGTCATCGGGGTAGAGGGGATGCCAGCCGGCGCGCATCTGCCCCTCCGTCACGTACACCGATTCACCCTTCTCATCCACATCGCAGATATAGGCAAAGACATCGGCATCGGGCTGATCGGATGAGAGGCGCAGGTTGACTATCGGGTGGCCGGTCACCTCCACGTCACCGGCGAGCGGCTCCGTTTCGTAGATAAAGCACTTGCGATCATGTTCGGTACGCCGCATGAGCTCGCGGGAGGGCTTCGTCATCACCCACCGGTTCAGCTGCGGCTCCCCGTAGTCAGAGGCGTGGGTGAAATCTATCGCGTAGGTGTCCCTCCCCTGCGGGGGAATCTTCTCATCCAGCGTGTTCGACGATCCGAAATAAAACATTCTCACCTGCTGGCGCTCGAGCGGCCACTCCCTTTCCTTTCGCCAGCCCTCATGGGCGATATAGATATAGACCGGCTTCTCCCGGTCGAGACCGTTCTTCTTCCCTTTGAGGTAATAATCGAAGAAGCGGAGGGTAACGATAAACTGCTGATCTCCCCACTCCCCCTCATAGCTCAGGTACTCCCTGTAGGGATCGATGATTGTGGCAACCGGTTGATGAAAACGGGGGCCGATGAACAGATAGGCCGGATTGCTCTCCTGTATCGTGCTGTGGAGCCTGATGGTCCCCTTCAGAAATCCGTCGAACCACCCGCCGATATTCAAAACGGGGATTCCGCTCTCTCGAATCATCCGGGCCATATATCCGGGGCCGGTTTCATAGTAATGAATGGAACCGTACGTCGCCGACAGCGAATCATCAAAATAGGGATATTGTTCGGTGACAGTATCGGGACGGATGTTCTTCAGATGCTCCATCGTCGCGCGATAGTAGATGTTTTCTCTCCGCGCGATGCCGTCGGAGTACTGCGGCTTTCCATCGTCGGTGAATCGTCGCGGATCATTTCTCTCCCTGACCGGAATCTCATCAACGATGTCCCCGTCCTTATCTTCATCCACAACCGGCGTACAGGGAAGCACGGGAATGGATCTCGCCGGCTCGAAGGCGTTGTGATTGACATCCTGCAGGAAATCGCTGTACAGCTTCAGCCAGCTTACGGCGGTGATGCCGCCGGGACGGTTCGCCCCGGTATAGGTTTCCGCCATAATGAGCGCGGGAGCGATGCATTTGAGGGCCGCCGGTTTCCGTGAGGCCACCGCCCACTGTGACCATCCGTGATACGATTGGCCGATCATGCCGACATTCCCGTCGCACCACTCCTGGCGGGCAATCCAGTCGACAATCGCCTTCCCGTCTTTCGCCAGCTGCGGGTCCAGGGGGATGTGCACGCCGAAGGAGGCGCCGGTTCCCCTCATGTCGGCGATAACATAGGCATATCCCCGTGCGATGAGCTGCCGTGAGATTCTCTTCACCGAGGCGTCGAATACCGGGCCCCAGGTTCCCGTATACCATTTCGAAAGTACCTTCATCCAGAGGGGCATATCGAAATAGACATTCGCCCGATTATACGGGGAATACTCGAAGATGACGGGGAACTTTCCCCTTTCAGGTCCCTCTGCGGGAATATACACATCCACGGCAAGCCTCACCCCATCACGCATGTTCAGATAGAGGCTCTGTTTCGTGTAGCCGGTAAACTCAACCGGCGATACGGCATCGGGATCAAAACCGGGGCTTGATGATAATTTCAGATCGGGCGCATCGCGGAGGCACAGAAGAATCCCGCCGAGGCAGATAATCCCAATCACTATCAGTGCGGTATACATCCCGATTTTCTTTAGCTTTGTTCGCATGACGATTCCTCCAGGGTATCTTTCCTGCTATCAGGATATGTCAACCGGCAGCGGACAACAGTTTTTCACTGAATGTACCCGTTATTTCATATGTAATACCGACCGGCAACCATCTCATATTCATTCAAATTTTTAAATGTGTCAATGAATATATCAAAACTGATATTGAAGGATGTCCACGACTGATGAGCTCTTCTGCCACAATGCAAGGGGAAGGAGAAATACCCGTT
>Ga0180431_10000903_pt1 | contig 41948 bp, 37 predicted proteins | sample SS_ome_11_FD_132459 | JGI IMG/M metagenome (GOLD analysis project Ga0180431, IMG submission 132459) | Hypersaline lake sediment archaeal communities from the Salton Sea, California, USA - SS_1_MS_1 metaG | ecosystem: Environmental > Aquatic > Non-marine Saline and Alkaline > Hypersaline >... | reverse complement strand
CCTTTACCGAGTGGTCGATTATCTTGTCCTTGACCTCCCGCAGAGTGTCTTTGAGCAGCTGTGGCTTCTTCGGTATATCAATATTCGAGAAGATCTTTGAGAGTTCCGGAAGGGATATCTCGCTGTGTATTCCGCCCTTATCCTGAAAGAAGTGGTGAATGAGCTTCAGGAGCTCATGGCCGAACTCGATGAATTTATCCGGCGAGTCGGGCATGATGAAGAGCTTTCTCAGCTGCTCGATATTCGTTTTGATCACTAATTCCTGCTGTGCTCTCTGTTCAACGAGTTTCATGATCTCTCTATACTCTCTCCCTGTATGCAGATCTCTTTCGGTGATGAGCTATCGCGACTCGACCGAATCGCCGGGGTATTCCCCGGAACGTTACTCAATATGAAAATATATATCTAATTTTTTCAAGAAGTTAAATATTTCCGGGCGAATAATTGATGATGTATTTTTTTGTTAATCTTTTTTCGAATCATGACGATGAGTATACCATAAGCTCTATTCTGCCTGGAAAAGGATTGTGAAATGAATGCAAACACGGATGTTTGGAAATTTCCCAAGAGTATTGAGTTCTGGTCAGTACCTGAGTATCTCAAGAAGTTCGAAGCCTCTTCTCTGAGTGCCGCGTTTACCTTCGATCTCGGTGACACGGAAACCGTACACTCGTCGTTTATCGGTTTCATGATATATGTCAAGCAGTCGGTGGAGAGCGCTGGCGGAAGGCTTATCCTCGAGATATCACCGGCGGTACAGAAGCTCCTCCTCATGCTGAAAATTCTGGATCACTTTGAATCTTCCCCCACCGCAAAGGATGCCCGCAAGATTGCATGAATGCGCTGCGGGTGTCGGCCAACATCCATCCGGTCGTGCCGGATTTTCGCTTCTGAAAGTGAGCGCGCCCCGTCCTGGCGGCGAACTCACTGGGAAATAATTCTGCAAAAAAAATTGACAGAATAAAATATTTTATTTTATAATGGAATTCTAAAATAATTGAATACTACAATTTTGAATTCTCCTATGATAGGTGATGTCTTTTCTATTCCGTTGATGCCAGCAGGTGAATGCCATGCTCTTTTCAGACGAACAAGTGAATAGTACCTGTGAGATTCTCAAATCGATTGCGCACCCTATCCGGTTGAAGATACTCTGCTATTTGATGGATGAGGAGAAAAACGTCGGGGAGATTGAAAAGGAGTTTCATTCGACCATCTCGAATATCTCACAGCATCTCACCATACTGCGCAAGGCGAATATCATAACTCGAAGAAAAGAAGCGAACTTTATGTACTATTCCCTGAAAGATACAAGCATACAGACCCTCATGAAAATGCTCAAGGAGCTCTTCTGCGACGAATGAGGTTCGTGATGAGCGCTCCTGCAGGCATGGTACTGTTCCCATTCCCCTGAGTGGCAATGAGAGATTGCAACGGGCAGAGGAAGAGTATGAACAGATGCACCGCCTATCGCTGCGTGGTGATCCTATTCTCTCTCTGGGCGTGGTCTATCACCGCTTTCCCGCAGTCGGTGTACAAGGAGATCGAGATTTCCGGCCTGGAGATGTTCAGCATATACGAAGCGAAAGATATTATCCGGCGGTTTAAACTGGACAGGCTGAGGAGAAACAGGAGCCATTTCAGATCAGTTGAGAAAAAGATAGATCGCTTCTATCATAAACAGGGCTACACGCTCGCCAAAACCTTCCTGATTGGGGAAACCCCCACCCGCCTTCAAATATACGTCGACGAGGGGAGGCTGGGGAAGGTAATCTTCAAGCGGTTAGGCACCATCGACACGCTGAAGATGATATACGAGTTCAGCCTGAAGCACAAGGTGTATCATAAGCAATCGGTTAACAGGGAGCTCACGCGCCTGAAGAAGAAGTACGGTTTTAAAAAGGTATATGCGCGGTTAGTGCCCTCGCGGGTGTATGACGAGAGCCTCTTTCAGCTGGATAGGGAATATACCTTCCCCGGCGTAGGTACCATACGCCTTCCCTACTTGCTGCAATACGGTCAGCGATATGATCTGAAGATCTTTTTCGTCAAGAAACGCGGTGAGGTAAAAAGGGAATTCACCTATGGCTTTGGAACGAGTTACACGAAGGGGATTATCCCGTGGGCCAGATACCGGTATCCCTCTCTGATAAGCGAAGGCGATCGGTGGGAGATAGGCTCGTCGATGGGTATCTACTATGGCTTCGATCTGAAGTATACCGATCTCCCGCGGTGGACATTTATGGAGGCAAATACAAAATATTACTTTACCCCGACCCTCAAGGAGTACTTTACCCCTCTCGTGAAGGGATCGGCCTACCGCTCCCGCGCGTCCCGCGGGGATATCGGGTTGTCGCAGTACGAATATCTGATGCTCAATGGAACAGTTGCCCCCGGGATCACCCTCTTCAAGCGGTTGCGGGTTTACGCCGGGTACGGCGGCGAGCGGGTCTACATCTACGACAGCAAGAAGGATCCCGACGCTGAGTTTCAGGTTGACATCAGTGAAGATACCGATTTCTGGCACTTGCTGGAATTTTCAACGGAACTGGATCTGATTCCCTGGACGCTGAAGAGAACCGTTAAGCGTGAGATAAAGATGAGCTATCTCTACTATTTTAACCGGAGAAGCTTCCATGAATTCTTCATCAGGGGAGATCATGATTATGAGTTCGAGAACTTCGATATCTACAGCTTCGCTTTCGAGTATGCATTCGTCTGGAGGCGGCCGCCGTTCTATCATGAACCCGCTGTTTCAGGCTCCCGCTTCAAGGGATTCATGGGGAAGGAATATCATTCCCGAAAGATGCTCAAGGTTTCCAACGAGTATCGGATATCGCTGTATCGCGATTTTGTCTTTGGCGGGCTCTTTGTCGATTTTGTCTGGTTCGAAGGATCGGGCTACGATCTCTTTGGCGATCAGTACGGCATCGTCGGCGGCATCTCCGGCCACATCATTTTCCTGGATCAGTTCGAGTTCAATCTCTACTACGGAAAAGACTATCTCAGATCAACTGCCGAGTCGCAGTACAATCTCACCCTTGGCATGGAGAAGAAGTGGTAGCGTGCTGTACTGTTGTGTGCGGTCGTTCCTGATCTATATTATACCTCGCCGATGAGCCGTATCTCCGGTTCGAGTTGAATGCCGAATCGGTCGTGCACCCGTTCAATGGCATGCGCGATGAGCGTGCTGATGTCATGCGACGTTGCGTTGCCGAGGTTTATGATGAAGTTCGTATGGAGCTCCGATATTGCCGCGCCGCCGATGCGGTACCCCTTGAGTCCCGCATCGTCAATGAGCTTCCATGAAAAGAACCCCTCGGGATTCTTGAAGACAGAACCGGCGGTGGGGTACTCGAGGGGGTGCTTGTACCGCCGCTCCTCGATTATCGCCGCGATGCGTTTCCGCACCGGCGCTCTGCGATCCGCTGCCGGCAGTCTGTAGATTGCCGAGAGGATGATTGCGCCCTCTTCGATCCGCAGTGAGCGATAGGTACCCATAGCGCTGGTGATCGGTTGTTCGACGATGGCACCGTCCCTGTTGAGGTACCTGATCGCCGTCAGAATGCTGGCAAAGGTTCCCTCGTCCGTTCCGGCATTCATGATAATGCCGCCGCCGAGGCATCCGGGGATGCCCGCCATGAATTCCATTCCTCCGAAGCCGTGGTCAAGAGCGAAGGCGATGAAGTCCTCCTTGTGGAGCGAGGATGATGCGATGATGGAGCCGTCTTCTCCGACGGCAATCTCGCCGGATGCTCCTGAGCAGCTCATCCGTATGACCATCCCTCTGATTCCCTTATCGCTGACCAGGAGATTGGAACCGCCCCCGATGACCGTGAGAGGGAGTGAGTGATGCCGGGCGATCTGAACAATTGCGCTGACATCATCGGTGCGCCGGGGAGTGATGAGCATATCTACCGGTCCGCCGGTCCGGAAGGTGGTGTATTCCTTCATGGGCGCATTGAGTCGGAGTTTCCCGCGGGTTTGCAATTCCCTGAGGGCTTCTCCGTCGAGAAGGGATATCATGCTGTCATCTGTGCTCACTTTTCTGCCTCTGCATTCACTCTGCTGAAGGTGAAAAGAGCATAATGACAGGATGTTCTCTGTTGTCAATAAAAGTTATTCTGTACGGTGTGCTCCTCGGCCGGCGTTCTTGTGCAGGAGTTCCTTTTATGCCTAATAAAAAAGGTACAAAAAATGGTGCGGGAATGATTAAATGATAATTGACAATCGTGCATTAATTACTCATAACGAATACCGGTTTGCCGGTATCATCAATAATTCGAATACGGGTATGTGTCCATGTCGGAAGCGATACTCAACGAAATATACGAGGAGATCCAGAAGACAAACGCGCTGGTAAATGCGAAGGCGATACCTCATTCCGATGAGTTTATCAATTACGTGGCTGCGTCAATAGCCATTACGCCGCAGAAGGTCAAAAACATTTTAAATGTGCTGAACGATTCCCATAAAATATTCACCATTGAGATTGTTTCCGAAGACGCCCTTCGCGCTATTCCGCGGATAGAGGGATATGTCGTCACCGAGCTGGATCTGATAAGAAAAATGAAGGCCTATTTCCAGAAGGAGCTGGTGTACATGTACAACACGCAGTTCAACAAGGATCTCATGGTGCATCAGGTCATCAGAGAGCTCTTTCCCGTTATCAAGAGCTACAATAACACGCCCCTCGGTGAAGTTGCCAATAAGGCGATAATGCTCGAAGAGCTCGAAAAGCTCATGGAGGTGAATTTCGAGGAGTTTACCGAGGAGTGGAAAGAGCAGCAGCTTGCCATTGCGATGGAGGACGCAAATCTTGGGAAAGGGGAACCGTCCAGGAAAAAGGGGAAGGATAAGGCTGCGGATGAACCGCCAGCGGCCGCTGCGGTGGCTGAGAAGCCGCAGGTGAAGCTGAGCAGAGCAGTGGACACGAAAAAGTACCGGAATCTCATCTCGATGAGCAAGTCAAAGAAGTATCCCCTGAAGCGAATTCTGAATATATACGGCGTCAAATTCTTCATACGGACCTATTTGAGACGGTATGAGTTCTCGTACCTGCGGCAGCTCGTCGAGGACCGGCAGATAAACAAGCGCTCCGATCTGCAACTCCTCAAGGACATGCTCAGGACGATGAAGAGCAACATAGACAATGAACCGAATCTCGCTCCGTACAAGGACGATATCCATGAGCTGGAGCGAATCGTAAGCCACTATATGTATTTCTCGGACAGGGCGTAATCATTCCGGTGTGAGCGCCATAGTGCGGGCGGCATCGATTCGCTTCTTTATCGACGGGTGGCTGTAGAACAGGAGCTCGATAATCGGATGGGGTTCCCGGTCGGCCAGGTTTATCTGCGCAAGCTTTTCCATTCCGGATATAAATGCAGCGCGGTCCTTCGTGAGCGCGAGGGCGAATCGGTCGGCTTCCCGTTCATAGTAACGGGAGAGGGCGTTCACGAGGGGCATGGTGATAAGGCTCGCGAGCGACAGGTAGAAGAAGAGGATCGGCGTTGCCGCTATCTCATGAACATACACAAATCCGTAGCGGGGGAGCGTCCACTCGTAGAGCTGACCACAGAGAAAGAATGTTGAGAACACCACGATGCCGCTCAGGAGAATGTTCTTGATGATATGCCGCTTTGTGTAGTGGCCCACCTCGTGTGAGAATATAACCGCTATCTCGTCGGGCGAGAAGCTCTCGATGAGGGTGTCGCTCAGGATTATTCTCCTGCTCCTCCCGATGCCGGTAAAGCCGGCATTTGCCTTCTTCGTCTCCCTGCTCATGTTGAATGAGTAGATTCCTCTGATGCTGATATTGTGTTTCCTGATAATATCGAGGATTGTGTCCTGTATCGCTCCCTCCTCGATCGGGGTGAAGGTGTAGAAGAGGGGGAAGATGACAACCGGTGCGATGCGGGCGAGCAGGACGGCGAAGAGGAAGATGAAGACGCTGAAATAGAGCCACCAGAAAGATCCCGTGACAATCAGGAAATAGTAGAAGGCGATTGCCACCGGAATGCCCAGCGCGAGACCGACACCGAGCGATTTTGTCTGGTCGAGGATCCACTCGAATATGGTCTGCGTGGAGAGCCCGAATCGGTGTTCAAGGAGATAGCTGCCGTAGAAGGTCAGGGGGAAGCCGATGACTCCCGCGGCGAATCCGATAATGGCGATGAAGACGAGAAACTGAAGATAGGGATTCCCCGTGTAGGGCTGTATCGCCTGTACCAGCGTCCGGGAGAGACCGCTGAAAGCGAGCACGATTATCAGCATGATGGTGATAAGGAGATCGATAATCGAAAGCCGGATCTTTATCCGGTTGTACTCTTTTGCCTCCTCACTTCGGAGGGCCCCTTTCCCCTGATCTTCTGCTGACTGCATTTTCTTCTCCGAAATAATTATCCCGCAGCACGCTGCCGGTGCTATCGCACCGGTCGATGCCTGCAGCATCGAACGTTTTTTTACGCTCATGGAGATGCCGGCGAGGATATACGGATCGCCTTTATGACATCGGTACTATTATCGGTGTTGATGGGAATCTGTCAAGCGGGGTTTTCGTGAGCCGATGGGCCCCCTTTTGTAACATCGCGAGCGCCTGGCACGGAGCAGGCGGCGAAGCGATCTGTTCGCACTGCGGTTAGAGACGTGCATATATAATTCAGATAACGCGCCTCTCTGAAATCTTTCCATTGAGCCGGCATGCAAAGAGCGTGTGAACATTCTGGATTTGAATCTGACCCGGAGATGCTCAATATGATTGTGAGCTCAAAGAAGGGAGCTCCGCTGTGGTCGACAGTATTTCACCTTCAAGTGATGTATTCTCGAGCTCCTTCAGGAAAGCGTTATCGACAATAATTGTTTCACGCATGAACAGGAGGTCTCGATTGTCATCTGTTCTGAGCAATGGAACAGGCGATCGGAAGACCGCAGGAGAGTTCGAATGAAATCGATTGCGGTTCTGCACTCTGCTGTCGGCTCTGATCTCTTTTATGCCGGTGCGGGTTGTATAATCCTTTTGGTGATCCTTGACGTGAAATTCATTCATGATCTTCTCTACGGTGTTCCCTTTTTTAATCGTGAAGAGGAATGGGGTGATGTGTAAAGAGGCGATTTTGACAATGGGGAAGTGACAAAATTTTTTTTCTTGTGAGTGATTCTTCATCTTATCGGAACCGCCGTATCCCGATCTCCGTGCGCAACATCATCGGAGCGGTGCCGCTGATACGGTGTTGAGACGGCGCTTCTCTACCGCGCCATGACCACCTTCCTGAACTTGTTCAGGATGACCTTCCCGTCGCTGGCGCGCTTCGCCCTGATCTGAATGTAGTAGAGGCCGACACCGAGCTTCCGCTGCGCCTTGTTGTCGCCGCGCCAGCCGCGCTCCTTGATATTCTGTCCGCCCCTGCGGTAGGCGTTGTCCAGCAGGGTTACCACCTGCCGTCCCTTGATGTCGAAGACCCGGATGGTCACATAGGCGTCGTCGCTCAGATAGTAGGAAGGGTAGGCGACCGGATGCTTTTTGGTGATTACGTTGTTGAGAATGCGCACCGGCCACGGCTTGAAGGTGGTCTGCTTCACCACGGCGAAGTTCCACTCATAATTGTTCGGATCGCCGGGGGGCGCTTCTCCTTCCGAGTCGTGATCGGCGTATACCTCGACACCGCTTTTAATCAGGCCGATAATGAACTTGACGTTGCTGCCGATCGCCATGAGGGGATTGGTTTCTGGGATGTAGCCGACCCAACTGTTCGGGAAGGGATTGGTGCAGCTGTATTTCCAGTAATCCGTTCCCTCCACGCCGATGAGCTGCCCCGTGGAGATATTTACCAGATTTGCGCCGGGATCGGCGGCAACAATGATGTTTACGGCATCTACCTCGGTGCCGCCGGAGATGCTGAAGCGAACCCGTATCGCCGATTTCCTCACCGGCCGCGTGGTGGCGCTGATATTGCCGGTGAAGGAGTCGTCATCGTATTCGTCGACGCCGTCGGTAATATCGGTGAGGATGGTTACGGCTGCGGTGGCTATCTTGCCGAAGTAATCGCCGTCGGGGTTCGCCGCGGGGGCGTCCTCGTAGGCCTGATCGGCGCCCGTCACCGTGTCAAAGACGACCTCCTGGCCGAAGACATCCACGGCGGTCAGGTAGTAGTTGTAGATAGTTATCGGTGACAGGCCCGATATGGAAACCGATCCGGTATTGATAGTGCCCAGCGTCGCGTAGCCGGTGGTATTCCGGTCAACCACCAGCCAGGTCGAGGAAGCGGCGGACTTGTGGTAGATGCGGTAGGTGTAGAAATCAGCGTCGAGGTCGGGCGCTCCCTCGGTGAGGGGCGTCCAGTTGATGGTGAAGGAGAAGGAGGTCTGCGTCTGCCCTATCCATGCGGTGAAGTTGGTGCCGTTCGCCCCGGGGGGATCGTTGCTGTCCCAGTAGAAAGTGGGGTGTATTGGCTGCGGGATGTCCGCGGGATTATCCTGTCCCTCCGCGGCGGCGATATCCCCGTCATAGGCGCCGCCGTATACCCGTATTGCGGTGTAGGTCAGCGCTGTCGTGGCGTTGTCGGGAACATCGGCGGGTACGGCGGGATAGGTGATATTGACCACACCCTGAGGCTGACCGTTTGCTATCAGTACGGTGAATTGATTCGACGAGGCCGAATTATCCTGAAAGACGATGTAGGTGTTCCCCACCATGGGGGTACCTGCATTGTCAAGCTCTGCCGTTACCCGTATCTGCGTTCCGGGGACGTTCACATTACGGTAGTAGTCTGCTTTGACAATGGGACCGGTCGGCCCGACGCCACCGCCGTTGATGAATTCGATGAGGGTAACCTCAATCCGATCGCAGTTTATGGCGAGGGTATTCGTCGAGGTCTCCGGCCCGCCGGCGGTGTTCATGGTGACCCGTACGGTCCAGTTGTGATTTCCCGCCGCGGTTGCCCAGCCGAGAGTTATGAACCACTCGGCTGTTACGGTGATGCTCAGCGCGGCGGGGGCGGCGTCGGTGTGCCCGGTCGCGTTGCCGTTTCGGTATAGTTCTGCTCCTGCAGCGTTATACTCGCCAGCGCCGGCATCGGCAACCAGGTGAACGGCATCGGTTGAAGAGGCTCCGGGCACATCGTACACAATAGTCCCGGTAACGTTAAAAGCCGTATGCCAGGGATTGACACGACCGTCGGAGGCATCGCCGTCCTGGGCGAAGTTCAGAATCCTGATGGATGAATTGACGCCGTAGGAGACGAGCTTGGTGTTGGTCAGGGTGTTGTTCGCCGGCACCGTTGTCGTGGCCGAGCCGACGATGCTTCGCGCGGCTGCCCAGTTTGATTCTGCGGTATCCCAGCGGAACCGTATTCCCAGGGTCACGGTGAAGTTGTTGGGAGTATCGATTACCGGTATGTTCGCCTGTATCACATCCACCGGGCCGGTGGACGAGGAAATATCTCCCAGCCTGTTGCCGGTGCCGCCCGGGTTCAGTGCCACCACTATGTTGACGGAATTCGGAATGGTTACCCGGACATCGGTTATATCGCCCCAGGCGGCAACATCCGGATCGGTGACCTGCACGGTGAAGATGTAGGCCTTGCCGGCGAGATAGTAGGAGAGCCCGTTCGAGAGGAGGGTGGGATTCGCCGGCGTCAGGGTGACGGAGTTGATGGTTCCCCGTGATTTACCGGCGGGAATGAGTGCCGCGCAGATCAGGAGGAGTATTGGTAATTTTTTGAATGTAGATTTCATTGCGTATATTATTAAAAAAACAACTTATATTGTATAGCAGTTTTAAAGAAAGTGCGCTTTCACAGGAAATGCTTCTAATAAAACAAATTCCCTGTAGGATTTTTAAGTAAATTTTACACTTCGGTCATAATACTTGATATACTTTATATAAGGGAAAAATATTACGATATATGAATTAAACTCTATGACGAATGTGCGACTTTGACAATACTTTTATTATATTTTTTTCATTACGTGGATGATATTTATAAACAGGGGCATATACCGAGCAGGATTACAGAAAAAAAGGTAGAATTTTACAAAAAAAATTGACGTTTATAATTTTTTGATATATCTTTACTTGGTTTACCCTAAAAGCGATTTTTTGTAAGGATTTTTCGGGATTGAGGCAACAGATGATTCGCGGATGGTATAAAATAGGGTTTCTCGTCTTGTTCGCGCTGACGGCCTGTGTTAATGAGGCGCCGACGGTACATCCCGGCTCAACTCCCGAATCCTACCCCGGCTTCGATACCGGGTCGGCGCTCCTCCGCGTCGAGGAGGTGTATCCCGATGATCTCTTCGTCATTGATCCGATTCCCATTGATACCGATCTTATCATTCTCTTCTCGAAGCCCGTTGACGATTTGACCATAACGGCGGCGAACATTCAGATAGCGCCGGCGCCGTTCGCCTTTAACCCGACGTACTTTGCCGGCGACGCGGTGAACGGCTACAAGGGGGTGCGCATCGATCTCACCAACAGCGGCGCCAATCCGCTTCTCTACAGTACCGCCTATACCGTGAACATCACCACTGCCGTTCAGTCCAAGGACGGGAATCCTCTTGAGGGGCTGTACAGCTTCACCTTCACCACCGGCATCGACATCTCCGCCGATCTCGATCCGCGGGTCATCGCGGTGACCCGCTATCCCACGGGTGCAGGCATCAGCATCGACCAGGGCACCGTCTGGGTTACCTTTTCCAAGCCGGTCACCAACGTGACGGCGGCGACCTTCACCATCGCTCCCGGGGTGGCCTCCGGCCCTCCCTACTCCTATGATACGCTCGATCCGAGCGAGACATGGATACTTCCCCTGACGACGCCGCTCACCTACAGCCAGCTCCACACGGTCAACCTCGACGATACGCCGGGCGTCGGAATCCGGGACGCGGCGTTGAACGATCTGGTTCCCGATGCGATTAACACCTGGACCTTCACCGCCGAGGCGGATCCGAATCCCGGCGGCGCCGTGACCATCGATTCGGTCTGGGTTACCGGTGTGACCGACAGCTCCGCCACCATAAGCTGGACCACCAATCTTCCTTTGGGCGGCTCCACGGTGGACTACGGAACCGATTCCGGGTACGGCTCGACGGATAATGAGGCCGTCGGCACCTATACGGTGCACTCAATCAATGTCGCAGGGCTCAGCAATGCGACGAAGTACTATTTTCAGATTACATCCGGCGGCACGACGGCAACCGGCTCCTTTATCACGGAGGATAGTGGCGCGAGCGACGACGATCCACTGAGCATCACCGCGGGGGACAAATCGGAGCTCGTGATAGAGCAGCGGAACAACCTGTTCGGCTTTGACGGCTCCTCCTTCGCCCTCTGGATTGATGGGAGCGGCGATGTCTACGCTCAGTACTTTGATACTGCAAGTCCGCCGAATCTGCTCTGGGGGGCTAATGGCTCGCCGGTGGATTCGAATAGCGACAAGAGCAATGTACGCGTTTTTACCGATTTCCTCGGCCGACTTGTGGTTACGGTTGAGAACGGCGGCAATATATATGCGAAGAGAATATATAATTCAGGGGGTTTGCAGTTCGATGCCAACTGGGGCAGCACTGCCGATGATGATCTCGATGACGGCCTACTCATCGCCTCGGGAACCAATCCCGCAGCGGTCTTTATCTGGGGCGCACAGGGGAACAACAACGTGGACGGCGGCTTTGTTACAAGGATCTCCACCGGCACCACCGAGATGAACATACCGGTGGACCCCTTCTATGATTTCGACGTGAATCTCATAACCACGACGGTTACGGGTGATCATCTCTACCGGAGCAGCAATAATCATACCACGGTGGTCGATACATCGAATTTCCGCCATGTCATGGGCCAGTCCTCGTCGATTATCGCGGCGTTGCAATCGTATATAATCGCTGATGCCAGCAACACCACAACCGTCAATCCGACCAATCACACCATGCACGATACCACCGTGTACACCAACAGCGGGCAGAATCTCTACTCGGAACACGGCTGGACCTGGGGTAATCTCGGCTGGGGTGATATTCTGCTGCAGAGCGGCGACTACGCCAGCGTTGACTCGACATCGTTGATATCGGTTTCGTTGATTGACAGCGGCACCGAGAGCACCTGGCAGAGGTTGATAGATGTGAGCGCAAACTTTACCGGCGCGGGGGTGGCGGTGAATGACTACGTACATAACACCACCGATGATTCCTGGGCTCAGATCACCAATGTCAATTCTTCCATAGAGCTTACCATAAACAGCAACATCATGGCATGGGGAGAGGCCTATGAGATTCTCAATCTTCCGGAGATCGCCTCGGGGACTTCCACCGCCGAGGCGCTCAATCAGCTCGTCGACAGTACAGCTGACTTCATAAGCGCGGGGGTTGCCGTCAACGACTATGTGGGCAACACGACGACGAGCAACTGGGGCCAGGTCACCGGGGTGGTGGATGCGAATACCCTCAACCTCGATGCCAATATTTTCGGTGCAGGAACGCTGGGCAACGGGTATAGCGTCGAGCAGAGGAATGTGCTGACCACCGGCACCGCAAACCGCACCAACCGTGTGGTCGATGTCGGTGCGGCCTGGATCGGCCTGGTGAGCGTCGATGACCTGGTATGGCGAACGGACAACTCGACGTGGGGATTCGTTACGTCTGTAGTCAACAACCGCATCCTGCGGCTCGGTGCGAATATATTCACCGACTCCAACAGGGGCTACGAGATCTACGATAACTATTGTGAAACCCACGAGCTCACCACGCCGATTGATGACTTCTACTATATCAATGTGGACTGGAACATAAACTTTGCCACCGGCACGGGGGTGACGATCTACAACCGTATAAAGAACGGCACGGCCGATACCCCACCGACAAATCCGCTCTATGATGATGGAGCCGACTTCGGCCTCGATGGGGTCATCGCCGACGACTGGGTGTACAATACCACCGACAATACCGTAGCAAGGGTTGTCACGACTGTCCCCTCGGCTCTCGTTATCAAGGCGCTGGATCTGACGTCGAATATAATGGCCAACGGCGAGAATTTCACCATACTCCGCTTCCTGAACCCTTTCGAGCCGATGCTGGAGATCGGCAATTCAACATCAACGAGCGCAGGCAGGCTTGTTGACAGTGCAGCGAACTTTACCGGCAGTGGCGTGGTGGCCGGTGATATGGTGTACAATGTCACCGATGATACCTACGCGGTAATAGCGAGTGTTGACAGCGCGACGCAGCTCACGCTGAACAAGGATATCTTCACCGTCAGTGAGAACTACATCGTCTTCTCCAGCGATGAGCCGCTCATCGAGACCGGGTACTGTACCACTGACGGGGGAGGTAATATCTTTAATGATTCCAATGCCGATTTCCTCTCGGCCAACTCGACCGTGCAGCCGGGCGATATTGTACACAATAATTCCATCAACGCGGACGGATACGTGGTGACGGTCAACTCGGCGACGCAGCTCACGCTAAACGCGGATATAATGAGCGCCGGCGACCGGTACGTGATCATTCAGCCGCGACTCCTCTTTGTATATGAGAGAGGCGGAGATGTATATGGCAGAGTAATACGCATCAGAGACGGCTCCGATTATCAGGGTCTTGGCGAGATAGACATCTGCACGGCTGCAGGAGCACAGAGCAATGTGCACGTTGTCGAGCGCGGCTTCAGGGGCAGCTTTAACGGCGGGGCCTTCGTGGTCTATGAGAGCGGTGGAAACATCTACGCCAAGCTCGTCGATGGAGACGGTGTTGTGCCGAGCGGCGCTGCGAGTCTGGGCACCAACATCGGTACGGGAACCATCATTGACGTTATCTCGGAGAGCTGGGATATGTTCTATGTCCTCTATCGAAACGGCGCTGATATTTATCTCAGCTCAATAAACAGCGTTCTTGGTGTGAACGTGGGTTGGCCAAAGACTTTTGTAAACGCCGATGATGCGGCGATGATGCTCTCGCCGAGCTACTATATCACTGTTGCTTATTCGAGAGCCAGCGAGATCTTCGTTCAGCAGTTCAGATGGGATAGTGTGGTGATGTTTGCAGAGTCGCCGGTAGTAGCGCTCACCCCCTATGCCTATTACTCCAATCTCTCCATTACCGCATCGCCCGGTACCGACGGTGCCATAATAAGCTGGATTGACGAGCGATACTTCTTCGCGCTGGGATTTGTCGTGATGGCGCAGGCGGTGGATGCAACCGGCACCAGGCTCTGGGATGCTGACGCCGGGGCGGGCGCCGATTATGACGGAATCCTCATTGGCATTCCGGGTGCCTGGGAGTCAGGCGATGAATACCTCAAGGCGCTCTTCTACAATGACGCTGCCTCACCCTGGGGCGGGCTTTTCCTCTGGTACGATTATAGGAACGGCATTACCGATATCTACTACGACGTAATTGGCAATCCCTGATTGATTTTCTTTTCGGGTTTCCCTTTGCACGGTGACGGGGATAACTCTCCATTGTCGATTGCAATCACCTTCCGGAACAATTACGAACTCACCGGAATTTCACTTGACCGGAGATCTCAATTTTCAATATACTATCGACAGAGCGATTGTATAATTAACGGTACATTGATCTTTTAAAGTAGTGGAATAATATTTTTTACCCTCACCTTCGGTAGGCTGGGGGTCTCTATTTTTTAATTAAATTATATTTATACATTATATAAAATCCCTTCGGTTACATATATTTGATGTGTAACACTTTATTGGCTTTCGTGATTTGATCATTTATAGTAATGGAGTGCTGTTCAAAATAGATTATCGTTCAGGGATTTTGGCATGAGGACGTCAGTTGTTCGGTTTGTACTGATGAGATGTATAATTATTAATTTTTTATCGATTGTGATATTGGATTTTTGTAACTTATGATAGATCGTGAAGTATTATTTTCTCCACCGTTTTCAACAGGTGGGTATGCCGAGGTTCTTTATCTTTTACCCTATAAAGGTGTTAGTCAGATTTCATGATAGAAACCGTTGACTACAACACTATCGTTCCCCTGCGGCTTCGCCGGAGGCTGAACCGGCAGAAGAACATCATGAAGCTCGAGGGGAAGCTCGACGAGGAGGGGAATATCGTTCAGCCCTACCGCTATACCGTCGGCCTCGGGGAGAAGCACTTCAGGGCCTTCGAGAACGAGGTGGGCCGGATTATGGAGCTCTTCCCCTGGACCAGGAAGAAGCATATCCGGTTTATCATGAATGAGCTCATCATCAACACGCAGTTCTCCATGATCCGGGAGGTGGTGAAAAAGGTCTCCCGGAAGATGAAGGTACCGGCATACTTCTACGTGACCGTATTCGTCTGTGATCGGTTTTTCTCGGCGAGCATCGAGGAGTTCGGCGATTTCTTCGACTATTACGGCTATCTCGATTTCCTCGATAATCCCAATCGATACGAGATAGATGATCCCGCCCTCTTTGATGAGGTTTCGGACTATCACTTCAAGAACATAAACGATCTCGCCGAGGACAAGTACAAGTTGATCCTGAACAGGAATGATGAGCTGGTGGTGCCCGATGAATCGAACAAGATAGGGCTCAGCGTCATCGAGAGCGCCACCGATCACGATTTTTACGTGACCTCTTTCTACAAAGAGGGGAGGTATATGTGGAAGCGGATATACTTCAGAGTCGAGAATGATCGGTAGTCAGATGTTGGAACCGTAGTACGGCTTGAATTCCCTCCTGAACTTCTCCTCCTTCTCCTTTTCCGTTACGAATTTTTCAAGCTCATCGGCGCTCTTGAAATTCTCATGGAGGAGCTGCACGGTATCGAGGAGCCGTCTGAAGGGTTCTCTGAACTTCTCGTACCGGGGATCGTCCTGTATCTTCGCTATCTCCACGACGGCGGCGGAGAATTCCCCGTCCCTGAAGAGATCGATGATCCTCGCGACATTCCGGTCGTAGATGTTAAGCTCGAGATTCTTTTGTATCGTTTCGGTGAGGGCGTGTATGAACTTCCGGTTGAAGAGCTCGATCGGATCATCTTCATCGGGGTCGGGGAGTGATAGCCGGAGCTCCTCATACAGCCTGTTGATCTCGATCTCCGAATGCATCACCTCTTCGTAGATCTCTGCGATGGTGCTCTCTATTATCATCTGCTCTTTCCTCTGCTATTCACTATATCGACCGATTGCCCGTTATAATTCATCTGAAATGGCGAATGTTTCGTCTCGGAATATCTTTCATTGAATCATAGTGGGAATTATTCCTTATCCAGAAATTCGATTATATGTGAGATATATCTTTTAAAATCGCTGAGTTTGTTCTTGAATATACCGTATACGATGGTGTCGTCTATTTTTTCATAATAATGAACGAGAAGGTTTCTGAACATTGCTATTTTTTCGAATGTTTCTCGCTCATTCTCAGGAAGGATCCTGTTTTCAACAAGAACGGTAAAGGTGTCCCGGTATGATACCGGTTCTCTGAGGTTCTCATCTGCAATAATATGTTGCGCACTATCGATACATGCCTCAATGATTACTTGTAATGATCGCTCGACGAATCGCCGTGATCGGATATCATCACTGTACTTTTCCCGGGTGATATCAGTTGCTCGCTGCAATTCTCGAACATTCTGCTCAATAGTCTCGAGTGCCTTTTCAATGATCTTTCTGTCGACCATATCGCTTCTTGAATCCTTTCATGTATATGGCATGAATGTGGTGATAGTCCTGAAATAATTTTCGCTGTAATACTTCGAAGGACTTTCTGTATTTTGGATCTCTATCGAAAATGAGAATGCCATGCTTGCGAACCTCGTGGGAGAGAAGAGGTGAAGCATTATTTAGAAAAACGACATCTGCATCTCTTTTCAGTATTCGTGAGATATCGGTAATGGTTTTCAACTTGTCGAGCTTTCTTAATGCTGATTCTTCGATCAGGAGAGCGATATCGACATCGCTTGTCGGGCTCGTGTCTTTTTTTGCCAATGAGCCGAAAACATATGCTGATACTATTTGATCAGTTCGGGCGAAATAATCCGAGAGCATTGCCTGCACGTTGTCTATGGTGAGACCCATCTTCAAACATCACCTCATTGTTGAAGTGTATAAAGAATTCGGGGATTACGTCAAGATTATTTGTTCTCAGAATTTGTATAAGAAGATCGCCGCTGAGCCGTATTATTACCCCATATATTCTTCCACCGCGGCGACAACATGATCTGCGGTGAAGCCGAATTTCTCGGCGAGCACTTCCTGTGGCGCCGAGGCACCGAAGCGGTTCATCGTAATATAGAGACCGTTACTCCCCGCGTATCGCTCCCAGCCCATGGCAATGCCCGCCTCGATGACGATTCGGCGCTCGATGGCCGGCGGGAGTAGCTCTCTTTTATATGCATCATCCTGCATCTCGAAGAGCTCCCATGAGGGGAAGGAGATCACCCGGCAGGGTATCCCCCGTTTTTCCAGCTCCCCGGCAGCATCCACTGCGAGGTGCACTTCCGAGCCTGAGGAGAGGAGTATCGCCGCGGGATCGGCATTCGGCTCCCGTATCGTGTACGCGCCCCGGTGCAGGAGTGTCGCCTCGCTTCCGGGCGCCCTTTTGAGAATCGGGAGGTTCTGTCTGCTGAGGATGAGCGCCGTCGGACCGTCGGTTTTCGCGAGGGCGGCGAGCCATGCTTCTTTCGTCTCCTCGGCGTCGGCGGGCCGTATCACCGTGAGGTTCGGGATCGCCCGCGCCGCAGCGAGCTGCTCAACGGGCTGATGGGTCGGCCCGTCCTCGCCGACGAAGAACGAATCGTGCGTGAAGATATAGATGGTGTGGAGCCCGCTCAGGGCGGCGAGCCGTATCGGCGGGCGCATGTAGTCCATGAAGACGAGAAAAGTGGCCGCATAGGGGATAAGGTTGCCGTAATAGGCGATCCCGTTTTGAATGGCGCCCATGGCATGCTCGCGGATGCCGAAATGCACGTTTCTCCCCACGGCATGGCGGCCTGACTCCGGAAAGCCCCTGGCGAGGGACTTGTTGCTGGGGCCGAGGTCGGCAGAGCCGCCGATGATGCCCGGTATCAGCCCGAAGAGCTTTTCAAGCACTGAACCGCTGGCGCTCCTGGTGGCAATCGCCTTTCCGGGATCGAATGCGGGGAGCTCTCTCCTGAGCTGCTCGAGGTCGGGAATGTGCGAGAAGCGCTTCAGCCTCTCCGCGCCATTGAGCGCCGTGAAGCGATCCATCCACTCGTCGAAGTGTTTCTTCAGGGATCTTTTCCGTTCGGCGAAGATCTCGTAGACACGGTCGGATACGTGGAATTCGGTATCATCATCACACCCGAGCGCTTTCTTTGACGCTCGCACCTCGTCGGCGCCCAGGGGAGCACCGTGTGTTGCCTCGCTCCCCTCCATGGTGGCGCTTCCCATGGCGATTCTGGTTTTCGCAATGATGAGGGAGGGCTTTCCCTTCTCTCGCTGTGCTTCGATGAGCGCGTCTTCAATGGCGTCGTAATCGTGGCCGTCTATGCGCTGCACATGCCAGTTATATGAAAGAAATCGCTTCTCGACATCCTCGGAGAATGCCAGCCCGGTGCTCCCCTCGATGGAGATATCGTTGGAATCGTAGATGAATATGATATTCCCCAGCGCCCAGTGGCCGGCGAGTGAAGCCGCCTCGGAGGAGATCCCCTCCATGATATCGCCGTCGCTGATGAGTGCATAGATGAAGTGGGTGATGAGGTCGTTCCCCAGCTCTTCGGCCAGTAATCTGCTCGCCAGGGCCATTCCCACGGCATTGGCAAATCCCTGCCCCAGGGGGCCGGTGGTTGTCTCCACACCGGGCGTGTGCCGGTATTCCGGATGCCCCGGCATTGCGCTCCCCCACTGGCGGAAGCTCTTTATATCGTCCAGGGTGATAGAGTAGCCCGCGAGATGCAGTATGGCATAGAGGAGCATGGAACCGTGCCCTGCAGAGAGGATGAAGCGGTCACGGTTGAGCCAGTGAGGATCATCGGGATAATAGCGCAGTACCTTTGCCCAGAGTACTGCGGCGATGTCGGCACAGCCCATCGGCATGCCGGGGTGGCCCGAGTTTGCTTTCTGCACCGCGTCCATGGCGAGGGTTCGCACTGTCCGGGCGATGATTGTGAGATCGTCTGTGGTGATCATGCGATTCTCCTGATTCAATTCGTTGATGACTGAAGCGAGACACGCTCAGCGCCAGCGCTCTGGCACGGTTCGGTGAAGAATTCACTGCGCGTTCACGACGCTGCAAGAACAGAGCTTATGTCGCGCTCCATTTATTTCAAGGATTAATTGATGTATGATTCGCATAAAATCTATAGGTTTAAACGTTCAGTGGATGTATTGCAAAATGTGCTTGATTCAATTTCAACTGTTCTCTTCAATAAGCCCAGAGGCGACACGTCGAGCCCAGAGGCGACACGTTGACGTGTCGCCTCTGGGGTGAGGGCATCATGAGTCCACGATCGACTGGAATACGAAAGAAATTCCCGACTGATATGAAGACGCTGGAAAGGGAATGCACCGTCGACTATTTTACCGGGCGCGGGAGCGGCGGACAGCATCGAAACCGGCACTACTGCTGTGTTCGCCTTCACCACCCGCCGTCGGGGATAACGGTCGTGGCGACGGAGCACCGCTCGCAGTACCGCAACAGGAAACTCGCTTTCAAACAGGTTGCTGCACGGCTCAAGGAGCTCAACCGCGATCGCCGTGCGAGAGTACCGACTGCTGTTCCGAGAAGCGTGAAGGATCGGATCAGGGAGCGGAATATCCGGCACGCACGAAAGAAGTCCCTGCGAAAAAAGATAGGAACGGATTGATCAGCGCTCTCCCTTCTGCAGCTCACGGAGCACCTTTCTGACCTCTTCCACGTGTCCCTTCACTGAAACCTTTGGCCAGATATGCCTTATAACCCCTTTCGGATCGATTAAGAAAGTGCTCCTCATCACTCCCATGAATTCCTTGCCGTACATCTTCTTCAGCTTCCATGCGCCGTACTGATCGAGGACGCTGTGCTGTACATCGCTGAGGAGCGTAATCGTGAGATCGTGCTTGTCGGCGAATGTGCAGTGGCTCTCCGGCGAATCGGGACTGACCCCCATAATGACGGCGTTCAGCTTTTCGAGCTCCTTCTGATGAGCGGTAAAATCGACGGCTTCCTGCGTGCAACCGCTCGTATTGTCCTTCGGATAAAAATAGAGGATAACCCATTTCCCCTTGAAATCGGAGAGACGGACCTCGTTCTTATCCTTATCCATCAGGACGACTGCCGGTGCTTTTTCGCCGACGGCGAGCTCTCTTTCTGGTGACATGATCTTTTCCCCTTTCGTCTATGGTTCACCGGTTGTATTGCGGTGAATGGTTTCGAGATTCCTTTGGATGATTCTCCGGGGGACAATCGCACCGGATATCTCATTTCGTTTTTCAGTCTATCAGCCGGTGGAAATATTTCAAAATTAAATGAGAGACGCCGGTTGGTGTCGATAGTTCAAGATTCAATGGGGGACGCCAGCAGGTGTAAAGCGGGGTGAAGCATCTCCGCTCTGCGCTGACAGAAAAAGAACTTGCCATTGCATGCGGATGTTTTTATTTTACCATGAAGTTTCCGTAAAGTGGAATATTCAGAAGGACGGCAATTATCCGCTCAATATGAAAAAGATCGCATATATCGGTCTCATCATGGTTCTCTGTATGGGTTTTCTGCGCGATGCCCGTGCTCTCAGCCACAGCGGGAGATCCCTGCTTCTTCTCGGTGATTCGGCGTCCTCGCTGGGAAGGGGGGGCACCGGTGTTTCAATGCAGTATTTCGATCTCTTCTATTTGAATCCTGCATCAATTGCTTCCCTTGATCGCCCCGGTTTGGGGATTCAATACGGGAGCTTCGAGAATAGCTTCAATAATCCGGATCTCAGCGCTGCCTTTCCGACATCCTACGGGGTATTCGGCACCAGCATCCGTTTTATGAGCATCGCCTCTCCGGAGGATATCAAGGAGGGATACCTGATCTCTCTGGGCGGTGCAAAGCTCTTGACCTCAAGATTTGCACTGGGAATTGCCTTTGAGATGTTTACCGGGGAGAACGATACGGATCTCTCCTATACCGGCGCTGCGTTCGGCTCCGTGTATCGGATACCCTTCAGGGGGCGATTGAAGAATGGGTTCGGGCTCTATGATCCGTCCCTTGGTTTCTCGATTCATGCGGGTGCGTACTCTGATGAATGCGCCGACTTCAATCAGATCACGATGGGATACCATTTTTATTTCTATCGCATGCACGGTATTTACATCGGATTCTTCAACGAAGTCACCGCGCTCAACAGTTATGAGGATTATCCGGTTAAGTTCGGCCTTCAATCCGAGATTGATCAGCTGACCTTCCGGGTTGGCGGTATTTATCCACAGACATACGATTACGGTGATATCACGCTGGGGATCGGCTATCAGCTTTTCCTCGGTGGACTGGACCTCTCGGCGAATTATGCGCTGGTTCACTACCGGGGAGGAAGCTTCGTGCACTATGGCGGCCTCACGATGATACTCGGCTTTCCGGATCGGGAACCGCCGAATATCGGGATTCAGGCCAGTGAGCGGTATTTCTCTCCCAATTATGACGGGAGGAAGGACTTTGTTCTCTTCAGAACATCGGTGAATGACAGGAGCCACATCAGGGGATGGTGGCTTCAGATTCTGAACTCGGATGAGCGTGTCGTCCGCGAGTTCAGATTTTCCGAACGGGAGATGGAAGCGGATCTCTCGGTGCTGGATTTTTTCTCCAGACTCGTGCAGAAAAAAGAATCGCTTGTTGTCCCCTCGAAGATTCTCTGGGATGGCACCGACGCAAAGGGAGTTCTGGTGCCTGATGGGTCCTACCGGTACTCCTTCGTGGTCTGGGATGAGCGCGATAACATCGCTGCTGCTCGAAGCGGTATACTGTTTGTTGATACGGGGAAACCGGAGGTAACGCTGAAGGTTGATGACCCCCTCTTTTCGCCCAACGGGGACGGCCGAAAAGATGTTATGTCTATCGACATGAAGGTTGTTACCGAACCGACCGATGTATGGCGTGCCGGTTTCTTCGATGCCGAGGGGAAGAGGGTTAAATCCTATCGGTGGACGGGAGCCTCGGTGCCGCGCACCATCCTCTGGGACGGGAAGACCGACGAGGGGCTCAATGCCCCGGAGGGGCTCTATCGCTGTGTCGTCGAGTCAACGGACAGGGCTGGCAACAGGGCGCGTGGAGAGATCAGGGGAATTTCGCTGACGCGCCGATATGAGGTTGCCGATGTGACGGTTTCCGAAGAGTACTTTTCTTTTCACCGGGAGAAGATAATCCGGTTCTTCCCGCGGCTCTCGAACACAGCCGGTCTGATGCGGTGGAGACTGGTGATTGAGGATGATTGGGATGATGCGGTGAAAGAGTTCACCGGCACAACGGAACTGCCGAAAGTAATCAGCTGGGATGTCATCGACGCCGACGGGGACAAACTCTCCGATGGAAGCTACTCGTTTTACCTCACTGCTGAATTCATCAATGGCAATATGCCCACATCCTTCCGGAAGGAGCTGATTGTTGACAGCGAGCCTCCTCAGTTGTCGTTGGATTACGCTCCCCGATCCTTTTCTCCCGACGGCGACGGGAAGAATGATATGTTGACACTCTACCCATCGATTCAGGACATGTCGGGTGTGCGTGAATGGCATCTGTCGATCTACACTCCCTGGGGTACCATTTTCAAGATCTTTCACGGGAAGGGAATCCCCGCCGAGGAGATAAAGTGGGACGGCAGGAATCATGAGAACAAGCTCGTTGAGTCGGCGGTTGAATATTATCTGGAATTGATGGCCATTGATCGGGCAGGCAATATCTCGAAGACGAAACGGCTGCCGCTCCCTATCGATATTCTCGTCATGGAGGCTGCGGGTGCATTGCGCATTCGAGTGAGCAATATCGAATTTGCCTTCAACAGCGATAAGCTTCGGGGACAGGCATTTCAGGTTCTTGACCGGGTTGTTGAAGTTCTCAAGAGATACCGGAGCTATCATGTCAAGATTGAGGGGCACACCGATGATGTCGGTGAAGATCAATTCAACCTGGATCTGTCCGAGCGGAGAGCGAAAGCGGTCATGGATTACCTCGTCGATTGCGGTGTCGATCCGGAGCGCCTTACTTTTCAGGGAATGGGGGAAACGGAGCCCTATCTGCCGAACAGCTCTGAAGAGAATCGCGTTCGGAACCGGCGGGTTGAATTTATTCTCATGAGGAGCGATGAGAGAGAATCCCCGTAGTATGCATATTGTGTTCAGCGATCTCGACGGGACCCTGCTTGATCACCACACCTACAGCCATGAGGGATCGCGCAGAGGAATCGAGCTCCTCAGAGAGCGGCGCATTCCCCTCGTTCTCGTCTCGAGCAAAACCGTTCGTGAGATGGAGCATATTCATCGTGAGCTGCGGCTCGATGCGCCCCTGATATTTGAAAATGGCGGTGGCATTGCACTCCCGGCGGAGCAGTCACCTGCTGGGACGACCTTTGCGATTGAGTACATCGGTGCCCGGGCGGATCAGCTCCGGCAAAGCCTTGACCTGCTCGGGGAATGCATCGATCGGCCCATCAGAACGCTCCCCGATATGACCGTTGACGAGATAATCGAGCGGACAGGGCTTGCCCGTGATGATGCACTCCTCGCACGGGATCGGGCAACCTCCATACCGTTTGTCATCCTTTCAGGAGAGGATCTCGATCGTGATGCGGTGAAGCGGATCAACGGGGAGCTTGAAGCACATGACCTCGCTCTTACGAAGGGAGGGCGATTTTATCATCTCTGTTCGAGGAATGCAAACAAGGGGAGCGCTGTGCCGAGAATAGTGCAGTACTATCGCCGAACCGGGCAGGTTGAGCGGATTGTATCGGTGGGAATAGGCGATAGCGAGAATGATATTTCCCTGCTGAAAGCTGTTGACAGAGCTTTCCTCGTGAAGCGGGGGGATGGGACATCGCTTGCCGTTGATTTCGAGGTGCACAGGACAGAGGGGATCGGCCCGGAGGGATTTACCGAGGCGATAGAATCGGTATTCGGAGAGCTCAGTCGCTAATCTCCACATGCTCCTCGATATATTTATCGAATTCTGCTCTGTTCATTTTCTGCTGATAGAGTGGCCACAGGCTCTCCTTTAATTCCTCCATGGTGGTGAATTTTGCGCCATCGATCTTGTATGCCATTGCTCGGGACCTCCGAAGTGTCAAACCGTTTCAGGAAGTGAACACATAAGTGTGTGCGGTGGCAGAAAACAGCTCTGCATTATGGAACTCCTCTTCGCCGGTACCCATGATCGGCGTTCGGTTTCTTTTGTCCATAATATTTTTTGCTGGACGATATCGGTGCCATCGTTCATCCTGAGTCTCCGGAGTTTCGGCGGGAGAAGAAACAGACAACCGTTCACTGATAACTGCAATTGAGGGACGCATGAAGATCGTTGAGGTTTTTGTCGATGCGATTGGATATCTCATACTCAGGGTGAAGGATCTCATCCGCCTTATCGTGGATCTGGTGATTGAGATGCTCCGCCATCTGTATGAGAAATTTTATGAGGTAAATTTCGCTGAAAAGGTGATCTTTCTGAATATCATACCCGCCTTTTTAGCGATTATCCTGCCGGTTGCGAGATTTTATATCTTCGATACCTATTTTTACATTAACAATCCACTCGCCGTGTACATGATCGGGATTGTGATTATAATGTTTGGCTCTCTCTACTTTCCGGGCCTGTTCGTATTCATCGCTCGTTTGTTGATAAACGGTTATTATCTCTTCTGGATCATATATCTCCCCCTGGCGGGCGAGCTGACAAAGGCGCATCCCCATGAGATCACCTTCGGGTACTACCTTAACATAGCGGTGCCCTTGATCTATTTTGTTTTTTCGGCAGTGAGTTATTTTCTGTTCAATGAGCGATAGGCGGGCAGGGTGGATTAATTCTCGAGCTTGTCAATGTCGGGAAGGGCGAATACGTTAATACCCTCTTCTCTGAGCTCGGAGACCTCCTCATGGGTCGATTCCCCGTAGATGTTCTTCTCCTCTTCGAGGCCATAGTACATGGCCCGTGACACCTCGGAAAAATCCTTTCCGACGTTTTCAAAGTTCTCCTTCACATACGTCTCAAAAGCTCGCAAAACCTCGAAGATGTTCGGGACTGCCTTTGACTTCAACTCGGGTTGAGAAGGTTTTGCTTGAATTGAGCATCCGGTGTAGAGTCTCTTTATCGAAGTTGAATCGCAGATTGGGCAGGTGATGAGCCCATTTCTCAACTGTTCGTCAAATGAGCTATAATCCTTGAAGATACCTTCGAATCGGTGTCCTGCTGTGCACTCGAGGTCGAATGAAATCATCGCTTCTCACCTCCCCGTACGGGAAACCCCTCTCTTCTCGAGAAGATTTTCAATTCACGTTCCTGTACAAATATATACCGGATCCGTCGAGAAAATGCAAGTAATAATGCGTTTAATTATCTGCGCGGAATCAATTTTCGATTGAGCCCCGTGTCTCGGTCTCGATACGTAAACAATTGCGGCCGTATGCGTTATCAGCCGTTTCTCACGGCAGCTTCGCGAGGCTCCCGTCGAGCTTCTGTAAGAGCTCCTTGAGCTCATCCCTTTTTTCTCTCTCTTTTTCGGTGATGGATTCGGGGGCCTTCTTCAAGAAGTTTTCATTGGCGAGCTTCTTCTCCACCCGGTCGAGATCGGAGGTCGTTTTTATTATCTCCTTCTCCAGGCGTGCTCGTTCCTTCTCGATGTCGATGACGCCCTCGAGGGGAACGAGTATCTCAAGGTCCTTCAGGACGGCTGAAGCATCCGTTTTCGCCGGCGTATAGTCGGGATCGATGGTTATCTGATCGACTTTGGCGAGCGCTCTGATGTTTTCCATTTCCCGTTCAATCAGTGACCGCAGTGCCTGATTCCCGGTTTTGAAAACGGCGTGTGCCTTTTTGTTGGGAGGGATGTTCATCTCCCCTCTGATGTTTCTTATCTTGTAGACTATCTCTTTGAAGAACTCCGTTTCGCTCGCCGCTTCGGGGAAGGAGAACCGCCTGTCAGGCTCCGGCCATGATGAGCCTATCAGCCGCTCGGGTGCTCCCATCGAGATGATGCTCCATATCTCCTCGGTTATGAAGGGCATAAAGGGGTGCAGCAGTTTCAGCGATTGTTTGAGCACATGATAGAGGACGTTCTTTGCGCAGCGAACTGAGTTTTCCTTCGTTTCATCCTTCGCGTACAATCGCTGTTTGCTGAGTTCGAGATACCAGTCACAGAACTCATGCCAGAGGAATTCGTAGATCCCGTGAGCCGCTTCGTTGAAACGGTACTCCTGCAGGGAGACGGTTATCTCGCCGATGACCTGATTCAGCCGGTGCAGAATCCATTGATCGGCCTGCTCGAGGTCATCGGAGATGATCTCGCCGGGAGCAAAGGAAGGACCCAGGTTGAGGATGATAAATCTCGAAGCGTTCCATATCTTGTTGCAGAAGGATCGATAACCGACAATTCGTTTCTCGGAAAGGATAATATCCCTTCCCTGTGCGGCGAGACTTGCCAGGGTGAACCTGAACGCATCGGTTCCGTAGCTGTCCATAACGAGCAGGGGGTCGACAACATTTCCCCGGGATTTGCTCATCTTCTGTCCCGCTTCATCCCGCACCAGCGCATGTATGTAAACGTCCCTGAAGGGGATATCCTTCATAAATTTAAGCCCCATCATGATCATTCTGGCAACCCAGAAGAAGATGATGTCGAAACCGGTGACGAGCACGCTGGTCGGATAGTACTTCTTGAGCGTATCGGTTATATCGGGCCATCCCATCGTCGAGAAGGGCCAGAGCGCCGAGGAAAACCAGGTATCGAGCACGTCCTCATCCTGTCGAATGGCCGCCGAGCCACACGATTCGCATTTGACAGGGTCCTCCATCGAAACGGTGATGTGATTGCAGTCATCGCAGAAGAAGGCAGGTATGCGGTGTCCCCACCAGAGCTGTCTCGAAATACACCAGTCTCTGATATTGTACATCCAGTCGAAATAGGTTTTTTCCCAGTTTTCCGGGACGAATCTGATTCTCTTCTCCTTGACTGCTTTGATCGCCTCGTCGGCGATCGGTTGAATCCTGACGAACCACTGCTTCGACAGATACGGTTCGATAATGGTATGACAGCGGTAGCAGTGTCCGACGGAGTGATCGTGATCTTCGATTTTTACCAGCAGGTCCTGTGCGGCGAGATCCTCGATGATGCGCTCACGGGCGTCGAAACGGGACATCCCTTGGTATGCGCCGCCATTCTCATTGACGTATCCCCGCTCATCGAGAATGATAATCTCTTCGAGGTTGTGTCGCTTCCCCATTTCGAAGTCGTTGGGGTCGTGCGCGGGGGTGACCTTGACGAGTCCCGTGGCGAATTCCTTATCGACAAAGCTGTCAGCAAATACCGGTATCTCCCGGTTCATAAGCGGCAGGATTACTTTCCTGCCGATCAGGCTCCGGTACCGATCGTCATCGGGATTGACCGCGATGCCGGTGTCTCCCAGCATCGTCTCGGGTCTGGTTGTTGCGACGGTGATGAATGCGTTGTTGTTCGCAATGGGATACTTGATATAGTACAGCTTCCCGTTGATATCCCGATATTCGGTCTCGATATCGGAAAGGGCTGTTTCGCAGCGGGGGCACCAGTTGATAATGCGGTACCCCTGATAGATGAGCCCCTCCTGATAGAGGGAGACGAATACTTTTCGGACGGCCCGGGAGAGCCCCTCATCCAGGGTAAAGCGCTCCCGCTCCCAGTCGAGGGAGCAGCCCAGTCTTCGGAGCTGACTCTGTATCTGTCCACCGGAGTGTTCTTTCCACTCCCAGACGCGTTTCACAAAGCCTTCCCGCCCGATATCGCTCTTCGTTTTCCCCTCCTCCTGCAGGAGCCGCTCGACTACATTCTGGGTGGCTATTCCGGCATGATCCATGCCGGGCATCCAGAGCGCCGATTTATTCAGCATCCGCTGCCAGCGGATGAGGATGTCCTGCAGGGTATTGTTGAGCGCATGTCCCATGTGGAGATTTCCGGTGACGTTTGGCGGGGGGATGACGATTGAATAGGGCTCCTTATTGTCGTGCTCGACAGCGTGAAAGAGCCCCTCTTCCTCCCAGATTGCGTACCATTTCTTCTCCACCGTGGCGGGATTGTAAGTCGACGGGATATCCATACTTGAGCCATTTATTATCGGAGTGGGCGCGTGTCAATTAATTTTTAGAGAGGGAGGGGCGGGGAGGGTGATGATGACCGGCGCTATTTTTTCTTTTCCCGCTGTTTGAAGAATCCTTCGAAGAGGTTCTTATCGAGCTTGATCAGTCGATTTCGAATCTCGGCAATGCTCTCGAAGTCGTAGTTCTGTTCCTCGAAGTAGTCGAGCATCCACAGGTACTTGTTGATCAGGCGGGGCACGATATTGGTGCTCTCACGGTGCTCGCTGCTCATTGTCTGATAGCTCTTCTCCATCGTGTATATCTCTCTCTTGATGGACTCAACCTGCTGAGAATTGAGCTGCCGCTTGACATAGAAGAGATCCTCGAGATATCCGAAAATGGGGATCCATTCACGGACATCCGGACATCCCATCTTCCTTTCGTGTACGATCTCTATGAGCCTGTTCATCGGTTTTGAGTGTAACAGATCGAGTTCAATTTCAGAGGGATTCAACAGGAAGGCTTCCCGGAAATAGAGCAGGCTCCGCGGGATTTCATTATGCTGAAAGTATGCCTCGCCGAGAAGAGCGAGCAGTTTCGCGCTGGTCTTGTATGAGATACGGGCATACTCGAAGGTTTCGATAGCTTTTCCGTATTCACCGATTTTCAGGAAACAGATGCCGAGGTTGAGCAGGAGGTCAAAGTTATCGGCAGTGCTCTCCTGCTGCTGGAAGGCAATTTTGTAGTGTTCGGATGCAGCGTAGAAGACATATTTCTGGGCGGCCCTGTAGGCAGATGAGTCGCTGAGATGTTTTTCCACGGCATATCGTTGAAACTCGCTCCACTGCCGCATCAGGTAGTCCGCTTTTTTCTTTCCCTTAATGTACGTTTCGATTTCTTCTTTCCGGTTGTTCCAGAACTTGGCCGTTCGATATCCCTCGGTTAAACCCGGATAGTCGGGGTTGATGTTCATCAGTTCATCGATAATATGTGCCGCTTCACTGAAATCTCCGTCTTCTATGAGCTGATAGGCTTCGTTGATGCGAGGGAGAAGCGGATCATCCGAGAAGGTCAGCTGTCCGTCGTGATCCATGTTATAGCTCTATATACCTGCCCCAGTCTTTGAGGGTATTGTTATGGGTAAATATTATAATCTGTCGGAAGCGCGAAATGTCATTCAGCAGTGTTCTCAGTGTTTCCGTCCTGACATCATCCATGTAAATAAAGGGATCGTCAATAATAAGCGGAAAGGGGATATCCAGGTCAATCAGAAAATCGGTCAGGGCAATCTTAATCGCCAGAACCAGGAGATGGGTCAGTGACGGATTGACCTGTTCTCCGGCATTCTGATTCTGAAGAATTCCCCGGATGTGATCCTGATCAATCGTTGAGCGATGTTGATTGTTCGTTATGATATTGAATTTATCGAGAGCGGTTTTGATGAGCTTCTCGAGCTGCTTTTTCTCTCTTTTTGCAATGGCTTCAGAGCAAATTGACAAAATGTAGTTCATGGAATCGGTGTGCATCTGTATCTCGTTGAGCTTGCTGTTTATGGTGTTTCTTTTTTCTAACAGGTGCCGTTTTTCTTCACTGGTATCGTTATGCTGTTGTATCTCATCGGTAATCTGTTCCAGGATATTCTCTTTGTTTTTAACTGTTTCCTTCAGGATTTGTATATTCCTGTTAATGCTGAGTATGGTGTTGTTCACGGTTGTCTGGTCTCTTTCGGTTGTGCTCATGTCAATGGATTGCATATCGGCATGTATGCTCTTCTGTAATGCTGCTTGACTGCTCTCCAACTCCGCAAGCTCTTTTTTGAGCGACCGGAGCTGTGTTCCTTCGATGAACTCATCTTTCAATTTAAAGAGTTCGAGCTGCTTCTCCGTGTACTCGCTGAATTCCTCGAAGTACTGGAGAAGGAACTCGTAGAGTGATTCCAGTCTGAAATCGTCGAAGGATATGTTGTTTTCCTCAAGTATTCGCTTGAGGGTGTTCTCGATATTTTTCTTATCCTCACGATGCTTTTCCAGTTCCTTGCTTTTGCGGCTCAGGAGGTGGATCAGGGTCAGTATCAGCGTGCTCAGGAGCGAGAGGGCCAGCAATCCAATTATGAATATGTGCTGCTCCTTTTTGGACAGCTTTATGAAGAGATCGTTAATGGAGAGAAGAATGGCAATTGCTGATGAGAGGAATATTGATATCACGAGGTTCTTCAGCTTCCTCCGCTTGCTCTGTATGGCGGTGGAGCAGATCTCAATGGTATCGTTTATATCCCGTATCTCGCGATAGCAGCGGTGTATCTTTTTGAGATTTTGACGTTTCGTTTCGCTGAAGTTTCTGAACTGGGGGAAGGATTCCTCTATCTCCTTCTGCAGTTTGTGTACCTCTTCCCTTTTCCGGTTTTCGGACTGGATGGCATTTGCAATGGTCTCTATCTGATTCCGGAGCTCTTCACTCTCCTTCAGGTTATTGAGGATCTTCGTCAGGGTATTTTTACGATCCCGAAGCTGTTCGAGTTCCTGCCTGTTCTCCTCAATCTGATGCTCAATTATTTCTTTCTCCCGCTTTAATTTATCATATTTTGAATTCTGGATATCGATGATCTGTATCTTCTTTTCAAATTCCCTGGCCTCATGTTCCGATCGGAGTATTGTGCTGAATATATCGTTGGATTGCTTGCTGATATTGTCGCGATTAAACACCCCCTTCATTTCTCTGCTCAGTGCATAGAACCCGGATTGGTCATCGAGGAAGAGGTATTTCACTGATTCGTAATTGAGGGTCCCGTCCCGGTGTATATCGATTGGCGCCGGCAGGAAGGAGAGGGTCAGAATCGACCTGAAGTCCCTGTCATAAAACAATCCTGCCAGCTCGTCCCCATTGCGTGCGGTGAGTTCCGCGAGGATCTTCTCCCTGCTCTCCTTTGAGTCTCTCCATTGATTCCGATTGAAGATCTCTGTTTCACTGGTGCCCTGCAGCATTTTAATCGTATAATAGTTGTCGCCACTCCGGGTAAATTGGAATCTGCTCCTGGAATTGGTCAGGGTAATTTCGAGGTAGAGATTCTCCCATATCTGCTTTTCGAGGAGCGGCTTTTCGTTGATGAGCTCCCAGATAACCTCAAGCATGGCGCGGGCGAGAAGGCTCTTCCCCGAGTTGTTTCTCCCGTGGATGATGGTGAGGCAATTATCCAGGTCTATTTTCTTATTTTCGAAAAGGCCTGGTTTCGATGCTATGCACTGGTTTATATGCATAGCCACTCCTCCGGGATATAGGTGCCCGCTCTGATAATGCTATTGATGATAAAGGAGAGATTATTCGTGTTGATGGTTGCTGGGATATTCCCCTCATCGATTTTTTCCTTCAGTATTGAAAAGAACTCTCCGCGAAGCGAATCTTCATCCTTGTATTCCTCGATAAGAACTTCAATCCGGGGAATGGAGCGATCGTCAATGATAAGCTTGAGATAATTGTTCCGGTAGATTTGCAATTCGTTATAATCGAGGGAGAAGTTCCGTTCTCCGGTAAGCGTGAGCACGAGTATGTCCTTCGGTGAGCGGTTTTTGATGAGCTGCTCAATGATGTGGCTGTCATCCTTGTGCTTGTCGCATTCTATCCGAAGGTCGTTAATCGTTGTGGTGTTCACGTTGAGTCGTTTGAGCTGATAGAGCTCGTTGTCTTTGATGGTGAGCGACAGCACGTACCTGTCGCCGGTTTCATCTCTCCCGGTTGCCTCGGGAGTTCCCGGATATGCGCCGATGAGCTTGTTGAGATACTTGATGAGCTTGAAGTGATGATTGTGCCCGAGCGCGTAAAAGTTGAACTGCAATCGCTTTATGTCGCCGCTGGTAAGAACGGGGACAGCATCCCGGGTGCCCTCCTCTGAATTAAAATGGAGATGGAAGAGGCCGAGATGAAATCCTTCCTCGCCGGCTCGCGTGATGCCGTCGAGGGTGCTATCGGATTGTGCCGGCATTCCGTAAAGGTGTATCGTCTCATCGTCACGTGAAAGGGTATAGGGGATGGTGCAGTTCGACTCGGTAAAAATATGTGAAATATTGAGATTGTAAAAGTATGAGGGGAGCTTCCCCCTTTCATCGAGATCGGCTTCACCGGGCGTGAATACGATGTCGATACCGTTTTTCCTGAGATTGCCAAATATCTGTGAAATGATATCCAGAGTCTCCCTCGTTACGGTTTTCGATTCAATGAGATCACCGGCAATGAGGAGGAGATGATGATTCCGTGCGAGAGCGGCGATTTTCTTGAAGGTGGCAAGGCGCAATACATCGGGTATGGGAACACTATTTGTAATGCCGAGATGCAGGTCTGATGTTAACAGTATTTTCATTATGGTGTTTGCCCGGTTCTCATGTGCTCTCATGCGGCCAGTGCCCGGTGTGTTCTTTTACTCCGCTGATCTCCCATGATTTTTCGGCCGCCGTGATGGGATAGCACTTTTATGACACGTGATTTGAGTACAATATACCAATTGCGATAGTTACACTTCTAATAATTATTTCCCGTAACGAGAATTTCTTGTGTGGTTGGAATCCACACAAGCATGCTCCGGGCATGAGAGCCGAAATGGTCGTGCCATACAGGCCCCCACTTCTATTTTCGATTATTTTTTGTCAATTCTTGAACATCTTGTTCGTGTATTTCGATTGCAACACGGTCCGGGAATTATCACCGGTGAATTCACCTTATTTCTGAACAATATATCCCTTACAGAAGAGATGCCTCTTATTGAGCATCGATTGTGATCCTGTATCGTGCTGTCTGTGTCAGGGCGCTGCAGTAATAAATTCTCTTCAAAGGCCGGTCTGTTGTCACGAGTGGTAAAACTGATCATCGCTGATAAGTTGAAGCATGAATGTGGAGGTCGTGTCATTGAGAAGCTGACAGCTCTTTTCGAGTTTACGGAGCGTCGAATAAAGATTCTGTGTTTTGGCATGAAATCTCTCTGAGAGGCGGAGGAGTTTTTCGAAATCCTGAGCCATGTGCGTTTCGCTTTTTTTGAGAAGCGCCTCGCGTTCACGGCACGTATCGATGAGCTCGCTGAATTGCTCTCGTTCATCGTCGTTAAGGGTATTGATGATGTCTTCAACAGATTTCATAACTTCCTCGTTCACGGCCCTGTTGTCCATGCGATGGCGCTTGTCTCTTTGAAGAGACGGTTTTGCCATTCGCAAAGGGTGCTTCGCCCTTCGTATCAACTGGCAGGGATCAAAGCAAGAACAGTGCATAGTTCAATGGCAAATTATTGTTGTCAAATTATTATTTACAACACATCTGTTTTTTTGGTATACTTAAGCGGGAGGAACACAGGGAATCATTTCTGGATGGTGACGGTGCGGCTTTGTTTATTTGATTCGCAGGAGCGCTTTCGTTCTTCAGAGGAAGAGCGCGGTAGAGCTCCCTCCCGGGGAGTCGGGGTGAAGAGGATATGGGACGCATTTTTATAATTATCGGTATTGTTATCGTGGTGATAGGTCTCCTTCTCCAGTACGGGAACAAGATACCAATCGGGGAATTGCCCGGTGATTTTGTCATCAGGAGAGAGAATATCACCATTTATTTTCCCCTGACAACGGGTATCATCCTGAGCATAATTGTAACGGTTATTATTAATGTGATATTTCGCTTTTTTAAGTGACTCGCGGTACAGTGGGTAATGCGGTGTCTTCGCTGCATGTATTGTCCTGAAGACGCATGAGTGAGTAAAAGAAATTCCCCAGAGGAGGGATTATTCTGTGTTTTAGGCGTGTCAGTGCCGCAATAACCGTTTTAATCAGCAGCATGACTGAGGAGAGAAAGAATTAATAATAGTACTTGACGTGTTAGCGGTTCTTCTGTTCGGTGTAACATTCGAGCAGTATACGTTCCCCCGGTCACGGGATTAACGATGAGACTGGTACAATACGGTTATGGACATGAAGGATAAAGGTGTACGTGATAAAAAAGAGGATAAAACGAGAGAGCAGGACCTGCGCTTTCATTACTTCAGGACATTTGGCCGAATTGCCTTCATACTCTTTATAGGGTTCTCCGTCTACTTTTTCATTTCAACGCTGGTAATCGTCTTCCTGACAAAGCCGGTGAAGGAGGTGAAGGTCCCGTATGTGGTGGGGAAACAGTTTGTCGAGGTGTACAACAGTTTAGTCAGACAGGGGCTCAAGCCGGAGATACGATTTCTCGACGTGTATGATCTCGAAAATGGAGTTGTGCTCAATCAGTACCCGGAGGGGGGCGTTATCGTATCTGAGGGTGATCTGATAAAGCTCATGGTCAGCCGGAGCAGCCTGTTCATCGATGTCCCGAACCTGGTCGGCGTTGAGCTCCCCTTTGCGATTAACAAGCTGAAGAACCTCCATATGCATAAGCGGGCGATTTCAATAGGGGCCGGGATAATATCATACATCCCCTCCGAAAAGAACGCCGACAATATTGTCATCGATCAGAATCCGAAACCGGGCGAGAGGATAACGCCTGACCGGAAAGTAAATCTTCTCGTCTCCGCGGGTAAAATTGATGCAGACGATACCATGGTCGATGTTGTCAGCCAATCGATCGATCTCTGTTTTGATCTCTTCCTCGCAAAAGGCCTTGTCATCGTTGAGGAGATCGTTCCGGTTCCCGACAGAGCGAAGAGTGGCATTGTTCTCTCGCAGAGCCCATCGAAGGGTGCGAACGTGAAGAAGGGGGATGCTGTTCGTCTCAGGATCGGCTACTACCCGCTCCGAGAACACCCCTATAGAGCATATGAAAAGATACACTATGTAATACCCGCCGAGGAGAAGAGCGGGCTTTATGAGGCGACTGTCGATGATGACAGCTCCAGGCGGTTGCGTTTTTCTCGACAGATGAACGGGGGGGGCAGGATGGAGTTCATCTTTCATCGCACGGGAAATGCAAAGGTGAGCATTCTCTGCGACAAGCGGGTCATCGATATTATAAAAATTGAAGTTGATGAATTTGAATAAAACGGTATTAATTTCACCATCGATCATTGCCGCGGATCTCTCAATACTGGGAAGCATCGTGGGTGAGTTCGACCCTGCGATTGTCGATCTGCTGCATATGGATGTCATGGATGGCGTCTATGTTCCCAACCTGACCATCGGTTCGGGGTATATAGAGAATCTCAAACGCCATACGAGCATCCCCCTTGACATCCACCTGATGATTGAAAAACCCGAGAACACCATCGAGCGGTATAGCGCAGTTGCTCCCTGGTCGCTGACCATTCACTATGAGAGCACACGGTTTCCCGCGCGTCTCCTGAAAGAGATTCGGGAACAGGGTATCCGGGCGGGCATCTCAATCAATCCTGCGACTCCTGTCGAGATGATCTACGATCTGCTCCCCTACATCGATGTTGTTCTCATCATGTCGGTTGATCCGGGTTTTTATGGGCAGTCATTCATGGAGATATCGGTGAATCGCATACGCAAACTCCATACCCGTATTATCGAAGAGGGATGGGGAGACCGGATTGTCATTGAGGTTGACGGGGGAATAACGGAAGATAATATCGGGCAGGTTGCCGAAGCCGGTGCACGGATTTTCGTGGCGGGAAGTGCGACATTCAGGAAGGGCACGGTTAATGAGAATGTCACGCGTCTCAAAGAGAAAGCTCTGGCAGCGCTCGCGTAGAGAAATATATATATGGCGTCACTGCAAAAGTAAATTATAAAAAATTTAGTTTTCGCAGGATATCCATTTATCTATTGACAAATGAATATCTTTTTTGTATAATTTTATACTTAATCAAATAAGGAGGTAAACAGTTCGTGGCGGTAAGGATTCGATTACAGAGAGTAGGCAAGAAGAAGAAACCATATTACCGGATTGTTGCTGTTGACAGCAGGAAGAAACGGGATGGTGCGGTCATTGAGAACCTGGGGCAGTATCAGCCAATTGCTGAGAGAGAGCAATTTCGGATTGATGAGGAGAGGCTTGTCGACTGGTTGAATAAAGGAGCGCAACCAACGGAAACCATAGAGAGTCTTTTGAAGAAAGCTGGGATTTGGCAAAAGCTTAAGAGTGCTAAATAATTCCTCGGGAGGCGAAAATGAATTACAAGGATCTAGTGGAGTATATGGTAAAATCTCTCGTTGACCATCCTGACCAGGTAGAGATCAGGGAAATTGAGGGTGAGAAATCGACGATACTGGAGTTGAAGGTCACCAAAGAGGACATTGGAAAGGTTATCGGGAAACATGGAAGGATTGCAAGAGCTATCAGGACGATTATAAATGCCTCTGCAACAAAATCGGGGAAAAGGGTTGTTTTGGAAATTCTTGATTGAGCATTAATGACACATTTATCAGGATTGGAAAAATAATTGGCGCCCATGGTTTGCATGGGCGCCTGAAAATTATAGCCATTACCGATATTGAGGAGCGATTTGCCGTTGGGAATTGGATCTATTTGAAAGAGGGCGATGACTACAGGAAATATCAGGTTGTCGATTTTGTGCTGCAGAGAGATCGACGGTGTATCCTGAACCTGAAAGAGATTTCTGACCGGGATGAAGCTCTCTCTTTCAAGGGAATCGATATTTTTATTCAGAGGGATGAAGCAGAGAGAACCAGGCATTTACTTGAAGAGGAAGCGTATTACTATTATGATATTATCGGGTGCAGCGTTTTTCGTGAGGGTGAGCTCTTCGGCGAGGTGATAGATATTCTTGAAGCAGGTGCAGGTGAGATTCTGATCATCAGAGACGCTGCAGGGAATGTTCACCGGATTCCCTTCGTTCAGTCAATGGTTGACACCAGTGAAATCGCGCTGAGAAGGATTGATATTTATCCGATTGAAGGACTGATTGAGTGAAATCTTTGCTGGCGTTTTATCCGAAATGCCCGCTGGAAGCGTATTCGTGCTTCAGGTGCCATCGTTTACGATAATAACGCTCTTCCCGGAATTCTTCACCAGTCCGCTCCGATGCGGGCTCCTCGGGAAGGCGGTAGCAGCGGGTATTGTCGATATTGACATCGTCGACCTGAGGACATTCAGTGATGATGCGTACGGCCGCTGCGATGATGCTCCCTATGGCGGAGGGAGCGGCATGGTTCTGAAGCCTGAGCCGCTCTTTAAGGCAATTGATGCGTGTCGTCGCAGAGATACCGTTGTGATATCAACGGCGCCGGGGGGAAAACGGTTACATCAGAATCTGGTAAAGGAGCTTTCCGGAGAAGAGGAGCTCTGTATCATCTGCGGCAACTATGAGGGTATCGATCAGCGGGTTATAGACCGATATGTGGACCTCGAAGTCTCTGTGGGGGACTATGTCCTGTCAGGGGGAGAATTCGCAGCCCTGATTATCGTTGACGCGATCACGAGATACGTTCCGGGGTTCATGTCGAACTGTCGTTCGCTCAACGAGGAGAGTTTTGAAGATGATCTGCTTGAGTACCCACAGTATACCAGGCCCATCGAGATCGACGGCTTGCGGGTCCCTGAAGTTCTCATGAGCGGCAATCATGAACGGATCAGGTTATGGCGTTTGCGGAAGAGCGTTGAGAAAACCAGAAGAGAGCGGCCCGATCTCTATCGGAAACATTTATTCAGAAGGATGAGAGGAGAAGAGACATGAATATCATCGAAACGATAAAAAAGGAGATAGTCCCTGTTCAGAGAGATCTCAACTTCGAGGTTGGCGATACGGTCAAGGTTCATTATAAGATAGTTGAGGGGAATCGGGAGAGGATTCAGGTATTTGAAGGTGTCGTTATCGCCATTGGTAATAAGAGTGTCGGCAGAACCTTTACCGTACGGAGAATATCCTACGATATCGGTGTTGAGAGAATATTCCCCTTCTATTCTCCCCGGATAGAGAAAGTTGAGGTGGTGCGTAAGGGGAAGAAACGGAGATCCAAGCTCTATTTTCTCAGACAGCGGACGGGAAAATCGGTGAAGTTGAAGGAACGGAGATTCAAGACCAAGGCGGCGGATGTCGCTCCCATGCAGGAAACTGACAAACAACCGCTGCCGGATGGCGGCACCAAGAGTGAAGCTGAGGAAGGTCGTGCTGAAGAGAAAACTTGAACCGCCCCGATAAACAGATCATACCCTCCTTTCTGCTCGAGCGGGAACTCCTTGCGAGAGGATACCGGCGTATTGCGGGGATTGATGAAGCGGGAAGGGGCGCGCTCGCCGGTCCTCTGGCAGTCGGGATGGTTGCCTATAACAGTGGGTTCTTCTCAGGCGTTTTCCCCGAAGCCCTGTGTGAGATAAAAGATTCCAAACAGCTGCTCCCGAAAAAACGATCTGACCTTCGGCATGTTGTCGAGGCGTATTCGGAAGAGGCGCTGGTCTCGATGATATCGCATACCCTTATTGACCGGTTGAATCCGAACCGTGCAACGGAGTATGCCATCAGAGAGCTCGTTGAGCGTTCGGCAGCTCCTCCTGATGTGATTCTCCTGGATGGCAACTATTCGTTTGATGTTGGTGTTCCCTGCGTTTCCGTCATACGCGGGGATCAGCGGTCGATATCCATCGCATCGGCGTCAATCATCTCCAAGGTTGCGCGTGATGCGCTCATGGAAGATTATGGTGATGAATTTCCCGCCTATGGATTCAGGAAGAATAAGGGGTATGGAACGAGAACGCACCGGGAGGCGCTCGTTCAGTTCGGCCCCTCGCCGATTCATCGGTGGAGCTATGAGCCCCTGAAGAGCAGTGAGATGCGTGGCGATGAAGATCGATAGGGAGAACACTATACGGATAAGCGGCCGGATCCCCTCTTCCAGTGCCCTGAAGAATCTGAAGATGGGCGCGAAGATTGCAGGGAGAATAATTGAGCGGGTCGGGGACCGGGAGGCGGTTCTCGATATGGGTGGCGTGCGAATTCGTGCTGAATTTCTCAGGGGCGTTCCATCGAACAAGCGAATACCGCTTATCTTCAGGGGGAGGGATGGCGGTACCCTTATATTTCAAATTGCCGGGGAACGCTCATCGAAGCTGGATGAGATCTTTGCCTATTCCCTCTTCGAGCGGAATACGCTCGGCACGGGCGAGATCATGGCAATACGGAAATACATACAGGAGGGACCGGGAGGAATCTTCGCGCTCAACCGGTTTATCCTGCGGCTCCGTGCCGGGGTGCAGTTGCGAGAGGGGCTGTTCGCGGAAGTGCTCAATAAACTCCTCACGGCCGGCGTGTCAAAGGATGATCTCCTTTTTTTGTCTTATCTTCTGCTCGCTTCCCGTGGTCTGAAAAGCAGTGTAATCGAAATACTTTCCGTGCTCGCGGGGGGAGAATCGGCGATTCAGCTTATCAGGCGATTTCGTGACGAGAAGACGCTCAGGGATTATAGCGAGAAATTCTCCGAGAAGCTTAAGGCGCTCTTGAAGACGGAGCAGGGAGTTGAGTTATTCAAGGATCTTCTGTCGGTTTTTATGAGTCGAGAGGACTCTCCGTATCGGGAGTTTCAGATGCCCTTCTGGAATGAGGATCGCTTCGAGAGTATTACCGGCATTGTCACTCCCGGAGGTATGGTGCTCACGCTGGAGCTTTCGCAACTCGGGGTGCTTGATATTATCATACGAGAGCACGGCTCATCCCTTCATATTAATCTCTTCTGTGAACGTGAGGAGACGCTGCATGAGCTTGAACATACTGTCGATGAATTGCGAACGAAGCTCAAAAGTGTTCATAAAGGGGCGGTGAACATCGGTTTCTTTCTGACGGGCGATGCAATGAAAAAAATAATTGAAATTAATTCTTCATTGCTGTCAAATAGCATACTCGATTTCAAGGCCTGAAATGCAGAGAGAAGAAAAAGCGGTTGCCGTAGGCTATTCAGGGAAGGGAGAAGCGCCAAAAATCCTTGCCGTTGCGCGGGGGATGCTCGTCGGGCGGTTGTTGGAGATTGCGGAGGAGCATGATATTACCATTTACCGCAATTCGGATCTTGCCGAGGTGCTCGCGGCGCTTGAGGTGGGGAGCGAAATACCGGAAGAGCTCTTCCACGCTGTTGCTGAGGTTTTAGCATACTGTTATGCGGTAAATGAACGATTTAAGGAAAAGATAGAGCAACTGGATACGTAAATCATGTCCGAAATGAGAAAAATATATGTTGATGATTTAAAGCCCGGCATGCGCTTCGACAAGCCGCTGTATATAGACAACAACAACATGCTCGTTGGCGCAAATGTCTCCATAAAAGAATCCGATATCAAAAAACTGATGAAGTGGGGAATTGTTGAGCTGGAGACAGCGGGCAAGGTTATCTCATCAGTGACCGAAATCCAGCTTGCCGAGAAGATCTCCTCCACCCTAAAAGAGGATGCGGATAAGATAATTAAAGAGTACAATCAGCTCCTGAAGAAACGGAAGGATCTCATTGAGATCCACAAAAATGCGTGCAGTGCGGTTGAAAAGATATATGGAGCCATAAGGCGGGGTGAGGAATTTACCATCGATACGCTTGAGAGGGAGCTCCATAACATCATCGAAATATTGCAGGAGAATTACAATATATTCCTGTTTCTCTACGGCCTGGATGAGGGGAAAGATTATCTGGTTGTTCACTCGGTGAACGTAACCTTTTACGCGCTGCTCATCGCGATGGCGCTCAAGTACGATCATAAAAAGCTCACGGAGCTCGGAATCGGAACGCTTTTGATTGATGCCGGCATGGTGAAGATTCCGAGCTATATTACTCATAAACAGTCCAACTTGACCGATCAGGAGATGAATCTCGTTAAGACGCATCCCCTGCACGGCTATAAGGCGCTGCGGCAGCTCGGCAACCTCGAGGAGGAGTTGGCAATGGTGGTGCTCCAGCATCACGAGCAGTACGACGGGAAGGGATACCCCCGGGGTCTGAAGGGGAATCAGATAAGTGAATATGCGCGAATTGCCGCCATTGCCGATTCCTATGAAGCGCTCATCTCGAACAGGAGTTATCGGAAGAAACAGTTTTTCTATCATGCCATGAAAAATCTCCTCGCCACCGGCATCAATAAGCATGATCCTGTAATCCTGCGGGTATTCCTGTCGAGGATGTCGGTTTATCCTATCGGTTCGATTGTTGAGCTCAATGACGGCCGGACAGGACTGGTAATTGGATCCGATCCCCAGAAGCCGCTGCGACCCATCGTGAAGCTTATCTTCGACGGGAATAAGAAGCGTATTGAGGGGACGGAGATAATCAATCTTCTCGAGGAGACCACGCTCTATATTACCAGAGCGCTCGATGAGGATGAAGCCGGCGTAAACTTCCTCGAGGTTTTGTAATCCTGTTTTCACATGGATAAAAAGGAATACGGAAGGCAGGGCGAAAGCCGTGCGGTTGCATTTCTCGGGGAGCGGGGTTTTGAGATCGTTGAGAGGAATTTTCGATATCGACGCGCCGGAGAGATTGATATTGTCGCCATGAAGGGCGATCTCCTCATTTTTGTTGAAGTGAAGAGCAGAAGCGGCTCCTCTTATGGCGGTCCCCTCTATTCAATCAGCGCAAAGAAAAAAAAGACGCTCAGGTTTATTGCACAACAGTTCCTCACCGCACATCCCGAGTATCACAGCAGAGATATAACCTGCCGATTTGATTTTATTTCAATAGAGGGCGACAGGATAGAGTGGGTGGAGGATATGTTTCGATAAGTCCCTCCTGTTTTTCAGGGGGGCGGGTAATGGGAGTCCATTATTGAGAAAACTGAATGAGTCCGCCGGCAGACCAATTTTGCAACCGGTTGCAAAATTCATTTAGTTTCATGAAATGATGAGCTGTGGCGGGATTCCCCAGTATATTTG
>Ga0180431_10000901_pt1 | contig 41955 bp, 45 predicted proteins | sample SS_ome_11_FD_132459 | JGI IMG/M metagenome (GOLD analysis project Ga0180431, IMG submission 132459) | Hypersaline lake sediment archaeal communities from the Salton Sea, California, USA - SS_1_MS_1 metaG | ecosystem: Environmental > Aquatic > Non-marine Saline and Alkaline > Hypersaline >... | reverse complement strand
ACGGTTGGAATCAACGAAGCAATGATACACGCGTATATAGACGCACAAGGTAAAAAAGATGCAGGGCAAACGAAGTTTGAAATAGGCTAAAACCCCGACCGTAAGGTCGTGGGAAGTTTATTTGTCATCGTGGTTATCTTCGGTTTCGGCTTCCCTGTGTTCTTCTACCTGATAAATCTGACGACAGAGGTCCGTGCGGATGGGCTATACTATCGTTTCTTCCCGATACACCTCTCCTTTCGCAAGATAGAACTCAGGAATTTAACAACGTGTGAAGTAAGAACCTACAGTGCGCTCAGGGAATATGGAGGTTGGGGTATCCGGAGGGGCCCTAAGGGCAAGGCTTATAATGTGAGCGGGAATCGCGGGGTGCAACTGGAGCTTTCAAATGGGGAGCGAATACTGATTGGCTCCCGGAAACCTGACGAACTTGCCGGGGCTCTTAAATTCACTATGGAAGCGAAAAGCTAGGGCATTATTAGCGGGTGCTGGACCAAAGATATTAAGCAGGGGCGTTCAATTGAACGCCCCTGCTCAGGCGAACGGATTTGTTGGACTGCGCTCCTGGAGAATGTCTTCCATACGCAACTGAACCATGGGCTTAACGGACTCCGGGTCTGTGAATATGTAGAACTGCTGCGACCTGATGGCGTTGAAGACGCAATCAGCTACCTGCTGGCAGGACATCCCTGACTGCATCGCTGGGCGCACTAAGCTCTCGGCCTCCTGATATTCAGGGCTTGTCCGTATCCTCATCTCCGTATCCGCATCATTTTGCAGTCCGGCAGGGCGGTTCCGGTCTGCCTCCAGTAGTCTGGTATTGACCCACATCGGGCAGAGAACGGAAACCTTGATTTTAGAGCTTCTCAGTGCCATTTCGTGGTAAAGCGTCTCGGAAAGGGTTATTATAGCGTGCTTTGTAACCTTGTAGATACCGAGATGCGGAGTGGATACAAGCCCCGCCCCGGAGGCCGTGTTGACCATGTGACACTCGGTGTCCTGCTCAAGCATGATAGGGATAAAGACTCGAACGCCATGAACTACACCCCAAAGATTTACGCCCAGGACCCATTCCCAATCCTCTAAGGTACATTCCCAGATGCAGCCTCCCACACCGACACCCGCATTGTTGCACAGCAGGTGAACTGCCCCGAAGGCAGCGAGTGTTTTTTGGGCCAGTGCTTCGACATCGCTGGCTTTTGAAACATCGGTCACTACGGACAGCACCGATGCTCCTGCTGCCTTCATTTCTTTTTCCGCCCGGCTGAGGGCTTCCTCATCGATATCTGCCAGAACAACCTTCATGTCCTCACGCGAACAACGTTCGGCAATGGCGCGGCCTATGCCACTGGCCGCACCCGTGATGACAGCGGTCCTGTCTTTAAATTTCTTCACATTACCCTCATCCGCACAAAGCAAAACTGACGAGGCTTTGCACTATGAACTTGTTGTTTAATGCACTTCTGTCAGTGGAATTGCACGAACTGGTGAGATCCAGCTGAGCATGAACATAGATGGATGTAAAACATACTGCGCCACTTCGTATAATCAGGTTTAAGCGCTTCTATCCCTAGCTGCCCTCGTCGAACCTTCTCTTCATTAGTTTTCTCAACCTGAAGTAGGTTTCCACCATCTCTGACATTCCCTGCCCCTGGTATCTTTCGACTTGTACGTTCTCGAGGATTTTTTGCGCAACAGGGATTGTCAGCAAGGCAGTTATAATGGCTTGAGTCTTATCATCTATCATTATTTACTCCCTCCTCTGGTTGTTAGCGCTATAGCCCTGTCCTTGCTCGGGTGTTATGCTACAAATCTATGGTGGTAGTATACATACCGCAATTTGCGAAGTCTACAGGCAGTTGGTGGGTATTGCTTCGACGTACTAACCATTCGTTCTTCGATCATGGTAATTGGCAGATAATACGAGGAAAACCGTTGCCCGTATTCGGAACGGGTGATATAATGCCCTGTGTATCTGCAAGGACTGATTTTGAGGTGTCGAATTGAGATTGAGTAGAGAAGAGGTACAACACATTGCTCTTCTCGCCCGGCTGGGTATCGATGAGGCCGACCTGGAGAAGTTCAGAGAGCAGCTTTCTAACATACTGGAGAATTTCGAGATACTACAGCGGGTGGACACCACGGGGGTTCCTCCAACCTCTCATCCTGTTGCCTTGACAAACGTGCTGCGAGATGACGTTGTAGCGCCGTCATTCTCAACTACCGAAATACTGGCCAACGCTCCTCAGGAGGAGGATGGCTGTTTTCGAGTCAGGGCGGTTCTGGAATAATCACCTCGTAAGCCCGGGCAAAGTCATGAATCTCAAAGAGCAGCTAGATTGTCTATTCAATCCCCGTTCGGTGGCCGTGATCGGCGCATCGAACGATATGATGAAGTGGGGTTTTAACATCCTCAACATACTGTTGGCCAAGGGCGGAAGAGAAATCTATGCCGTAAACAAGAATGGGACTGAAATACAGGGTTTGCAGGCGTATCGGGATATCACTGATGTGCCTGGGCCTGTAGATGTTGTCGTCATTACGGTCCCGTTTAAAGATATTCCAGCAGCTATGAAGGAATGCGTTGGCAAGGGGGTCAGGGCCGCTGTTATCATCTCAGGAGGGCTTTCTGAGACCGGAGGAGAGGGTGCAGTAATCGAGCGGGAGGTGCTTGGAATCGCCCGGCGAGGCGGGATACGTATCGTGGGCCCGAACTGCATGGGCCATTTCAATGCCTTCTCCAATGTATTCACGGTGCCGTATCTGCCCCCGGTGAGAAAGGGGCCTCTGTCGCTTATATCTCAGAGTGGTAACACGAGCCAGTCAATTGTTCACCTGGCGTATGATATGGGCCTGGGATTCAGCAAATATGTCAGCAGCGGCAACGAGGCCGATCTGCATTTTGAGGACTATCTGGAGTATATGGCACATGACGATAAAACGGAGATTATCCTGGGCTATGTCGAAGGTCTAAGGGAAGGCCGACGATTCTTCGAACTGGCAAAGGAGACCACGAAAAAGAAGCCTGTTGTTATAATGAAGGCGGGGCGAACTGAGGCCGGTGCCAGAGCGGCCCGGTCTCACACCGCTTCCCTTGCGGGCTCGGATACGGTCTCCGAAGCGGTATTCAAGCAGTGTGGAGTGATCAGGGTGGAGGAGGTCAGTGAACTGGTGGATGTTTCGTTGGCTCTGCTGGGACAGCCTCTGCCTCGGGGGAGGAGGGTAGGGGTGCTGTCTACGGGTGGTGGTGGGGCGGTGATGGCAGCGGATGCTCTGATGAGGCAGGGGCTGGAACTGCCGGAGCTGTCGTCGGTCACGATGGAGAAATTGAATTCTATTTTTTCGAGAAGATGGTCACACGGGAATCCGGTTGACAACGGTGGAGACCCATTCGACTATGCAAGTCTCTGGGCGATGATGGAGGATGAAAACACAGACGCTGTTTTGATTAGCGGTGCCGCCGGGGTCGCCAGGAATATGTCCGGGTGGGTTAATGTTCCTGATTCGATAGGCGAGGCGGTTGACCAGTGGATTGAAGCAACGGAGGCTGATGAACTGGTGGATGTGACAAGGTTGATGGAATTGATGAAGGCGTACCAGAAGCCGGCGATTTTCTGCAATCTGGCGATTCCTTCTAAAAAGATAGGGGCGCTCTACAAGAGGCTGGAACAGAGCTATGATATACCATTCCTTACGCCGGAGAGAGCGGCCAGAGCGCTCGCTCGCCTGGTGGAGTATAGTGAATACCTGGGTATAGCAGGGGGAAGAGGGTAATGTCTTTATACGATCTCACCATTCATGAAGCAAACGAACTATTGAATAAGGGCGAAATCTCATCGATGGAGCTTACAGAGGCTGTGCTCGAAAGAATTGACGGGGTGGAGGGCAAGCTGCAATCATTCGTTACTGTTTCAGGGGAGCTGGCTCTTGAACTCGCTCAGCAGGCCGACGAGCGTATTAAGGCGGGTGACCACATGCCGTTGAACGGGATTCCGGCAGTGATAAAGGACAACATGTGCGCCAGGGGAACGAAAACAACCTGCTCCTCGAAGATGCTGGAGAATTTCGTTCCTCCCTACGATGCCGCTGTGGTTGAGAGACTGAATGCCCAGGGTATGGTGTTGCTGGGCAAAGGGAATATGGATGAGTTCGCTATGGGCTCCTCTACGGAGAACTCGGCTTTCTACCCTACTCATAACCCCTGGGATTTGGAACGTGTTCCCGGCGGAAGCAGCGGGGGCTGCGCGACCGCGGTAGCTGCCGGGGAGGCGGTATACGCTCTGGGGTCGGATACGGGAGGCAGTATCCGTCAGCCTGCGGGCTTCTGTAGCGTTGTCGGGCTCAAGCCTACCTACGGGCGTGTTTCGAGGTATGGCCTGGTTGCCTTTGCCAGCTCACTCGACCAGATAGGGCCGGTGACTAGAGATGTGACTGACTGCGCGCTGGTATTGAACGCTATCGCGGGTCATGACTCCAGGGATTCCACCTCGGTTGACCAGCCGGTGCCTGACTATACCAGGTCTCTTATTCCTGACCTGAAGGGGATGAGGATTGGAGTGCCCAAAGAATACTTTGTCGAGGGTATGGAGAGCGAAGTGGAACAGGTCGTGAGGCAGGCTATCGGCACGCTGAAAGAGCTTGGCGCCGAGATAGATTGGGAAGTGTCGCTGCCCAATACTCCCGCTGCTCTGGCATGCTATTATATAATCGCTCCCTCAGAAGCGATGGCCAACCTGGCAAGGTACGACGGGGTAAAATACGGCTTCTCCGCGCACGAGGCGGAGAATATGTGGGATGCCATGGAGAAGACCCGGCAGTACGGCTTCGGGCCCGAGGTTAAACGGCGGATAATGCTCGGTACATATGCCCTCTCCGCTGGATACTACGATGCCTACTATGTCAAGGCGCAGAAGGTCCGTACTCTGATTACCGGAGAGTTCGCCGACGCTTTTACAAGGTGTGATGTCCTGGTTACCCCCACGTCTCCCACGGTGCCGTTCCATATCGGCGAGAAGGTGGATGACCCCATGCAGATGTACTTGAGCGACGTCTGTACCCTGCCGGTAAACATCGCTGGCATTCCCGGGATATCGGTGCCTGCGGGTTTTGTCAATGATCTTCCCGTAGGCTTGCAGATTATGGGCAAGCCGTTCTCTGAGGAGATGCTTCTCCGGGTTGCATACGCCTATGAGCAGGCTACGCATTGGGGGCACAGGAGGCCGGGTATTTAGATGGAACATGAGAGAGTACAGGTTACCTGCTATTCGGGGAACACATATGCCGAGCGTCCGATGGCTTTCATCTGGGAAGGAGCGGAGCAAAGGGTGGTAGATGTCGAAAAAGAGTGGCGTGAGCCCGGAGACAAGCACTTTCGATTACGCACAGAGGATGACAGGCTGTTCGAGCTCTGCTATTATGAGTGCGGCGACCGGTGGTCGGCTACGGAATGGGTCTCGAAGAGTGAAAGGGGGAGGGAGAGATGAAAAGGGAAGTCCTTGAGGTGCTGGAGAAGGACGCCAAGGTGACTTTGAAACAGATATCTGCAATGACTGGCCTTTCTGTGAACCAGGTACGAAAAACGATTGACGAGGCGGAGAGTGATCGGGTTATAGTTAAATATAAAACAGTGATTAACTGGAGGAGGCTTGAGGAGGCAAGGGTACAGGCTCTTATCGAGGTCAGAATACAGCCTCAGAAAGACGTGGGATTCGATGCCATCGCCGAGCGCATATATCGCTTCCCGGAAGCTCGTTCGGTCTATCTGGTCTCAGGGGCCTATGATCTGGCTGTTTTTGTAGTGGCGAGGACGGAGCACGATGTGGCCAAATTCGTATCTGACAAGCTCGCTTCGCTGGAGTCGGTGCAGGGAACTGTGACCCACTTCTTCCTCAAACCATATAAAGAGGATGGGGTAATACTCGAAGATCATGAAAAGGTGCGGCGACAACCTTTGACTTTGTAGAGAGGAGTCTTATAAGTGTCGGCCAGGAGGTCTATAAAACGTCGTAAACGCGATATTATATCGCGGCGTGTCGGAAAGGTTTCCCCTTCGGGCATCAGGAAGTTCTTTGATCTGCTGTCCACGATGGAAGATGCCATCTCGCTTGGGGTCGGCGAGCCTGATTTCGCAACTCCCTGGAATATTAGTGAGGCTGGCATATCCGGTATCGAGAAGGGATATACCATGTATACCTCGAACTGGGGGATGCCTGAGTTGAGGCAGGAGCTTGCGGGAAACCTGGCTGAGCGCTGCGGCGTGGAATATGACCCTGATAGTGAGCTTCTGATTACTGTGGGTGTAAGTGAGGGGCTCGACCTGGCGATGAGAGCCATCCTTAACCCGAAGGATGAAATAATTTCCCCTGAGCCTACCTATGTTTCCTATGAATCGTGCACCGTCCTGGCGGAAGGAGTATTCGTTCCGGTGCCAACAGTAGTAGAGAACCAGTTCAGGGTAAAGGCTGCCGATATTGAGGAACGGATCACCAGTCGCACCAAGGCTATTCTTCTGGGCTACCCCAACAATCCGACTGGTGCGGTGATGGAAAGGGCGGACCTGGAAGAGATAGCCGGCGTAGCCCATAGACACAACCTGTTGGTGATATCCGATGAGATATACGACCAGCTTGTGTACGGAATCAGGCATACATGCTTCGCCAGCCTTCCCGATATGAAAGAGCGCACTATATTCCTCGGAGGATTCTCTAAAGCATATGCCATGACCGGGTGGCGGATAGGCTATGTTGCGGCTTCTGCGGAGATTATAGAGGCGATGACTAAGATCCATCAATATACTATCATGTGTGTCCCGATAATGGCCCAGATGGCGGCCATAGAGGCGCTGAAGTCAGGTGATGCTGCGGTCAGAGAGATGGTTGCCGACTACGACCGGCGGCGACGGGTGATGGTTAAAGGGCTTAACGCCATCGGTCTCTCCTGCTTTGAGCCCAAGGGGGCATTCTATGCGTTTCCCTCGGTCAAGGCAACGGGACTCTCCTCTCAGGATTTTGCCGAGCGGCTTTTACTGGAGGAAAGAGTAGCGGTAGTCCCGGGGACGGCTTTTGGCAGCAGCGGCGAGGGGTACGTGCGCTGCTGCTACGCCACTGCACTTGAGGATATAAGGGAGGCGCTGAGGCGGATGAGGAGGTTCGTGCAGAGGCACAGGCTGTAGACAGACCTGCATTAACAGCAGGCCCAAAGCGCTCGCATGATGTTCAAACGTTTGACCCTAAAATATCGACACGCTATAATTGGTTTTGAAGGCTGATTGTAGCTGGTTTCTACGTGTGCCGGAGTGGCGGAATGGCAGACGCGCTACGTTCAGGGCGTAGTGTCCGCGAGGGCGTGGGAGTTCAAATCTCCCCTCCGGCATTTTGTTACCGCATTCAGGTATTTACGCGCTTGTAGCTCAGTTGGATAGAGCGTAGCCCTGCGGAGGCTAAGGTCGTTGGTTCGAGCCCCGCCAAGCGCGCCATTTTGGGCGATTAGCTCAGAGGTTAGAGCGTCTGTTTTACACACAGAAAGTCGGGGGTTCAAGTCCCTCATCGCCCATTAGCTTCAATATTCCCCATTTTTACCCCGTTTTTACCGGTACACTTTAAACAACTCAGAAGCTCAGGTCATGCCACTGAACTATTAATTTTATGGAGGTGATATCATGTCCAAAAATCGTGCCAGAAAGTAGGATGATATATCGAAAGGAACAACGGATGTAGGCAGGTTGACCTATGCCTTCGAAATCAGAAATAAAACTCTAAACAGAAGCCCGGAGACATCCCATTTTACGTCTCTGGGTAACGTTATCTGTATTAGGCTTAAAGCCATGCCAATTCATAAAATGATGTGAAATTCAACACGTAGGAATTGCTTCAATAGCGCTATGCCACCATTCTCTCATATCCAGTGGCCAATTCAAAACTTTACCCAAAATATATTTAAGTATAGTTTAGATATGCATTGACATTTACCACTTATTATGTTAAAAATCAACCCTATTCGTTTAAGATAGTAGTAGATTACTGAACAAGTGTGATATCTTAGCTTTTTTAGTCTATCTAGATCCAAATTTGACCTCGAATATAATTGGTTGGTGACAATGAGTTCCCCTGTAATCACTCTTCCTGAATCACTTTCGGTTCCACAAGAACTGAAGCATAAAAGTTATATGCCGCATCCTATCCACATAGGGACCCATACATCTGACTATATAAGACAGAGCCATAATGGATTTTATCAGTATTTTTACGATGAAATATTTCCTCAAATAGTTCCACCTCCATACGGATCAATAGAGATTGAACAACTTTCCATGCGAAAACGGGTTTACTGTATTAAAGAGCAAACCCAAAACCTTGAAGTTGTGGTGAAAACATATAAGCAAGGTATCAATAGTTTTAAGGACGCATGGCGATGTGCAGAGAGGGAATATTTCAATCTGCAACTGCTCCGAAACAAGCTTGGTATGGACAGAGGAGATTGCCGGGTAGTCCAACCGTTGGGGAAAAACAAGCACCCTCTTTCCGTCCTTGTTACAGAGAAGGTGAATGGAGAGCTATTTGATTCTCACATAGCAAGAGCTGTTCATGAACAACAACATCAACAGCTTTTTCAGTCTCTGAGCTTGCTAGCCCATTTTTTTTCCGAGCTTCATCATAACGGTATGAGTAATAAACCTGTCTCCAGTAACCTTTCACAACAGTATTTGGCTGGAATCTGCAACTCGCTTAATGATTGTTTGATGGATGCCCATAACAGATACACAATTGAACGACTTGCGGGTCGATGGCTTAACAAAGACGGTGTATTTTCCGGAGATACCGATGTGGTTGTTCATGGTGATGCAACCCCTACAAATTTCTTCATTGATGAGAAGGGAGTTATAGCTATTGATCTGGAAAGGATGAAACTGGCAGACCGATGCTGGGATATCGGTTTTATTGCCGCTGAGCTTAAGCATCACTTCATGTGGCGTGCAGGTGATCGCTGGGCTGCTGAGCCTTATATTGGCCATTTCCTTTGGAATTACGCCGTTAATTGTAAAGACAGTCAGTTTTTTCACTACTTAACGAACAAGCTACCGTTATATATGGCGCTTGGACTGTTAAGGATTGCTCGAAATAACTGGCTGGATGTGTGGTACAGAAAAGAATTGATTGCTGAGGCTACAAGATGTCTGAAATACGGGCTGTAGTGTTCGACTGTTACAGTACGCTGATAGACATCAAGACAGATGAATCCAAACCTGAGATTTACCACTATCTTTCACTCTACCTGCAGTACTACGGGGCTCAATTAGAGGAGAAAAATCTGCGGAATATGTTAAAGCGTGAAAAAGAAAAATATATCCGAAGGAAGAACGAGCGTTATCCAGAGGTGGATCTCGAAGCTGTATTCGGTAAGATACTAAAAAGAGCAGGTTTGAATAATCCTTTTTTAACCGAGTCCTGCTGTAAATTATTTAGACTCCTTAGCCGGGAGCGATTCCAGCTATTTCCGGATAGTTTGCCTGTGCTCGAGGAAATAAAAAAAAGTGGCTATGAAATGGCTGTGGTATCCGACGCTCAGAAAGTGTTCTGCCTGCAAGAGGGTCAGTTGCTTGGTATAAACGACTACTTTAATCATATCGTGATATCAACGCAGTTTGGCTTCAGGAAACCGGATGCCAGGCTCTTCGAGATAGCCTGTAATCTATTGGGAGTTCCACCGGTTGAATCAGTCTATATCGGCGATCATCCCGAAAAGGACATCGAAGGTGCAAAGAATATAGGTATGCAGATGATATTGGTCAATAGAAATCTACATGAAGGTAGTCCGAATATGCAGTTTAGGCCCGATTACTATGCAAAAGACCTGCGGGAAGCATGGCAATGGATTAAGACAAATAAAAAATACCGGCAAATCAACAATTAATACGGACTCGTGATGTAATTATTTTCTTAATAGTCCTGAATTATCACTAAGATGATACCATTCGTTTCGCTGGTAGATGCAGAGAAACTGGGAATGAGGGGGTGGCGGAACAATGAGAACCAGCAGGATAACACCGGAGAACACTGAATTTGTAATCGTATGTTTTGAAGGGCCTGATCGTTACTCTATGGCTGGTGGTCTGGGTATGCGTATATCGCAGCTTTCATCTACATTGGCAGAAGCAGGCTTCACCACCCATCTGTTCTTCGTCGGCGATCCCTATGCTCCAGGTGAGGAGAGGAGACTTCAAGGAAAGCTCATACTGCACAGATGGTGCCAGTGGATCAGTGAATACTATCCCGGTGGTGTGTACGAAGGAGAGGATGCTAAGATCAATGATTTCAATGAGTCCATTCCCGGGTTTGTACTAGAAAACATCGTTAAGCCAGCAGCCGTAAATGGGAAGCTTATAGTAATTCTTGGGGAGGAATGGCAGACAAGCGAATCTATCTGCCGTCTCAGTGACACTCTTCATGACGAAGGCATGAGGGATAGGATAGTAATGTTCTGGAACGCCAATAACACCTTCGGATTCGATCAAATCAATTGGGACCGACTCAGCAATGCTGTTACTTTAACCACCGTGAGCCGCTATATGAAACACATAATGTGGGAGATGAAGCTTAATCCACTTGTTATCTCCAACGGGATACCGAAGAGCCTGCTCGCGAAGGTTGACGAAAAGGCAGCTAATATAATTCGAGATTCTATAGATACCGACCTGTTAATTTCTAAAGTAGCCCGCTGGGATCCCAGCAAACGGTGGAAGACGGCTGTGAATGCTGTTGCGCAGCTAAAGGAGGTCGGGCTTCGTCCGCTCTTACTTGCAAGAGGGGGAGCGGAACCTTATGGAAATAAAGTGGTGGAATATGCCCGCTCATTTGGGCTTAATGTACGTGGAGCAAAGGGGGAGCCGAATTCTCGAAGAGGAATTATAAAGGCTCTGTGCCAGGCAATCCCTTCCGATGTTATAGACGTAAGGTTCCATCTCCCTCTGAGTTTCCTGAGGGTGCTTTACAGGTCTTCCGATAGCGTACTCGCCAATAGCGGACACGAACCGTTCGGGCTGGTAGGACTGGAGACGATGGCTGCAGGTGGAGTGGCCTTTACCGGATGTACCGGCGAGGACTATGCCATACCTTTTATCAACTCATTTGTACTTGAGACATCCGATCCAATGGAGATCGTCGACTATACGAGATATTTGAAGGAACGACCCGAGGAGAGCACACGAATTCGAAGGGCGGCCAGGGCTACAGCCCGCTATTTCACTTGGGATGTCATAGCCCGCAATCTCGTCAGCAAGCTCGAAAACCAGGCAAGGGTTCAGGGGGTACTTGTTGGGAAACCTCAACCTCTGACTCTACCATTCTTTGATATCGACAACATTAAGCAGAATGTAACACTGCAATATGGAAGCAATTAAGACTGCAATCTTAGCAATGAAGGAGGTTCTTTGATATGGCTCGAATATTAGCTCAGGATGCAGAGAAGATGCTCGGCAAGGTACCGGATGGTAAGGAATTCAGGTGCTGCGATGGGAATACGCTGCAGGATGTACGGGAACTCGGTGGGGCTTTAATCAGTATGTCGGATGAGACCTTCAATCACCATGCAAATGAGGGGAGGAAGGATTTCGGTAACTGGGTAAGAGATGTGATTGGAGATCAGAAGCTGGCTAACGACCTGGATAAATCACCGACTCGCAATCAGGCAGCAAAGAACGTAACCAAGCGAGTAGCATTCCTTTCCGAAAAGCTTTCACTGTAATCATTTTCAAGCGTAGCAGTAATTCTTGGGAGAACATCATGAAGGCACGAGATTTCATGGTGCAAAACGTTATCACTGTTTCACCAAATGAAACCGTAGCTGGAACAGCCAAACGCATGTTAGAAGAAGAGATCGGGTGTCTAATAGTGACTGAAGACATGGAAATTATAGGTTTGATTACAGATCGTGACTTATTACAATGCATGGCTGAAGGACATGAAGTTACCAAATGCCATGTATCAGAGCATATGAGTAAATCTGTTGTTACATCAAAGCCGGATGAAAATCTACTCGATGTAGTACAGAAAATGAGTGAGCGTAAAATAAAACGTTTACCTTTAGTTGATAAAAGCGGGCTTGTAGGTATCATATCCTTTTCCGATGTATCGCGTTTAATGGGCGAGCAGGTCGATGTAATTTGGTCAGACTGGATCAAGGTTATGGCGATCTCTAAGGCTCGAGCACGCCAACGAAGGGTTAAGGGCATTTCTGGAAATCCTAATAGTGTAAATAAATTCGACCACAGCTAGTGGCAATAACCAGGCGGAAGGAGGAAGCGCCTTTTGCCCCTAGGGATTAAAAAATAAGGAGGTGGAGTGTGACCATGCTGCGTTGGGACCCATTCGGGGAGATGGCAAGCCTAAGGCAGTCGATGGACCGTCTCCTGGAGGATAGATTTAAATGGACTTCTCGACTATGGCCTGATTTTAGCTTTGAAGAGATACTGTTGGATGTTTATCAGACTGACAAGGATATTGTTGTTAAAGCCACTCTTCCCGGCGCAAAACCAGAGGAAGTATCTGTCTCGATGGTAGGTGATATTTTAACTATAAAAGGGGAGCATAAAGAGGAGACAGAAGTTAAAGAGGAGAATTACTTACGTAAAGAGCGACATTACGGATCGTTTCACCGCTCAGTTCAGATACCTGTGCCTGTAAGTAGTGATAAGACTGAGGCTGACTTCGAGGATGGTGTGCTGACAATTACTATGCCGAAGAAAGAAGGGGCAAAGCCAAAACAGATTAAAGTGAAGCCCAAGACTGTCATAGAAGGTTCCAAAGAAAAGAAGCCAACTATTAAGAAGAGTAAAACCAAGAAGTAAATAAACAGGCGCTTCCTCCGATCTTCCATTTAATAAATACCCGATAAAATGGCCTATTATTGAGTAGAGCAAGAGCAAATGGTTCGTAAAGTACTGCCAGGAAAGCCCGATCCCCTTGGAGCGACCTGGGATGGAAGCGGCGTAAATTTCGCTATATATTCGGAACTAGCTACCAAGGTGGAGCTCTGCCTTTTCGATAAAGCAGGATCAAAGAAAGAAAGCGAATATCTGCCTTTAACTGAAGTTTTGGCCCATGTATGGCATGGATATGTGCCTGATATTAGCCCGGGACAACTCTATGGCTACCGTGTGCATGGGCCTTACGAACCTGAAAACGGATTACGGTTCAACCCGGCCAAGCTGCTCATCGATCCTTATGCCAAGGCGCTATGTGGAAAAGTAAATTGGGAAGCTCCTGTATTTGGCTACCAGTTGGGGCTTGCGGACGCTGATTTAACCCTTGATGAGGGGGACAGTGCATGGGGTATGCCCAAATGTGTTGTAGTTGACCCTGCGTTTAATTGGAAGGACGATATATCGCCTCGAACACCCTGGCATAGGACTATAATATATGAAGTCCATGTGAAGGGATTTACCGCACTTCACCCGGATGTTCCATCTGATCAGCGGGGAACATATCACGCGTTGGCTTCTCCTCCCATGATTGATTATCTGAAGAGTCTTGGTGTAACAGCGATTGAATTACTGCCGATACACGATTTTCTGGATGATAAATACCTTGTAGACCGGGGACTCAGCAATTACTGGGGGTACAACACCGTAAATTTCTTCGCGCCTACCGCCCGTTATTCAAGTTCCGGGGACTGCGGGCAGCAGGTTACTGAATTCAAGGAGATGGTCAAAGCTCTGCACAAAGCCGGTATCGAGGTAATTCTTGACGTTGTATACAACCACACCGCAGAGGGTAGTGAGCTTGGGCCTACACTAAGCTTCCGTGGGATTGATAATAAAACTTACTATAGATTGATGCCAGAACAACCACGTTACTACATGGACTACACCGGTACAGGTAACAGTTTAAATACGTTAAATAGGCAGGTGCTGAAGTTAATTATGGACAGTCTCCGCTACTGGATAATCGAAATGCATGTCGACGGATTCAGATTCGATTTAGCGTCAGCATTGGCACGGGAATTATACGATGTCAATCAACTGTCTTCATTCTTCGATATTATTCATCAGGACCCTGTAATCTCGCAAGCAAAGCTAATTGCCGAGCCATGGGACTTAGGGGAGGGTGGTTACCAGGTCGGTAATTTCCCTCACCTATGGGCTGAGTGGAACGGCAAATACCGCGATACTATCCGTAGATTCTGGCGAGGCGATGATAGTCAGGTTGCCGAACTCGCATATAGAGTAACGGGAAGTAGTGACCTTTATCAGGCGGATGGCCGCAGGCCTTTCGCGAGCATCAACTTCATCACTGCTCATGACGGTTTCACCCTTCACGACCTTGTAACCTATAACCAAAAGCATAACGAAGCTAATGGTAACGAAAATAAAGATGGGGTAGACGATAATCTTTCCTGGAACTGTGGTGTCGAAGGGGAAACGGATGACTCATCGATTGTTGGCTTAAGAGAGCAGCAGAAGCGCAACCTCCTGGCAACTCTTCTGCTTTCACAGGGAGTCCCTATGCTATGCGGCGGCGATGAAATGGGGCGGACACAAAACGGAAATAACAACGCCTATTGTCAGGACAACGAAACAAGCTGGTATAACTGGGAATCGAACGAGCTCCCCCAAAGGCTACTTGAATTCACCCGGCAACTGATACAATTCCGTAAGTATCATCCAAATGTGCATCGCCGTAAATTCTTCCAAGGACGTAGAATCCGGGGCTCGGATATTAACGACATCACGTGGCTGCGTACTGACGGGCAGCAAATGACGGATGAGGAATGGAGCGCGAGTTGGATGAGCGTTTTTGGAATGCTGCTAGTTGGTGAGGCTTGTGGTGAAGTCGATGATAAAGGTGAACCTGTAAAAGATGATACATTATTAATACTGTTTAACGCTCATCATGAGCCGGTTGAATTTACACTGCCTTCATTTAATGCGGATATAGGTTGGCGGGTCATTTTCAACACCACTGTAGAGGCCGTCGTAAGTGAACCCACTGTACTTGAGCAAGGCACACCGTACAAAATGCCTGCGCGGTCATTGGTCATATTTAGTCAAACACATATGCATGGACAATAACTTATATTAGCACTGTAAATATAGTTCGAGGTGGGGGAGCGAGATACATGTGGAGATTGAAAGGATGTGGTAAATGTGGTGGCGATTTGTTCCTTGAACGAGATGACTCTGGTTGGCATGAGAAGTGCCTTCAGTGCGGTAATTGTAGTGACTTGAGGTTAATGGCGGAATACAGAGAACATAAATTACGTGAATATGATAGATCGGAATACTCCTTGATTAGGAAGATTTAGGGTTTAATCCATGGGATATGTATCAATCTTATCTGGTGGAGGATGAATTATGGATGCATACTGCGTCAAGTGCCGATTAAAAAGAGATATGAAGAATCCGAAACCGACAATTTTGAAAAATGGCAGACCTGCAACGCATGGAACCTGCCCCATATGCGGGACGAAAATGTATAGAATTGGTAAGCATGAAGAAGGGCAAGAACCGGTAATTACAAAAAATGCAGCAAGATCCTTGCTGCAGGATGTGCCGGAGGACAAGGTATTCTTATGCTGTGATGGTCGAGTTTTCAAGAATATGAGTGAGCTAGCAAGTGCATTAAAAGAGATGTCCGGGGAAACGTTCTGTCACCATGTTCGAGAGGATAACAATGATTTCAGCAATTGGATTGAACACGTGATAGGTGACAAAAAACTCGCTACAGACTTGCGGCAGGCACTCCATTTAGATATCGCTGAAGGTTGCGTAGCTAAACGAGTTACATGGCTGGAGATGCTAATAGCTCATCCATAACATGTAATTCATAATCGGTCATGTGGACAGGAAAACATCTGACCTGTCCCCCATGAAGGACACCACTTTTAAGTTAGAGCAAGAGGAAGTGGGCAGACTAGCATGGCTTCCAAATTGCTGTAATCTGTCGGGAGAAGCAATAGGTATAGAGGGCCGGGCACTAGGGAGAAGTAGCCTGACTAGATTCTCATGCTAGGATACGCAGATTCCACGTTGTCATAGTCTAGGCTCTCGACCATCTTGGCCGGGGAAGGATCTGTCTCTGTTTTAGGTATAGTGAGCAAGCTTAGCAGCAACCTACCCGTGAATCAGGCCGAGGATCCGTTAGACCTAGTGAGAGCATTATAGCCTTCTTACAGATTGGCGCAGCGGCTGAGATGGTCGCTTATAGTATAATTTTTCCCCAAGGCTGGAACTGATTTTGCAAAGGTGTGCTGTTGGCCGCAATTACAGGCTTAATTGATTATATCATTAGGACAGAAGGAGATACAAAGTAAAGTAATTAGTAAGAGGAGGCGATAGCTATGCAACAACAAACCAGCAAGGGTGGTTTGGGGCCCAAAGGATTTTGCAAGTGCCCCAAGTGTGATTACAAAACTAAACATGAGGCTGGGAAACCGTGCAAAGAGCTTAAGTGTCCAAAGTGCGATGTCACATTGGTGCGGGAGGGTTCTCCAGAAGATAAATAGGTTCCTTTCATGCGGAGCCACCAACTAGGCTCATAAAAGCTATGAATAAAGATCCGCTCCTGGCATTCGACTGATATTCGAGTTCCACTCGGGCATTCAGATGGATTTCATGCGCTTTCTTTTAGATTGCTTTGCTAACTAAGCTACCCTACTGATACAGGTTATCCGTTCAAGTCCGGTTTGGTGCTTATAATTTGCTCGCCCATTCCAGACCGACTGGCAGACGCCTCGCTTGATTTCATCGAGGCAACTTAGGCGTAGTATTTCGTATTGAAATCTATGTCATAAACTCATACAATGAGTATTCACCTGCAAATCCGTGCTTTTATGTTTCAAATACACTAATATGGCAGCGACTATTTTAAAGGTTAATTACGTTCATGGTATTTTGTTAATGGTTATTTTTAGCCATATGAACCAATATAATTGCGGCTTGTCAGGGGCATTTCCTGATTCTGGATGACTGAGTCCTAGGGCAACAGGAGGTTTAACTCAGAAGGTCGGCCAAAAAGCGACTCAGGAGGTCGAAAATGGGGCACTTAGCTTCAAAGGGTAAAAACCTTATCTTCGCCACGAAGACCTCTTGTTTTACACACAGAAAGTCGGGGGTTCAAGTCCCTCATCGCCCACCATTAGCTTCATTGTTCTAGCAAATTTCCTTAAATTGCCCTCATTTTCAACTACTCAGAAGCTCTGATATAAACTAACTCAGAAGGTCAAAGAGCCCATTTTAGCTTCGGGTTAGCGTGTTCCCCGGTAATTTTTAACCCCAATCCCCTATTTATAAACGCCTTTTTCATGAATTTACCTGAATTCTTGAACATCTGTGTGCTCTTCAAGAGATCAGTGAATGAAAAGAAGTCGGGTTGCCGGGCTGGCTGTGAGTTGTCGGGGAAACCCCGCAGAAGTTCACCTCGCTGATATGTACTATCTTCTCTTAAGCTGGAGCTACTATTTCCTATATATATAGAAGTTCGAATGGGTAAATGGTGACGCATGAGTAGACATGATAATTTTTACTCGCGCAAGCGAATGTTGAGAATGACTGACAGAGCATAGAGGTTTTGATAACCGTAAAGAAATCGTCATAAATATGTTAACTATTGTTTAGTTAATATTAATATCCTTTATCGGACTGTAATCATGGAAAGAGTAAACTTGGTTAATGGTAAAAAGCGTGATTTATGCAGTGGCTTTTAAACATTCGGGGAACAGACGGTGGTGTGATGACCATTGATATCTCCAAAGGAAGTGTAATGTTCGGAGAATCGGCACTCGTAGACAATGGATATCACCCTGTCTGATACAGGAGAGGGTGGTACAGGCCTTGAGGGCCGGACTATCTAAGTAGAAAGGGGGTGATAGCGAATGGCAGTCCAAACCTCAATGGCGCCTTCAGGATTAGCTGAGGTGCTCGACCGGATACTGGATAAGGGCATCGTGATTGATGCGTGGGTAAGGGTATCCCTGCTCGGCCTCGAGATACTCACAGTTGAGGCTAGAGTAGTCATTGCCGGTGTCGAGACTTACCTAAAGTACGCCGAAGCGATCGGGCTAACTGCTCCGGCAGAGGCCTAGAAGCGTTGAGGGGTTTTGCCAGGGCATCCTTGGTTTTCGAGTACGCCTTGCCAAATATCTCTCTAATTCCTCGACCGGGAGATGAGATGAGAAATGCAGTATTAGAACTTATTAATTCATACGAAAGCACGATCTCTTCGGTGGAGGGATTGATAGCTGCCAGCTATACTGCAACGGCTACTTCCGATGACGGTTTGGACGAACTCGAAGAAGAGCGCAAAAAACTAACCAGAAACTTGCAAGAAACATTAGCCAGGAATCGCTCGTTGAGGCGGAAGGACTTTAATGGATTCATGGAGCGATTTCTATCCGTTTACGAAAGCAATAAGAGAGAAATCGAAAATCAAAGGAAAATGGCGGGGGAGATGTTGAGGGCACATCTGGAGGAGCAGAAACGAGTAACCGCTTCCGCCAAGGAGCGATTAATAAGTTTCACACAAAGGGAAGGGGCCACAGATTGCCTGGAGGATATAATAAGCGAACTCAAGGCCGCAACTCAAGACAAAGGCGAGCAGGTTTTCAGTCAACTGCGTTACTTTCAACGACGACTGGAGGCCTTCCGAAAGGAACAGGAGGAGATGAACAGTAAAATGCAGAGGCTTGTGGACAGGGGGGCATCCCTACGGTTAGAAGACCTCCGTCAACTTGAGGCAGCGAAAGAAAAACAGGAGAGAAAAGTCCAGTTGGAAACACGACGAGAAGATGTAGGAAGGCTGCTCATCAGTTTCAGCCGGCAGCGTCGCTGGAGCCGCGGCCGTTAAGCATATAAATTCGAAGAAAGGGGTACCAACATGAGTTTCGCTACAGAGATGAGGAAGATGACGCAGGACATTGCATATTCACGTGAGGAGAGGGAAAGGGCGATTGCAGGGATAAAGGAAGAGTCACAACAGATGAAGGCAGAAGCACAACGGGTGAAGGAAGAAGCCCAGGAACTTGTCATGAGCCTTAAAGCCACTCGTGGAGAAGAAAGTACTGTTTTACGGAAAGAGCTGGCGCAGCAAGAAGACCAGCGTAGCCGCGAGATGAAAAAAATGCTGAGGGGATTTCAATTCTCTCGTAAAGCAGATGGAGCCCAGATGCGCTCAGAGCTTGCTAGGGAAATGGATGAGCTGAAGGCTGAGGTTCACAAACTGAAAAAGGATACTCAGAATGCCCTGGAGGACTTCAGTTCCCAGAGAGAACGGATGACCGAGGAAATGCAAAAGGAGTTGTCTCAAAGCAGGTCCAGTATCAAACGTGAGGTCGAGCAGCACCTGAGAAATGTACGGAAATTTCTGCAAAGTCAACAAAGATCTCGCAAGCAGGCAGGCAGGCAACTTAGAAAAGACCTGGCTCAAAGCAAGTTCGACATAGTATCTGAAGTCAAGCAAATGCAAGATGATTTCAACAAGGTTCAGGCGGAAATAAGAGCCGATTTAAAGGAGGCTGCGGCGATATGGAATAACCAGGCTCACGTTATCGGGATGACTGGCAGGACTAAGCCGAAGAAAAAGAAGGAAATGGCGGTAACTCAGGTGGCTGGCAGGGAAGAAATGCCAGAGAAGCCGCAACCCCGCAATTTGGAGGAAGAGTTGCTTAAAGCCATTGAGGAGCAACATAGTGGAATAACTTTATCGAAAGCAGCGGAGAACCTGGGGGTTGCCCCTATCGCCCTGGGACGTCACTCAAGGACTCTTCTCGATAAGGGGAAAATCCGCAAGGCGGCGAAGCTCTATTTTCCAGAACAGGTCAAGTGAGAATGCGATGGAAAGCGAAGCTCTGATAAAAATAAGAACGATGTGTGAGGTTAGAAGCAGCCTCGATGTGGCGAGGAAGCAAAAGGCCAGAACTACTAACTCCCTGTACAGCAACAATCGGCAGAACCAGAACATGGATTCAGTGGATGATAAGGGGCTCCAACGCATTCTGGAGAAGGAGAGAAGACGGTTTGCCGCTCAGGAAACATCGGTGAATAAATCACGAGAGCGTTTGCTTACAGTCAGGGGGAAACTGGCGCAGACAATCGAACGAAACAGTGCCCTCATGGAACTGCGGCTTGAGATGCAGCGGCAGCGGTCGCAAGGGAATAATGGTAGTTCGCTGCCAAGGGCGGTTAAGCCTGGAGCAGCGCAATCTCAGACCGGGCAAAAGCTAAGCCGTATGGGTTTCAAATATTAGACGGCTTACCCTGTTAAAATACCTGTTCTTGAGCGCTGACTGAGCGTAAGATTCCATGCCCGCTGCCGGTGGCGCTCTCGGGCACAAATACTCTTCTATTAGAGGTAGACATCATGATAGCAGAACCAGTTACCGTTATCATACCTGAACCCAGTAAAGATTTCGTAGACACGCCTTATGTAAGAGCCCTGACCTATCGCGCGCTTCAGTACATAACGGCCGGATTTCCCGTGCATTTCAGCGGCCCAACAGGGGTGGGAAAGACGACGCTGGCGCTGCATACAGCAGCGCAACTGGGTCGGGATACCGTGTTGATCTGCGGCGATGACGAATTCAACAGCTCCGACCTGGTCGGTGGACTCAACGGCTATCGCCGGAGATATATCAAAGATAACTACATTCGCTCTGTGCTCAAGACAGATGAAAGCATGACCTCACACTGGGTGGACAACCGTCTCACCAATGCCTGCCAGAATGGACTCACTCTGGTCTATGATGAATTCACGAGGTCGCGTCCCGAAGCAAACAATGTGTTGCTCTCTGTTTTAGAGGAAAGGCTTCTTCCGCTTCCCTCGGCCAGAGGTGGTGAAACCTACCTGAAGGTACATCCTAATTTCAGGGCTATATTCACCTCTAATCCCCAGGACTATGCAGGGGTTCACAGAAGCCAGGACGCCCTCCGCGATCGCATGGTGACTATTGAGCTGAGCCATTTCGATGAGGAAACTGAGGTCATCATCACACAGGCGAAGTCCGGCCTTTCCCTGGATGACTCACAGCGCATCGTCGGGTTAGTTAGAGCAGTCAGGGAAGCTAAGTCGGATAACATCACCCCTACAGTTCGGGCCTGCATCATAATAGGCAAAGTACTTAGCCTTAAAGATGAGCCAACGTTCCCCATTAATGGTGTGTTCAGGCAGACCTGCATGGACATTATTATGCCCGATGTCTCTAAAGATGAAAGAGGGCATGTCTGCGAGGTGATAGACGGCTTCATCGCTGTCCATTCTAGCAAGTGAGGTTCGACATGGCTAAGAAGTCCGAAAAAAATGAAGAGGACCGGATAGAGATAAACTTCGGGCAGGGGAAGATAAGCTTTGGCGGCCTGTTTAAAGGCATGGGCAACCTTATCGATCTTGCATCCAGATTGAGTGAGCAGGAGATCAACAAAGAAGGAGAGGTCGCGGGGCTGCCCAGGGGGGCTAAGGGAATATATGGTCTCAGCGTAAGATCACTGGCGGGCAAACCGATTGTAGAGACCTTCGGAAATCTCAAGGAGACTGTCAGGGGTCCTGTGGTAGAGGAGGTTAGAGAGCCAATGGTCGATATATTCGATGAAGGAGACAATATTCTGGTCATTGCCGAGCTGCCCGGGGTATCGGAGGACGATATAAAGATAGAAGTAGTTGGTGACGTACTTAAAATCGATTCAGCCGGCACGGAAAGGAAATACGCCAAGGAGATGCTGCTTCCCAGCAAAGTGAAGACGGATTCACTCAAGAACACCTACAAGAATGGAATCTTAGAGATAACACTCGAAAAAGAAAGGTAAATTTGTCTTAATTCGCGATTTAAACCAGGATAGGCTTGTCAGCTTGGATACGCCTGATGCCGTTTGTGGTGAGCCCTTCGGCTTCGCTCGGGACAGGCCCATCGAACCATGAATGGCCCTTCGACAAGCTCAGGGTGAACGGAAAATTGGCAACTAATACAAAAGTATTAACTCTCCGCGTTGCAGAGGCGAAAGCCACAGATGTTGGTCGCGGTATTGCCCGCATGGACCCCGAGGACTTCGGGAGAATGGGCGCCGAGGTAGGGGATATTGTTCTGATCGAAGGGAAGGGCAAGGCTGTGGCCAAGGTTATGCCTGCCTATCCAGACGAGCGGGGCAAGTCGCTTATCCAGATGGATGGAATACTGCGGGGCAACGCTCAGGTCTCACTGGATGAAAAAGTTACTGTCCAGAAGACGAACAGCTCACGAGCTCAAAAGATAGTCTTAAGCCCCCTGACTCCAACCAAGGGGCTCAGCGGCGACAGGGACAGGCGGTACATAGCCAGCCTTATCGACGGATTACCCTTACTGGAGGGAAATATCGCCAGAGCCAACCTATTCGGCACCCGCAGCCAGGACTTTACCGTCGTCAGCACCATCCCAAAAGGGGTAGTGCTGGTCAATTCCAAGACCAACGTCATCTTCAGAGACAAGGATAAGTCTCGGGCTAAAGGGTCTAAAGTCACGTACGAAGATATTGGGGGCCTGAGCAGGGAACTTCATAGGGTCAGGGAGATGATAGAGCTTCCGCTGAAGTATCCCCAGATATTCGAACGACTGGGAATAGACCCTCCTAAGGGGGTATTGCTTCACGGCCCGCCCGGATGCGGTAAAACATTGATCGCCCGCGCCGCTGCTAACGAGACCGCTGCCTATTTTACCCACATCACCGGCCCTGAGATAATGGGCAAATTCTACGGTGAGAGTGAAGCCCGGCTCAGGTCAGTTTTCGACGATGCCAAGGCAAACGCTCCAGCCATAATTTTCATTGATGAAATCGACGCCATTGCTCCCAAGAGGGAAGAGTTGGGAGGAGAGAAGCAGGTTGAGAGGAGAGTAGTCGCTCAGCTTCTGGCGCTTATGGACGGGCTGGAATCACGAGGTGAGATAGTCGTCATCGCGGCTACAAACATTCCCAATTCACTCGATCCGGCGCTGCGACGTCCGGGCAGATTTGACCGGGAGATTGCTATTAGCATACCCGACCAGAGAGGACGCATGGAAATACTCAATATTCATACTCGTGGTATGCCTCTGGCGCAAAGTGTCAATCTGGACAAGATATCCCAGATCACGCATGGCTTCGTCGGAGCCGACCTGGAAGCCCTGTGCCGGGAAGCGGCAATGAACGCCCTGAGGAAACTCATGCCCAGCATCGATTTTCAATTGGATGAGATTCCCTACGAAACCCTGCTTCAATTGGAGGTGATTGCCGATGACTTCAATGAGGCATTGAAGGAGATAGAGCCTTCAGCGATCCGCGAGGTCTTTGTTGAAGTCCCCAATGTGAAATGGGATGACGTTGCCGGACTTGATGAAGTGAAGCGCAGGTTGCTAGAAGCGGTGGAGTGGCCCTTGCGGTATTTCCATCTGTTCGAACAAGTAAAAGTCCGGCCCCCGAAGGGCATCCTCCTCTCCGGTCCTCCGGGCACAGGCAAGACCTTAACGGCAAAAGCCCTGGCCACTGAGAGCGAGGTCAACTTTATCTCCATCAAAGGCCCTGAGCTGATGTCAAAATGGGTTGGCGAGTCCGAGAGAGGTGTCAGAGAAGTATTTCGTAAGGCCAGGCAAGCCAGCCCCTGCATTCTATTCTTCGACGAGTTTGATTCGCTTGTCCCGGAAAGGGGCCTGGGAGGGGACTCGCAGGTTACCGAAAGGGTCATCAGCCAGTTCCTCACCGAACTCGATGGCCTGGAGGAGCTTAAGGGAGTGGTTGTCATTGCTGCTACTAACAGGAAGGACCTGATTGATTCCGCAATATTGAGGCCGGGCAGGTTTGACTTCGCCCTGGAATTTCCCATGCCGGACGAGAAGGCAAGGAGGGACATATTCGAGGTTCATACCAGGGGTAAGCCTCTTTCCGATGAAATGAGCCTGGATGCGCTGGCTCAGCAAACAGAAGGTATGGCTGGCTCTGACATAGAGGTTATATGCCGCGAAGCTTCCCTGGCAACTATCAGGGGACTAATCAGGAAAGGGGGAGGTGCGAGGAAACTTCGAATATCAGCGAAGCATTTTACTTCTGCTATCGAATGGTTGCGGGAGCAGAAAGGCGAATAATTATTTGCACGTGGAGGGGTAGCCTGGAGCATTTGCTCAAGGCACGGTTGGAGCGGATGCTTCAACCTATCCATAATTCTCGAACAAGCGGGGTAGCTTAGAGCATCTGCTCTAAGCAAAGTTGGAGCGAATGCTCCAACCCATCCATCAGGGAAAGGGGGCCAGATGTCCTCACAAGGCAAATATATTTACGGAATACTCGAGGAAGCTGAGCAAAAGAGATTCAGCCTCCAGGGCATAGGGGATGAGGAGGTATACACAATAAATTGTAAGGAACTGGCAGCAATTGTCAGTGATATCGATTTATCTGAGATAGACCCTACAAGAAGAAACGTCCGGGCTCATACCGTGGTTCAGGATGAGCTCTTAAAAGAACATACAGTGCTTCCCATGAGCTTTGGCGTTATAGCCAGCAGAGAGGCCGAGGTCCTGCTGTTTCTGGAGAAGAATTATGATGCCTTTGTTAAAGAGTTTAAACGCCTGTCGGGCAAGGTAGAGGTGGAGCTGAAGGTCTACTGGGATCAGGAAGCCATGATGAAGGAATTGCAGGGCCGAAACCAGGAGCTCTCCAAGCTCAAGGAGAGGATAAGCACGGCTTCGTCACCCATCGTAGAACAGAACCTGTTAATCGAGGCCGGAAAGCTCGTTGAGCAAATGGCACAGGAGTGGCAGGCCAAGTATGCCCAGGGAGCCTTCGACATCCTGAGGAGAATAGCCGATGACGCCCGGCTTAACAATCCCGTTGGCGTTAAGAACATCCTCAATGCGTCTTTTCTCATAGACAGGTCAAAGGAAGAGGAATTCCAGGCCGAGGTCTACAAACTGGATGCTAAATACCAAGATAGAGTGGATTTTAAGTATGTGGGACCGCTGCCGCCCTACAACTTCGTCAGTCTGAACCTGGAGCCGGTGCGGTGCTAGGCAAGCTTCTTTGGGATGTCCTTGTGGGCGCTCCTGTAACCCTCACAAGGGAGATACTCGAGTCCCTCAAAGATGAAATAGACAGGGAAAGGCTGGTAACCAGGGAATCGATTAAGGAGAGGCTTCAGCAATTACAGCTTATGCTTCAGGACGGTGAGATAAGTGAGCAAGAATACGAGGAACTGGAAGAGCAGCTTATAGAGAGACTGAGGATGGTGAGGGAATATCAGAGGGAGAGGGAGGAAAGTTGATGCCTATGCGACCAAACAGGGATGAACCAACGAGCTTGGTGGATGCCATTGATCGGCTTCTTGATAAAGGGCTGGTGATAAACGCTGATATATGTGTTTCGGTAGCCGGAGTGGAACTCCTGGGTGTGAAGATCAGAGCGGCCTCGCTTCTTTTGAGACCGCGGCTAAATATGGACTGGAGTTCCCCAGCGGGACCAACTTCCAGAGCGCAGGCTGGCAGGAGGCCAAACATGCCAAGGAAGAATGCCCTCAGTGTGGTAAGAAAGCCACTGTAGAGGAACTTATGAACGAAGGGTGCCCCTGGTGCGGCTGGATAAGCGCTAAAGTAAAGAGGGCCATGGCAACAGCGGCTACGGAAATATTGGCGGAGTGACTCGGTGGCGATAAAGAATATGTCAAGGGTAGACCTGGAGCAACTCCTGGTGATTCTCGATGATGAGAGCCGAGCGATACTCTGGCACCTCTGGTGGCATCGACATGCAGACATATATGAATTGAGGTCCTTAATAGACAATCGCGGCGACTACGAGATATTACACAGATTAAGAGGCGTAATAAATAGGAAAGCCCAAATGCTCTGGGGCAAACCGGTAGTCGGCTTCGAACAATCGAAGACCGACCCGGTCACCGGCCAGAAGGTTCTGTTCAGCTGGTGGCTCCTGGATGGGGTGGACGTTCATTATCAAGGTGGACACAAGCCTTTAGTTGACATATTCCATGAGAAAGACAGCGTTACCGTAATTGCCCAACTGCCGATGTCGGTTAATAAAACCCGCCCGGATGTAGTGTTGAAGAACGGAATACTTAAGGTAGAGCTGAAGAAGGCAAACTGAACATTCAGGTACGGTGCGTGGGCATACAGTAAGGTTAAATATAAAAATACCATCATCGAAGATTGACAAAGTGATGATGGATCACATCGATGGAGGGAAGCCATGAGTCCCAAGAAAGATGGAAAGGACCAGCAGAAACCGGAGGACAGGCGGAAAGGAATAGAGGAGAGCAAGAAGCCCGGGGATAAGCAGAAGGAAGAAGAGATAACCGGAGTAACGCAGGGAGCCCTTCAAGGGCTGGGCAAGATAATCCCTGGTTTTGGCGAGTTGGTCAAGGGTCTAGAGAAATCGGAAGCCTTCCAGGAAAGGATAAAAGATTTCGAAGCCGATGTTGAAAGAGAGTTGGAAAAGGCTACGGCTTTAAAAAGGGGGCCTGGAGCCCGAAGAAGCGCCATCCCTCCCAGAAACACTTTGAAAAGGAGCGGTCTCGGAGCTAGAGAGGGTATCATCCCTGCAAAGACCGGTACTAAATATAACCGACCGAAGCCTGGGAAACAGGCGAGAGCGCCACTTCCAAAGAGAGAATTGGTTGCCGAAATACTAGATGAAGGTGCCAACATAAATGTGATTGCCGAGATGCCCGGGTTAACTGAGAGGACGATAGAAACTCAAATCAAAGACAACGTGCTCATAATCAAAGCCCGTAACCAAGGGCAGCAATATCACGAGGAGATAGAGTTGCCGTGTCCGGTTGAAGACAGCGTGAACCTGACATACAGAAACGGCGTGCTTCAAATTATACTGAATAAGTTGAAGGGGTAATGATCTGCTGTGGCTGTTGTTGTTGATGAAACTAATTTGAAGCATGGTGTTCTGGCATTGGTTCTGGCGTTGGTTGAGGTAATCAGGGATTCTCTTAGATTGCAGGCATTAAAGAGAATGGAAAGTGGGATTCTGACCGAAGAAGAGTGTGAGAGACTGGGAAGGGCTTTGATGGATCTGGACATCGCCATTGAGGAAATAGAGGAGGAACAGGGAATCATAGAGTCGGTCCAGGCGGTGAGAGATGGGCTTGATGATATCGTGGACGATGTCCTGGATAGCATAGTTGACCCTGAGAGATGGCAGGAGTAAGAAATGAGAATTGATCTGAGGGGAAAAGGGGCCATGGAGAATATATTCTATGCCGCACTCGCCCTGCACGTAGCAGGCAAACCCATTAACAAAGCAAACATAAGATCCGTCCTTGAGGCCGCCGGCACACCTGTAGATGAGACTGCACTCGATGCTATGTCTGTTCTGGTAGAAGCGCTTGAAGCCGCCAGGCAGAAAAAAGAAAAACCCGTGGACCCCAGAATCGTTAAGCTATTGACATCAAAACTGGCTCAACAGAAGGTGCAAATAAGCAATCTGGAAGCTGTATTAGCGGAACTTGATAAGTCAATGTCTTCGAGTAAAAGCCCGGGCCAGGCTATTAATGCCAGTAGGCCGCCAGAAGGAACTATCTGGGTGGCGCCTGAGAAACCGGTTAGCGTGGAATCGATGAAGCGATGTGACGGAGCTGCCTCGGAGGCGCTGAGCGGGGAATTGGAACCAACGATTCAAAGTGAAGGTAGGTATGTGTACGGAATAGCTGCCACTGGAAAGAAGGTGAAATTGGGCCCTATAGGGATAGATAGCAGCGATGTTTATACTATTCCATATCGAGACCTCTGCGCCATCGTGCACAGTTGTACAGCAGAGCCATATCAGTCTAAGAATGAGGATACAGTGAAAAGCTGGGTTATAGCACACCAGGGGGTACTTGATGAAGCAAAGGAGCAGTTCGGCACTGTCGTCCCACTGGGCTTTGATACTATACTGCACCCCAAGGATAACATGACCTCAATTGACCAGGTGGTAAGGGATTGGCTTAAGGAAGACTATAGCAGGCTTTGGAGTCTGATAGAAAGAATACAATGTAAAAATGAGTATGTAGTGCAGGTATCGTATGAGCCCAGTTTAATCAGCAAGCGCATTTCTGAACAAAATGAAGAGATCAGAAAGCTACGGGAAGAGACAGACGCCAAGTCATTAGGTATGGCATACGTGCTCAAGCAGAGACTGGAAAAAACAGTTAAAGCTGAGACGGAAAGACTTGCCGACGAGTGGTTCAAAGACTTCTACGGCAGAATCAAGAAGCACACCGACGATATCGTGGTTGAGAAGGCGAAAAAAATGGACAGGGGCAAGGTGATGTTGCTCAACCTATCCTGCCTTCTGGCACAAGAGAAAGTTAGCGAACTGGGCGAGGAGCTAGAAGGGATCGAAAATACAGAGGGTTTCTCCGTTCACTTCTCAGGGCCGTGGCCGCCATACAGTTTTGTATCCAAACCTGTCGCTCGGGCAGAGGTAGGGTGAAATGGAGCCCACGAGAAATAGCAGAGCTACGCTGGTAGATCTTCTCGATAGGGTGCTGGACAAGGGACTCGTTATCGACGCTGACCTCATTGTTCACGTTGCGGGCATTCCACTTCTAGGGCTCAGCCTCAGGGCATACCTAGCAGGGATGGAGACAATGTTGAAGTACGGTATATGGCAGGATTGGGATGAGGCCCAACGGGCGGTAGCCACCGAGGAGTATCGGCGGAAGAAAAAAGTGCCTCTGGCACCTGATGAAGAGGTTCTACTGGAGACGTCGGCTTCTCTATGGTCCGGAAACGGCATTTACCATAGCTGGAGACCAGGACACCTTTATATTACAGATGGAAAAGTGGTCCTTTTCCGTAAGGAACCGGCTGAGGTTCTACTCCAATGTAAGTACGAGGAAATAAAGAGGGTGGCAATCGATAGGAGACGCAATGCCTATGAGAAAGAGACTGACTATCTTTACTTGCTACTGAATTCGGGGGATGGGATCTGGCTGTCTGTCCGCGATGCCGTCGAGGCCTCGAACGCCATAGATAGGGCAATGAGTGCTCTGTGCACTGATCTTGATGAGATTTGCGTTGTAACTGATGGCGATGAGATGCGTGGGATATTTGCATCTCGCGGGGAATACAGCAGCCAGTTGGATTCAAAGGCAATCAGAGAGGAGGCGAGAGTCTAGGATGAATGCCGATCAAATTATTAAAAAAGCTCAAGAGGATTACTCTAAGGCCAGTAAGACACAGGTTGATGGGGTAACCGGGGTGTCCAAAACCGAGGAAGGCTGGATAGTAACACTGGAGGCACTGGAGAGAAGGGCCATCCCCGATACTATGGATATTCTGGGATTATACGAAGTACGCATAGATGATGAGGGTAATCTTCTCAGCTTTGAGAGAAAGAAGTTGCGCAAGCGCGGCGAGACGGAGGAGAAGTAAACAGGGGGACTTCAATGAATAGATGGAACAGGTGCCTGGGATGTGGGATTACGACCAGCAGCGTAGCTTCCTATTGCCCCGAATGCGGTGAGTCCTGGGTCATTGAATGCATGAACTGCGGGAAAACCTGGCGCTTCTGGGAACTGCACAAATTCTGTCCCAGCTGCGGAAAGCCTGTGATTAGACAAGGTGTAACTCAGCGTAAATCCAGTAACGCCGGTACTATCATCGGTAAACCGAAAGTCCGTGATTAACGTGAACAATAATGAGCAATGAGAAAGCTGTATCTGGTACCTATCATTCACATGAGTGCCGATATGGGCTCGGTGGCCACGGCGTTGGCAGAAGGTGCCAGCTCACACCTGGGTGAAGAATTCTGGCAAAAGCACAAGGAGGTAGTCTCAAAATTCTGGGATTCTATAGCGCACTTCTTCGACTCTTTAGAGGTGAGTGGCTTCAAGGTCTATCAAGATGGCATGGTCGCTGAAGGCCCGGCTGCCCTCAAAATAATCAAGGCCGGTACCAGACAGCGAAGCAAGAACTATGAGATAGTCGGCAGACTTCTGAAAAGAGGGGCCATTTTAATCAAAACCGAGGACCTGGCCCTCGTGAAACGAGAGCATGCCTATATCATTAAAATGACAGGATCGAGATCACGTAAGGAGAAGGAGGTCACTGCTCTAAGATACAAGCTTGCTCAAAATGCGTTGCTAAGGCAGCGAGATAGCTTTATTGCTGCCAGAATAAATAAAACCCTGGGCAAACAGGAGACCGGCATACTATTCATCGGCGCCTATCACGGTGTTTTTTCAAAACTGTCGGCGGATATTGAGGTTATTCAGGTCAAGGACATAGCCAGGATTAAAGCATACCAGCAGGCGATAACTAACTGGAGTAAAGACGACCAGCGTATTCAGCAGCTCGCTGAATACCTGGTCACCCCTGTTTCAGTATCATAGCTGATTCCTGTCGTGATTGACTTTTGGCATTAATTTAAACCCATTTTTTCCCTTGGTTTCTACAATCGTTTGGCATATACTTCCTCACTGTCAGGGGCATTGCTGGATCTGCGGAGTTTTTTTCAGGGTCAAAAATTTGGTCGGCTCAGAAGCGGCTAAGAAGGTCGGGAATGATGTCGTTAGCTGCAAATCACAGGAATCCAAGCTTCCCCACGAAGACCTCTTGTTTTAAAAAACATCGGACAATGTTTTCTGTACCATAAATATAGGTAACAAACACGATATCCATCACCTGCCTATAAGCAGCCACAGGGTTCATGAATTTTGCAGAATGCGGATTTGGCGTAATCCGCCTAATAGAGTATCCTCCGCCAAAAGCAGGAAAAAGCGGGAAAATACCGCCAAATCGAGGCAAAGCAAAAAAGCACCAAGGATATTTGGCGGATATGCCATGTTTGGTGCCTCTATCGAATTCATGCCGTGGCAAATATATCACTGCGGCATAATCCATAATTTTAGTGCAATGATCGTGGTTAAAACTGGCCTGGAAACTGGGTAATATTTTTCGGCTCCGGAGCCCGTTTTAACGAATTTCAAGATTTATGTGATGCGTCTGCGAGGTCTATTTGATGTGGGTGTGATGCTGATTGGGTTACAGCAGTTAACGCAATATTTATGACGGTGGCAGCAGTGAATCCATTTCCGTTTATCGACATCAACGCCCTAGCGGATGTCCGCATGGTATTCCTGCAAACTTTTCACCACGCTGTGCCCCTGGCGGTACGCCGCGATCCCCCTGGCAGCCGACACCGCCGCTGCTGTGGTCGTGATGTATGGCACCCTGCATTTGATCGCTGCCTTCCTGATATAGGAATCGTCCTCCGCGCTTAACTTGCCGCTGGGCGTGTTAACGACCAATTGGATCTCGCCATTGATTATCGCATCGACTATGTTGGGACAGCCCTCGTGCTGTTTTAGGATTGGCTCCGCATAGATGTCGTGCTCTGCAAAGTACTGACGTGTTCCCGCAGTGGCCTTTAACTTGAATCCCAGTTCATAAAAGCGCTGGGCTACCTCGAGCGCGCGGGCCCGGTCGAGTTCGTTCACAGTAATAAGTACCGTGCCTTCGAGAGGCAACCGCTGCTTGGCTGCCTCCTGGGCCTTGAAAAACGCAAGACCAGCGTTGTCTGCCATACCCAGCACCTCCCCCGTAGAGCGCATTTCCGGACCCAGCAAGGGGTCCACTTCAGGGAACATGTCAAAGGGGAAGACTGCCTCCTTGACTCCGAAATGGGGAATCGGCCTGCGTTGCAGGTTAAAGTCGCTCAGTTTCTTGCCCAGCATTACCTGGGTCGCGATGCGCACCATCGGTATGTTGCATACCTTGCTCACCAGAGGCACCGTGCGACTTGCACGTGGATTTGCCTCCAGCACGTACACTCTGTCCTCATGGATAGCATACTGTATGTTCATCAGTCCAATGACATTGAGCTCTACGGCAATCTTTCTTGTGTACTCTTCGATAGTGTCAATGTGCTTCTGCGGGATGCTGACCGGGGGGAGGATACAGGCAGAATCGCCGGAGTGAATGCCGGCGAGTTCGATATGCTCCATAACCGCCGGTACAAAAGCTTTAGTCCCGTCGGCGATGCCATCAGTCTCGGCCTCGATGGCGTTGTCCAGAAACCTGTCGATAAGAATCGGGCGTTCCGGTGAGACATCCACTGCTGCTTCGACATACTCACGCAGCATTTCATCGTCGTGTATAACCTGCATCGCACGCCCGCCGAGAACGTATGAGGGGCGTACGATCAACGGGTAGCCTATCTCACGAGCAACTGCGAAAGCCTCGTCCAAATCGCTAGCCATGCCTGATTCCGGAACGGGGATATTCAGTTCTTTCATGATCCCTCTAAACCTATCGCGGTCTTCGGCAAGGTCGATGGTTTCCGGGCTAGTGCCGAGAATCCTTACACCCGCAGACTCCAGCTCAGCGGCTATGTTAAGGGGTGTCTGCCCGCCGAACTGACAGATGACGCCCTCTGGTTTCTCCTTCTCATAGATGGCGAGGACATCCTCTACAGTAAGCGGTTCGAAGTATAGCTTGTCAGACGTGTCATAGTCGGTGGACACTGTCTCCGGATTGGAGTTGACCATTATGCTCTTGAACCCTGCCTCCTGCAGCGCCCAGGCAGCGTGTACGCTGCAGTAATCGAACTCGATGCCCTGCCCAATTCTTATCGGTCCCGAACCGATAACCATCGCCTTGCGTTCCGCGATGGGCTCGGACTCGTTCTCAGCCTCATAGGTGCTGTAGAAGTAGGGTGTCTCCGCATCGAATTCCGCGGCACAGGTGTCCACCATCTTATAAACGGGTGTTATCCCCCAGCCTTGCCGCATTTTTCTCACCTGCTCCGGCAGCCTGTCTGCGAGGGTTGCTATCTGCCCGTCTGAGAAACCCAGTCGCTTTGCCTCACGCATTAATTCCGGGGTCAACCTATCAGAAAGCAGGCACTTTTCCATATGTGCTATATTCTGGAGCTTATACATAAACCACGGGTCTATGCCTGTACGACAGCACAGGTCTTCCACATCAGTCCCACGTCTGATTAGAGCCATTATGGCCCACAGCCTCAGATCATTTGGCCACAGGGGATACGACTTTTCGTCTTTCCTCCTCCATCGCGGGTCTTCCCATTGCAGAGACCTGTTGCCTATCTCCAGCGATCTCACAGCCTTTTGCAGGGCTGCTTCGAAGCAGCGGTCGATAGCCATGGCCTCACCTGTAGATTTCATCTGCGTGCCGATAACTCGATCGCCTATGGCAAATTTGTCAAAAGGCCAGCGCGGTATTTTGACAACAATGTAGTCTATCGCAGGCTCGAAGGCGGCGCTTGTTTTACCCGTTACCTTATTGGATATCTCATCCAGGCGTCGTCCCACGGCGATCTTGGCGGACACACGTGCGATAGGATATCCAGTTGCTTTGCTTGCCAGTGCAGAGCTTCGACTTACACGTGGATTGACCTCAATTACGTAGTACGGACTCTCATTATTTTTTCTTGTCTCTATTACAGGGCTTGGCCGCAGTGCAAACTGGATATTGCAGCCCCCCTCGATCCCCAGCGCCCTGATAATCTTAAGGCTGGCTGACCGCAGCATCTGGTACTCTTTATCTGTTAGAGTCTGGCTGGGTGCAACCACAATGGACTCACCGGTATGTACACCCATAGGGTCTAAGTTTTCCATACAGCAAATAGTGATGCTGGTATCGGCGGCATCCCGCATCACCTCGAATTCGATCTCTTTCCAACCGATTAGACATTTTTCCACAAGTACCTGGTTGATGCGGCTTGCGCTAATCCCGGAATGGACGATCCTATCTAATTCCGCCCACGACTTTGCTATACCGCCACCGGTGCCGCCAAGGGTATAGGAAGGACGGATGACAACGGGAAGTCCAATATCTTTGGCTGCCTTTTGAGCCTCACGAAGAGTATTTGCCGTAGCGCTTTCGGGCACTGGCTCGCCAGTCTCTATCAGCATCCTCTTGAACAACTCACGGTCCTCGGCTTTACGTATGGTGTCTATTGGCGTGCCCAGGGAGCGCACATTATATTTATCGAGAATGCCAGCATCAGCTGCCTCGACGGCAAGGTTAAGGCCGGTTTGCCCGCCGAGGGTGGAAAGCAGGCCATCCGGTCGCTCGGAGGCTATAATCTGCTCCAATACGTCCACAGTCAGTGGTTCTATGTAGACTATATCGGCGATGCCTTCGTCAGTCATGATGGTCGCGGGATTGGAGTTGACCAGTATCGAAGTAACACCCTCTTCTCTTAGGGCGCGACAAGCCTGCGCGCCTGAGTAATCAAACTCAGCCGCCTGCCCTATCACTATCGGGCCCGAGCCGATGACAAGTACTTTGGAGGGTTTTAGCATTAGATTACCCTGTATTCCTTCCTGTGTTTAACCATACGGAACCTCGAACATAAAGGTGATAACCTCAGATGCTATCCTCTAATTGGCTCTGCGCATCAACTTTATAAACTTTTCAAAGAGGTACATATTGTCTCGAGGACCCGGAGACGCCTCGGAATGATACTGGATAGCGAATATCGGCAGTTCACGATGTCTGAGCCCCTCAACAGTACCGTCATTGAGGTTGACGTGGGTTACTTCGAGGCCGTTACCCACAGTATCCGCATCAACGGCGTACCCATGGTTCTGAGACGTAATACAGACCCTGCCAGTATCAACCTCGCGGACGGGATGGTTCGCACCCCGATGGCCGAATTTCAGCTTAAATGTCTTGGCGCCAAAGGAGAGCCCCAGAAGCTGAAGTCCGAGACATATCCCCATTATTGGAATATGACCGACCAGACCTTTTATTGTCTCTACCACGTAACCCAGCAGCGATGGGTCGCCCGGCCCTGGAGATAGCAGAACGCCATCCGGATTTAGATCAAATACCCCCTTCACTGGTATGCTGCAGGGCACCACCGTAATCCTGCAACCCATACTATGCAGGATGCGCAGAATGTTATACTTCAGCCCGCAATCGATGACAACTACGTGAAGGGCATTTTGCCGTTTCAGACCCGGCATAGAGTCCCATTCGTAGATGGCTCCGGTACTCACACCCTTGACGAAATCAACATCATCGTAGCGAGGCATCTTTTCCAGCTGTTCCAGCGATTCTACCGGGGTCATCTCGGATGTGATAATACCCATCCTCACCCCTGCCGAGCGTATCTTCCGCGTGAGAGAACGGGTATCAACCCCGCTTATTCCGGGGATGCAAGCTTCAGTGAGGAACTCTCCCAATGTACTCGTGCTCTGCCAGTGACTGGGTCTATCACAGTTCTCACGAACAACAAATCCGCTTACCCGGATTCGCTTTGATTCAAAATCCTCGGTATTTATTCCATAGTTGCCGATAAGCGGATAGGTAAGGACTACGATCTGGCCTGAATAAGAGGGGTCGGTGAGGATCTCCTGGTATCCGGTCATGCTGGTATTGAATACCACCTCACCATAGCCCTGAACATTGGCGCCAAGCGAATGCCCTTCGTAGACCGAGCCGTCTTCCAGGGCTAAAATCGCTTTTTTGGGCAATGCCTGACTCCTATTCTTAATGTTCCAGATTTAGCTTCACCAAATCATAAGATTGGCAGATATTTACCAATTTCATAATCAGTCACCTGAGACCGGTATTGATCCCACTCAATCCTCTTGTTCTTGACAAAGGCATCGAAAACATGGTCGCCCAGGGCTTTGCGCACGACTTCACTTTTTTCGGTGAGCTGGACGGCCTCAATAAGACTGCCGGGTAGAGTCCCTATTCCCCTTCTTTCCCGCTCTTCTTCGCTCATCTCATAAACGTTCTCCTCCACAGGCTCTGGGACGTCGTAGCCATTCTCGATCCCCTCCAGCCCTGCGGCGAGCATTACGCTGAAGGCGAGATAGGGGTTGCAGGCGGGGTCGGGTGACCTGAACTCTACCCTGGTGGAGTTCTCTTTACCTGGCTGGTACTCGGGAACCCTGACCAGGTCAGCCCGGTTCCTTCGCGCCCAGGAAAGATAGACCGGCGCCTCATAACCGGGAACGAGCCGCTTATAGGAATTGACCCACTGGTTGGTGAGGGATGTGATTTCAGGGGCATGCTTGAGCAGACCGGCTATGTAGCATTTGCCCACCTGAGAGAGATAATACTCATCGCCCTTGTTAAAGAAGGCGTTTTGCCCGTCTTTGAAAAGGGACTGGTGTACGTGCATACCGCTGCCATTGACGCCGAACACTGGTTTGGGCATGAAGGTAGCGTAGACCCCGTGGCTCAGAGCTATCTGCTTGACTACCAGACGATAGGTCATCACGTTATCTGCCATGGTAAGGGCATCGGTGTACCGCATATCTATCTCATGCTGGCTGGCTGCAACCTCGTGATGCGAATATTCGACGCCAATACCCATCTCCTCAAGGGTGAGCACTGTATCCCTCCTCAGGTCAGTAGCCGTATCCAGAGGCATCATGTCAAAGTAGCCTCCCGCATCAAGCATCTCGGTTCCTTTGGAATCGCGGAAGTAGAAGTACTCCAGCTCAGGACCTACGTAAAAGGTGTAACCCTTCTCCGCTGCCCGCTTCAGGTTACTCTTCAGGACGTATCTGGGGTCTCCTTCGAAAGGCTGACCGCCGGGCTTCAAGATGTCGCAAAACATTCGGGCTACGGCATGGTGTTCTCTGGGTCTCCACGGGAGCAACTGGAAGGTATCGGGATCGGGCAGAGCTACCATATCGCTCTCATCAATACGGGCAAACCCCTGTATGGATGAGCCGTCGAAACCCATTCCCTGCTCGAGAGCGCCTCCCAGTTCCTCGACAGTGATGGCGAAACTCTTGAGCATGCCCAGGATGTCTGTGAACCAGAGCCTGATAAACTTCACATCATGCTCCTTTGCTGTCTTAAGGATGTACTCCTTGCTTCCCTCTTTACTTTTCACTACCATTTCGGACCTCCTTTTGTTTTATCCCGGTGGATCAAATAGCGTTTACGCCTTCGTCTCCGGTCCTGATCCCTATCGCGTTTTCGACAGGGAGAACGAATATTTTGCCGTCACCCCTTTCGCCTGTTCTAGCTTTTGTCACAATAGTATTTAGAGCCCTGCTAAGGTCTTCATCCAGGACTACGATTTCGAGCTTTAGTTTGGGCAGGAATTCCACTCTATATTCACCGGCCCGCCATTGCAGGGCTATTCCCCTTTGTTTGCCACGCCCGATGACCTCGGTGATAGTCATGCCCAGGATGCCCATTTCGGCAAGTGCTGACCGGACAGGTTCCAGTTTCTCCGGTCTGATCGTCGCTTCTATCTTCTTCATGGCAGTATGCCTCCATAGGCCCTTTCACCATGCTGTGATATGTCCAGCCCCACAATCTCTTCCTCTTCCTTTACTCTAAGGCCAATAGTGCGGTCGACGAGCTTGCCCAATACCCAGGTAGCAGTGAAGGCGAAGGCTCCGACGGCGGCGACGCCTGCGACCTGCTTGGCGAACTGTAAGCCCCCGCCCCAGAGCAGTCCGTCCGCCCCACCCGAGTTAATCGCCGCACTGGCGAAGATGCCCGTTGCTAGCGCTCCCCAGATCCCTCCCATACCGTGCACCGCCCAGACGTCTAACGATTCGTCAATGCCCGTCTTTGTTCTCCAGAGAATACAGTAGTATCCGGTGATCGAGGCTACGATACCGATAGGAATTCCAGCAAGAGGATGGACAAATCCAGCTCCCGGGGTGATGGCTACCAGTCCTGCTACAGCTCCCGTGGCGATACCGAGCGCAGAGGGACGGCGATAAATCCAGCCCATGAACATCCAGGTTGCAGCACCGGCGGCAGCCGAGATATTGGTGGCCACGAATGCACTGGAAGCCAGGCCTCCGGAGGTAAGTGCGCTTCCCGCGTTGAAGCCGAACCAGCCGAACCAGAGAAGTCCTGCACCCAGAATAACAAGCGGTATGTTACTGGGCTCCATCGGCTCTCCCTCTGAGAAGCCCTTGCGGGGTTTAAGCAATAGTGCCAGGGCCAGGGCAGTCATCCCGGCATTCACATGAACCACTGTACCACCTGCGAAGTCGAGAACCCCGAATTTGGCGAGCCAGCCCCCGTCGCCCCAAACCCAGTGGGCTACGGGACAATATACAATCGTGAACCACAGCACCGCAAAAAGCAGGAAGGCGCTGAACTTGATACGCTCCACCACACCGCCGGTCCAGAGGGCCACTGTTATAATGGCGAACATACCCTGGAAAATCATGAAGGCTAGATGCGGTACCGTTGAAGCGTAGGTACCGGATGGCTCCTGTCCGACACCCATGAGTCCGATGAAGTCCAGCTTGCCTATTACGCCCCCGAGGTCGGGCCCGAAGCCCAGACTATATCCATATAGCACCCATAAAATGCCGATTACTCCCAGAAGCGCAAAGCTCATCGTAATGGTGGAAAGCAGATTCTTATGCCTCACCATTCCACCATAGAACAGTGCAAGACCCGGCGTCATCAACATCACCAGCGCTGAAGAAACGAGTATCCAGGTTGTGTCGCCGGCGTCCGTCATATTTTCACCTTTCCTCTCAATGTCCGAGTAGCTATCTAAGCGGCATTATAAGGGGTAATTGTTACCGGCATATTACATGATATTTTACCGGTTAAAGCTATTGACACGATGTAGATACTATGTTATTTTAAAAAGTAAGCGGCAAGCGGCAGCCGTATTCCTTGTAAATTAACGAAGGAGAGGTCGTCGTTTACGGCCATGCAGGGGATATCAAGCGGACTGTCGGCTCGGGGTGGAAAGATATTTATCCGCGATAGCGTCGGCTACAGAGGCGCAATACATAGGAAAGAGCATGGAGAAAAGAAGCCGGCACTTGTCATAGGAGGTACAGCCAAGGATTTTTTCGGTGAGTATATGGCTGGTGGAGTAGTAATACTGTTGGGAATTAGTTTAAAGGAAGCGGAGCCTCGCAGGGCTAGGTTTATTGGAACCGGGATGCACGGTGGTGTTACCTGCCTGAGAGGAAGAATTATGGAGGCATTTAAGCGTGTCGGATTTGTTGCTGATAGCGGACGATTACCATAAGGTCCGAAGACTCAGTTCGGAACTCGCGGACCGTGGCTTTGACTGCTTGATTGCCGTAGATAGCGATGTGGCCGCTAAGGAGGTCGTCGAACGGTCGCCTGACCTTCTTCTGGTGGCGATAAACGGGGTGCGCGATAGCGCCGGGGTGAAATATCTGGCTAAAAGAGGCAAAGGGCAAGGGCATCCACCAGTGATAGGTCTCCTCTCAATCGATAATCTCGACAACATCGACCCTTCACTGCCGGTCGACGATTTTGTGGTGAAACCATGGGATGCGAGTGAAATAGCACTCAGAGTGCGAAGAACTCTTCGTCGATTCAACGGGGCCGGCAACGGCAAGCCGATAGAATGTGGCGACCTGGTAATCGATCTGGACAATTGTGAAGTCACAGTTAGCGGGAAACTGGTTGCTTTAACATTCAGGGAATATGAGCTTCTCAAGTTCCTCGCAAGCAACAAAGGTAATGTGTTTACGCGTTGTATGCTCCTAGATGAAGTATGGGGCCATGATTACTTTGGCGGCGACAGGACCGTCGATGTGCACATCCGGAGACTCAGGAGCAAGATCGAGGACTCCAATCACACTTTTATAGACACAGTACGTAACATGGGCTACCGGTTCCGGAAAACAGCGTGATTGGCATCAGCATGCCATGCGCCCCCCCTTTGTCTCCGCGTTTATTGGTTGCGCTTTAATCAACAGTACGATTTTTCACTCCGGTGGCATTGAGAGAAGGCTGCCTGCTGCCTGGCACAAGCTGATTTTAAGGCTAGCAGGTCTTTGGTCATAGGAAGGGAGACCACTTGAAATGTGTGGAATAGCAGGATGCTTTGGAACTGTGGATAATAATACTGTCAATCGCATGCTGGATGCATTGCCCCATCGGGGGCCGAATGACAGGGGAATCCACACCTTCAACGGTACAATTTTCGGCCACACCAGGCTATCCATTGTCGATGTGGTCGGAGGCCATCAGCCGATCCTGGCCGATGGCGGGAGAGTGGGGATCATCTGCAACGGTGAAATCTATAACTTCTGGGACTTGAGAGAGAAACTCATCTCTAAGTATGAGTTTAAGACGAAATCGGATACTGAGACTATTCTTCATCTCTATCAGGAGAAGGGGCCCGAATGTGTAAAAGAGCTTGATGGGATGTTCGCCTTTGCCATCTTTGATGGAGATGATTTTATGTTGGCCCGGGATCCTATTGGGATTAAACCACTCTACTACGGGTACGTAGGAGACAATCTCTATTTCACCTCTGAGCTGGGAGCCATGACACTCGCCGGTGTAGACGAGGTTCACGAATTCCCTGCCGGGCACTACTACACCCCCAAAGAGGGATTTGTGCAATACTACCATGTCCCGGAGATTCAAGACCATCTGCTGACAGATATAGAAGAGACCTGTGAGCTGATTCGAGAGACTTTCATTCGGGCAGTCAAGAAAAGGTTGTTGGCAGACAAGGAGGTCCACGTGGGCTCATTCTGCAGCGGTGGCCTGGACAGTAGCCTGGTAGCAGCCATCGCAGCAGACGAGATACCGCACCTTCACACCTTCGTGGTAGGCATGAGGGATGAAACCGGGGATGAGAGCGATGACCTTAAAGCTTCTCGCGTTGCAGCCGCTCATATCGGTTCAACTCATCATGAGTTGCACTTTACCGAGGAGGAATACTACGAGGCGCTGCCGACTGTTATCAGGAAACTGGAAAGCTATGATCCTTCCCTCGTTCGTTGCGCGGTTCCCTGCTACTTTACCTGCAAGTTGGCCGCCGATTACGTGACGGTTGTGCTCACCGGAGAAGGCGCAGACGAGGTCTTCACAGGCTATCACTACATGAAGCACTATCCTATGGAGGTTCTTAATAAAGAGGCCAGGCGCTGCATTGGCAATCTTCACAATATCAACCTGCAACGCGCTGACAGAATGGGGATGCACTTTAGTCTTGAGTTAAGGGTGCCATTCCTGGACGTGGAAATGGTTGATCTCTCCATGAAGATACCCCCGGAACTTAAAATCCGTGAGTCGGAATATGTCGGAGACAAGATAGAGAAATGGATTCTGCGCAAGGCATTTGAAGGTACGGGTTATCTCCCCGATGATATACTGTGGCGCTACAAGGTCCAGTACACTCAAGGGGCAGGCTGTGAGGACCTTGGAGAGAAAGTGGCACATAGTGAGATGACTGAGGATGAGTACGAACGCATCAAAGCGGAAAATCCCCAGGCGGTGCTCAATAGTCTGGAGGCTGCCTATTACTTCAAGATATTTCGGCAGTACCATCCCCAGGATTCAGTGCTTGGCTCTATTGGAATCTGGACCGGTTTCGATTTCGCGGAGGAGAGGGAACGCGTGCGCGGAACTATGGATGGCGATCTTAAACATGTACGTGAAGGAAGTTAGGATAAGGAAAAGATAGCATCAGACATTCTCCAATAGACAATGAATAGCAGTAGTGTCCGTGGCCGTAACCGGAGGGGATTCACATCCTTTCACATCTCTAACTCAGTCAGCTATTAAATTTGTCATTATTGCTGCTGGTAAATATGTAAAAGAAGGGAGGATATTGTAATATGATACGTGTTATAAATGAAAGAAGTCTGCTAAACGGAGAATTGGGTGACGTTGTGAGGTTGTTTTCTGAGGAAGCGAGAAGGGCAAGGGCTGCTGGTGGCTGTTTGTCGTACGAGATACTTCAATCGACGAGGGTCCATCATGTATGGTTAAGCTGCAGCACCTGGTCATCCAGTGATCACTGGAAATCATGGAAGACAAGTCAGTCCTGTAATGAGATCGAAGGCGAAATCAAATCTCATCTTCCTTTAACAGAGAAAGAGTCCGTCTTCACATGCATTCGCTGAGAATGGACACTAACGCATACCAATTTAATGTACAAAACTTAAATCCCCGACCGTAAGGTCGAGGGATGAAGTTTTCCCTGCATCTTTTTGAGGGGTATACTGTGATGGATGGAATATACGCATCTTCCTCACTGCGTGTATCATT
>Ga0180431_10000899_pt1 | contig 41982 bp, 45 predicted proteins | sample SS_ome_11_FD_132459 | JGI IMG/M metagenome (GOLD analysis project Ga0180431, IMG submission 132459) | Hypersaline lake sediment archaeal communities from the Salton Sea, California, USA - SS_1_MS_1 metaG | ecosystem: Environmental > Aquatic > Non-marine Saline and Alkaline > Hypersaline >... | reverse complement strand
TAATTCATAACAGGAATATATATCAATGGATCAAAGAAATTATATTCAATGAGACTATACATTAATTATATTAGAGTCTCTGAAATAATTTAATCACTCGTATTCATTGATATATAATCCTCACCAATCTTATGAAATCTTTTAAACTATGGATCGTCAAATTCTTAGGAATTGACAAAATGATTCAAGAGCTAAAAGAAGATGTAAGCGAAGATATCGAAATGGTTCAACGAGACATGAGCAGTGAGATTGAATCAGTACAAGATGAGGTTAACGAGAAGATATCTCAACGAGACTTAGACTATGCAATCGAGGATATGGACGAAAGAAACAATGAGCTCAACGATGAGCTACAGGATCTTATTCGTAAATTACAAAAAGCAAATTTAATCTAATTACTCTCTCCTCTCCTTCAGCACAGTTGGAGGAGAAGGAAGATCTAATTAACTAAACACGATACCATGCTTGTCAAACAATTTTATTTAATTCACAAGGAATCAGGTACAATTGAAGCAGTCGGCAGCAAGGGTAAACTCAGGAGAATACAGAAGCAATTAGAGGACAGAGAAATGTATAAAGTTAGTAAATATCAAAAGCTATCTTCTCGTCCTACTAGCACAGCAAAACGAAATCCTAGCAAGCCGATAAAGCGTAAGACTAGAAAGAGGTGGACAGCACCAAGAGCGCTAAGAAGGAGGATCATCAAACGTAAGTTTAAGACTAGACCAGAAACAGTCGAGGATATGAGAAGAATCGTTAAAGCAGGAGTTAACGTCACTTGTCGAAGAGGTAACAATCTTGACAAGGATGAAATATTATTAGAATTAATTTAAACTAGAAAGGAAGGTGATAATATGTTTTATTTAATCCACAAAGAGACTGGGAAAGTTAAAGAAGAAGCAAGCAGCAAAGGCAAACTAAGAAGAATACAAAAAACTATGGAAAATGGAAAAGACTTCAAAGTCTCAAAATTCAAACCAGGATCAACACAGATGACAAAGACAGGAGTTAAACAAGTTCGATCTGATGGAACCCGTCAAAAAGGTTTCTCAGCACGATTCACTCCAGAACAAATAATCAGATGTCAAGAGAGAATCAATGAAAGAAGAATTAACGCAGGTCTTAAAGTTATCGTACCAGTACCAACAGTCGATGAAATTAATAAGAGAAGATCAAGAGGATTTGATATTGAAGGAATGGATGCTTATCAAGAGAAGATGTCAGGCTTAGTTAAGAAATTCGGTCAAGTACTAAACATCGGAGGAGAGGACGTACCAGTTGGTCTATCTCGTCGAGAAAAGCGAAGAACTCGAACGAGGAAGAAGACAAACTACGATGGCTCATTCGATGCAGCACTTTTAAAGCTAGCATAATTTCTCTTACTAGGATTTACCGTCTAAACTAAAAATGATTCACCTCCTTTCTAGTCACGGACTCTTAGGTAGATCCTAGCAAAGAGTAATTATTCGAGATTTAACTGATATCGGCAACTCCCAGAGATGGGTATAGTTAGATCTCAGAAGAATAGTTATTTCTAACCTCTCTGGTCTATTTGTTATATTGGAACTACGGAACGGTAGCTCATTACGACATTACTGGAGAGGATAGAACTAATTATTAAAATTATGAAACACAGTTGTCTACAAAATTTAGTAAGACTCGGGAGAGCAAATTATCAATGTGATATTTGTAAAAAAGATATGTCTCTTGAGTTAGTCTTTCTCTTCGATTGTATTGGCGAGAAAGAGTTTAATAAAGTAACAAGAGTTGTTAAAACAAATGAAATCACAAAACCCAACAATTAGAAAACACCAAGAAGCGAAGAAGACACTAAAGCAGCAGTGGTTTTGGATCAAGATTCTCTTGATAGCTACTTTAGTGATCCTTGGAATTAGCTAACAGGTTACTGATCTCTATTCTTAGCTTCTGTATCGAGAGTACAGAAGGGGAAGTACTTCTACACGACAAGCATGGGGGCCTTTGAATCAGAGATCAGCAATTTATTAACTAATAAAAATATGATCCAGAAAATCAAAGAGAAATTAATCATCCTAAGAATTGAATTCGGGTTTTTCTTCTTAGGGAGATGCAAGAAATGTGATGGGGAGATATATTTCTGGTCTCAAACAAGAGGTCATTGCAAAAAGTGCAATGCAATCTATTATTTTAAACCTTTTATATGAACACGACCGCAGAACAATTGATTCAAGAGGAACTTGGGAGCTTAAAGGTTATTTCTCAGAAGGAGAAAATAGCAAGAGCTTTCAAACGAGGAGTTGATCAAACGATGACTTACCTGATCAACCAAGAACCAGCAATCGCAGAAGACAAAGGTCTTCACGATTATGCTGAGAAGATGTTCGCTCTTGAAGTAATCCAAGATCTCAAAGAATCCTACAAAATATAGTTTATTTAATCGGGATGGAGACGACGAGTGATGGAGGTATTTGCAACGACACGACGGTTCAGACTTTTGTGCAACAGCGTTGAGATATCTCTTATCTCCTCCCGCTTAAGTAAATTATATGAATCATGAAATCAAATGTCCTCGATGTGGAGGAAATGGCTACAAAACATTTAACAAGAGAGAAGGGAGATGGTTCTTCGATTGTATTACATGCGGAGATCATCGTCTTCTTAAAGAATTAAATAATAATAAGGTAGTAACCGAGAAGGTGAGGCCTACAGATTTATGAACAAAGGTGTTAGAGTCTACACGAATAAGCAAAAGCTCTTCAAGTTTATTCGTAGACTAAGAAATCAAGCAGGACTTGATTACATGCAAATTGAAGAGTGCATCAGAATTGGTCTTCTTTCGATCAAGCATGGTGTAAAAGAAAAAGAACTCGAAGAACAGTTCGATCTAAAGAACAAGAGAATACTCAAAGAAAGAAAAGAGTTAGAGAAAGTTCTCAATGAACGTCATGAGAATAAAACTCTAATGAGATTCATGAATTTGAATTTCTTTCAAAGACTTAAGTTCTTATTTACTAAACAATATTAATTAACTAACGGTCGAGCAATGATATATAAAACTACAACTAGAGAGGGGGTGACAAACAATGGCTAAAAAAGAAACTAAACAGATGTATCACTTGATCCATGTAAAAACTGGAGCAGTGAAAGAGAGTTCTACTAACAAAGCCGCTTTACGAAGACTGCAGAAAGGATTGAAAAATCCTCAAATGTTTAAAGTTTCTAAATTCGATCACTTGGTTGAGTCAAAACCAAAAGCGAAGAAAGAAACAAAGAAAGCAAAGAAAAGTACTGGTGCAGCTAAGAAATCAAAGAAAGCTGTAAAGAAAACAAAGAAAGCAAAGAAAGTAAAAAAGGCTAAAAAAGAAGCTCTTGACATCTAGTAAAGGGGATAGTTAGTAAAGCTACCCCTTTACTTTCTATCTGATTATTAATTATTAACATGTAAACAACATGGCAAAGAAAAAGAAATCAGCATCTGCTGGACTAAAGGCAGATGTTACATTAGGTGCTATTCACAAATTTAGTGATGATGCACACGGTGGGATCAAATTTGAAACAACTGATCTCCCATGTCAAATTTGCATTAAAGATGTTCCAGTAGAATCAATCGAAGAAGTATATGCAGAGTTCGTTTCACGTTCTCTTGAAATGATTAAAGAAGGAAAAGTAAAGTACGAGGCATTTCTACAAGAGCTGAACGAAGAGGATGATGAAGAAGAGGACGAAGATGAAGAGGAAGAAGAAGAAAATGAAGATGATGAAGAGGAAGAAGAGGAAGATGACGACGAGGAAGAAGAGGATGAGGAAGAAGATGAAGACGAAGAAGAGGACGAGGATGAAGATGAGGATGAAGAGGACGGAGAAGACGAGGAAGAGGAAGAAGAGGACGAAGATGAAGAGGAAGAAGAGGACGAAGATGAAGAGGAAGACCTAGACATCAAAGTCAAATTGACAAAGAAAGAACTTGCTGCAATCATGGACTTCTTGAATGTTATTAAGTTAGCAAAGACTTCAAAAGATCTTGAGAGAGCAGGTAAATCAATCAAGAAAGCTAAAGCACTTAAAAAGTGTAACGCGAAACAAAAGAAATACATCAAGATCGCCTACGAACAACGGGCTGATCAACTTGATGGATAAGAATGAAAGGCTCTAATAAAGTCTCTCATTCATATATCAACGCTTATCTCAAGTGTCCTAAACTTTTTTATTTTAGACATATATTAAAGCTTAGGCCTCCTAAGAAACCATTACCTCTTGCGTTCGGGTCTGCTCTTCATAAAGGTCTTGAAGAGTATGAAGCAAAAGGAGCAGATCCGATCGAAGAGTTTCAGAAAGCATTTAAGTTCAAAGAAATTTTGTTTGAATTTAAAGGTCAAGAATTGGAGGAAAGCGAAGCTCTCGATCGATACGAGGAAGAGATAGACAACGGGATCCGTCTATTAGAATATTTCCTCGAAGAAAGGGAGAATGGTTCACTCCAAGACTATGAAGTATTACATACCGAGAAGAGGTTCAAAACACCTATTAAGTCAATTGGAAAAAAGAGGTGTAAAGCTGATCTTCTTTCAGGAGTTGTCGATGTAATTAGAACAGACGAGAAACTCGTTGATTATAAAACAAGTAGTAAAAAGTACAATCAGAAGAAGGTAGATGAGTCATTACAACCGACTTTCTACTATCTATGGTATTATCTGACTTATGGTAAACTCCCAAAAGGATTTATCTATATAGTCTTTATGAAGAAAAGAAAGAGTAACCCGATCGATGTCTTAGAAACACATCGTACAATGAAAGATTTGAAAGAACTCGTTGATATCATAAACCAAGTTCAAACAAAGGTCGAAAGAGGATTCTTCAATAGAAATCATGGCAGACATGCTTTCTGTGATTGCTTTAAACTCGAAGCATATTTTAACTCATTAAAAGAAATTTCGTATGATAGGTCCAATCGTAAAAGAAAAGTGGTATTCACTCTCTGATCTAATGGAATTAGGTAAAGAGGGCTATCTACCTATCAAGTCGAGGTATAAATTTGATCAACTGATTAAGGAAGGAAAGCTTTGTTTTGTCAATAAAAACTCAAAGAAGTTTCTTGGTAAAGATGTGCTCGATTACTTTAACAAAGAAAAGAGAAACAAAAAATAAGTCTCATGGCTAAGAAGAAAATTAAAAATCCAATGTTGAAGCGGGCTCTCTTTTATCGAAAGAGAGAAATCTCTGTGATTCCTGTTGGTCGTAATAAAAAGCCATTATTCAAATGGAAAGAATATACAAAACGATTGCCGACAAGAACAGAGATCAAACAATGGTGGAAAGACTATCCAGATGCAAATGTTGCAATTATAACTGGAGAAATTTCTGGAGTAACTGTAGTAGATATTGAGAAAGGTGGGGAGACTGATTATCTTCCTAACACTCTTGTCTCAAAAACTGGAGGCGGGGGATATCATTATTATTATAAGTACTCAGAGAGATTTAACAATGGAGTCAGAGTTAAGAAACTAACTGATATTAGAAATAATTCAGGATATGTAGTAGCTCCTCCTTCAATGCACGAATCTGGAAAGAAATACAAATGGAATAACAAAGAAGATCTCGCACCATTTCCAATTCATCTGTTTCATGAAGAAGCAGTAGAAGACGCAAAGAAAAAAGAAAACCAATGGAGTGAACTACTTGAAGGAGTATCTGGTGGAATGAGAAATGATTCTGCAGCTAAAGTTTGCGGTCTCTTTCTTACAAAGACTCCTTTTAAATTGTGGGATCAATTAGCTTGGCCTGCAGTAAAAGAATGGAATCAGAAGAACGATCCTCCTTTGAAAGAGGGAGAATTAAAGAAAGTCTTCGAAAGTATTAGTAGCAGAATCACGTATCATAGAGAAGATTATGAACAAGAAGTTCTTTCAATGGCAGAGATCACTGTAAAGCATAAAGAAATAATGGAACAGAGAAAGACTGGTAAATTAGAAGGAGTAACTACTGGTCTTAAAGCATTAGATTCTAAATTAAATGGAGGATTCAAAGCAGGAGACTTAATTCTGATAGGAGCTAGACCATCAATTGGAAAGACTTCACTTGCATTAACTTTCTCATACAATGCAGCAAGGAAAGGTAAAAAAGTTTTATTCTTTTCAATTGAGATGTCATCGATTGATGTATACGACCGATTACTATCATTCATTACAAATAGAAAATGTAATGACATCATACAAGGTACTGCTCCTACAAAGTTGCTTAGAAAAGCATATGTAAAGGCGAAGAAACTTGACTTATCAATTGTTGAACTAGCGAAAGCTACATCAGAAGAAGTGATTGATGTTGTCAAGACTAAACTAATCGAGGACAAAGTTGATTTAATTGTCGTAGACTATCTTCAATATCTTAGAGATAGCGAAGGCAAAAATGGTAACTCAGCATCAAGAATCGGTAAGATCTCTAAAAATTTAAAGATGTTAGCTCGGATGACAAATATCCCTGTTGTATCTCCTGTTCAATTGAATAGGAAATCAGAGGGCAGAAGTAATAAAACTCCAGAGCTATTCGATCTTAGAGATTCAGGAGATCTTGAAGCAGATGCAGATGTTGTCATGCTATTAAGTAGAAGTATCATTGGCGAATATCGTGAGAAAGCATTTCTACAAATAGCAAAGAATAGAAAAGGAGAGACTGGTAACTTGAATTTAAAATTTAATTCAAAGACTACTAGATTCTCCGCATATAGAATATAACTCAATAAGAACAATTTACTATGGGATATGTAAATAAAAAGTTACTTAAAAGGGCACAATCAATGGGCAGATATATCAAGCTTGAAGGAGAAGGAGATTCATTGAAAGGTATCTTTCTAGATGCAGAAGAAAAGTACAGTGAGAAATACAAGAAACCAACTTTCAATTACTCATTTGAAATTGAAGGCGAAGAGAAAACTCTTTCATGCTCATCTCCTAAAGTAGCAAAGAAATTTGCTTACATTGAGCCAGGTACTGCAGTTAAAGTTACTCGTCTTGGTACAGGTAATAAAACTGATTATAGTATCGAAGAGATTAAAGGTAAAAAGAAAAAAACAAAATCTTTAGTCTCAAAGAAAAAAACAAAAAAGAAAAAGAAAAAATCATTATCACTTTAATTAATCATTTAATTGACCAATTCTATGGCAAAGAAAAAACCTGCAGCTAAGAAAAAAGCTGTGAAAGCTAAGGCTAAGAAAGCTAAAGCTGCTCCAAAGAAAGTGGAGAAAATTAAAAGAATTTCTATCAGGACTGAAGCTTCTGCTAGAGTTACTGAAATTATTGATGAATTCGATGAAGAGAATCCAACAAAGAAATCTATTCGTGAGTTTAGAAAAGCTTTGTCTGAACTCTCAAAAGAAAGATATCCAAAAGGTGGTTTGGTAAAACCTCTCGAGGAATATACTGAAGGACTTGAAGAAGAGGAAGAAGTAGAGGAAGAAGAACAAGACGAAGTGGAACAACCTGAAGAGGAAGAAACAGAAGAAACAGAAGAGGAAGAAGAGGAAGAGGTAGAAGAAAAACCAAAAAAGAAAGCAAAGAAAGCTCCTAAGAAAAAAGCTAAGAAAACATCTAAGAAAAAATAAGATGTTTATCATAGTTGAAGGAGTCGATAAGAGTGGAAAATCTTCTCTGATCAATGAACTCAGTCAACTTCTAAACTATCCAATAGTAAAAAACGAATTCAAACCCACTGAGCATAAGCCAGAATTCATAGCAGGAGTCTACGCAGGGTTATACAATACCCTGCTCTCCTGCTACAGTGGAGATATTATTTTGGATAGAAGTCATATTACTGAGATAGTGTATGGTCGAATAGTGAGAAGCTATAATGCACTAAAGTATTTCAATTGGTTACAGTTCGAAGAAGAGAAGCTCGTAAAAAAAGCAGTTGTAATTTATATGACTGCGAATGATACAACTCTAGAACGAAGACACAAAGAAGATAAAGAAGAATATATAAATGTAAAGCAGATTCCTCACATACAACAAGCGTACAGAGATCACATTGTTTCTTCAAATCTAGAGTACTTGCAATTAAGTTCTGAAAGAGACATGAATAAGAATATGGCTGAAGCAATGTATTTTATTCAATCATTCAAGAAAAAGTATGGACATAAGTGAAATCAAAAAGATTAATGTCTCAGGAGATCTTCTTGCTGCTATGTTTAAAGCTCAGACAAAAGCTGAGAAAAGATTCATGGAAGTAGAAGGTATTCCAGAGAGATTAGCTTTCGGAAAGATCGAGAACTTACATCTCCCAGAAGTATGTCGTCATGTAAATGATAATATACTCTGGAGAATGGTTCAAGAAATAAATGAAGCTGTGATTGCTTTGAAGAATGGAAAGACTTGGAGACAATCAAAATACTTTACAGATGTGAATGAGTACCTTGATGAAGTAGCAGATATCATGATCTACTTTATTAATTTATGTTTAGCATCTGGTATCGATGCAGAACAATTAACTCAGATTGTTCTTAAGAAAATAAAAATAAATGAAAAACGGATTGAAAGCAAGTACTGATGTTGCTAACTTAGAAATAAGAATAAAAAAGACAGTTCATAGATGTGGGTTTTGTAAACAAGTCAAGCAAGTTATACAAAGAGTCGGAGGTAGCGAAGAAGAGAACGAAGGAAAGTTAATGCCAAACTTCTCTTTCGTTTGTCAAACTCCTGGTTGCTCTATGTATATTGACATGAACAAAGTTACAACCTGGATCTTAGCTGGCTCAAAGAAATATGAGAATTTACGAAAATTGCAAAGAAGCAGTGAAAGATATCGGAAGGGAACTCCAAAAATGTTCGTCCGAAGTACACACTCAAACGATGCAAAACAAGTCAATCGCAAAAGACGAAGGGTACAACACAAGAGAACTACAAGCCTTCTCCTTCGCGATTATCAATCAAGATGACAGAGATGAGATGCCGCATGTTACTAAAGAATGGTGTAAAGCAGAATTCAAAGAAAGAATCTCATCAACACCAAAGAATCCTGGCGAAGCATATAAGTTACGTAAAGATGTCTGGGAAGAATTTTTAATCGAAGAAGAAAGAGAAGCAGAAGAGGATGGAGAAATTAAATACTGGACTGAAAAAGTATTTGAATATACTTATGCAGAAAGAATGCATTGGCAGATTGGTAAAGTCATTGAAGAATTAAAAACACATCCAGATACAAGACAGGCTATCATTACTATTCATGATCGAAAGATTGATCAAGAAAGAATGGGCCAGATGAGAGTTCCTTGTTCTATGTTTTATCATTTCATGTTTAGAAATGACAAGCTCGATATAATTTATAACATGAGAAGTTCTGATTTTATCACTCACTTTCAGAATGATATCTGGTTAGCAATGGCAATGCAAACTTACATAGCAAAGTATGTTGGAGTAGAACCAGGTAAATTCATCATGCAAGTTTCTAGTCTACATATCTATCAGAAAGACTGGGAAGAACTTCAAAGATACTAAAATGAAAATAAGAGAAAGAACAATCTCGTATAAGTATTTCAAATCTCTTGAACCTGAAAGAGATTATATCGGAGCATATGATGAGAAGGACGATGTAATTCTAATGTATAGAGAGACTCCCAATGAGAAAACCTATCTTAGAATTACATCGTACCCTTGGTACTTCTGTATCACAAAGAAAGATAGAGAACTTAAGAAAGTTAGAAAGTGGATTAAAGAAAGAAAGCTAGAAGGATTAATCCAAAAAATAAAAGGAGATGGAGACTATATCAAAATCTTTTGTAGAAATGTAAACAATCGCAGAGTACTTGATGGTAAAGGAGAACTCTTACGAGAACTTAAACAATTAAAGATTAGAACTTATGAAGCTGATCTTACTTCATCTCAAAGATGTGTTCTTGATAACAACTTACAAGTAGCACAGAAGTATAAGATTTTATATTTCGATATTGAAACAGATGACAGAGGAGAAAAGATTGTTATTGGTGAAAGAAGAATCGTTTCAATTGCTGCAGTTAATCAAGACGGTAGAGAATATTATTATTCTTATGAGAAAGAAAAAGATATCTTAAAGAAATGGTATGATCTAGTTGCTAAGTACGATATCATTACAGGATGGAATAGTGAGAACTTTGATATTCCATACATCAGAGAAAGAGCAAAGCTTAATAGAGTCTGGAGTAAATATGGTAAAGGAGAGATTCATGTTGACATGATGAATAAACTTAAAGAGATTCATAAAAGAAATATCGAACTCATTAAGAAAGTAAGAAGTTTTTCATTGAATGCAGTAGCAAAAGAATTTCTAGGAGAACAGAAAGTAGAACATAAAGAAGGTATCTATGAGATGTTCGAGAATAATCCAAAGCTATTAAAAAAGTATAACATTCAAGACTGTAGACTCGTAAAAAGAATTGACGACAGATTAAGAATTCTAAGACAAAAGATAATTGAACATGGTATCACTGGTAATTTTCTTAATTTCTATGCTATCTCAAGAATACTTGATATGTATATATTAAGGAATGCTCCCAAAGGAGTACGCTTTAGAACTAAGCCACCGTATTCAAAAGATAATTATGATCAGACTGAATCAAGATATTCTGGTGGAGCAGTTCTAGAACCTACACCTGGGAGACATGATCAGGTATATCATTTTGACTTTACAAGTCTATATCCAAGTATCATTCGTACTTGGAACATAAGTCCTGAAACAGTATCTGATGAAGGAATTCTTACTCCCAACGGAGAACACTTTACAGAAGAGCCTGGAATTATTCCTACAACAATTCAAGGATTACTTGATGCTAGAAATAATATTCGTCATAATAAAATGAAAGGAATGACAGAAGAAGATCCACAGTATGAAGAACTTTACTTTAAGCAATATGCTTTTAAGACAATGAGTAATTCGTTCTATGGAATTCTTGGAGCATCATTCACGAGATACTATAGAAAAGAAAATGCAGAAGCTATTACATTGTCTGGACAATATCTTATCAAGCTTATAACTTTATTCTTCGAACAAGAAGGAATGAACGTTTTATATGGAGATACTGATTCAGTATTTGTTAATGGTAAAGAAATAGATCCAGAAGAATTTCATCAGAGAGTTAATACCTTTATTGCATATCATTTGTTCAGACATTTCAATATAAAGAAAAGTTATATTGATCTAAAGGTCGAGGCTGTCTATGATAATGTACTTCTCCTTGATAAAAAGAAAAGGTACGTTAAGAATGAAGGAGGAGAATTACACATCGTAGGATTAGAAGCAAGACGAAGAGAAACAATTCCTCTTGCTGCTAAGAAACAAGTTGAGATGCTTGAGATGATCTTACTAAAAAATGCACAAGCAAAGGACATGATCAATTGGGTTCTTGATTTTAAGAATCTAGTAACATCAGGAGAGTTAACAGCAGAAGAAGTAACAGCTCAGATTAAACTTTCTAAAGACTGCGAGAAGTACGATAAGTATGATGAAGACGGTGAGCTTGTTACAGAATCAAAACTCCCACATGTTAAAGTAGCTAAATGGTTACGAGATAATAACATGGAAGAGGATGGAATGAAACCCTGGGAGAAAGGAGGCTATATAAAATATATAGTTACAAGTAAGATCAGAGGTCAAGGTATTAACGCAGTAAGCCCATTGAACTACGAAGAAGGTGGTTATGATGTTGCTTACTATTGGAATACAAAATTTTATAGAATGCTTGAGAGAATACTAACAGTTGTATTTCCTGAGCATGATTGGAAGCAATATGAAATTGATACAAAAATTCAAAGAGGTCCTACAAAGGAGGAAATTGCTGAACAGAAAATACGGATTAAGCGTAGACGTCGCAGCAGAAGGGTCAACAGACGAAAATGCAATGACTCTTTTTCATTCTGAAGGAGATAATATTGTAATCGATGAAATACTTTCTCCAACTAAAGTAGTTGCGAGAATTCTCCCAAACCATTCTACTTATTCAAATGGTAGAGCAGCTGGGAAATTAACTAAAAGAAAAATTGCTCGAGCTATTAAAATGCTAGAGCCTAGAAAGAAAACGAATATGTTTGGAATTAAAAAATTATTCAACGAACTTGAATCAAAGTTTAATCAACTTCATAACGAAGTAATGATCTTCAGACCTAGCAGAATGTTATTCAGTCCAGATCAAAAGCTTACACCAAAAGAATATATTGACGAGAGAATTAACGATCTAGAAAATAAATACAAATCTGAGATTGGTCAATTGAAAAAACAAATACAGAAAAACGAAATCGCAATCAGCTTACTTGCTGAAGCAGCAGGATTCGAATTCGAACCATGTCATCACGAGCCTGCAAAATTTGTTAAAGCTAAGAAAAAATAATCTTATGACAAAAGCAGAAATCAAACTAGGTCTTAGAGTTAAAGATCAAGTAACTGGCTTTGCAGGTATAGTAATTGCAAAGACAGAATACCTTAACGGGTGTGTTTCTCTATGTATCAAACCAGAGAAACTTAATAAAGAAAAAGAATCTGTTGAAGCAGAATGGGTTGACTACCAACAGGTTGATATTGTTGATGAAGGTTTAGCAAAGAAAAAAGAAGTAGCTAAACCAACTGGTGGTCGATGTTATTCTAAAGGTTCTAAACCAAGTTTATGAATCAAGAACAATTCTTAGAATTTATCAAGAAGTCTAACAAAGAAGGATTCAAATTAATTGAAATGAAGAATTCTGATTACGCTGGTAAGAAAGATCCGTTTAAGAATTTCAAACTCTTTGAGACATTGATGCAAGGAGTTGATCTTAACAAATGCGATCTTACAGAAATCGCTTTGATGGTTAGACTTAGCGATAAGATTCAACGGATGGCTAATCTTTTAGATAAGCCTCCAGCAGTTGAGACAGAATCATTTGATGATACATGTCTTGATAATGCAAACTACTCTCACATCTTGAGAGCATATCGAAAAAATAAATTAGATCAAAATAAAATGTATGCCAGCAAGGAAACAACAGCCAGAGACTCTGATAACTAAAAATATCGTATCGACTCTTGAGTCACGAGGTTATCATGTCTATAAAATTTATAACGGTGGTCAACCGGCTGGATGTACAAGAGGAAGATTCCCACAAGTAAGATATCGAAAGAAAGATGATAAGGACAGAGGAGTACCAGATCTAATTGCAATTAATCGAGAGAAACAAGATTTTCTATTTATTGAAGTCAAGTCGAAGACAGGAAAGCTAAGTAAATTCCAAGAGGAATTCTTAGATTCTTTCAATGAATGTAAAACCTTTAATGCTATCATGTGTAGAGACAAAGAAGATATAATAAAAATATTAAGAGAATGTATATGAATGCAGTATTAGCAAAAGTCGATCAGCCAATATTACTTTCTCCAGTTAGAAGTTTACTTGAAGATAAAGTTCTAGATAATGTTTTAATCGTAACGCACACAGATCTAGACGGAGCAGGTTGTGCAATCGTTGCAAAACATTGTATACATAACTGGGTTAATATTGGTGGGAAGATCGAATTAATTCAAGCAGACTATGATAAGATCGATGAGATCGCACAGAAGATCTATGATGAAAGTACTGATTACGACTTAATACTCTTTGCAGATATTACTCCGTCAGAAGAAATTGGCAGAAAGCTATTAGGTATTAATTATGTATTTTTCATTGATCATCATAAGTCTAGAGAGTATCTAGCTGACTACCCAGGTAAAGCATATTATAACACAGAAGATTCAGCAACACTAATTCTTTGGAGAGACTTCTTCCAAGAACAAATGATAATGAATTTGCTTATGTGTATCGATGCTTGGGATTCATGGAAGTTAGATTCTACTTTCAGAAATGACGGAGTCAGATTGAATTATCTCTTTCATCAGTATGGCTTTGATGATTTTATTAATGAGTTCTATCTAATGAGACTCATGACTCCGCAAGAAAAGAAACTTGCAAATGCATCGAAGAATAAAGATGAACAGGAGATGTTAGAAATGCTTAAGAATGCAAACAAGTCAACAGATGAGACTGGTTATTTCTTAGCAATGAAAACAGAGAAAAGAAAATCTTTTGGTAGGATGATTGAAATCCTAAAAACAGAGTTGCCTGAATTATATAATGCAACTGATTACATTAGTATTAGAGTTGGAGATAAAGTTTCTTTATACTCTGATCGAATTGATGTCTCTGAAATTGCAAAACGAAGAGGCGGTGGTGGTCATGCTGGAGCAGCTGGCTATCATATTAAAAAACGAAAATAATAAATATGAATTATTTCGAAGTAACAATCAAAAATGAAGAAGGTAAAAGTGAGAAGTATTTAGTCGAAGCATCAACAGCTACTAAAGCAGGCACTAAAACTAAGAAGAGATTTAATCTTGATGGTGAACAGATCATTACTATTAAATTAACAAAGATCTTAGAGATCTTATAACCTTATGTCAAAATCAAAAACATACGGAGACTTTTATTTCGGTATCGAATATGTAACACCTGGTAAGAGTAATAAAGTTGATATGCTTTTTGCTGACCGTCTTGAAATAAAGGATGGTGTTGCAATTTTTTATTACACAGACGATAATAAAAAAGAACAAATTACATTTGCAGTACCGATGACAAAAGTTAGAACAGTCTATGCAGCATCAGTAATTGATGGGAGTCCAGTAGCATTAAAAGGAGCAGGATAACAGCTTGCTAGGATTCAGTTTTGATAGGCTAGATAAACGCAAAGAAGCCTACTGTATAAATCTACATTTGTTAAATGTCAGACTAAAAACAGTAGGCTTTTTTGTATGTTATTCCCTAACTTTTCTCTCGGCTAAATTACGTATTGCAGCTGTTGCTCCTTCTATCCAAGTGCCGAATTGGATAGTAGATCCGTCATCAGTATTTCCAATGTTTCCTGGGTTCTTAGTTCTAGCTCCAGCTCCTGTTGTACCTGCTTGAGAATCCTGACGTACCACTGCAATGAATTCTCCAGGTGTAACTCCGAAGTGATCTAAGATTTGTTCAAGATCGTCTGTAATATATTGCAATTGACTTCCGAGTCTTTTGAATTCATTCTCCATCTGTTCTATATTATAATCTTTCACTTGATCATAGATCTGTGAGATAGCTCTAACATGATCAGGATTTGTTGCGTACTTGTGCGTAGTCAAATCTATATTTCCAATCGTTGCTTTCTTTCCCCAGTCCTTATTGACTTTATAAATTTCTTTGAGTGTATCAATATCATTCACGTCTGCTTCGATACTCTTGCCTTCAAACCTTCTATTTACTAAAACTTTCTTTCGATCTGGTTCCTCAGCTTTTGCTTGCTTCGTTTTCAATGGATTCTTTGGTTCTTCTTTTTCTTCATTCTTATGTTCTTCTTTCTTTTCTGGTTCTTCGTCTTTAATATTTCCTCTAGCTCTTTCTGTCTGTTCAACTTGTTTCTTAAAGAATTCTTTTGCAGCATCATGATATTTAAGGAAGCCAATACTCTCTGGAGTTTTCTCAACTTCTTTACCTTCTTCATCTGTGTCTGGAGTTTCTAGATATTCATTTACCATTGCACCTGGAATAGCAAACTTAGAGAATGCATCGACTGGAGAAGTAAGATCTTTCTCTGTAATAGGAATCTCGAACCATTCAACTCCTTGTTCATCAGTAATTCTTTTCATCTCTGGCTTTACTTTCTTTAAGTACTTCTGTACTTTCTTTTCATAGAAATCATAGATCGGATGAGACTCTACTTTACCATATAGATCAAATGATTCTTCAAAGTCTTCGATCTTAAAGAATTCGTCTTCCTTCTGTATTCTTTTGACTGCGTCATCAAAGTATTCTGTACTAGCTTTTCTTGGAAGAGCTTCACCAAAGAGATCGTCCATCCTCATTTCAAAACTCATAGCATTTACTGCTTTAAATTTACCATTACCAAGATTCTTTGTAATAATGAATGTCTCTTCTGTTGCAGCGTTCTCTATTTCGAATCCTCTAACTAAATCTCTTTCTCTTGCTAGAACGTCTCTTCCTACGTCATCGCCCCATTGTGTAAACCAGCCTTTACTATTGATCTCAAGACCTTCGATCTTCATTGCTGTCTTACCTGTTGGAAATTGTACTTTCTTTGTTCCAACTTGAGCAGCATCTTTAATCTCTTCCCGAATCAATCTCTCGTGCCAGATATTCTTATATGGTTCAAGCCTGCCAAGTTCTTCTCCTCTAACGACGTGAGCTCCAACTCCTCTTTGATCTGCAATATCTTTAATCGTATCAGTTACATTTGAATACTCATTCTTGAGTCTGCCTCTTTGAAAGAGATCTGATTGTAACTCAATGATTCTTCTTGTTCCATCTTCCATTGTCTCTACTCTAGAATGTGCAAAGTAATTTTTACCGATTCCTATATCTGCTCCTTCTGCAAAGTGAATTTGACCAGCTCGATTTTGAATTGGAGAATCATAGATCTTCTCTGTATATTGTTTAACGTTCCCTCTAAGTTTATCTGGTAAAGCTACATTCTCATAGATATCTAAGTCATCAGTGTATTCAAGTGGTAGAAGTTTAGCTTTAACTTTATTAGCTAACTCATCTACTGGTACTCTCTTGCCACTATATTCTCCGAGTACTTCTTCTATGATTTCTTTCTCTGCAGCTTTGATATCTTTCTTCTTTAGTAAATCAGTAATGAATTGTTTGCTAACTCTAAACTTACCTTCGAGTTGACGTAAGACTTTACTTGATAGATCTTTGAATCCAGCATAGACTGTAGGCTTAAGAGCTTTACCTGCTGCACCTGTTGCTGCTTTCATAGAACCAACCATACCGAGAGGATCGAATCCCATACCTCCGTCTTTAGTAATATGGATTAGCATACCTGCTCCATCCATATATAAGCCGTAACCTTCTGGAGAAAGAGGAGAACCTTGCATCGGTCTCAAGCCTAGTTCTTTTGCTTCTTCTGGTGTCTGAGGAATCTGTGGAGTAATTAATTCCCATAGCTCTCGAGTAATATCTCTAATTCTAAGTTCATCAGTTGGTTCAAAATAATCTTGGACCTTCAATTGAATTGTCTTAAGATTAAACTTCTCACCCCGTTCATCAATCTTCTCTCCTGTTTTATTTCTCATCTTCTCCTTGATCATTCTCTTCATAGCATTAATCTTAAGAGGAACGAGATTCATTTTAGTTAAACCTTTATCAAGTAAGATCTTCTCTAACTTCTTAATGTTCTCTTGATATACTTTCTGATCTGGATCTATCTTTGACTTAGCATAGTATTTACTGTAGAGAGACTCAAGACCAGACTCATAAGAACCCTTTAACTCTTGTTCTTCTTTAAGCAAACCAAAGTACTTCATCTCTTCTGGATCTTTAACTGATATCCCAAGTGGAGAGAGTACTTGCTCAAGTCTAATTCCAAGTGGTGCAAGTTCTTTAAGACTAGATCCTCCAGTTAATTTATTAATCTCATTAAGAATTGGAATGATCTTAAGCCATTCAATTGTTTTCTTATTGAATGCACCGTCTAAGAATAAACCTTCTTCTCCTTCGAACTCTTCAATCTTATTCCCCCAGTAGTCTCTATTCTTATTTAATCGGGAGAGTAATGAGAAGACTGGATTCAAACCAATGTCATCAGTATTCAATGAGAAGTAATCTACTAGCCTGACAAGGTCTGCTTGTGGTAGAACAGATTGTGTTCTCATATATTTATCAAGTGTCTTTCCATTAACTTCTACTTCTCCGATCTTAAAGAGACCAGCTTCTTTTTCTTTCTCAGTTAAGAATTCTCGATTCTCATCAAGAGCTTCTTGAGATCTAACATGTCCAGATGTTCCGTGTTGAATTACTGCCATCCTCTTTGGTTTTGTAAAGACTGAACCAAGTTGTAGAGGAGTGTTGAATCTTTGCCAGGACCAGAATGGGATAAATCTTTTTATGATCTTATCTCCATCTCCCAATCCTTGCAGATAATCAAAGAGATGTTTATTAACATATTCCTTAGCAGCTTTCCTTGAAGCTCCTTTCCTTAACTGATCAATGTATAAACTTAATCTAGCATTGTCTTCAATAGCTGATCCAATATTCTTAGACAAGTTCAAGTACTGTTTCAGTATTGGAATCTTATAAATCTCTGCAGGTTCTTTAACTCGATTAACTGTCTTGATAATATCTTCAGAGTAGTTAACTGCTTTAGACATATCATGAAGATCAATTGAAAAGAATCCTCTACCAACTACTTCATCCTTCAAAGCATAGCGAAGATATTTATCATTGAGCTTATTCGGAAAGAGTTTCTTAGCAAGAGCTCCAACCTTACCACCTGAGTTTCTAGCTTCATTAAGATAGCCAGCTAATTGTTGTCTCATTGCTTTAGGAATCTGAGTTTGATTCATACCTCCAACAACGATTGAGTTGTATAGGTTACCAACTATATTTCTCGTATGATATCTTGGACGTACTGCAGTTGCTAATGGCTTCCAGTTTCTATTGAAGAAATCTAATGGAGCCATTAACTTTTCAATTACGTTCGAGACTTTATTAAATCCGTAGACCTTATTAAGTTCATCTGCAATCTCTTTAGGAAACCAAATTACTTCGTCTGCAGATTTAGAGAATGACTCAATGTTAAACTCTCTCTTGATTGTATCAACTAATTTTCCTGACTTCTTAAGCTTCTCGAATTTCTCTGGACCAAGTTTACCATAGAGTTGTTGCTCGAATGATTTAATTGATTTACCGTATTGTGCTTCAGCTCTACGAATAAATGAGTCCTTCATATTAGCCATTGCAGTCTTGATCTTAATTGCTGAGATAGAGACGACTGGATCTTTAGAAAATCCTGCTACATCTTTTGACTTCTTTAAGAAGCCTCTCTGAGATCTCATAGGTCGAGCAGCTTTCTCAGCTTTAGATACTCTCTCTGGAAATAGATGATGAAGATAGTTTGTAATCTTATACTCATCAGGAATACCTGCAGCTTTCTGTACCTTAGGTAGTTCTTCTTTCAACCACCAGTCAATAGCTTTCTGTATCTTAGGGTTCTTCGAGACTGCAGTCTTTGCAAAGTCTCTACCGTATTCATATACTTCTCCGAACTTATCTCTGAAGTATTTCTTTTGAGGATTAAGATTCTTAGCTTTTAATTCTCTCTTACCAAGTTCTGTCATTCCCTTTCTTGTCTTTGCAAGATCTCCTTTAATAGGAGGAGCATCAGGAAAGTTAAGTGGCTTGAGGAATTGATCCTCTCGTCTGAGAGCATCTATAGTATCGAAGAATTCGATCCTCTCCTTACCAGATAAACCGAATGTCTTCTCAAATTTCTTAGCAGTACTTTTTATAACGCCTTCTTGCATTTTATAAATAGTACCTGAAGTTCTAGCTAAATCGTCTGCGAACTTCTTATATCCTGCACGTACTAGTTTAGCATTTGGTACTACAACCTCTTCGATTGCTTTAACTAGTTTTGTTTCTTTCAACATTGGTTTAGTAACCTTAACTCCTTTCCCTACTACTTTACCTCCACCTGCAGAAAGAATGTCAAGACCAAAAGTAAATGGCTTGTCATACATAAATTCTGCTGGATGAGTTACTTCGTGGCCAATGTCTCCAGCGATTGCTGTACCAAGTTGTGCAAGAATCTTTTGATTTTTATTTAACTTGTCAGAAGAAGAGACAGCTGCAAGAGTTTCTTCAATTAACTTCTTCTGTTCGTTGTATGGGATAGCCCTAAGTTTCTGATAGCCTTCAATGACCTCCTTTGTTCTTTCAACTGGATTAGCAATTAGATCTCCTGCACTCTTTGCAAAATCTACACTTGCTTTAGGCATACCCTTTGCAACCTCTAATCCAAGACCAGCTACTGTCTTTGTACTTTGAATTGGATGAGTGATAGCTTGACGGCCTAGACTTAAGATTCCTTTACTAAATTGAGTAAGATCAGATTTCAAATTACTTAGAAATCCTTTAGCAGACTTCTCTTGCTTTGGTTGTTCTGCTTTTCTTTTCTCTTGAACTCTTGTTCTAAGCTTATGCTCAAGCTCTCTCTTCAATTCTTCTTTCGATTTGATTGGCATATTATTATAAGCTTAGTTTTCTAAAAGAAATCTTTTGGATCAATACCAAGAGCTTCCATATTTTCAATCTCAGATTCTTCCATTCCTAAATCTAGTAATGCATCTTTCTGTTCTTGAGTATAAACGATTGTATCGTCTTCAGTAATTTCTGAAGCATCGAAATAAATATGATTCTCTGGATTTGATTTGTCTAATCCTTGTTTGAATTGTTCATCGAAGAGTTCTGGCTTACCAGTAATCTCTACGAATCTTAATCTCTCTTGCTGATAGACTTCTGGAGAATAATCTCCTGTATCAGTTTTAGAATTCTCAAGGATCTTTCTTGCATCTTGCAATGCAGAAGACTGTTGACCTTGCATTACGATTGTAGTATTAGCAGCTCGAGTCTTTGTCTTACCAGCTCCTTGAACTTTCCATTTAGCATTACCAGATTTATCAATTCCAGTAACATTACCTCTATCGTCTGTAACTGTATAGACTTCTGTGTTCAAACCTTGTAACAAGTAAGTCTGTCCAGTATTAGGATCTGTAATTTCTTTTGAAGTACCTTCAGGTAGATCTTTCATAATTGAAATAAGATCTGAAGACTTAAAGAATGGGTCTGTTGAATCGTCGATTCCTTCAAATGTATAATCTCCAATTGTAACTTTCTCTCCGAGTGGAATATCTTTAATAACATTATACTCATCAATGATTGTATCAAAGATATGAGCTTCTTGTGCTCTTGCTTCTTGTTTCTTAGATAGACCAAGATTTTCGAGAGAAATAAATTGATTGAACTGTTGCTTCTTTGTATCTTGTTCGAGATTAATCCAATACTTTTCTTCATCTTGCCAAGCCTTAATTTCTTTATCTAATTTATCAGCAAGAGTAACATCTAGGTTTGCAAGAGCAATATTCTTTTGTTCTTCAATTGCATCGACTTTCTTTTGTGCTTCGTCTCGATTAAACTGTACGTAAGAAAGAGCAGCAGTTGATAATCTTCTCTTTGTAGCAAACTGACCCTCAACTGATTTTGTAATATCTTCTCTAAAGTCTTCTGCTTCTTCGATTCTTGGTGCAAACTGCCTAGAGATAATAGCACGTTTCTCATCTCCTTCACGTTTGATTCTTTCTTCGATTGTTTCTCGTGCTTCTGATTCTCTCTTCTTGAAATCCTCTCGAGTAGTAAATGCATCAGATGAAACTAATCCTGGTGCTTCATCACTTGCTCCAGCATCTTGATCGAACTTAAGATCAGGTAGGTTTTTAAGACCTGAATCTTTTTTCTTGTTAAGAGATAATGTACCTTTAGCAAGATTAATAAAATTTTGTTTAGACTCTGGATTACTAGCCCAGAATCGTGAGTCGCTCTTAGATGCCTTATCTTGTGCGATAGCCATCCCAGACGAGAGTAACTCTAGATCTGTTTTTGCCATATATGTATTTCAAATTAATTATAAATAATAATACCATACATATAAATACATCCTTCGTCACCATTATCGTTTTCATTAAGAGTATAGTTAACATCAATACTATCTTCATCTGAAACAATATAATTAACAAAAGACGGACTAACTCCACCTGTACTAAATGCACCTGGACTCATCGAAGACGCATTACCAGTCCATAGAACACTACCATCTCCATCTCCATTTCCTTGTAAAGCACATGATGTAAAATTCCCAGAATCTGTAGAAGCAACAAGTTGAGACCTATACTTTTGATTAGCAAGGTCAAAGAGAACTTTATATGTTCTGTACCGAGTACCATTAGAACCTGTTTGCATAATACTCATTGTCATCAATGTAAATTCTACGAATTGAGCTGGTCTATCGCCTGATGTAGTAATTGAAGTCGTTGCAGTTTCAGAAGACCCTCCAGGAGAAGTATCAGTAAAACCGTTTCCGAATTCAGTATAGTGTCCTCGTTGATCTACGTAATCTTTTCGTGTTGCATGACTGTCTTGAACTGGATCATCTTCTAAAGAGATATAATGATTAGCTGTAGTAGTACCTGTAATTGTTGTAGAAGCAAGAGTTGTATTTCCATCGCTTGTTAGTTCTCCTGAGAAAGAAAAATCTTCTGTAAGATCTAATGCTTGCTGATTAAGATACCCATCGTCTTCTGTAACCATGATCGATGTAGTAGCAATATCAAATGTAGATGTTGCATGTTCTGAGAGTAATACTAATGGAGCTCCAGTTCCACCTGTTGCTGTACCTGCTGAAGCTTCTGCTTTAGTAGCTCCTTCTCCTAGACCTTTAATAGTAGTACTAAGATCTGCTGCACCAGATGTTGCAACGTTATTTACATATTCTACATTAGCACCGTAAGTTAAATCAGATCCTCCTGGTGTAGGAATAACTGGTGATTGACTGAAAGTAATAACTCCTGTCAAAGTTTGATCAGATGCTAGATCAACGAATTGTTGATTTAAGAAATGATCATCGTCTGATACATAAACTCTTTCTCCTGGGAGATGTCTATGTTTGTTTGCTTCTGTCTCTGTATAAGATCCGTAAGCTAATCCTCTCGTTCCAATTGTAAATGTCATTGTACTTGTATTAAGATCTGTTACAGAAATTTTTTCTTCAGTATCTCCTTCTCCTATTGTTAAGATTAGAAGATCACCGAAAGAGGTAGAAGCAAGTGTAGTATCGTCTGGGAGAGTGATTGAATTAACTGTAAGAGTTGTTTCACTTCCTCCCTCTGCTAGGTTTGAAGCTAGCGTAGTAGAATATCCTGAAGGACGAAATGGTTTAACTGCTGCTCCGAATGTTCTTTCTGGGTTTCTTAGATAATACTCGTACTTATTATTTTGTTCTGCTTCTCCATAGTATTTTTCACCAGGGAAGAGAAGCTCATAGGTCGGTGCTCTTTCTGCAACTGAAGGAAGTGCTTGACCTTGTTCCCTGTAGAACTCGTAGAGAGTAGCGCTAGCAAATGGTGCTATGCTAAAACTCAAGAGAACTAAGATGATTATAAGTTTCTTCATATTATTCATGAAAGGTATCAAGTGGTACATCGAATTCTTCTTCAGGCTCAACTAATCCCTCGGAGAAGATTTTAAAATATCCACCTGCCTTTAATTGTGTCCTTGATAATTGTAAATCAAAGAACTGTTTATTTTGTAATTCTATTGTGAAATCAAATAACATAAGATCTTCTGTCTCTTCAAGTGTTCCCCCTAGTACTTCTTCACCGAGCTTGAATGTTCCAAGAGTTTTTAGTGTACTCTTTGTAACATATTTTCCAGCAGCATCGACAGTAAATGTTTGAGACGATTGTCTTCCTCCATCAAATACAATTTCATAATCAATCTTTGTACCAGATTTAATAAGACCGAAGACTTGTAACGACTGTGCTCCTTTTAATGTTTTAGAACCATAGTCATTTCTGTTATCTGCATAGATAGATTTAATTGCTGTACCATCTTTTGAATATCCAACGAAAGCTTTATAAACTGCTCCTTCCATAGAAGAACCAAAATATAAATCTCCACCGTAGATAAACCAAGAACCAACTGTCCAATCAAGAATAGAGAAACCTTTCTTTCTAACTTGATTACCCTCTGCATCAGTTTCAGTATAATACCATAGAGCAATGACTCTATTATTATTAGCTTGATTAGCATCTGATTTGCAAGAGACAAGATAAACATCTTCTTTCTCATAATAGATACTAACAGTATCTTCATCAAAGACGTAGTTCTTAATTGATGGATGAATTACTTCTGAGATTGGTTCAGCATTCCAATCATCAGTATAGATATCTTGTGTTAAAGATCTAATACCGTTTCTTGTTACATATAGAATTTCTTTGTAGACATTTGAAATGCCTCGATGTCCAATAGCACCAACGTCAGCTCCAGTAACAATGTGTTTGAAGTCTGGAGTTTTTGTAGTACGTGTTGGATAATTCCATTTGAACAAGATAATTGTTTTCTCTTTGAAGATAAAGATATAAGAATCCTTTGCAGCTAAGCCAGTAATTCTTCCACCAACAATTGGGAAGTCTTCAATACCAGCATCTGCTCTAGTATCTCCTGCTGTCCAATCAGTAGCATCTCCTTCAACAGAATACTCCATTGAGTTAGGATCGTCTTCATCGACGAGGTATGCTCTGTTCTGAGCAGAGATCATTATCTTCGAAAGAGCAACTCCTGAATACGTTGCATCATCAACAGCAATCGCTACTGCATCTGCTGCACCATCAGATGCATGAGCAGAGCCTACTTCAAAGTAAGCACCTGTACCATCAGAACCAAGAGCAGAGTATGCTATCTCAGTTCCATTGTAAATAATTGTACCTGTTGCAGCAAAACCTGAAGTAGACGATACATAAACTTTTGTATCTGTTGCATTGACTTGTTGAATCAATCTTGTTTTTAATCCAGTCCAGAGAGAGTAATTCTCTATGCCATTGCCAAAGAATAACATGTTCCCTGTACTAGTATTATAATCGAAGAATGAAAAATGATTTGTTAGAGATAAGCCTGGAAGAAGAATATACCATAACTCATTCGTAGCATCGTACCATTCTAATACTGCTTCTGCAGCAGCTCTTCTTATTCTTAAAGGAATCTCTTCTCCTGACTGAAGAGTAAATGTAAAAGCATCTGAGATTTGTTGTCCATCAGCTGGAGCATCTCCTCCGTATTTCTCAAAGCCTTTAACTGGTTCAATACCTTCTCCAGTTATTTTAATATTCCAAGCTAAGAATGCAGTGTCAGGATGATTCTTCGTTACAGGATTTCTCGTTATCATTCCTCGATATTTTTCTCTTTGAATTATCCTAGACATATTATCTCTTGATATTTATTTTCTTAGATCCTTTTTGGATGCTAACTCCATAGTTATGTTTCATCCGAGCTTTCAATTCATTGTACTTTCTTGTAGCATCGTCTTTATCTTTTTGACTAACTCTCCGAGTAGTTCTCAATAATTCTTTGAAAGCCATCTCGATTAATACTGCTGAGCAATCCTCATCGCCAGCAAAGTAATCATCGTTCTCTGTGAATCTTGACTTCCAATTTCCATCTGCATCAATTACCATGTACTTTGAGAAATAATCAAAATCCATTCTGAAGATTGAAGAGAGTCTCCAATTATCAACTCTGAATAAAGCATTATCAGTATAAGTAGCTGATGGGAAATTAAATCGAACTTCGAAGTAATCACAGTTCTCTGCATCTGGAGAACCTATCTGAGTAGCATTCTCCCAGTTAAGTTTAAACTCGTTCCATCCAACTGCGATTGCAGATTGATTGATTGGAGTAGTAGCAGATGCTGCCCAGTAATTACTTGTATCAGAACCCCAATAGATTGTAATACCAGTACATCCAGCATATGGGATATAACATTCTAAGAGATGAATACCTGCATCTTCATAATCAGAAAGATTCTTCTGTGCTAGTGTAATATTTTTAATACCAGCATAGTTATTTCCTCCTGCTGTAGAAATTCTAAACTTCAATGAAGCTTGACCTTGTCTGTACTCGATGAGGTCTTGAGCAGGATCTAACGCATCTCCCACCTTAACCCATTCTCCATCGTAATCTACATTGTCTAATGAATCAACTCTTAGTGTATTACCTTTATCAAGGTTAACTAGAATATAGTGCTCACCATTAATCATTTTCTGACTGTGCCTTCTAAAACTACTAGAGCCATATTTATTGTCGCTATTGATTCTATTTCTAACAGTGTTTCTCTTTGGAAAGAAACTTCTATCGTCTACGAATCCAATACCTCCAAGCTCGTATGGAGATTTAAAATCTGATATCCCCATATAGTTTTCTAGACTATATTCTACTAATGCATCCAAGTAATCAAATTCTTTTCTTCTGACACAGAATTTCCAATTAGCATAGAGTGATAGATCATCGAGTACTCTATTAAAGATTTCTCTTATAACAGAAGTACCAGCTTTGACATTACCAGTTGAACCAATTAGATTCTGTAGCTCAGTAGATAATTTTGAATACTGAAGTGTTTGCATATTTTTATTTTACTACGACAATTGGACTATTGTCTTTTTCTAATTTATTTAACTCAGCTTGAGTTATTTTCTTTGTTTCTCCCAGAATCAATTTCTTTGCATTGAGTGCTTGCCACTGTGCAACAGAATCGATAAATTGATATTTACCGTTTGGAAGAACTACTAAGAGACGATTAGTCCCTTCTAGCTTGTATGGTTTCATAAGCATTGCTTTAAGTTTGTCACTCATGTCATGTATCAAGAATGACAAGAATAAAGGATATGAATAATCTAGAACGTGAAGACCTCTTCCGTCCCAGTCTGCAAATATATATCCCTTCTGGTTCCATCCGACGAATGAAATCAGATGACCGTATTTCTTAACTCCATCCCATTTGATTGGTCTTCCGGGATTGTTATCTTTTGAACTATACCAATTGTTACCAATGTATAGACCTACTCCTGTTGGAGCTTTCATTATAGCAGTTTTCATTTCTATTTCATTCCAAGCTTTAAGAAAGTAATAAGCTTTGATTCTATAGTTTCTAGCATTCTTATGTGCTGCTGCTGTAATGTTTGCTGGATTTTGCATTTCCTTTTCTCCATGATAGAATAATCTTTCAGGGAGGAAGTTATCTTCGCATTGTCCTCTCTTCTGTAGAACACTAAGATTATCTTTAACACTTGTACCGCCTGAATAATGGGGTACTAAAGCATAAGGATATCTCCAAGCAAGGAATACATCATTGCCTTGTCTCTTAGAATTAAATGAGTTGATAAAAGAGCATGTAGCACTAACACAACTAAAGATAGAATTCTGAAAAGGTAACTTAGGAAGTTCAGCTTGTTTCCAAAGAAAACGATCTGGGAGAACTGCTCCAAAGATATCCTCTTCAAAGTGTTCACCAAATTGATAATTCCTTGGATCAAGGGAAGCGATCTCATTATCAAGATCGAATCCTTTTTCCTTAAGACCAGTTGTCTCAATGTTATGTTTTAACTTTTGAACTGGTGCTAAGAATTTGTTTTCTTGAATCATACTTATTCTTTACGTTTGATTTCTAAAGAGTTTTTAAATAAACTGTCTAGACCAGTCTTGTTGAGCAATAGCTCGTAAGTACCGATCGAGCCAGTCAGCACAGTCCCGAAGAATAAAATCTGTTCAGCAAGCTTCGGGAATTGTTGAGCTGCAGTAAACAGAAACACAAGTACGAATAACAAACCATATACCAACATCGTTGATACTTGCTTTGAAACTCCGAACATCCTTGAAACTAATTTCACAGCTTGTGTTACTCCTGTGATAATTAGAGTTAGTAAGATTGTCATACTTTTTTCTATTTTAATAATTAGATTGAAAAGCAGAGCCAGCGATTAGACCGGCTCTTAGGTTGAATTTATTTCGGATTGCAATTGCTCCCCCTTTCGATAAGAGCGTAACCCTCAGTGATGGACCATCGTGCTTCTTTTACTCTCTTGCCGTACTTCCAGGTTTTTGTTGGTTCTTTCCTAGCTCTGACTAGACCACTGTTGTGGTCGTATTCGATTTTTGTAGGATCTCTTGACTCTAGCATTGACCACCAGTCTTTTTTCATTTCTCACCCCCTCTTCTAAAAATTTTCTTGCTGTCTTTAAATAGAAACTCTCATCTTTCTTTTTACGAAAAGGAATTAGTAATTCTAATTCATTATGACAGTCTCTACAGATGTAAAGGATTGGTGGTTTCTTCTGATTCTTAAAAAACCTCTTTGGTAATATGTGATGCTTTGTTAGCATCTTATACGTTAGACATCTCGGACATAAACCATATGAGCATGTCATAGCTCCTCCTTAGATACCGGTGATCTTTTCAAATGTTCTAGGAAAGATTCTCGAGCATATAAGAATGAGAACTAAACCAAAGAAGCAGACGATTACTGCACTGTAGAATTTAATTGTCTCTATCATTTTCCCCTCCTTGTTATAGGTGGACAATTTTGTTTATCAAGGATTCGCTTTATTGCGCCTTCTCTTGATTCGCTATCTCCAAAATAATATTCATGGAAATTTTTATTTAATTTTGCTAAGAACTTAGTTGGAACTTCTAGTCCTAACAGAGAGAGCTTTTCAAAGTTACTGAAGAGCTCTGTGAGAATTAGAAATATCCCCACGAATTGGAAAGCCCAGGAAAAGAGTAATTCATTAACGCAAACTAGAATCCAAATACTAGCAAGTGCTAGAAAGTACTTAGAAATTTTATCAGCTATTCTTCCAAGTCTGTGACTTGTGAATATTCTGAATTTATAAGATACCCATAGACCTAGAATTGTATCAATGAATACCATGAAAGCTAGACCTGTTACGATTAATGTTTGCTCAGCTGAAATAGTAAAGTAGCTGAGTGGTAATGCAACTGGTAGCTTTGCCCAGAAATACTGGAACATACTTTGAAATCTCTGCATATTTGTTTTTGTTTATTTATTATATCATCGACCTTTAATATATCCAAATGATCCTTCTCGTAGATGTAGCTGGAGAAGATGTTGCTCCTCCATCGTTGATTCCATATCTTAACCATTCTACTGTTGGTTGTTCTATTCCATCGATACTTGTTAAATCAATCTTAGTCCATAAATACTTTCCTGAAAGATCTCCTGTAGCATCTGGAATTGAACCACCATTACTAACTAAATCCCAAACTCCAGCTGGTGGAGTAGATGTACTACTATTAATCAGTGCGTAGAATTCTGCTGTACTACTTGCTGCTGTTGTAGTTGCCCATTCGATAATACTTGCATCTACACTTTCAATTATACCAACATCGAGTGGATCTGAGATTCTATAACCAGACGTTGTAGTAGCTTCTCCTCCTACTTCAACTTCAACAACCATATGAACTTTCTCCCACCCACCTGAATTAGAAGTATTATTCCACGTCATTGTAACATCACCCCCGCTAGAAGCTTCTCGACTTGAATAAGCAGATCCTTCATTAGGAACACCTTCATCTGCTCTGATCTCTGTTTGTCCTGCTCCAACTGTAGCATTGTCTCCAGTATACTCACTGTAGAATTGATCTAAGATAATACTTCCATCTGTAGTATCTGTTATTGTATTTTCATAGGTAGCAACATCATTATTGATAGACCAGATATTTAAGTAATTCGTTGGAACATCTTGGCTTGCTCCATCAAACCAGTACATTAATGTTTCACCTTGTTCAGATGCAGAAAGAGTTGCAACAAGATTATATGTACCAGCAGTACATGAAAGATCGTCTTCGTTAAGAAACCATAATGAAACATGTGGATCAGAACTACAAGCAGAGCATGGAGTATCTTCGATCTTTGTAGCTGAGACTCCATCGTATGATACTGCTGTAACTATATTATCAGTCGATACTTGTGAAACGTTGATTGCGATAATAACTGCTCGACTTGTACCATTCTGACATGAATGCGTTCGAGTCCAAGTTGTACCTGATGTTGATTGATCTTGTTCTGTAGAACCTAGAAAAGTAAGAGTTCCACCACCTCCACCGATGAGATCCAGTTTTAATGAACCATCTTCTGCAGTTGTAGTAGCAAGAGTACCAGTATTCCAATCTATTGTTGTATCAGTCGTAGTAGAAACGTCTGCTGTAAAGAATTCGATTGTTGTATCATCATACCAGATCCCATCAGATGTAGAAGCAAATGCTCTATATTGATATACTGAGAAAGTAGTTAAACCAGTTAGATCTACAAAACCAGCACCTGTACCAGAAAGGGTATCGCAAGAACTTGTAGCAGTAAATGCTTCGATACCATACATGAAGCAGAGATCAATCTCTGCGAATTTTCCCATATCATCGATTGTTCCATTGAATCTAGCAGAAGTCTGATCTACATTAGAAACTTCAGTTGTTGTAACTGGATCGTAACTAGAAGTAATAAATGACTCTTCTGCTCCTTCATAAATAACAGTAGAACCAGTTGAAGTTCCTCTACCATATGCTCTGAAATAATATGTTGTAGATGGATCTAGAAGATTTGTAAGAACTGCATCGAAAGCTGCACTTGCCTCTGTATACTCTAAAGTTGTAGTAGCAGTATATGTGTCAGATGCTGTACCATATCTAAAATAAACCTCCATTGCTGTTTCTTCTACGAGAGCATTTGAACCATTGAGAGTTGCAGTAAATTGGCTAATAGCAGTAGCAGCAGATGTATCAACAATATCTCCGAGAGTTATTATTCTAGCACGACCTGTAGAATTCTTTGAATCGTGATACATATATATAAACTTTTCAGAGTCTATTGGTTCAAATTCTGAACTATAATCTCGAATCGATGAACCAATTAATGGGTGAACAATTGAACCCTGTGATAATTCGTCTGAACCATTTATTGAAATTCTAGAAAGACCCATATTGAAACTGTCTGTAAAATACCCTACTACAAATGTAGACTCACTTATTTTTACAAGACCATCACAAGTATCCCAATCAGTAGGAAGATTATCTAAGACTAAGTGATCTTCTACTGTAACTGTTGATCCACTTATAGAAAAATAATGAGCATAGAAAGTTGCTGGGCTATAACCAGTCGAGCCTAGCATTAAAAATTTATCGTCAGAAACTTCTACGATCTTATCAAGATCAATCGATGAAAGGCTGAGGTCGTAATCGTATCTTGTACCATAAGAAATCGATGAACCAGAAACAGTACCAATTCTTTTATCAAGAGTACCGCCACTTTTATTATCATAGAACGTTACTACAAAATGAGTCTCATCGATAACACCAATTATATTTCCATAGTTATAATAAATAGTATCATGCTCGTAGCCAGAACCTAGACTTATAGTTGATCCACTCAATGTTATAATTGCACATTCACCATCTGTGTCTGCATCAGGGTAACAAGCTACAAGCTTTGTACTTGATAAAGCAGCGAGAGCTCGTTCTGATGAAGCGTTGTTTGTTGGTAACAAAACTCTATTCGTCCATGAAATACTACTAGTCCCACTTACAATACCAACGATTACGTAATTAAGATCGTAGCTTCCATCTGTATATATAACACCAAATGTAGACTCGTCCATCTTGACTGTTTCAGTTATATTCGATGAAGAAGCACTAAAAGCTGAAGAAGTACCGAACTCGATTGAACTTCCACTAGAAGAAGCAATGATTGCTCTGCCAGAAGAATCTTCGTCATAATCATATGCAAATACATACGTTGTTGTACTTAACCTCGCTGATGCTGCAGTTATATGAGAGAGATAAGAAGTAACATCGTACATAGCAGATGACGCATCGCCTATAATAAATTCTCCAGTTGAGATATCAGTTGTATACGTTGCATAGATCGAGAGCTTATAACTCAATGTTCCAGTCATATAAGAATTCCACCAATCTGATGGAAATGCATCACTCTCTCTCTTTGCACCATTAGTCAGTGTATCGTATCTCATAGAAGCTTCTTCAGACCAATGAGAAAGAGTATATTCCTCTCCAGATTCTATCTTTACTTCTGATTCTAGATCATCTGAAACCCAAGCTCCTGCAGAAAGAGAAACATTGCCAGAATTACCAGAAATAAGATACTGATCTGGTCCAACATAAACTCCGACTCTAACTGGACCGTCATCGTATGTTCCAGATAGATTATAAAAAGAAATGCTCTCAATGATACCATCCTCTGGTGCAGTAAAAATACCACCTATAACATAGTCTGTATTAGTTGTATACGATGAACCACCTATGCTAGTAAATCCAAAAGTTGGATCTACGATTACTGGATAAGCTGCTTTAGAATACCAAGAGGTATCTCCTGTTATTCTTAAAATACCTAGAGCTGTATCAACATATAATTCACCCCAGATCCAATCTCCATTTGCATCGATGAGCTTTGGTCTGTAGATATGAAAAACCTTACCAGCTTTATAATTCTCTCCTCCAAGTTTTGTAAGATCTCCTTCTTTTGTTTCATGATATACAGCATAGCTTCCAACGACATTCTCTGGTCTTGAGACTTCTCCACATAATGTAGGTGTACAAGTAGTACTTGCCATTTCAATATTCAAAGCGTCTTGATATAGAAATTTTAGATTCTCAGTTTCAATATCCATTTCAACGATTCCATCTTGAGGTGCTTTAGATAATTCAATCTCGAATTCATATGCATCATCAAGATCTATCTCAGGGTCTGCTGCTCCAAAAACAATAGTATCGAGATCTGCTCTTTCTAGAGTATCTACATTTGCTTTTGCTTTCTTATCATCTAAATCATAGAAACGGTATTTACTCTCGCCATCGTCATAAGTAATTTCTTTATCCTTTGTACTTAGAGATTTAATTTTCTTTGATCTAGGTTTTAATTTAAAGTTCGTATCCCATTTCTTAAATTCAAGACCTGGTTCTAAACCATCACCAATAAGAATCTCTGGACGATCACCTTTCTTTTCTAATACAAGTTTATCATTTTTGAATTTATATTTTTCTTTAATAGTTGATTCATCAATTGCTTTCTCAATCTTTTCTTTATCTAGATACTGTTTACTCTTTACAAGATCATTTGCTTTAGGTGCACCGAATAATAAGAGTGATGCTCCTACAACTGATGTAATTATTATTTCTTTGGTCTTCATATATTAATCACTAAATTTAATATGCCAGCATACTTGTACCCATGTAGGTGTTCCACTGACTGATGTAATTGCTAAATCTAATTCTTCGTTATCACTTATGACAGAATCTCCTGCGAATGAAGTATCATTTACTTCTGCTGATGTACATACTAGATCAGAACCATTTACATCTGCTGGAGAACCATCGTCTACTTGTAAATCTAAATTAACTGTTTGATCTGATTCACATGAAATCTCTAAGATCGTTGCATCTTTACCCATATCATTCTCCCAGATACTTTCAAAATCGTCGTCTGCTGTTGGATCTTCAAACCAAATACATTTTGTATCTGAGACTGCTTCATCGTCTACATCGAAGTCTGTTGCAGTTAGAGTAATATAATCTCCTGCTGTATATGTTGTATCGTCATCTGCTTCGCATGCTAGATCATTACCGTTTACGTATAGATGATTTCCTGCTGCACAAACTGTAGCAAAATTAATCTTGCTTTCAGAAATCTCGTCTGCTGCAATATCTCCATCAGCGTCCCACCATGCATCTGTAACTACATAATCAAGATTACCAGTTCCATCATTGTAAGAAACAGTAATATTTGTTTCAGTACCACTAGTCATACCACCAACGTAATCTTCGACTTCTTCTTGTGTAAGATTTGTATCATCAAGTAAAGCAGCAGCTTCATAACCATCGAGTGTACCAGTATTTGTTACATTACAAGAACTTCCATCGCAAGTAGTATCTGTGTCAGTATCCCAAGTTGAAGTAGCAATCCAAGTTAGTGCAGAGCCATTCCATGATACAACATAATTTGTTGTTGGAGAATTTGAAAAATCTAACTTCGCTTCAGTCAATGTATCATCTGTGATATCTGCAACATCATCCCACCATGCATCAGTTACGACAAAGTCAATTGTCTCATCTCCGTCTTGAAATGTAACTGTTATATTTGTTTCTGTATTCCCTGTGACCATTGCTCCTACCATATCTGTAACTTGTTCTGTTGATAATTGGGTATCTGTATCGTCGTAATATACTGAATCGTCGAAGCAAGACCAAGTACCACCAACTCTACGAACTACTCTATCGTTAGTTGAACAAAGATTATCAAATTCAGCAGAACTTACTGAATCGTCTGGTGATGTAATATATCCTGCCAGAGAGTGATCTCCCCAACCGTAAGCAGTAGCCCATTCAGAAGTAGAAGCAGTTAGTGGAACTGTATAGCCACTTGCTATACCGAGACCAAGTACACCAGAAGAAGTTACTGGTCCTCCATATGTATAGAACGATGAAGAAGCAATAAGATCTACAGAAGTAACTGTACCAGAACCACCTCCACCAAGACCGAGAGTACTAGTTGCTCGATCGATCCAAGCAGAGCCGTTCCACATAATCATATCTCCATAAGCTGCAGCAGTAATTGTTACATTATCTAATTCATCGAGAGTCGTTGAAGTAGAAGATGCTGTTTCATAATAATCGAGTTGATTAGTAAAAGGATTCATTGTCCAATCACCAAAGATGTCGTCTGGCGTTTTATCTTTTGAATACGATAAATAGAAATCAGTAATAACAAATAAGAAGGTCATCATTACTAGAATAACTATAAACGTATTTATAATTTTATTCATCATAAGATTGTATTTAAAATGCAGCGTTAAATTCTACATATGAATGAGTTGCTCTATCTGTCCATGCATCATCGAGGTCACTTGCGTCTTCGTAATAAAATGTATAAACTCTAACATTACTAGTAATCGTTTCTTTCATAATATACCAATTACCCTCTACATCTACGTATAGATAATAATTTGGTCCTGCTGTTGTAATCTCTGTACGAATAACTCTAAAACCTTCAACTGGAGAAAATGCTACATCGTTGCCAGATTTGTCTACAACCTTAACATGTGAGTTTGATGCCCCCATATTATTTTTTCTTTAGTTTATTAATTTTCTCTTTGACTTTAACTTTCTTCTCTCTTTTGTCTAGTTCCACATCTCTGATATCTTGCCCCTCTTCACGGTCTTCTAATTTCTCTTCTCGCTCTTTACACTTAGCTTCTCTGTCTGAAACAAGATCTTCTCTTGCCTCAACTTCATCTTCACGAACTTCTAATGCTTTAATTTTTTTCTTAGAAGACTTTTCTAATTCTTCTTTCTCTTCCTTTAAAGAAGTTACATCGTCAGTAAGAGCTTTTCTTTTTATTTTAATATTTGAAACTTTTTCTTTAAGATCGTCGTAAGATTCTTTCATCTCTTCAAACTTGATCTTTAGATTATCATACTTCTCTTTCAAAGTATTAATCTTCTCTTGTACTTTAATAACCTTCTGATCGAGAGTCTTGATAAACTTTCTTTTCCTTTTGATCTTTAAATTCTTATCACTGATTGAAGCATCAATACCTTCTTCGATATCTTCATGCTTTGCTATATCAGTTTTAAGTTTTAATAGTCTAGCTTTCGCTGACGTAATTTTTTGGTCGGTCATATATTTTCTTATGCTGTTCCAAAGAGTTTAACAGCAACAGTTGCTCCAGAAGCATTAGAAATATATAAGTCTGTAACATCCATGTCAAATGGTATTACATAAGGACTATCTAGTTTTCCTATTGCTATTCCTGGATTAGTAGTTTTATTAAGCTTTAGAGTAATATCTCCGTCTACTCTTAGTTCGAGTCTCTTATAGACTTTAACATTACTAAATGCTGCAGCAACGTTTGTTCTGACGTCGTAGTCTGATTGACCATTCGTAACATTAAATGCAGCAGAATCTATTGTGTTAGGAGTTTGAAACGTCATAGAATTATTTTTCGATGGTGACAATGTTCTTACTGCCAGCAGTGCTTGAAGCCCAAACTTGGCCAGTATACATCTGTTCATCATTAATTATAAATTCATTTGCAGCATTCGGTAGAAGACGAAAGCCTTGATTAACTCCTACTGTAGTTGAAGCAGCAGATGCATTTGCGAAATAACCGAAGTGTAAATAGATATCTGTATCACTATCGTTTTGGATTGAAGCAAACTTACGATCTGCATTATTATCTAAGACCTTTACTGGTAGACTTGATGCAGTTGTAGTTGTAGCTCCATTCGTTGGATTTGTAAAAGCAATCCCAAAGATATCGAATGGGTTATCTTGGTCTGCTTGTTTTTCTGGCATGAAATTCATATAAGCAAGAGCACAGATTACTATTGCCAATACTATTACCAGAAAGATGTTAAATTTCTTCATACTAGTATTATTGTTAATTAGTAATAGATTCCTACTGGCTTCGACAGAGGGCAAGCCTCTGCCCGACCAATGAAGTCAGTAGGAATCCATCTCTAATGATATAGGCCTGCCCACTAAATTAATAATGGGCAGAGTATATCATCGTGTTACGATGGATCTGTACATGTCATCTTTGCAGCAGTCTCTGTTCCACTGTCTCCAATTAGCCACTGAGTACCATCTGAGCGAAGTTCAACATAATCACCAATGGTTTCACCATCAGTTACAAAATTGATTTGGTCTTCGCCTGAACATGCTACATCAGCATTGTTAACAGAAAGAGTTCCATTAATATTATCCCCTTCAGATGAGTCAATGATAAAGTTACCTGAATCTGCAGCACCATTGATTGCAAATCTAAAGTTAAGACCTTCTGCAACTGCTGGTAGAGTGATAGTTGTACCACTCGCTGAGAGGTAGTAAGTAGTACCACTCAATGCAGCTGTAAGTGTAGTCGTAGAATAAATATTAGTAGGAGCTAAGACTTGTGACCCTTCCTTCATAGTAACTTCGCCACTTAGAGTAGTAGCACCAGTTACTGATAAAGTTGAGGCCATGCTTACTGCACCTGTAAAAGCATTGTTAGTAGAAGTATAATTTGAAGTACCACCACCAGTAAAATCTTGACCCCCTTCATCAGATTGACACATCTGAGTAGTAGGAGCAGGAGGAGCTTCAACATTAACATCTACATCGATGTTCGGAGTTGGAAAAAGATAGACAGCTAAAACAATTATTAACCCAACGATGATAAGACTCAAATTGTCTTGTAGTGCTTTCATAAACTTAAAGGATTAATGAATTATTTTTTGTTTCTATTTCTTTTTCTTCCACCTTTTGCTTTTGTTTTATTAGCAGCTTTCTTTTTGGCTGCTGCTTTTTTCTTTTTTTCAGCTGCTGCTTCTTTTTTAGCTTCAGCTTCTTTTTGTTTTTCTTCTTCGTCATCGTCTTCTTCCTCTTCTTCATCTTCTTCCTCTTCTTCGATTTCTTCTTCCTCTTCTTCCTCTTCCTCTTCTTCCTCTTCCTCTTCTTCCTCTTCTTCGTCAATGCCTGCTTCTTTCAACAGACGTGCTTTTTTAATGAGGTCGATCAAAGTTTCTCGTGGTGTAATACCACCGAACTTAATACCTAACTCATTGGCTTCTTCTTGAAGCTCAGGAAGGGTCATCACTGCAAGTTCTTTGCCTTCGACTTCCTCGCGTTTGATATTCTTTTCGTAAGCTTTCTTTGTAAGAATACCAGCTCGGACGTAACTTGCAGGAACTCCCTCGACGTGTAGAGCATTTAACTCTTCTTCAGACCAAGGTACACCCAATGCTTTGCATCGGTCTTGCTGAAGAAGATGTGCCCAATCTACTTTTGCCATATGAATGTCGTTAGAGTTATTAATTAAAATTGAGAGGAGAAGAACTTCTCCCTCCCCTCTCTATGATTTAGGTTGCAGAACCATTTGAACCTACTAGTCCGATAGGATAGCCGAATCCAAGTGTGTAGTAAAAATCAATTGTCCAATCCCATTCTTTGTTTGTATAAAGAATGTCTGGAGCGTCAAGAGTTGGTCTTTCAGAGAACAACATCTTTAACACTTTCATGATTTTTCTTGAATCAGCCATGAACCAGTAAGCTGAAGTATCAGTACCGTCTGCAGCAGATTCAAGTCTATCCCAAACGATAATCTTAACTCGTTTTCTCAACCAGTTATTAGTATCGTTATCTTGAGATCCTTGAAGCTTATCAGATTCTACAATCCTATAAGCTAGATCTTCTAGAGATGGAGGAACAATTAGCAAATCATATTTAATAGAACGATTCTTACCATGAACATCCTTGTTGATTCGTCCTTGTTTAATTTGATAAACAATAGCTTCCCTGCTCAATGTAGGATTATTGTTTGTGCCATCTGAGATGACATTACTAAATGTTCTGCTAGTTACGTTATTAGTATGAGCAGTACTAAATAATGCTAGACCATCTGGGCCTACTGCTGAAACAGCATCACCCCAAACATCTGTGTAACTAGTTGACCAACCTTTAAGCAATACATCTGCTAGAGATTGATCAATATCGTTCCAAGCTTCGTCAACGATAGTTTCCACTAATTCGTTGGCTTCGTCGTAACGATCGAATTTCCTCATGTCCTTGGTAATAGGAACATCGGCACCGTAGTGTCTCTGTGTCCAGGTTACGTTGTCACCTTGTTTACCTTTGACTCTTGGGAAATTCTCACCGTCAGCAATACGTTTGATACCGCTGACACCATGGAGAACTTGATGAAGATAATCATAGAGAGAAGTTTCCTTCGCTTCGAAGAATTTAGGTCCTACCATCTCGGTGATGGCATTCTCTGAACTCTCCATATATGTCTCTTGAAGTTCATCATTCAATTTCTCAAAGTCTTGTCTTCGAATCATATAATGAGACTATTAAAAGATTTATTAAAATTTATTTGCACTAACAATTAAGCAAGCGCTGGATTCAAGAAGAACCCTTGGACAATCTTATTAGTTGCGTCGATAATTTTTTCAATGTAGAAAACTTTATCAGTAGTAGCAGCCAAGTTCACAGTTACTTTACCAGTAAGGTCATAGACATTACCAACATGAGTAGCAAGAACTGGAGTAGCACTAGTAAGAGCTTCGAATACAACTACTTTAGGAATCCGTAGAAATTCAACCATCTGACCATCAGCAGTTGTAACTACGTCATCCATTGCAATGTAGTAACATTCGTCGTCGCCTGTAGCACCAACAACCATATACCCTGAACTATGTTTGGCACGATCACCTTTAACAAAAGTTTGAGCATTTGCTGCTGCTAATCTAACGATTTGTCCTTCATCAAATTGTTTTGGATCAAACATACTAGATTACTTTAAATGAATGAATTAATCTTTGCCTTTAAACCAGTCTCCCAAGTTTTTGATTTTTCTAGAACCTCTCTTGGATAGATCTGATCTATCGACTTTTTGTTTTTTCTTTTTCTGGTGACCCCCTCCACCAATGATTGGTGCATGAACTTCTTCATTATCCTCTTCTGCTTCTTTACGCTTTTTACGTTCTTCAGCAAGATCAGGATAAGCTGCTCTGAAAGCATTCTCCAAATTCTCCATAAAGTCTTCACGTCGAGTATCGGTCTTTTCTTCAGCATAGAACTTATCTAGCTTCTTGTAAACACCTTCGACAGTTAAGCCTTCATCTTTGAATTCTTTAACAACTCTAGGTAAAAACTTGTTAATAGCTTTTTTCCTTTCATTGTCTCTAAACGATTGAATGTCGTTGATGTCTCCATCATCTTCATCTTCCTCGTCTTCTTCATTTTGCACCTGAGTCTTTTTGCCTTGTACTTGTTCTCTAAACTTTATCTTCTGACCGATTACTTTAGACATGTTACGAGAGTTAGCTAACTCCCTGTCCGTAAGATCATCCAATAAAGAATCGAGCTTGTCAACAATGCCAGACTCAATCACTTTTGGATCTTTGGGATCAATCCCATTTTTCTTAAGATAACTTTCTTTAAAGATCTTTTTAACATCGTCTTTCGATCTTTTAGTTTTCTTAAGTTGTTCTGACTCTTCTTTTACGTCGTCGTCTTTGACGTCTTCTTGAGGATTTACCTCGATCTTTTTGCCTTTTGGAAATGGCATAAATTTGGTCTTTCCGATATCAGTAATCTCAGATTAAATTCTGACATAGTACTGATATCAATTAATTTATATTAATCTTTCTCCCTTGTTGTTGAACGTGTTTTCTTTTCAGTACTTCCTTAATCATCTTTCTAGAATTCGGTCCCTTCTTTGAATGAATCTTCTCAGAAGCTTTTCTCATATCATCAATATGCTTTAGAATAAATAAAGCTGTCGCTGTTTGAGCATCTCTCTTAAATGGTTCAATCGTTGAGATGTTATCTCTTTGAACTTTCATTAGAAGATAGTATAAGTAATTCTTATACTCATCATCTAAGAAGTTTCTAGCTAAAGCAATGCCATGTGCATATTGCATTCCTTTTGTTAAATGTGCTGCTTCCTTAGAATCTTCGAACCTTTGTAAGTCTTCATAAATAGCTAAGCCACTTATAGTATCTGGTACTTGCAAAAGCTTAAATAAAATTTTAATTAATAAAGATCTTATTGGTCGCATGATCTTTTTATACATCGTTTTGTCCTCTCTTTGGGAGTTGGTCTGCTTGACTCACTGCCCGCTTGAGATTATTATTATCTAAGTTATTTGGACTACCTTGACGTTGCATCAACTGTTCAATCATTCCCATGTTAGAATCTCCTTTCTTCATTATCTTTTCTAAGTTCTTTCCATATACTCTAGCAAGATCTTTCAAGTTCTCTTCTTGATTGACTAATGGATTTTCAGATGTTAATTTGTTCCATGCTATTTCATTTTCTTTCTCTTGCTGTTTAGTTTCTTTCAATGATGAGTTAGGAATAATTCTCATCCACCCTTTAAAGTTTCTTATTTCAGTTGGCGTAATATCTAATACCTGAGTAAGATTATCTGAAGCTTCATTCAATTGATCAAGAACTTCTTTACTTCTTGGGTTCGGTCTAATATTAATTTCCATTGTACCAAGTTCATCGTTCAATAATTGAATCTGATCTACAACTACCTTTCGATGTTTACCTGTTGATCTCTGTCTCTTAGTATAAAACTCAAGCATAAGTTGAATCTTCTGTTCTGCTCTATCTTCTTCAAACCATTCCATCTGCCTTAAGAATAATCCCATAACTTCAAGTGAAGCTTCTCTAGCAGTTGCAACTTCTTCTGCTGTTCTAACTCTTCCGACTCCAGCTGCTCCTGCTTGTTCTGTTCCTTGATTTGTAGATTCATTCATTGCCTGCTTCATCGTATTCATTATACCAATAACTTGATTCGATTGAGTAGAGATTTGGAATTCTCTAATAGCATTAAGATCTGTACCTGGATCAAGATCGATGACTGCTGAAGGATAGAACCAATCTAATTCGAAATCATTATTAGTAGCATTGAAGATTGGAGACTTCAGAGCAATGAACATTTGATCAAGCATAAGATCCCACATCGTATTACTCATGTCTTGGAATGAAGCAAGTTTGAATGGGAGGCTCATTCCATAGAAGAACTGAAGACTAATGTATTCAAATCTTGATGCCTGTAATGGAATCTGTTTATGTTTATATGGAAGAGGATTCTCAATCTCAGTAAGAAGAATGCCATTAGCAATGACATCGTAAGTATCTGTATTCCTATTCCAATATCTAGTAACTCTGACTTCGTTATCAGTAAACTTATCTAAGCCAAAAGTCTTAGCATCTTCCTTACTCATGTCAGCGATTGGCTTTACTAAATTAATATTATCAAAGTCACCGAAATCTATTTTAAAAGTTTCAAGATCATAAGCTTGTTGTGTAGCACATCTGCCCATCTCTTGAATATTATGTTTTGTAATATCTCCAGGGATAAAACATTCGAGAGGAATGATTCTATCGAAGACATCTTCCCATTCGTAAATTGTTTTATAGTTCCACCGAGTATTTCTTGCATCTCCTTTCTTCCAATTCTTATTCTTAGTTGTTTTGATCTGTCTCCTTCCTTCGTACCAAAATGTTTCTCTAACTACTGTACCTTTAACAACTGCTTCAAACATCGAATCAAATAATAACTTCTCATCTTTTCCTTTACCATTCTTACCTCTTGCAGAAGCTTCATATATATTTGTAATAATCCTAGCAGTCGTACTTGAAATTCCCATCTGATTAAAAAACTCAGCTTTCATTCGCTGAGCTGCTAGCCTGGCTAGAATAGCCATAAGCTTGTTTCTTGTAACTGGATCAAATACGTTTGCTTGCCAGTCATCTTTGTACTCATCACGATATGTGACAGAGTTGATACGTCTTTCACTTTCTGCAATATAATTCTCGAGAGTAAGTGATTCGCCGTAATCGTTAAGACCAAAGAATTCATATTTTTGATCACGTATTCCCCTCATCTCTGCAATCTCTTCTTCACGTTCTCTAACGTATTCTTTAGTCTCTTTATCTTGAGACTCTTTACCATCATTTTCGTAGTCTTCTCTCTTTACAGATTTGGTCAAAAATAATTTATCTTTTTCTTTTGTGGAACTCTT
>Ga0180431_10000898_pt1 | contig 41984 bp, 36 predicted proteins | sample SS_ome_11_FD_132459 | JGI IMG/M metagenome (GOLD analysis project Ga0180431, IMG submission 132459) | Hypersaline lake sediment archaeal communities from the Salton Sea, California, USA - SS_1_MS_1 metaG | ecosystem: Environmental > Aquatic > Non-marine Saline and Alkaline > Hypersaline >... | reverse complement strand
TTAATTTGATAATATCACCGATCATACTGCCGTCCCAGCCATACCGTGCTTCGAGTGCCATATATATATTGCTCTTCTTTTCTCCGTAGCAGTAGATCTTTTTTAAACGCAATTCCATCGTCAAGCTAACTGTTCTCGTATTACGGAATCACCGTGAACTTCATGTACCTGGATTCCCCTGTCCGAATACCGAAGAAAGTCAAGTTGAATCACTCGCTCACGATAAGAAAAAATCCGGTTTCTGAGACATGCATATAAAACTTTACTCTTATTCACAGATTGATCAATTATTTTTTTCCCGTCATGGCCAAAACTGTTCGAGGAGAGGATTCCCCGCCTCCTCTCCGTGTGGCGGTTCTGAAAAGTGATCATTCTTCGCTGGCTATCTCTTCGACCAGCGCGGAGAAGAGGGTGATCACATCCTCATTGGACTTCCTGATCTTGGCGCTCAACTGGCTGGCGATCGCCCTGGTAATAGTCAGACCGATTTCTGGATTTTCATTTCCAAATTTAATGAAGTTCTCTCTTTTGATGACCAGAAGATCGCAATCGGTGTTCGTGGTGACCGTAGCGGAACGCTTGTCTCTGTCGAGAAGGGCGAGTTCGCCGACATAAATGCCACCATCCTCGGCATTGAGCGTGGTAACCGTATACTTTTCATTCTGGAGCGTTTTCTTGACGATGTCGATATGTCCCTTCAGGACAATGAAGAGCTCGTCACCGGAGTCCCCCTCCTCAATAATCGTGGTTCCCGCCTTGACGGATTTCCTGCTGCACATGCGCGCAATTTTTCGCATGACTTCTTCGTCCCCGGCATACATTTTGAAGAAGGATACTTCCTTGAGCTTGTTCAGTGCTTCGGTGTCGTTGCAGATTTCGCTAGATGCTTGCATATTCGCTCTCTTTCCTCAAGAAGTGTTTATGCACTCTCCTGCCTTCGATAATGATTGCCTTGCTGAACTTCTTAATAGTATACGCAGGATCAGGATTGATGACCGGCTGGTTTGCGATAAGCTCCTTGACCGTCTTGAGATTATCGACGAGCTTTGAGATATCCGGTGTTTTCTGTGCTTCCCTGAGCGCCTCCCGTTTGCGTTCCCAGAAATTGCCGGTGTTCTCGAGAATCCCGATGAGAATCGAATGATTTTTCTCGATGAGATAGTGAAAGAGTTCGTCGAAGCTCTTCCCGATAAAAGTATTCGGAATCTCTGCGGTGATGATTGACGCTTCGGCATGAACATTCAGGAGCTCGCTGATAACGTGCGAGATGCCGCTCCCGGAGGATGCGTTCGCCAGGAGGGATCGGTTGTTTTCGCTTGACAGAACAATCTCGTCACAGTTGGAGAATCGGAGGTATCGCTCGAATTTGGCATCGAGAAGCTCGGCGCAGGTGTAGACCCTCTTCGCCATCGATTTTATCGTGATGATCGCCATGACGGTTCGCGAATCGATCTCCTGTATTGAACCGCTGATCAGTCTATCGGCGAGGACCAGCACCTTCCTGGCATACCTGACATTGGCACGGTTGAGAATCTGCTCGTCGATATGATCCCCGTTTATGAAGTTAATGTGTTTGAACTGCGGCTCCATTCTGAGGTTGTCGATAAGCTGCGGCTCGGCGGTGTTTATCAGTACAAATTCAGATGGCAAGAAGGATTTATTTTTCTCCATAACCTCGTGGAGGAAGGTTCCCATATCTCGCTTCCAGCCGCAGATGATAAAGTGATTCTTGAGATTCAGATCTTTCAAACCTCTCCCCTCCTTGAGCTGTTTTTCAACGAGCGACGATGCGATGTTACCGGTGATAACGCCAACGAGGGCCATGCCGAAGAACATCATGAGAATGCCAACGATTCTCCCCATGAGTGACCGTGGATAGTAATCCCCGTATCCAACCGTCGTTGATGTGACGAATGCCCACCACACCGATTCCTGAAATGTTCGAATATTGCTTGAGCGGTCACTGTCCTCAATCCTTTTGCCGTCCACCACGGCATAGTGAATGTAGTCCTTCTCAACAAAGTAAATGGCGATTGAAAAGGCAAAGAGAATAACGAATCCCACCAGGAAGAGCTTGAAGGCGAAATTCCTCGTTATCGTCAGGTAAACTTGCTTCATCGCCCGGGATTGAACCGGTTTTGATACTTTTCGGAGTTCCATACTTCTATTTTCGAAGATATTCAGTGCATAATTTATTATTATTTTTTTTACCTGACTGAGCGATTGACTATACTGCTGAACGGGTGAGCGCTCACGGAATAATTATGCGCTCTATTACTTGATTATTCTGTTGCGTACCGTTATTGTTAATGGTGATTTACCTCTTTCGACTGAAGTATAGAAAATGATGATCTCATTGCATGGTATGGGTTCAGAGAGCAGGGTACTTATGAACCCGGTATCAAGATACATGCGCGGTACATTCTGAGCAATGAAGAGCGTCCTGTTGAAAGGGACTGCGATGAAAAAATTCTTGATTTTTAAAGCGATGCGGGCACGTTCATCTGTAATCAGGATCAATTCCGTGGGCATGCCGGCGAAACGGATCCTGTTTTGTGACGGGGGATATCGTGAATCTCACCTATAGCGCTAAGCATAAGAAGATTCGGGAGCTCGCCAGGGATTTTGCCGAAGCCGAGATCCCGACAGACAGAGAAGACGAGATCATAACCGAGAGCCTGATCGGGAAACTCGCTGCATTGAACTTTTTCGGCATTCAGTTTCCGCCGGAGTACGGCGGTGCCGGACTGGATACTGTCAGCTATGCGATATGTATTGAAGAGCTCTCGAGGATCTCGCCGAGCGTTGGACTGATGGTATCCGTCCATAACTCCGTTGCTGCCTACCCGATGTATGCTTTCGGCACCGATTTCCAGAAACGCGAGTTTCTCGTGCCGCTGATAGCTGGCAGGCGAATCGGATCCTTCTGCCTGACCGAACCCAATGCCGGTTCTGATGCCATGAATATTGAAACCTATGCGAATGTTGATAAAGCGGGGAATTATATCGTAAACGGCCAGAAGGCCTTTGTCACCAATGGCGCCATTGCCGATATCTTTCTGCTATTCCTGAAAACCGATCCGGATGAGAGCGGGAAGGGGATGAGTGTCCTTATCGCCGAGTCCGGCATTGAGGGCTTCTCGCGCGGCGAGGTTGAGGATCTCTGCGGCATGCGGGGGAATCCCGTGTGCTCGCTCTCATTTACCGATGCGGTGATACCGCCTCACTGTTTGCTCGGCCGAAAGGGGGAGGGTTTCGCCATTGCGATGGCTGCCCTCGATGTGGGACGTATCGGTATTGCCGCACAGGCGGTTGGCATTGCGCAGGCAGCACTGGAGGCTTCGGTGAAATATGCCCGGGAGCGGATTCAGTTCGGGAAGCCGCTCGCCAGCCAGCAGATGATACAGAGTCATATTGCAGAGATGGGAGTTGACATTGAGGCTGCACGCATGCTCGTTTTTCGGGCGGCCAGCTTGCGGGATAGTGGAATGCCCTTCACCCGCTATTCCTCAATGGCGAAATGCTTTGCGAGCAGGATCGCCATGGAGGCAACCACCCGCGCCATACAGATACACGGCGCTTACGGGTACTCCAGGTCCTATGGCATTGAGCGGTTTTTCAGGGATGCGAAAATCACTGAAATCTACGAGGGAGCAAACGAGATTCAAAAGATAATAATAGCACGCTCGCTGCTGGAGCGGGTAGAGAGCGTCGACCTATGAAAATTGTCGTCTGTTTGAAACAGGTGCCACGGGAGAGCGCTGCGAGCGGCTGGTCAATCCATCCGAATCGGGAGCGCGTCTCGGGAATTATCAATCCCTATGATCGACGTGCCATAAAGGGAGCCCTCGACATCCGGAAGGGTGATGATGAGATCATTGCTCTCTCCATGGGACCTCCCAATACCCGGGAATCGCTGCTCGAGACACTGGCCATGGGTGTTGATCGGGCGATCCTGCTTTCCGATCCGCGCTTTGCCGAAGCCGACACGCTGGCGACTTCGTATGCCCTCTCATGCGCAATCGGGAAGATCGGTGATGTGGACCTCGTTCTCTGCGGATCGCGGACGGTCGATTCGGAGACCGGTCATGTCGGGCCACAGCTTGCCGAGTTTCTTGAATTTCCTCTATTGAGCTATGTCAATCACCTGACTCTCGATGGGAGAACGATCGTTGCTGAGCGTGTCTGTGATCGCTATCGGGAGCTCCTTACGGCTCAGCTTCCGGCTCTGGCCACCTACAGCCATCGCCATCCCGTGAGAGCATATGCCACGCTTGCGGGGCTGCGCAAGGCCTTCGATGAAGATGCGGTAACGATCTGGGATGCAAACGATATCAGCGCCGAAATGAGCCTCATTGGCAAGGCGGGGAGTCCGACTCTGGTGAAACGCATACTCACTCCCGAGAAACAGCGCACGGTAACCATGATCCACGACAAACGGACGGATGAGACCATTACCATGCTTCTCAAACTTCTGCGGGAGCGAAATATTCTGCTCCTTGACAAGGTTCGAGCGCGGAGGGGTTTTGAAGGATTTGACCTATAACGGCATATGGATTTTCGGTGATCACCGAAATTACTTCCAGGACCGGGTTACCCTTCAGCTCATCAATCGCGCCAGGGAGCTGGCAGCGACTATCAATACCTACGTTGGCGCTATCCTCATCGGCGATGCGGTCGATGAGTACGTGCTCGAGTATACTGCTCACGGCGCTGACAGGATATTCCTTATAGAGCATCCCCGGCTGAAACAGTACTCTTCCGAGCTCTATGCCGCCGTTCTGGTCGATCTTATCCGGCACTATAAGCCGGAGATCCTCCTCTTCTCGGGTTCGGATTTCGGACGGGAGATAGCGCCCCGTCTCGCTGCACGTCTTCATGCCGGCACCTCTTCGGATTGCATCTCCCTGCGGATAGATGAGGATGGCAATCTCATTCAGATAAGCCCGGCATATCATGGCAATGCTCTCGCCGAAATCGTTACCCCTGAGGCGAGACCGCAGATTGCAACCGTCCGTCCCGGTGTGTTTGATGAACAGAAGCACAATTATCATGCGCAGGCGGAACTCATCCGTGTTGAGATCGATCTTGACTATGAGGAGCGGGTTGCGGTGCGCTCCCTCGGCCGAATCGAGACGTATGATACCGGTCTTGAGCATGCCGATTATGTCGTCTGTGTCGGCCGCGGCTTCAGCACGCGCGATAATGTGCGAAAGGCTCGAGAGCTCTCCTCACTTATGGATGCAGAGCTGGGGAGCACCAGGCCGGTGCTGGAGAAGGGGCTCCTCGCCGATGAGAGCCTCATCGGCCAGACGGGGAAAACTATCAGTCCGCAGCTCCTGATGATTTTAGGTGTCTCCGGGGCAGTTCAGTTTACCGCTTCCATTACGGGGAGTGAGTGTATCGTTGCGGTGAATCAAGATCCTCATGCCGCCATATTCAAGTTCTGTGATATCGGTATTGTCGGGGACGCGGGCTCATTCGTCAGCAGGCTGTTGAAGCAGCTTAAAAAATGACGGGAAGCATGGAGCCCTTCACCGCATGAGCGGCCGCGATCTTCGATATTTCTCGCTAGACACGCTGGAGCTTCTTTTCCCGTATTTCTGCAACGACGCGCTTCTGCAGGTCTCTGTTGAGTGCTGTATAGGCGGAAAACTCCATGGAGTAACTGGAACGGCCGCTTGAGATGCTCCTGAGTTGTGTCGCGTACCCGAACATCTCCATGAGGGGGACAAAGCCGTTGAGCTTCTGCGATCCCTTTCTGAACCTTCTCATGGAGACGATTTTTCCCCTTCTCCTGCTGAGATCGCCGGTGATATCGCCGATATACTCATCGGGAGTATTTATTTCTATCTTCATAAGCGGTTCGAGGAGCTGCGGTTCGGCCTTTGCGAAGGCTTCTTTGAAACAGAGTGAACCGCATGTCCTGAATGCAAGATCGGAAGAGTCCACGGCGTGATAGCTGCCGTCGAGCAGAACCACCTTCACGTCGACCACGGGGAAATCGGTGAGAATGCCTGCTCCCATCGCCTCCTCGATTCCCCGCCGCACTGCGGGAATAAACTCTGCAGGGATAGCGCCGCCCTTGATGTGTTCTACAAATTCAAATCCCTTCCCCTGATTCGGCTCAATCCGCAGGACACAGTGAGCGTACTGGCCGTGCCCGCCGGTTTGCTTGACAAAACGCGTTTCGGCCTCCGCCTCAGCAGCTATCGTCTCCCGGAAGGAGACCGATGGCTCGCCGACCTGTACGTCAATCCCGAATTCTGTTTTCAGCCGGTCGACGATAATCTCGAGATGAAGCTCCCCCATGCCTGAGATGATGGTTTCATCTGTTTCGTTATCGAAATGCACAACAAATGAGGGATCCTCCATAGTGAGCTTCCGCAGCGACGTGCCGAGCTTCTCGTTATCACGCTGAGACGCTGCGGCAATTCTGAGGTCAATGACCGGCGGCGGTACAAAAATCGACTCGAGGAGGATCGGGTGCTCCGGATCGCAGAGCGTATCGCCGGTTTTGGTGTACTTCATGCCGATGAGTGCAACGATATCACCAGCCCCCGCAGAGCGAACTTCTTCCCGATCCTTGGCGTGTATTTTCAGGATTCTTCCGATACGCTCCGTTTTTTCCTGTGTTGCATTGTACACGGGCATCCCGCTCTTCAGTTCGCCGGAATATATCCGTGTGAAGGTCTGCTGGCCCACATAGGGATCATGTATGAGCTTGAAGGCGAGCGCGCAGAAGGGATCGTGTATACTGGGATGCCGGGTGTGATGTTTCTCCGGCATCATCGTGTCAAGCCCCACAATGGCGCCAACATCAATAGGTGAGGGGAGATAATCGATAACGGCATCGAGGAGGAGCTGTATTCCCTTGTTCTTGTAGGCGGACCCGCAGAAGACCGGCGTAATGAGAAGTCTGATCGTTGCTTCCCGTGCGGCTTTTCTGATGACTGCCGGTGGAATATCACCACCTTCGATATACCGCTCCATGATCTCATCACTGAAGTCGGCAAGCTTCTCTACAAGTGCGTGTCTCGTCTCTTCACAGCGTTCCCGATATTCTTCGGGGACTTCGGTCTCCTCCCGCTCGAATTCTCTGAAGATGATGGCTTTTCGTTCAATGATATCGATGCACCCCTGAAAGCCCTCCTCGGCGCCGATGGGGATCTGGAAGGCAACCGGATTTGCATCGAGATGGGAGTCCATCTGATGCAGGCACTCTTTGAAATCGGCGCCGACCCGATCCATTTTATTCACAAAGGCGATACGGGGGACCTTGTAGCGATCAGCCTGATGCCACACTGTTTCGCTCTGCGGTTCAACTCCTGCAACAGCGCAGAAGACGGTGACGAGACCATCGATGACCCGCATTGAGCGCTCGACCTCAACGGTAAAGTCAACATGGCCGGGCGTGTCGATGATGTTTACATGATGGTCTTTCCAGCTGCAGGAGATGGCCGCTGATGCAATGGTTATCCCGCGCTCCTGCTCCTGCTTCATGAAGTCCATGGTGGCCTGGCCGTTATGTACCTCGCCCATCTTCCTCGTGGTGCCGGTGAAGTAGAGTATCCGTTCGGTAACCGTTGTTTTTCCCGCATCGATGTGTGCGGCGATGCCGATATTTCTCACTTTCTGAAATGACATGATTTCCTCTCATTCCTGAACATAGAACTACCCCCTCGTTTATAATCCGTCATACCGATTTCGATTGTCCCTTTTATATCAGGCGTGTTTCGCGGTGATCGGAAGGGGAATTGGAGAGGCATAATTGGTCAGGACATAATTGCTGTCAATATTTTTTTTAGATTAATTGATGGTATTAAGTATAGCTGCTGGTTTATGAAGATTCGAAAAAAAATGAATTAATATACCAGTGACATTATACTTTTTCAACAAACCCGTGCCTTGGTGGCTGTTATTTAACAGCACACTATTGATTAGTTTGATCGGTTTGATTAATATCCTGATTCAGATTATCGTGATTCTCCTTCTGCCCGGTGAGGATTTCGGAAATGTTCAGGTAAATCCGTGCTCGTTGTGCGAAGTGCGAGTCCGGGTGATCCCGCATGAGGATTTCGAATACCTCACGGGCGCGTTTCTCATCACCCATCTTCTGATAGCAGAGGCCGGTTCGGAAGAATGCTTCCACCCCTTCATCCGAGTGAGGAAATTCAGCGTAAAGATCTTCATACGCCTGTATGGAGCGAGAGTATTCCTGCTGGTCAAAGTATATCTTCGCGATAGTGGCGAAAACCTCTTTGCGGTGTATGCCGTTGATGAATACCTCCAGGTACTCATTGAATTCCTGCAGAGCCCGATTCTCCCTTTTCAGGAGGTAGAATTGAAGGCCATTCTGATATTTCATATCATCAGCAATTCGAATGAGATCACGCTTGCTGCCCGCCTCATCTGCGGTGAGCGCAAGGGGTACCGAAAGAATAACAGTGAGAAGTATGAAAATGCGAAGGGTTGATGATGTCATAACTTTCTCCCGATTTTCCCTGACCGTTTCTTCTGTCGCTGGGCAGACAGGGGCTGCTCTCTATTCCTATCGGTATTATGTCGTATTAACTGAATGAAAATTTTGTTCCGGGGCACAACAGTTTGCATGGAAACATTTTTTTTGAATTTCACTTTACATCTCGCTCGGCAGGGGTGAGATTGGGGTGAGTCAATTTTTATGGTGATATAAATTTTTTATGAAAAAAATATCTCCCGCTCTTATCATCCTCTGTATCCTGATTCCCCGACTCGACGCTCTCGGTGGGGGAGGGGAAGCCGTTAAAATCTCCTTTATCGGCGATATCATGATGCACAATGCCGTAAAGCAATGCGCTCTGGCCAATAATCGATTGAAGAAGAATTCCTCGATGAACAACGGAGGATTCGATTATCTCTTTGAGCGAATTCGGCCCTGCTTTGAGAGCTCCGACATGGTCATCGGAAACATGGAGTTTCCGGTAGCAGCACCCTTTGTCGGGAAGAGGCTGATCTTCAACTGCTTTCCCGAGGTGATGCCGGCGATGAAGAAGATGGGCATCAATCTCCTCACCATTGCCAATAATCACATGCTGGATCAGGGGGCGAGCGGACTTGTTGAGACGATGCGGTATCTCAGGAATTACGGGATCGATTATATCGGCGTCAAGGGAACCGAAACGGCAGCGCGTTCCGGCATTATCGTGCAGATGAATGGCATTCGTATCGGCTTCATCGCCTATACCGGAGTATCGAATTACGGCTTTCCGCTCAATCCGAGGGGTTACTTTATCAACAACCTCTATGATAAGGAAGTGGTTCTGGAGGATATCAGGGCGATTCGGGGGTGGGTCGATTACCTGGTCATGATTGTTCATCGCGGAATGGAGTATAAATATTTTCCCCAGAAGATAGACACGATACTGCTGCGTGAGTACCTTGAAGAGGGAGTTGATCTTGTCGTTGGCCACCATCCGCATGTTTTGCAGTATGTGGAGAAGGTTTCAACCCGGGATGGAAGAGAAACCTTTATCTTCTATAGTCTGGGCAACTTCATCTCGAATCAAACATTTTCATATGAGCTCCCCGATGGCGGACGGTATACGACCAGGGAATCGATAATTCTCAACCTGTACCTTTCCCGGCCTGTTAAACAGATACTGCAGCGGTTTGAGATAGTGCCGATATGGACCGTTAACGAGCGGGCCGTGCGAGAAGGGAGGCAATTCAAGAATATACAGACCGTCGCTCTCCCCGATCGGATCCGTGAGCTCATCGGTGAGCTGGTTATCGGAGGACAGCGCGAAGAAATTCTCAGGGAGATTCGCTATCTGAACAGCCGGATGGCCGTTATGAAGAGGATTCTGTTCCTCAGGGACTCTTTCGAAGAGATTCAAGTGATAACGGAGCCAGTCCGGTGAAGGAGGTATTCGATGTTTGATTTTTTAATGAACGAAGAGCAGAAGAAGCTTCGTGACGAGGCGCGGGATTTTACCAATTGGGTCCCGAAGGAGATGATACTCGACATGGACGCCGAGCGGGTGCAGTTTCCTCAGGAGTATCTCAAGGAGGCGGGGAAACGGAATCTCCTCGGAATACGGATTCCAGCCGAGTACGGCGGCAGGGGCCTCGGCTGGGTTGAGGATGCCATTGTCGCCGAGGAGGTCGGCGTTGCGAGCTACTCGCTGGCGTGTCTCTGGGGTGTCGGCGCCGATATTGTCTGTGAGGCGGTTGTCGACTTCGGCGACGAAGAGCTGAAACAGGAGGTGGTGGTCCCCCTGCTGAAAGGCGAGGTCTACGCCGCTGAAGGCCTTACCGAGCCGCGAGGAGGATCTGACTTCTTCGGTGCCACCACGACGGCGCGGAAGGATGGCGGGGACTGGATTATCACGGGTCAGAAGCGATTTATCGTCGGTGCCGAGGGGGCGGACTGGTTTCTCATCTATGCGGTGACCAATCCTGACGGCTCGCCTCATGAGCGGCTCACCGCCTTCATGGTGCCGAGGACGAAGGGAGTGGAGTCGAAGTATCTCTACGGTCTCATGGGTGTCAGGGGTGGCGGTGCCGGCCGGGTGGTAATGAATGAGGTGCGGGTTCCCGAGCGATACGCGCTCAACGGAATTAACGGCGGGTTTGAGGTTTTTGTCAGGATGATGATACCCGAGCGGCTGGGTACCGCCGCGATGACCGTCGGATCGGTTCGTCCGGCCATCGAGATCGCGACGAGATACACTTCAATGCGGAAGGCCTTCGGGACGCAGATTATGAACTTCCAGGGGGTCGGATTCAAGGTAGCCGATTCGGTTACGCTGCTCGATGCCTCGCGCTCGCTCGTCTATACGACCGCCCGGGCCGTTGACTCGGGAACGGTTCACCCGAATCGGATCCGGCGAATGGTCTCCGAATCGAAGAAGTATGTCACCGAATCCTGCTGGGAGATAGCCAACAATTGCATGCAGGTAATGGGTGGCATCGGGTACACCAATATCTACCCCATTGAGCGGATTGTCAGGGATATTCGGCTCGCGATGATATGGGTTGGCACCAGCGAGATAATGCAGCTCATCATACAGAACGAGTGGTACAAGGAGTATCACAAGGTGCTCTCGAAAGAGAACCTCCGCAAGGTTGAAGAGGATGCGGTCGGTGCTGATCAGGATGAAGAGAAGGTGTACGAATAACCGGCGATTTGCGTGACAATAATAACTGTACTTCTCTTTCCGGCTTTTGTATATTATACATGCCGCACACAATAACGGGAGGGGAGGTTTGTATGCCCGGACAACGATTGCGGGAGTATCTTGACAGCAACAATATTCGCTATACGAATATCATGCATACTCCAGCCTATACCGCACAGGGGGTTGCGCACTCGGCACATCTCTCCGGGAAGGGAATCGCCAAAACGGTCATTGTCAGGCGCGAAGGCGAGATGGTAATGGTTGTGCTGCCCGCCAATCAGAAGGTGAACCTGGAACAGTTTCGGTTATTTCTGCACGCTTCTGAGGTCGAGCTTGCCAGCGAGGAGGAGTTCCAGAACGCTTTTCCCGATTGCGAGCCCGGGGCGATGCCCCCTTTCGGCAATCTCTATGACATGAAGGTCTACGTCTCCGAAGAATTGAAGAGCGAGGAGATAGCATTCAACGCCGGGACGCACACCGAGCTCATACAGATGAAGTATCGGGACTTTGAGCGGCTGGTTCAACCTCAGGTTGTTTCTTTTGCCGGCGAAGAGGAGTGAATAGTGATTAGCTGTCGGCTCTAAGTGATTATTGTGGGTGATGTCTGGTATAAAATGGCTGGTGGCGAGTAACGGGTAGTTGATGACGAGTACCGGGTGAGTTGTGACAGATCACAGGTGATAGTGCATAATGAGTAGGGATCAGCTAGCGGCTGTCATCTGTTGTTGAGTCGCGGCATGTAGCTTTTCGTCCCGCAATTCTCTTGCTTGCCATACAGTAAGTCTTTAATGTAATAATAACATAATGGGCATAGCAGAAGATCTTATCATTATCATAATTGTTGGCTTAATAATTGGATTAATCGCGAATAAAGCCAAAATACCCCCGCTGATCGGATACATCCTCGCAGGTATAATAATAGGTCCTTACACCGGCGGTTTTACCGTTTCAGATATTCCACGTATTGAGTTATTGGCTGAGATCGGTGTCGCCCTGCTTCTTTTCTCAATAGGCCTCGATTTATCTTTCAAGGAATTAAAAACCGTTAAGGCTATTGCATTAATTGGAACACCAATACAGATATTAATACTAATTGCCTACGGATTTGCAATCGGACATTTTGCACACATGCCCGTGAAAGAATCGATTGTATTGGGCATGGTAATATCGTTATCCAGTACGATGGTCGTGCTGAAAACCCTTATGAGTCGAGGATTAATAGGGACGCTTTCAAGCAAGGCTATGGTTGGCGTATTGATTGTGCAGGATCTGGCAGCCATACCGCTCATGTTAATCATTCCCAATCTTCTTTCTCTTGAGAATAATTTCATTCAGATTTTTCTTACGCTCCTGAAAGCACTCTTGATTTTGCTGGCAATAATAATCATAGGGATCCGAATTATTCCATGGTTTCTGAAATTTGTTGTGAAGCTGCATTCGAGAGAATTGTTTTTGATTACGATTACTGCATTGGGACTGGGGGTCGGTTATCTCACTCATCTGTTCGGGCTCTCTCTGGCTTTCGGTGCTTTTATAGCCGGCATGGTTATTAATGAATCAGATTATAGCCATCAGGCTCTTAATGACATCATTCCACTCCGTGATATATTCGGACTGGTTTTTTTTACTTCTATGGGGATACTCTTAAATCCTGTTTTTATATATGAACATCTCTTTCTGGTTTTTGTTCTTGTGGTTCTCATTATACTGGGTAAAATTCTTATTTTTTCAACTCTCAGCATTGTTTTCAAATATTATAACATCATTCCCCTCGCAATGGGTTTCGGACTTGCTCAGATTGGTGAATTCTCTTTTGTTCTGGCGAGAGCTGGATTAAATAGCAATGTTATTAGCGCTGATTTTTTTTCACTAGTGCTTTCGGTCTCTATTATTACCATGATAATCTCACCGTTTTTATCACTTCTCGCAACGCCATTGTACTCATTGAAAAGGAAGTGGTTTAAACATGAGCAGATTCAAACCATGAATGTACCTGAAGGGGGTTTGAGCGAGCATATTATTATTGCAGGTGGAGGCCGTGTTGGTTCTCAAATTGCATCGATTTTTCACAAACTCGGTTTTCCCTTCATAATTATTGAACAGGATTATCGGAGGTTCGAAAAATCCAAGAATGCCGGTTTCCCTATAATATATGGCGATGCAGGTCAGGAGGTCGTATTATATAGCACAAAACTCAACAAAGCCCGGTTGTTGATTGTCACTGTGCCATTTATTGCGACTGCCCGTGAAATAATTACAACTGCCATGAGATTTAATCCGGATATAAAGATTATCGCCAGAGCGGATGATCTTTCTCATGCCGATGAATTATTTGAAATGAATATCTTTGAAGTAGTGCAGCCCGAATTTGAAGCCAGTCTCGAGATTATCAGGCAGTCTCTCATGCTTCTTGATGTTCCCTTAACCAAAGTTTATCGGTTCACTGACAGTATAAGACAAAAAAGTAATTTCAGTTCAAAATTTGAAAGATTGCATAATTCAATTCTGGCAAAATTCAAAGAAACACCGTTTCTTCTCGAAATGAGCTGGCTGGAAATCACAACTAACAGTAGCATTGTTGGGAAATCAATCGGTGAACTGGCAATCCGCTCGAAAACGGGAGTTTCCGTTGTCGGAGTATTGAGGAATGATGAATTGATTCCCAATCCCGATGCTCATTTCACTTTCAGAGATGGAGATTATATTGCAATCATAGGATTGCCTGAAAATAAAACATCATTTGAAGGCATTATGACGCAATAGAGCATTTTCGATTATAAAACTCATGGTGGTATTGTTATGAAACACAAATATGCTGTTTCACTGTTTTTCATACTATCCGTGCTGTTTATAAGCGCGAAAGACCTGTCATCTCAACCGGGAAAGATAATGCGGAAGGGGACAGTGTATGTTCCCGCATATTCATCTATTTATCACAGTGATCTAAAGTGGGAATTCAACCTTTCTATCACCTTAAGTGTACATAATGTCGATCTGAAAAATAAAATAATTATTACTTCTATTAATTATTATGACACTTCGGGGAAGCTGATACACAAATATATCAGGGGTAAGCAATTAGAGTTGGCCCCCCTGGAGACATTTAACCTCGGTATCAAGGAAACGGATACGAGAGGGGGTGTTGGCGCCAATTTTATTGTTACATGGCATTCATATTCGAAGGTCAATGAACCTGTTATTGAGACAATAATGATCAGCACAAGCGGACAGCAGGGTCTTTCATTTCGTTCGCGAGGTGTTACGATTGCTGATTGACGATTCGTGCAATTGTGTTCTCGTCACTTGTTTATCGTGAAAGTGCACGTAACCGATAATTGGTGACGTATACACAGATTAAAAGAGCATCACAGGGAGGATGGTATGAAGCCGAGAGGGCCGTTGATGATTGAGCATAGGCTTATCGAAAAGATGCTTACTATTGCAGCTGAAGAATTGAAGCGTATCAAGGCAAACAGGAAAGTAAATCCTGTTTTCATCGATACCATTGTTGATTTCATAAGAATGTATGCGGATCGGACACATCACGGGAAAGAAGAAGATATACTTTTCCGGGAATTGGAAAAGAAGGAATTACATGATGATGACAGGAGAATTATGCAGGAACTGGTTGATGAGCATATAAACGCACGAGAGGTAGTCGGAGAACTGGTTGAAGCGAATAGCCGATACGCTGATGGAGACTCGAAGAGCATCGATGTAATCGTTGAGAGATTATCCTACTTGATTGATTTTTATCCGGAGCATATCATTAAAGAGGATAAAACTTTCTTCCCCGATACGGAGAAGTACTTTTCTGAGATTGAGCTGGAAAATATGTTAACTGAATTCTGGGAATTCGATAAAAAGATGATTCATGAAAAATACAATAAGCTCTATGAATCGCTGAAGCAGAGATATGAATAATATTGAGAGTGATGCCACTCACCCGACATTCTCACTGCTGAAAGCTGCCCGCCGCCCTGCGGTTGAGTTGCCATATCATTGCTCTTCGAACGATTAAAAAGCCGGCCTTCTCAAGGGTGGACGAGCAGTCTAAGCCGTTCAGAGGGGGGCAGTACGGCGGTAAAAACGCTCACCCGCCCTCGATCAGATTTCGATAATTCGGCCCACACCGCCCTCTACATATTTCTCAGGATACAGATTTTTTATTTCCTGTATATGCTGCGTGCAGTGTGTGGGACAGACAAAATCAACTTTCTCAAGGAGTTCGAAATCGTTAAAACCGTGCAGGCCACCGATGAGAAAATGGATTGTGCCGTGCTTCTCTGCCGCTTCCAGAATGCTGCCCACTCCCGGATGTGAGCAGCCATCGATGACAACGAGGCCTTTCCCGGATTGTATGGCGATCGACTGCTCAATGCCGGAGAGCTCACCTGTGGAAAAGATGTTTTTATGTATTTCCAGGGGCTCGCTCACATGAATGACATTTCTCGCTCCTCGCAGGCCCCTGAAAGAATGAGGCACATAAACATCGACCTCATTGTTCGCATTGAGAAAGGCAGAGAGCCCTCCGGTGTGGTCAAAGTGGGAATGCGAGATGATTATCGTTTCGATGGATGCGGGGTCAATGCCGAGCTGTTTCATATTTGAAAGAAGTATCATCCCGTTTGCCCCGGTATCGAAAAGTATCTTCGGCGCATGTTCCGCTTCAACGACGCAGGAAAATCCCCAGTCGGATTTGAGCCCCTGCTTGTATACGGTATTATCGTAGACTATTGTAATTTTCATTTATACGCCTCTTGTTTGTTAAAATTTATTCGAAAAACCTTTGATAAAAAATGACCTTTATTTTTTTATTTCATAATTGTGGCCTTATTTCAAAAAGTGAATTATTATAACAATTATTTTTTAAAGGACCCATATTTTGCAATAAAAGGCCACAAATTGCTGTCAAGAAACTTAATATCTTCGGTAAAGATGTAATTCAATGAGAATCTCTTTTTTTTCAGGAGAGCCCATTATAGTATTATAAAAAGATTTTCAATATATATTTTCTTTCAATCATGTGATACTGACACATGGTAAATTGGCATTTACAGATTCCTTTACGGAGAAATGGTATAACAGTATCTGAACCTCCAGGCGTGCTCTCTTGGCAGTGCAAAGGGGAAATGACTTCAATGCAGGGGGATAACATTTTTTCAACGAGGAGATGTTGTGGAAGAGGTTCCGAAGCTGAAAGAGTATATAACAAACTGATAATTCATAACAGCTGGAGAAAAATGCGGATGGAAAGAACGGGGAGTATATTATGACCTACAAATTGTTTCTCTTTAACTGCTACGGCGGGTGCGCGACGGGAGTTGCCGCCTCAAAGGCCTGTATAAAGATATGGGAGGAGAATCCTGAACTGGTGAAAATCGGATGCCTTCCGGCCATCAGAATTCCGTGGAAATTCAAAGAGATTATAAGAAACTCCGAAAAACGTCTGCTTATCGATGCCTGCTCGATTCGATGCGGCAAGAAGCTTTTTCAGGATGAAGGGATGGCGGCTGACAGCTATATTGAGCTCACGTCAAATCTGGGCATCAAAAAGGAAAAGAAGCTTCCTTCGAAAGAACTTGAAGATAGAGTGTATGAATTAATTCAGAAAGAGGTAATGAAGCTCCTGGATGAGAATAATGAAGATTAAACCGAGGTGATAGGTTGCTCGGCTTTTATAAATACAGAATGATTCATCTGCTCTGCGTACAGAGACTAAGCGTGGCGCTCGGAGATATTTAAGAGCCCTTTGATTTGCTCACGGAAAATTTTCCTGTACTGAAGATTCATATACTGAGGAAAAGAAGGGTTTTCTTTTGACTTGGGGGTGGGGAATATGTATATTTATAGTATGAGAATCAGTCTTTATGTATTATTGTCCGGTTGTGAGGCGTAAAAGAATACCAAATTTCAAAAAAGGGAGGTACGTATTATGACACTCAATGCACCCAAGCAGATAACGTGGTGGATTGCTTTAATTGTTGAATTAATCGGAGTTCTGGCTTATTTCGTGGCAATCCCCGTGCTCACGGGCATTGTTTTTTGGATACTTTTAATCGGCTTTGTAATACTGTTCTTAGGTACATTTCTTAAGGGCTTCTAGCATGATAAGAGGGGCAGTCTTACAAGGGGCTGTTCCTCCACAAAAAGGCGGCCCTTCTGGCCGCCGGTGTATAAAAACCCATATTGTTTCGTGCCTCAGAATTCCCCGCTGTAAAGAAAGGAGAGAGAAGAAGCGCGGTTAATTCGTAATTGAGAAAGCCGTCGTGTCAGGAAACAGGCGTTTTCATATCCTCGAGTATGGCTTCCAGATCCTCTTCGTGTTCCACCTCTTCCGTCATTATTTCAATTGCCATATTATAGGTGATAGGATCCCTGTCTTTGACAAAATCGGCGAGCTCTCTATAGGTATCTATAGCGCACTGCTCCCCCTTAATATTCTGCTGTAAGAGTGTTTTTGTATTGGGATCGGAGGGTTTCTCATAGCCGCAGTTGGTCTGGTCATACCACTCTTTCGGTTCCAGGAGTGGTGTTCCGCCTAGCTGATTGATGCGCTCTACAAGCATTTCCGCATGCTTCAGCTCTTCATTTGCATGCTCCATCAATTCCCCGGCAACGACACCTCTCATCCTCCCCTGGGCGATCGCTGCACCGATCCAATACTGATAATAGGCAAGCCATTCATCCGCCAGCGCTTTGTTGAGCAGCTTGATGAGTTCCTTTACATCAACGCCTACTATCTCAATACCTTTTGTTCCCATGATAATCCTCCATGCAATTAATTGAAGTATTGTTATTATGCTTTCACATTGAGCAAAAGCAGTAGAAAAGAATCACACCGAAAAGTGCCCAATAACTAATTTAGCACATATTTGAAGTTTCATATTTTTTATTAGATAAATAAAAGATAAAAACAACTCTTATCCCGAGAGTTCTCCTTCAAAAGTGCGCGGAAGGGGATTGTAATTTTTTTATTTACACACTTCACATCTTATTATATAGTGTTTTCAAACGTATTATAGAACTGAGGGGAACAGGCAGTCGCGCTTGGTTACCGCTGGTAGCCGGTGAGGAAAGTCCGAACACCACAGGGCAGGGTGCTGGGTAACGCCCAGGCGCCGTGAGGCGACGGAAAGTGCCACAGAAAACATACCGCCCCCTGCGGGGTAAGGGTGAAAAGGTGAGGTAAGAGCTCACCGCATCTCCTGCGAGGGAGATGGCAGGGTAAACCCCACCCGGTGCAAGACCGAGTAGGCAACCGTTTGAGAGTGACCCGCTCGAGGTTGTGGGTAGGTCGCACGGAAATGCAGGGCAACCTGCATTCAAGATAGATGGCTGCTTAAACAGAATTCGGCTTATGGTCCCCTCAGTTTTTTCTTTTTACCATTCGCTCCGGATTCGGGATTCGCCAACCGGAGTTCTTAACTTGATTTCCTCGATTGCTTTGATGCCCATGTCGAGATGCCGCTCGGTGTACTTCTGAAATATCTCCTTTGCGCTCTCCTTGCTCTTTATGCCCCCCTTTTTGAGCGGGAGATCTGATATGAGCATAAGTGCGCCGATAGGAAGGTTCAACGCGTAAGCGACCGAGAAGAGGGTGGCAATCTCCATGTCGATGGCGATGATCCGCTGTTTGAGAATGTATTCGATGAACTCCTTATCAAACTCCCACATCCGATAATCGGTGGTGAGCATGATCCCCTTTCTCGGGATTGTCCGGAGCTCTCTCCTGATAACCTCTTCGCATATCCGGTTAATCCAGAAAGTCGGCTGTGCCGGCACATTCTGCGGGAGATAATGTTTGCTGGTTCCCTCATCGCGGACACTGGCAGTGGGGATGAGCAGCTCCCCGATCTCGAGTTCAATATCGATGCCACCGCACATGCCGAGCATCAGAACACTGTTTATCTCATCGAGGAAGGAGATGCAGTGTGCGATAATTCCCGCTGCCGGAGAGCCGACGCCAAAATTGATAATGGAGATGTCACGTTCTGCGTCGTGACAGGCTGTCCAGTATCCCGATCGTATCGCTGCGCCGGTGAGCTGCGAGAAGTGTTCGATGTAGCGATGAAAATTGACCAGGAGAATATGTGAGCGGAATTCGCTTACGTCTGATCCCGTATAGCGTTCCAGTGTATTGCGGGCGTAAGTATCGGGTTGCAGGTATTTTCCCATGGCAGCTCCTTTCAGGGGATGTCGGTATCCTGTGAGAGGAACCCCTGAAAGGTCCCCCGTCTCGAGAATTCGTCCTCTATGGCTTTTGTAACCGTTCCCTTATGCAGTGACCAGCGGGGAGCGACGAGTGTCCGTTCATCGCGATCGCCGAAGAGCCGGTGTATGATAATGTCGGGGCGCAATCGCTCAATAAAATCACATGTCGTTGAAACGTACTCATCCTGTTCCATCACGGTGAGCGCTCCCTTCAGGTAGGATTGCTCAAGCGCTGTTCCCTGTATAACATGGAGGTGATGAATCTTGACGCCGCTGACGGGAAGCGAGGATATCTCCCGTGCCGTTTCCATCATATCATGCCATGTTTCATCGGGTATGCCCAGTATGAGGTGGGTGCAAACCGGGATTCCTTTCTCGGAAGCACGCCGTATCGCCGCGCGGGTTATATCATGGGTATGTCCCCGGTTAAGCACTTGCAGGCTCTTCTCATGCATTGTCTGCATGCCTATCTCAAGCCAGAGCTCAAAACCGTCCCTTTGAAACCTGTTGAGGAGATCGAGCACCTCATCAGGGAGACAATCGGGTCGGGTTGCCACCATAAGCCCGATGACATCGGGTTCTTTGATGGCTGTCTCATAAACGGTGGCAAGACGGCCAACTGGAGCATAGGTGTTCGTAAATGCCTGGAAGTATGCAATATACCGCGTATCCGCATCGGAGCGCCTGAAGCTCCTCCTGGCGTTCTCCATCTGTTCCTGAATGGTGTTGAATCCCACAGCGGTTGGTGCCGTTGAACCGTCCTCAGAACAGAATATGCATCCGGCGGTGCTGATTGTTCCGTCCCGGTTCGGGCAGGAGAATCCGGCGTTGATGGGGAGCTTCAGGACTCTCCTCCCGTACTTCTCCCAGAGATAGTCCCCGAAGAAATAGTACGGTTTCCCCGACTTCAACGTCTGAAATGTTCGGTTTTCTGCTGGGAGGTGCCTTCCGCTCTTATAGTGTTCGGAATTTCTCTTCAATGGCAAAATAGGAATTCTTCAGGTACTGTTGATTCTGATACCTTTTCTGATTTAGTGATACCTTTGTTACTCTCCTGACCTTTTTGACAACTAATTTTTCATCCAGGTGAACTATGTAAATGCCAGTGGTAAAGTTAACACTCTTTTTAACCTTTTTCCAGTAATAGATTCGCCGCTTCCGCTTTTTCGAGTAGCGATAAACCCGTACCTTTTTCCACGTTGTGGCTTTCTTGAAAGAGCAGACCAGTTTCTTGAGCGTTTCCTCGCCGGGGTTGAGGGCGTCTCGCAAGGCATCCACGAGGCTCTGGCCGTTTTCAATGGGCAGAATTACGGGGGTGGCGAGCGATGCCCGCCGGATCGGAATGGGATACACCCGCTCTTTCTTCTGAAGCGTTCGTGCAAGCTTCCGGGTGCAGGTTTTTTTCTTTGTTTTGTATCCGATTAATTTCCTGTATTCATCCGAATAGTCTTTCTGGAGACTGTTGAAGAGCGTTTTCTTCTTCAATGCTCTCAGGGCTATTTGCACGAGCTTTTTCCCTCTCCGGTACCTTCGCCAGTATGTTTTCTTGCTTTCCCTCCGGGAGCGCTTCGCTGTTATGAGTTTCTTCCCCTTCTCATAGGAACGGGTGGCGCGTGCGAGGAGCGCTTTTATCTCAAGATACGGTTTTAAGTGCTTTCGGTATTTTGATTTGTATCGTTGATACATCTCGTTTATGACGATTATGCCCTTTTCCGGTTCGCTGTTGTTGATATAGTAGAGCGCCATTCGGGAGAGCTTTATCAGGGTTATGCTGCACTGCCGGCGAGCGGTGCTCTTGGCCCGCTTGTTATCGGAGATATCGATCCCAAAAATTTTGTTTACCGTGTCGAGGAATGAACGATACTGCGCTTCGGCCAGCACCCTCTGATACTCGGGATCGCGCAGCCGCTCCTCCTCCTCGGGATTTGAGATGAATCCCGATTCGAAGATTACCGAAATGGGAAAGTCGATGAAGTAGCTGAAGCGATCATCGGCAACTGAGCCGAACTCCCAGTTATTTGCTCTGAGGCCCTGTGATACCAGCTTTTTTCTGAGCTGCAGGGCATAGGCGTGAGAGAAACCGGTCGTATCGAGCTTGTTATAGAGGGTGAGGAAGCCCTTGTAAGTATTCTTAATGTACGTCAGGTATCTCCATCCCCATTTATTGTAGGTGATGTGAATGCCGGGGAGGTTGATGAAACCGCTCGCCTTGTGGATGGTGGAAATATTATTCAGGTGCTCACTGATAATTATAAAGGCCTTTTCTTTTTTTGCCATCTTTACGGTTGTGGTAAAGGGAATGTTCTTATACGTGTCTGATTCCCCTTTCATCACGGCGAGAAAGTCTCGTGTTGATTTAACATCAATGAATCTGTTTTTCGCGAGAAGTCGATAGAGCTGGCGTGATATCATTATCGAGTAGTATTCTTCAGGATATCCCGTACAGCTCATACGTCGGGTGACCTCCCCCTCCCAGTTGCCATCCTTCAATTTCCCGTGTGCCGGGTCGAAGAAGATGGTTATGCGATCTCCCCTGGAGAGATCTGTATGGAGTTGCGTATAGACCTCGTCAATCTGATTGATAATATTGATGATGTTCTTGGTGTGTTTGATGTTCTGCTCTCTGTTGAGAAGGATTCTGATCACTGCAGGCTGTGAATTGATATTGAAGGGTGAAGAGGCATATAGGGGATCGAACGCCAGAAGTGCGAGGATGATGAGTGCTGTGGTGAATATTCCTTTCAGGCTCAAACGTATCATATAATTAACATGGTATGACAAATGAAGTTTTTTTAACCGGATACTGATGAAGCGTTGTCCGGGAACAGACGATTTCCCCGTGCGTTATGCGAAAACGTGATCCGAAGTATTGACTATATCGTATCAATTGTCTGAATGCAACAAAAATAATTAATTTCCGTGGAGCGCCCGTACCACAGGGGTTTGCATTTCGCTTCTTCGTTCGTTCCCTTCCCGCAGGCATCATTGCTCCTGGCGGTTGTGATGAAAAACTTTCTCTGGCAGGGGCGGTGATGCTCATTAATTATATCGACAATTTGCAAAAAATCATTGCATTTTTATCTGCACGCCGATACACCTATCTCAGGAGTTTTTCCCTGTCCGTTAGGGGGGGCATAGTCGCAGTGACAGAGGGGAAGATCATGCGGAGGCATCTTCTTCCCTGACCGCTTCAGCGGTTTCTGCTTCCCCTTCCGCCACCATCGATCGGGAGCGTTGCTTATATCATGAGAAAGCACATTAAGTACGAGGATCTCTCTGGTGACATCAAGCGGGAAATAGAGCTGTTCTACGATGCCTGCCAGAAGAAGGATCGCGATCTGCGCTTCGAAGATGCCATGATGATGTGGTTCGATGATAAATTCGAGCAGTGGATGATTGACCGGTGCTCTTCCGATATCGATCAGGATAAAAGAAAGAATATTCGGTTTGAGATTGAAGTGCCGATTCGAGTCGTTGAAACACTCGTTGAATCATCGCTGGACGAAGACGAGGCGCTGAACATGATCGGCACAATCGTGAATATAAGTCGTGGCGGGCTCTATTTCAAGTCAAGGGAGTCTCTCAGGAAATCGAGCATCGTACGGATTGAGATTGACCTGTCATCGGTCGACAGCGAACTTACATGTATTGAAGCGCTGGCAATGGTGGTCCGTATCGATGAGCTGGGCGGCGGCGAGAACGGCATCGGTGTCATGATCAGCAGCATCTATGATGATCATCGTGATCATCTCGATCTCTTTGTCTTTAAGAATCTTGCCTATTATGTCTATCAGGAAAAGGATCCCTCAACTGAATAGTGCAGCAGCGTCATTCAGCTATCTCCCCGTGGGTATTGAGTCAACGTGGTGTTTGAGGTTTCTTCTGTTGATCTGAAAGAGGTATACCTGTCTCGTTTCACAGGTATCATCGCGTTTGGAGAGGGTGCCGCCTTCGGCGAGGTGAAGGAGTTTCCTGCGCATTTTCTGATCAACCGTCATATTTCGCGAGGTGAGATATTTCTGCAGTGACATGAGTGCCCGCTGTTTTGCCCGCTTCTCAATAACAGTTATATCTTCAGTGCTCCCCTGCGGAATGACAATCACCACCCTGAAAACATCCTCTGAGATGAAACCTTCATCGAGATACTCTCTGACGAGAGCCGTATCTTTCCCGGGAACGGTGTCACGCTGGCCTTTCGTGCACAGGAACAGGGGTGACAGGGTAAGCGGGAAGACAATAGTCGCCATGAGGATTCGTGAGCAGTGTGTTTGCATGGGGTCACCCTATTCCTTTTCTTGTTGCTTCTCGTGCTGTGCAAAGGGAATATCTGTGGATTCGATATCATCTTTCAAGCCCCGTTTGACTATTCGATGAACGAGCACTGCTGAATTATCCCTGGCATAATACTCGAAGGCCGTGTATCCATACTCGAGGTATTGAGCCATCGCCTGATTCAGTTGCAGCATCCTGTCTGTCTGTGACAGGAGTGCGCTTTTGCTGGCAACGTCCTGTTTCCGTGCATAGTAGGAGAGGTAGTAGTCGGCGAGCTTCTCGATCACTGTTTGCTTGAGCCGCTGCCGGGCGTTTTCCATGGCGCTTTCCCGCTGACTGACGAGTCCCCGCCTGTCGTGGTCCGGATGTGCCTGCACGACGATCTGGAAGTGATCGGTGTCGATAAATCCCTTTGTCTTGAAATCGGTGGCAAGTCGTTTCGTGTCATAGGCGCGGATGGTACACGAGACGATGGAGAGGGTGATAAGCACCAGTAAGAGGTGGATATTCTTCATGTAAACCGTCTGCTCGTATCAGAATGATGATCGTAACGTGATTTGCTATGAGAGTTCTCTTAACACCGGGCATGTTGCCGTGCGGTGAATCGGTTCTCCCGTTTCGGCGTCACTGTAATGAATGATTACTGATTCTGCAACAAATTAATAATATCCTGAATCTTGTCGGAATTCGGATGATTCGGTTTCGCCGCCAGAAGCTTCTTGAAGTGATATACCGCTTTCTGATTATTTTTCACCTTCCGATAGTATATCATACCGAGCTCCTCATGGGCTGATGAGAATCTGCTGTTTATCTGGAGGGCTCGCTCGAAGGACTGAATCGCCTCCTCATAGTTGCCCTTGTCTCGATAGGCGACCCCGAGGAAGAAATGGGCACGGGAATCCATCGGACTCAGGTTGAGCGCTGTTTTATACTCCTCAATCGCGGCATCGTATTGTTTCGATTCCCGATAGGCGTTGGCAAGATTGAAGTGCGCCTCGAAGGATCGGGGATTATTGGTGGTAGCATTCGTGAACTGTTCAATGGCCTTTTCATAGAATTTATTCTTTGAATAGATATTGCCAAGATTGATATATGCCTTGACGTAGTTCGGATTCTGCGAGATCGCACGGTTGTAGTACTCAATCGCCCTGTTATCGTTCCCCTGTGCTTCATAGGCCTTTCCCAGCTCATAGAGTGTTGCATAATCGTTGGGCTTCATGCCGAGCACCCTGTTATACTGGCTGATGGCCTGGGTATAGTTTTTCCTGACTGCATAGATCAGACCGAGGTTGAAGGATGACTGATAGTGTTCGGGATCCTGCTCGAGCGCTTTCTGATAGAACTGCATGGAGTTATTGTAGGATTTCATCTCATGATAGGTCTCGCCGAGCTTGAACAGGGTGTCGGGATTGTTCGGTCGGAGCTCCCTGTCCTTGCTGAAGGAGGCGAGTGCTTCACTGTAATTTCTTTTCTTCAGATAGATATTCCCCAGATTGAAGTAGGCTCTATCCAGCTTGGGATCCTGGCTTATCGACTTTTTGAGATCACTGACCGCTCGTGAGGAATCGTTTAACCGATAGTACGATAAGCCGCGTGAATAGTATGCCTTCGGAAAGCGCGGTTGCATATGTATGGCCTTGTTGAAGCATTGTATCGCTTTCCCGTATTCCTTTCGCTGATAATAGATGAGGCCGAGGCGGTAATGGGCATCGGCATTCTTCGGATTGGCAACCGTTGCCTTCTGAAAAGACTGCTTTGCCTCCTCGTCCATCTTGTTGAAGTAGTATATCCTGCCGAGCCAGTAATGCGAGTGATCGTCATTGGGATCGATGTCAACTGCTTTCCGGTATGCCTTGACGGCATTATCATATTGCTTCATGCGCCGGTATTTATCGCCCAGCTCTCTCCAGTAGCGGGACGATTTTTTGTCCTTTTCGCCGGCATCGCTCGGCTCTTTTCGATCGGTGGCACCGGTCTTCGAGAGGTCCTCGCCCAGATCCCTGTCCGTTATGGTCTCTTTTCTGATGCCGGGGGAGACCGGTGTGGTGTCCTTTCGCTGTGCAACGCGACGGGCATCATCCAGCATGGAGAGCGCGCGGGCATACTTCCTGCGCAGGTTCTTGTCCCTGCTGTTGTACCCGAGGGCGATCCGGTAGTATTTGACCGCATTCTCGTAATCCTGCTGCTTGGCATAAATATCGCCCAGTCGCTCTGCGGCCTTTGCGTCAGTGGGATCGATTCGCAGTGCCCGTTCAAAAGATTCAATTGCTGCATCGGTATTCCCCAGGCGCAGGTCCGATTCACCGATACCACGGAAATACTTCGAGCGGCGGGGATTCAGCTCAGTTGCCTTTCGATAGCTGTCTCTGGCCGTGTTATATTTTTTTGCGTGATAGTAGATATTCCCGAGATTGTAATAGCCCTCTGCATCATCAGGATTCGCTTTGATCCCCTCTTTGACGATTAACAGCGCTCCCGGGATGTCGCCCCGTCGCAGTCGCTGTTTTGCTATATTCCAGTAGCTCGCCTGATCCCGGGGATCAACCCGTCGTGCCCTGTTGTACTCATCGAATGCTTTCTTGATCCTTTCCTGATCATCGAAGACATTCCCCAGCCGGTTGTATGCCCTAGGCTGCTTCGGCTTGACCTTCTTCGCGAGCTGCAGTATTTCGATGGCCTTTTCGTATTCACCTTTCTTCGCATAGGCGTGCCCGAGCTCGTTCAGTGCCTCATAGTTGTCCGGTTCAATCTCCAGTGCCCGCCGGTAATATTCAATCGCCTTGTCGAGCTCGCCGATATCCTTATAGAGGTTGCCTATCTTAATGAGTATTTCCGTGTTCTGCGGATCGGTTTCAATGAGCTTCTCGTAGAGCTCGATCTGCTTGATTCTGAGATCGACAATCTCATCGGCCGGATCTCCGCCCCGAAATAGGTAATACCCGCCGAGGAGCAGAAGCAGGATAAGTCCTGCAATGCCCGCATATCTCAGATATCGGTATCGATCGTAGTAGTTACTCATGATAACGCCTCCGCTTTACAGGTCATCGTCTCGGTATATATCTTCAATCTTATCCTTAGTCTTTTTCTGCTCGTGTCCAGCCTTTTTCCCCTCAGCGCTGTGTTTCGAGTCTTTCAGGATGGCGCCCCCGAGATGTAAGGCCTCCTCAATGGGGATATCGCTTCCAATGGGTGGGATAATGAAATTTGGATCCTTGAGGAGCTCGATCGCTCTCCTGATCTTCTCGTACTGCGGATCCTCGGGAGCGATGCCGAGGTATTTTTCCCAGTAGGAGATGGTTTGTTCTTTTTTTCTCAGCAGCATTAAATAGGTTAACCCGATGTGATAATAGGCGAACTTGAGTTTCGGATTCAGCGCAACGGACTTTTTGAAGTTCTCGATTGCGATATCACCCATCTTCTTATAATAGTATACCTGCCCGATTCTGAAATAGTTCGCGCCGTCCGGATTGATATCGATTGCCTTCCGGTAGAGCTGCAGGGCGCCGTCATATCGCTTCTTTTTAAGGAAGATATCGCCCAGATAGGAATAGGCGAGTCGATTTTCGGGATTTTGCTTCAGGGACTCCTGGAGGAGGAGTTCAGCCATCTCGAACTTCTTCTCATAGAAGTATTTCACGGCTCGTTCAAAGAGATCCTTCTCTTTCGATGTTTCCTGCGCCGAGATGGTTCCCGGCAGGAGGAGAAACATCAAGAGAAAAGCGCCGTATCCTCTTCGGGTATTTCTGTATATTATATGAGACTGTTTCAGCTTCAATTATCGGTGTTTCCTCTCTGCGGAATAGTTGCGAAAATTCCGTGTATTATGTTAAGCCGTCCCCTCCGGTATCGGGGGGCAATATGGAGACATCGTTCGGTTGTAACGGTTCCCATAAAAATTATATCGACACGATTATGTCGATAATTATATATTAAAGATAACAATAATCTCAATTTTTTCAATTAATGATGATACAGATCCCTCCACCGTGTGTTTTTGCAGTTGTCGGGAGACGAGAAGCAGGCCCGGTCTCCCTCACGATCTGCGTACAAAACCATGGGTTTTTCTCGCCACATGGCGATATCTCACTGTATCGATACGGCATTTCTGTCCTTACGGCTGAATGCCATTAATAAAAGGAGGGGTGACGGTGCTTCTCGACGAATTGCTCTGGAATATCAATTTTGCAGCATGTTCGGTTGTGTGGAATGAGAATGCATTAATAGGTATATTATGAAGATAAAGCGATTCATCATCCTGATACTGTTCCTGTGTCACTGCTCGCAGCGGGTTGAGCATCTCGGCGTATTCGGAGAATCGAGAAGTCGCGATGTGCTCGGTCAGGACGGCGTTACCCCGGTCCCCTTCAGCGATAAGATAACCATGTGGACCTTCGGGGATACCATTCTGGGAACATGGAAGGAGGCGGTATCGGTATATGCCACCTTTGAGGAGCGGATCAATCAGGAGGAGATGATCTCCAATTCGCTCGCCTTCACGCAGAGGATCAGCACGGAAAACATTACCCGACTTGATTTCACCTTTTACAAGCGGAACGGCAGGGTTGTGCAGTTTATTGACTATAAGGGGAAGGAAAATCCGAAGTTCGACAGGCTCTGGGCACTCGATGGCATACGTCTCGGGGATATAATGTATGTATTCTATCTCAGGATACGAATCGTCAAAGCCGGTGATCCCTTCGGCTTTGCCCTGCGTGCTGTTGGCCTTGCGCGGTGGGGCATTCAGCCGGAGTGGGACGTGGGGGATGTGGTTGCCTTTGAGCGACTCCCCGATCTCTTTCCATGGGATCATCCCGCCTTCGGAGCGGCAGTGATGGAACGGGACGGGTATCTCTACACCGTCGGGCAGTACACGAATGAGCGGGAGGGCTCTCCCGTCAAAGTCGCCCGGGTTCCGGTGGAGGGTATCGAGCGGGCGGAGGAGTATGCGTTTCTCGGCAGAGATGGGAGGTGGATACGGAATGTTGCAGACGCGGCACCCTTCCTCGGCGATGTGATGGGAGAATGTTCACTCTCATATAACAGGTATCTGCGACGATATGTTATCGTCTACTGTCAGGTCGGGACGGGGAAGATTATCATGGTGAGCTTCAGGGAGTTTGCTGAGCTTTCCCGTGCAGTGAAGAGGGTTGTCTTTACCATGCCGGCACTGAAAATAAAGGGAAGAGAGGCGTGGTACTATTCCGGTAAAGAGATTTTTTCCAGAGAGAACATACTCTATGCCATCGTCATCAATCCGGCAGAGTATCAACCCGCTCTCTTGAAGATTCATCTTGCTCCTTATACGATTCCTTTCCTGTCACTGAAGGATGAGCAGAATAAGCGTGCTGTAATACGGAAGAGTGCAGGTGAATGAACAGAAGCAGTGGGGTTCGCCGGGGCATACGGAGGAGAATACGATACACTCTTGATGATGAATGCAGTTGGGAAAAGATTCCGAATTATTTTCACGTGCGCACGGAGACAGTTTGATTGTCATTAAATATAGAAACAGATTGCGGCATTGTTGTTCATCATGAAATAATAATCTACAGGTATGTAATATAGGAAAGCAGTTCAGATAAAAAAATTCAGTGTAAAGCGGAGAATTGAATAAACCGAAAATAAAATATACTCCTCTATCGGTTGCAGGGAGTGATTATTTGAGAACAATTCCTCTTCACACCTTCGGGAGGATGAAGGGACAGCGGGAAAGGTATGCAACAGGAATTAATTACAATGAATAGTGAAGAGTCGGCATGAGAATATCTAAGAGATGTATCTCCCTCCTTCTTGCAGGAGCGATAGGTGCTTTCTGTATGATCTCCGATCAACTGGCTTTTTCGCAGTTCTTGACCGGCGAGACACCACGTGAGAAGGATGAGAAGAAGGCGGAGGATCCCCGGACAGATAAGGAGCTTCCACATGATATTGTACGAAATATAAAAGCTGTCAAGGTCAGCAATATCCGTGGCGCCGTTCAGGTGACCTGGAGCGTGCATCCCGGTTTCGATGGGGAATTTATCATCGGGAGAACGTCAGAAATTCCCTACAACAGCGATCGTGCGCTGCGTGCGCAGTCGATCAAGGTCGTTCCGGCAGTAGCTGAAAGCTCAATCATTGATCACGGTTTGCCGCCGGGAGAGTACTACTATGTCATCCTCTCCAGAGAAAAAGTCAAGGATCGAGATGTCGAGCTCTATCCGGATGTCAATTATACCAGCGTTCCCGTTGTGATTGAAAAGGAAATCCCCTCGGCAGCATATAAGGTAGCTCCCGAGCAGGTTACGCTCATTCATGCGATGGTTATCAATAAAACGCAGGTTCTGCTGACCTGGAAAGGGCTTGAGCGGTCTGGCATTATCTATACTATCTATCGGGGGAACACGCTGCTCAATACGCCCGAAAAATTAAAGAAAGCCGATACGATTGCCTCCATCTCTGATGGGAGTGAAAGCTTTCTCGATAAGAGCATCAACAGATCGGGGAATTACTTTTATGCGGTAACCGTGAAGGATCTTTCTGGGAATGAGGATGTGCAGCTCATTCCCGATCAGAGTTATACTGCTTCCGGAGTTTTTGTCGCCGTGGGACAGCAGGATGTTGTCACCGGTATTGCGGGGAAGGTAACCTATGATGGTTTCGTCAGGATCAGCTGGAAGGGCGTTTCCTTTACCTCGGGCACCTATCTGATTTATCGGAACACAAGACCCATAACCAATGCGCAGCGGGTTGCACTTTCGAAGCTCGTTGGAACCGTCGGGATAGAGAGCACCGAATATAGTGATAATCCGGGGAAGGGGAAATACTATTATGCTGTCCTCGTGAGAATGCCAGACGGCTCCACTGACACCACGCTGATAGAAGGATCAAATTATCTGCAGAAACCGGTAAGGATTGGCAGGATGCTGCGCCTCAGCTGGATTGCAGCACGTGCCCGTCAGGGGCGGGTGCAGGTGCAATGGAAATATCGCGGCGAGACCCCCGGTGGCACCTATCGTCTTCTTCGTGCCACGAGACCGGTGAACACGGTTGAAGAGCTCGATAGCGGAGCGGTGGTGAGCACTGTTGATATACGGAAAAAAAAGTTTATTGATGCGAAACCGCCGGCAGGAACACTGTATTACGCACTGGTACCGGAGGAATACAAAACGGCTTCGACATTCAGGGTGAGGAGCGGAATAAATGTAACCGGTCCCGTTCAGATCACGGGCACGAAAGTTGCGCCTGAGAAAGACCGTATCGAGGAGTATGGGGCAACCGATGTCGATACGGTATTGCGGGGCGCATTTTTCCCCGGCCGATATAGAGAAACCATTAAAAAATTAGAGAATATAGCCAGGCAATCCGATAATGAATATGAAATTGCAAAGGCCCGACTCTTTATCGGGAGATCATGGCTTGAGCTCAGGAGCTATAAGAAAGCGCTGAGATATCTGCTGCAGCCGGAGGTGAAAAAATTCTTTCCCGATGAGTCCAGATTCTGGAGCGAATATGCACTCTCGCGGGTAAGATAGCTGTATAGTATCAGGCATCTTGCAGTCGGAGAGGAGAGGAGATATACGAATGAAATCGAAAACTATTCTAGGCATACTCCTGATTACCGCGGGTATCGTATTAATCGTTTACTACGACCAGTATCTCAGACCTGAACGAGAGGCGCAGGAATTGCTGGTTGAAGGGAAAATGGTTTTCGAGCGTGGTGATGAAACGGGGGATAAGGAGACGATCAATCAAGCGATCAATACCTTTACCAGGGTAATCGTCAAGTATCCGAAAACGAGCGCCCTCACGGAGTCGTATTTTTATATTGGCAAGTGCTATGAGAAACTGAAGCTGTATCGATTGGCTTATATGAAGTATGCCTATCTTATAAAGAATAATCGTTCATCCCTGAATGAGGATTTGAGAAAAGAGGTGTTGGTGCGATTGGCTCATATCAATATCCTAAAGCAGTATTCGGAGGAGGGAATCGATCAACTCTACGGTCTGCTCAATACATCCTTTAATAAGGAGTTCAGAAGCCGCGTTTATACCGAGCTGGGCCATACCTACCTGAAGCTCGGACGGTTCGAAAAGTCGAAGCGGATGTTTGACATTTCACTCACTGAATATGGTGGCAACGAAGAAGCGATTCTCGGCAAAGCTCGATCGTATAAACATATGGGACATGATACGCAAGCCTATAATCTCTACGATTACTTTCTGAAATACTACGGGGCGATAAGCCAGTATACCGGTGATGTCAGACGCTCCTACCGGGAACAGGCCTATCAGAGTGGTCTTTCAGCTTTTCGGAGGGGACACTACAGCGCTGCAATCTCCTTTTTCAGGAGAATATTAATACACTTCCCCTATGACAGAAAGGCGGAGAATGCGCTCTACTGGACAGGCGAGAGCTATTTCGCCATGAAGAAATTCAACACCGCCCTCGGATATTTTAACCGCGTGTTACGAAATGGGTATTATCATAAGGATCAGGATGCGCAGATAAAGAAGGGCTATGCGTATTTTCTGAGCAAGCGATTTGATCTCGCCGCGCGGGAATTCCAGACCTATCTGCGCAATTATCCGCGCGGGCGGCATGCCTCGGTTGCGCGGGAGTGGAAGATGATGAGCTCGAAGGAGCTCCTGTATCGGATTCGGAGCAAGAAGCTTCCCCGAATAGAGGAGGAGGATGAGATTACACCGAAAGACGAGATGTCTATCGAGGATGATGAGGAGGTATCCGGTGATATTCGCGAGGAGTTTATCGATACGGAGGGGAAAATCGAGCTTGAGAATGTTGCGGAGTTGTAAGATTCCATTGTGTGGATAGTTATAAAAGCGAGGGGTGAACCCCTCGCTTTTTTTACTCGTCCGGGATGCCATATGGTCCCGATCCGATAATGCGAAGAGATAATTTCTTTATCCTCAAGAGGGTATGCATTGCGATAGGGACAGCCGCGATTTGAATAATGGCATGGTGACAATATTTTTTTAAATCATTGACAATTTATGCTGATCTGGTAGATACAAAGAATATAGTTCCGTATTATATTCACAGAGAGAATATTCCGTTAGCGTATTTCTATCAGAATAAATGCGAGTTCAAATCAGATACTGTTCTTGAGGGGAAGGTTATGTTCAGCAAATACTTTGAAGAGCTCCAGAAGAAGATTGAAAAGAGCACAACGAGCACAGCGAAGGGGAGCGGTGAGCGCAAGAAAAAGGGGAAGGGAAAGCATGCCGATCTCATTGCCCTGATGAATAACTTGATTCCCGTTCATCTGAAGCTGGATGATGTTAAGATAATTGATTCCAGTGGCTACTCTCCAGAGGGCGTTGATTTCGTGGTTTACCAGGAGATATTCCGCGACCTCTCCGGGATTATGGGCGGATTTGTACCCGCCGAGGTTGTGTACGGGACGTTCCACGTCTGTGACAATCTGGATGCAAAAGCGCTGGGGAGTGTTCTCAACGGCGTTTCTCAAGCAAAGAAGATGAATAGGTTTTCCCAGGAAGTACAGGAAGAGTTGGTGGTTCCTTCGTTTATCATCGCTTATAAGACAGGTATGGGTCTTGCCGATCTGAAAAATAGAATCGTTAACTTTTATGTGTCCAAGAGTATCGAGCATGTTAACGAGTTCGATATCATGATGATTCTGGGTTTCGGACTGCTGATAAAAGACTGGAAGGAAAAACGTAAGTTTATCGCCCTTGAAACGGGAAAGGATACCCTGAAATGGTTCTTTATGCTCATGAATGAGTATCTTGAGGTTGAACGGGGACAGGATCTCGATTTTAGAAATTATGTCATCCGTCAGGAGCGTTATAATGAGTATTGATGCTTTTCTTCGGCGGTTGTAAGGGGTCACGGGAGAATATTATTCTTGACAAATACGAAAACAGTGTACTATTATCGGCACACAAACTATAATTGAGAGGAGAGGTGTCTTGAACGGAAAAAATAAAAAACTATTATGTCTGGTTCTCATTATATCTGTTATATCCCTCGTTTGTCATTTTAACGATATGGCATATGCCGACGGGAATAAGGACCTCATTCTCGTGCTGGATACCTCGCTGAGCATGGTCGGTTATGGCGGAAAGAATATATTCGACCAGGTTAAGAAGAGCCTTGTGAAATTCATCGACAAGCTGGAAGAGGGGGATAGCATAACCTTCATATCTTTTGACACAACGGTCAAGATGTATCCGAGGGTTGTCATCAGTGACGAAAACGATAAGGAGATATTGAAGAAATATCTCTCCGTGATCGAGGCGAAGGGTGAATGGACCTATACCATGAAGATGATAATCAACGTTCTCAAGAAGGCCCAGGAGCTCGAAACGGCGGATAAGAAACGGCAACGGGTTATTGTTATCATGACTGATGCACTCGATGACCCGCCCCCCTACAAGCGCACGGAGCGGTTCAGCATCAAGGATATCGCAAAAAAGTATTCGGGGAAGGACTGGTTTATCTTTCTGGTGAATCTGGGCGATCTGAAGAAGAACAAGCGGATGATGGAGGTACAGCGTGAATTCGAGAAGGAGATTTCGCCCTATACCAAGATCATCGATGCCGAGAAGCATCCCGCCGAGGGCATTGAGAAGGATTTGAAAAAGCACATTGACTCATCTGAAGAGGAGAAGAGACTGCGAGAGCGGAGTTTTTTCGAGACCCCCTATTTCATCGGTATCGTTATTATCCTGATTGTTCTTCTGATCCTCTTCTATTTGAAACGGCTCTCACAGCTCAAGGTGAAGGGGAAGCTGGAATACTGGAACCATGAATTGCTGGATCCCTATATTGAAACTTTTGACCTGACGCGGCAGAATGCACGTTCGGTGCCCATCGGAAAGGGTATCGGCTGTATGCTGAATATTCGGGATATTGAGATACCCGAACCGTTTCACCTTACTGCAATGCGGGAGAAGGGGAAGATACAGGTGGCCATAAGTGCCGGCGAGGGTGCAACGGTTGATTTTGTCAACAGGGATCAGGGTAAATTCCTTAACAGCGGCGATATATTCAAGGTTTCAAATTATTCATTTAAGTATATTGCCGAATGAGCTTCATCAGTGTTATAGCGTTGGGAGAGATTCCTCAACTTTTTTCTGTAAAATTTTAAATAAAGCCTTGACACTGTATATCCGATTGATATTATTTCTCAAATAAATTAGATAACAGTGGGAAAATTGCCTGTAAGCGGATAAGACGCACTTATAGAATGCGTGTTCGGTTTTTAAGTTGAGCGAGAAGGTGGAATTAATCGCTTTTATAAAAAAGGAGGTTTATTCATGTCAATAACTCAGTTTCCTAAAAGTCCTAACAAGGTTCACCCGACTCTGCCGAGTGCTGTTGGTTCTCGAGAGTCATTAGCTCAGGAAGGGCGCGATAAGATAGCTGAGGGAAAGCTGATTTTGGAAGAAACAACTGATAAGGTATTAAATAATATACTAAGCAAGCTTCCTGAGGACGTTTTATCAAAACTCGATGTCATGGGTGGTCTGAAAGAAAAGCTGTATAACTACATCAATCAGACCTATGTGAACATGTTCAACCGTTACACGGTTACCATGGAGGATGAGTTTATAAAGAAGATTCGAGATTTCGTTGACAAGGAAGAGGCCAAGGGTCTCGCACGGTACACGCCTCGAGAGCTTGTTGAGCTCCTCGATAAGATCGGCGGGGCGGACAAGTTCAATACCGGTGAGATTGAGAAGTCGATGATAAATATGTATGGCCACCTGCAGGGTCACATTCAACGGGGAATGAATGACCTGGAGAATGAAACGAACTCGATTCTGCGTCAGAAGACAGACGTGGGCGCCTTTGTCCGTGGTGAGAACGCTTATTCTATTCTAAAATGTATCTTTCAGGATAACGAGCTGCGGCCAAAGTATGTTTATGATGTGAAGCTCTCCATCAACATACTCGATAGTGAGCTCATCAGCCCCATTTATCACTATCAGGTCACAGTGGATTCGCTCCTGAAGGATGCTATTCAGAAGCACATTCACGATCTGATCGACCGTCAGATACAGATGCTCAAAGAGGAGCTGATCGATCAGGGGAAGAGCGAGCTCAGCGGTGCCGAGGAGATGTTCGAGAAGGTGAAGCGTATTGAGAACTACACCGATGACGATAAAGAAGACGAGAAGTCGCGTCGGTATACCATCCTCGCCAAGAAGTTTCTCGACAAGATCGAGGGCCTCAGAGCGGAAATTGACGTTGAAGAGTACGATCCCCTGAACATCAGGGAGAACATCAAGCATATCGTCGATTCCGAGAATATACGGAACCGGGGATACAATACCGCGATCAATGCCATCACCTCTATTCTGGATACCAGCAAGCTGGGATATCAGGTTTGCAACAATATGAAGAATGCCCGTATATGCCAGATCAGAGAGTATGAAGAAACGGATCGAACCATCCTCCCCGACGAGCGATATGGCATGCGGCTCGCATACTACGATCAGAATCAGCTCCGCGAGGAGAAGAAAGAGTACGATCGCCAGATGGAGGGTTTTACCAGGGAGATTCTTCGCATTTGGGATGTGGTTCATGCACACTATGAGTCAAAGAAGCGATTCCGTTCACTCAAGGATTTCGATGATCTGGCCAACCGTTTGATGAGCAAGGAATGGCGACGACGCAAGAAGGACGAAGAAGCGGATCCCAACCACGTTCTCTGGAACGAGGTCGGCGAGATGTACAATGAGAACTCCTTCGTCGAGAAGAACAACCGGACCTACGAAGATCGAATAGTGAACCTCAAGAATAAATTGAAATACATGCGGGATCTTCTCCAGACGATGCATGGTTATCAGAATCCCATTGAGCGGGTGGTGCTCGATGAGCGTCTGAACTTCATGGAGAAGCGCTTCAATGAGTTTACCTACCGGGTGAATCCGCATCACATTCAGCCGGGCCTCATCCTGGATGTGGACATCACCACCATCAAACGGAAGCAGTACATGCTCAAGGGTATGGCCAACGTGCTCAATGAGTTTCTCTACGGCGTCTCGAAGGGCTTTGCCGATGCTGCCTTTGCACAGTTTGCTCGAAGGCGTTCAACAGTGCGGACGGATATCGATCAGACCTTTGCATCGGGAGAGATGAAGGAGGATCTCTTTGAGGCTGCCTATAAATCCGGCTCCGAAGGTGAGGTTTCAGGACAGGTTGATCTCCCTAAATCGAAGAGAAAACCATCTGGGGGCCTGAAAGAGCTGTAAAAGAAAGTTTTGCGAATTCGAGAAAGGGGATGCTGTGCGCATCCCCTTTTTTATTATAAGGGAACTCCTGTTCATTTAAATTTGTAGTTCCCTTGGCTAGCTTTTTTTCGCCCATCCTGTGCACCCTGGCATGCGCGACATCGTGTCGGTGTGGGTGAAATATCTGATAGAATCAGGAGTTCTCATTTTAAAATAGAGGTAACTCCTGATTTCTAAAAGTACCCATCAGGCGCCATACCTCGAGGCGTGCCTCGAGAAGGGAATCCATTTTACTGTAAGCAGCAAGGGGTCGCCTGAAAAGCGGAAGAACCGTGCTGTCCTTGCAATCAGAGGGAGCGAGCTTCATGTAACAAGATGCAACGTATGCTGCGGAGATTTATATTTTCCGCTTGCAAAATGCTTGCATTTATAATCATATACGGTACAGTTTCCCCATAATCAAGATGTATACCTTGGGAATATCTGAACGGGCTTTGATTCAAGTGGTTTAATGTGAAAGAAGTGTTGCACATTTACCGTATAGTTGAAATATATTAATTGAGAAAAAAATTAAGGAGTTGGGTTATGGAAACTATTTTTTACGGCCTTGCGACGAAAGGTAATTTCAACAAATCGCTTCGCCATTTTTTCAAGGTGAATGAGGTAGTCGATGATGTTGAGGGAAAGCGGAATATCGCAGATGTGATGAATGAACAGCTCGACGCAGATGAGATCTCGAAGGATCAGGTGTTGCCGATTGTCGGTGCGGTTATCCGTGACAAATACGGTTACAGCTATGATTCCTTCAATATTCCGAAAAACGTATCGGATTTTAAGAAAATAGCAGAGGAGACCGCGAAGTGGACAGCGGTGTCTGTCGTTATCGTTTATTATAATCCCAACAATGAGATTCTATTGATAAATCCGGCGAGTTTGGAGCACTGGGAGCGCGTACGAGAGCTGGCTCGTGATCAGCTCATGGTTATTTATGCCAAACACCTGAAACCGGAAGCGGATAAAAAGCTCGAGCAGGAAGCGATCACGGCAATAGAGGAGATGATTGCGGGGAAGGATGTCTTCATCAACAAGGATTTTATTGATCAGACAGTTGCTCCCAAGCCGGTTGTGAAGAAAGCTCCCGCTGCCGCTCCAGCTGCAGGGAAGCGGACAATGACACCGAAGTATGCCGTGACCGTGAGCAATGAGCTCTTTCACAACGGCAACGTAGAGGCGTGGAAGAAGATTGTTGAGAGCTATTCCACGAAGTTCCCCGATCTCCAGGTGGTTATCTATTTCGAGGGAGAGGTCATCAATGATATCAATGCCCTCTTTAAGTGGGGGAAAGTGAAACACGGTGATCCAATTATGTTCCAGGTTGTGGGGGAGAATATCAGAGGTGTTTCAAAGCTTCAGAAATATCTCTATGAAGGGGCAAGCCCTCGGTTTGAGCAGTTTCTGAAGATCGATGTTGGAAAGGTTTTGAATCTCTTTTAGCGAGAGATATTTAATAGTAAGCTCTTTGATTCAATTAATGAGGGAGGAAAAGGAACGATGGAAAATATCATATTTTTTAATAAAGACCTGGAGAAGGTCGATGAGAAGGTCAGATCCCGTCTGGGGATACGGGGGAGAAGAGCTGTCGATCTGGCTGCAATGGGACTCCCTATCGCACCGGGATTTATTATAGATTCTGAGCTTACCCAGAAGCTGCCCCAGGTGAATGTGAAGCAGGTATTGAAGACCTTTATTGAGCATCTGGAAAAGGAGACGAAGAAGAAATTCGGCGATTCGGAGAAACCGCTTCTTCTTAAAGTAGTGCTGAGCTCCGATCTCAATGTCCCCAACTTCCCGTCGATTCATAATATCGGATTGAACGATAAGACTGTCGAAGGTTTCGGGAAGTTTGCCGGAAAGGATTTCGCCTACGGCGAGTTCGAATTCCTGTTGCGCAGCATCGGTACCAAGATACATGACGTTGATGAGGATGATTTAAACAAATTGCGGGGGAATCTGCCAAAGTCACCGAAGGCCGCCGAGCTGAAAGCGGTGGTGGACAAGTATAAAAAGTTTCTCGGTGATAAGTTCAGTGAGGATGTGCATGATCAGCTCGGGTTGATCCTGAAGGGTGCCGCTTCGCGATACTGTGATTCCGACATCGATGTCGATAATTCGTTGTCCCTGATGGTGCAGGTGATGGTCTACGGAAACTTTGGTGAGAACTCATATTCGGGCAACTACTATACCAGGAATATCATAACCGGCGATCCGCAGATACAGGGCCTTTTCTTACAGAATGAGTTCGATATCGATCGGGGGAAGCCGAAGGAGATTGCGAAGATCGATAAAAAGTATTATGATAAGTTCACGGAGATAGCGAAGAAGGTTGAGGAGAACTTCAAGGAGATTCGAGATATAAAATTCACCATTGAGGAGGGTGATTTCTGGCTGGTCGAACAGAAGGATGTCGATGATAAATCGACGCAGGCGCATATCAAAACGCTCCTGGATCTCTGCAAGAGAAAGATTATCACCCAGGAGTATCTGGTTGAGAATATCAAGCCGGCTCTCCTGAATGAGCTGCTGCATCCGGTTATTGATCCAACCACGGTTAAGGGAGCGAAGGGTATTAAGGGTGGCATTGCCGGTTCAACCGGAGCAGCAATCGGACGGGTCTTCTTTTCTACACCGAAGCTCCTCGAAGAGTACAAGAAGGCTATTATGAGTGGTGCAGATACCAATCTGATACTCGTTATGCCGGCATCCTATGCCGAGGACGTAAAAGCTATTGAGGTGGCGCAGGGAGTTATCACAACGGAGGGGGGCTTCTCGTCCCATGCACCGGTTGTTGCCAGGAGCCTCGGGAAGGTGGCCATGGTGCAACCCAGCATGAAAATTCGGGGGAACAACTTTACCATTGCCGGGATGACGGTGAAGGAGGGAGACTACGTATCGATGAATGTTCCCTATTATGAACCACCGACAATGTATCTCGGCAAGATCGGGCTCATCGAACCGGATTTCAAAAAGAATGGGCTTATGGATTTCCTTGAAATAGTACAGTCCTTTATTGGAGATTTTGATGTTCGCGCCAATGCGGATCAGCCTCGAGATGCAAAGGTAGCGCGTGAATTCAACGCAAAGGGGATTGGCCTCTGTCGGACGGAACATATGTTCTTTGAGGAGAAGCGCATTATGAAGTTCCGTGAGATGATCCTGGCTGATTCAGAGAATGAGCGGCGAAAAGCTCTTGAGGCACTCCGGCCGATGCAACGATCCGATTTCTATGAGCTGTTTAAAATAATGGTGGGTTATCCGGTTACTATTCGACTCCTTGATGCGCCCCTGCACGAGTTTCTCCCCCGAAACGAGGCGAGCATGAAGGAGTTCATCAGCTATATGCGGAGTAAGAAGAAGAGCATCAAGGAGGGCGAGATTCGAGCACGGTGTGAGGAGATCGGCGAGATGAATCCCATGCTCGGGCATCGGGGGTGCCGGGTTGCGGTAACCTATCCTGAGATATATGAGATGCAGTGCAAAGCTATTTTCGAGGCAGCCTGCATGTTGAAAAAAGAGGGTATTGAGGTGAGTCCCGAGATAATGATTCCTATTGTCATGAGCCATCAGGAGATCAAGTTCCTGAAGAATGGCAAGAAGATCGAAGGCACCGAGGTCAGGGGAATACGGGATATCAAGGAAGAGGTCGTTGAGGAGTACGGTGTCGGTGACATCGATTATAGCGTCGGAACAATGATAGAGCTTCCCGCTGCTGCTCTCGGAGCAGGCGATATCGCTCAGTACGCAGAGTTCTTCAGCTTCGGCACCAACGACCTCACCCAGACCACCTATGGCCTGTCGCGTGATGACAGCAATTCATTCTTCCCCGACTATTCACTCTTTGACCTGATCAAGGATAACCCCTTCAAGGTGCTCGGCGACCAGGTGAAAGAGCTCATTGAAGTTGCATCCCTGCGAGGGAGATTGACCCGTCCGGATATCAAGATGGGTCTCTGCGGTGAGCACGGAGCCGACCCCGAAAACATCGATTTTTGTGTGAATGCGGGATTAAATTACGTGTCCTGTTCGCCCTATTCGATACCGCTTGCGAAGCTCGCTGTTGCACAGATTGCTCTTGCAGCCAGGAGCGAAGAGAAATAGCATCTTCTATCCCTCCTGCTCCTCCGGGGGCAGGAGGGAACCACATACTCTGCACGACTCATTCTTTTGAAGATTAATCATCTCGAAGCTCATATCTCGACCGTCCCAGAAGAGAAGCTTGTTCATCAACGGCTCGCCGATGCCGGTAAGATATTTTATGGCCTCCAGAGCCTGCAGTGAACCGATAACTCCTGCAGTGGCGCCCACGATAGGGACCGTTTCCTTCTTTGGCTTGAAAGGGTAGAAACATGAGAGGCATGCCGTCTTCGGAGGATGAAAGAAGGCGAGCTGGCCGTGAAATTCAGATATGCCGGCATGTATCATCGGTATCCCCCTTCTCACTGAATATTCGTTGAGAATGTGCCGGGTACTGAAATTATCGAGGCAGTCGATGATGAGATCAACGGTTCCGATGAGTCGTTCGACATTTCGTTTTGTTAATTTTTCCGATAGGGGATTCAGTGCAACATTCTGATTCGCGCCGTTCAGGGTTTCCTGGGCCGAGATGACTTTTTTCATCCCGATGTCCTTTTCAGCATACAGGATCTGACGGTTGAGATTTGAAAGTGAAACGGTATCGAAGTCACAGAACGTAATCGTTCCGATGCCCGCAAGGGCAAGATACAATAAAACGGGACTCCCCAGCCCGCCAACGCCTGCAACGAATACCTTCGATTCCTTCAGCCGCAACTGTGTATCGGTACCCCATGATTCGATGAGGAGCTGGCGTTCATATCTGATGAGTTCATCACGCTTGAGCATTTTTATACCCTTGTTCGATGTTTATTTTCAGCCGCAGCCATGATGTGCTGCTGCGAGAGGCAGTTGCATTGATTTGCATGCCCCTGCAGGTTTCTATAATGCAGAATACATCAACCCGTGCAAGCCTTTCATAGATGCGTTCAAAAAATTTTGAAAAATGGTGGACTCCTGTTATACTGTTTTAAAGAGTCACCCTGCGAAAATGGTATGGTAAAC